>OLGD01000114.1_pt1 | contig 155386 bp, 144 predicted proteins | sample 1605311 | NCBI WGS metagenome assembly OLGD01 (sample SAMEA3888917, study PRJEB22519) | human gut metagenome | biome: human gut; feature: human-associated habitat; material: faeces | place: Denmark | collected 2010 | reverse complement strand
CTCGGCAAAATGCAAACAAGTTTGCTTTTGCACTCGGCTTGCACTATCTTTGTCCCATGACCGAATTCGAACTGATCGCCCGCATCGGGCAACTCTTCGCCGGAGTGCCCCGCAACGGCTTCGAGAAGCCGGGAGACGACTGCACGGTACTCGGCATCGGCGGCGGCGAGTCGCTGCTCTTCACCGCCGATCTGCTCACCGAGGGCATCCATTTCCTGCGCAACACCACGCCCCCTTACGAATTGGGTCGCAAGGCGCTCGCGGTCAATCTGAGCGATGTGGCCGCCATGGGCGGACGGAGCGTCGCCACGCTGCTGTCGGTGGCGCTGCCGCCCGATGTGTCGGACGAATGGACCGAAGCGTTCCTACGGGGATACCGCGATCTCTCGGCCGAGGAGGGGGTGATGCTCGCCGGCGGCGACACGACCTCGTCGCGGCACGACATCACGGTCAACGTCACGGTCGTCGGCCGTGCCGCCGACCACTGCATCAAACGCCGCAGCGACGCCCGTGCGGGCGACGCGATCGTCGTGGCAGGGGTGCTCGGCGCTTCGGGTGCCGGACTGCGCGACCTGCTGGCCGGCAACCTCGACACTCCCAATGCCCGTATACACAACGCACCCGTCGCACAGACGGCCGAAGGTCTCTGGCTCGGCGAACGCACGGAGGTGCACGCCATGACCGATCTTTCGGACGGACTGGCCTCCGATCTGCGGCATATTGCGGAGCAGTCGCATGTCGGAGCGACGGTCGATCTCGAACGCATCCCGATCGCACCCGGCTCCGATCTGGTGACGGCCCTGACGGGCGGCGAAGATTACAAGCTGCTCTTCACGGCCGCACCCGAAGCCCTGCCGGCGCTCTGCCGGGCTTTCGAATCCCGCTTCGGCCGCCCGCTCTACCCGATCGGCACCGTCACCGAAGCCGAGGACGACACAATCGTCTGGCTCGACCGCGGCCGACGGGTCGAGACCGACTGGCGCGGGTACGAACACAACGCCTGAGCCCGTACCCGCAGGCCGAAGAACTGCTTCCGTCCGGAAAATATTCCGAAAAGGCCGAAAATCCTTTGAAACGGCCGATTTATTCGCTATCTTGGGAGCATAATCCTCTCTCGTACCATGGACGTTTCCAAGCGATACCTCCTCGTCATGCTGTCGGCTCTATGCGGATGTACGCCGACCGCCCGTCTGACGAACCTGACGCCGCAGGCCCCGATACCGGAAGATTCGGTGCGCATCGTGCAGGCGGTCGAGTCGCCCGACTCGGCCCGCAAGATCGCCGATTTCCGGATCCGTCCTATCCGGATGCGCGGTACGGCACGCCGCGCCGAACGCGACATCACCCGCCCGTTACGCCGGGCGGCCGCACGCAACGGGGCCGAACTGGCCGTCGTGCGGACCTGTTCGACGAGGCGCTTCCTCTGGGGACGCAGCCATACGGCGGCGGGGACACTGCTGACGCTGCGCGACTGCGACGCTCCGTACTACGCAGCCGACTCGATCCTGCCCCGCTATTACAGCGAAGGGGAGCGGAAACGGGACATACGCTATCAGCACACAATGGAAGCACAGCGCAAACGCGATGAAAATCTCCGTGCCGATCGCCGCGCACCGGCCCACGCCTTCACCCTGGCGGCCGGCTATCTCTCCGGCTGGACATCACTTGATGTCACCGGCATTCCATGGCATCGCAACAACCACCGCAGCTGGAGTCTCGAAACGGCATACACCTATACAAATGCCATCTATCGCATCAGTTTTGGAGTGCGTTATATCTACGGGTACGACGACTACGCTCATACCGCCAAAATCTACGATCAATATGCAACGTATTGGCAATGCCGGATCTTCTCCACCGGAGGATGCAACCACATGCACTACATCGCCCCCGAAATAGGCGCCGCCCAGCGGTTCGCCCGCAAGAAATTGTTGCTGCGCGAACGGATCGGTATGGGCATAGGATTCCTCCGCAGCGGAGAGTATCACGACGCCGGATTCGGCCTGCACGCCAACGCCGAACTCGAATACCGTATCACGAAACGCATCGGATTACGATTGGGAGTGACGGCCATCGCCGTTCGAAAAGGAGAGGATTTCCTTGAATCATTTGACGACAACCAAATCTATCTCACACAGATGCTCTCTGCGGACGGAGGTTTCAAACAACTACGGTTCGGCGGTAGAAACTACACCCTCGGCCTGAATATCGACCTCTGACCGTGCGGCCGCCGCACACCCGCTTTCCCGACGAAAGTTTCGCGCGCGAGGTTTGGAATTATTCCGCAAAAAGCACTACCTTTGGAAGGTATTTTCATCGAAACGGAAACCGAACCAAAAACCGTAAAAACGATATGAAGAAAACCGTAACGCTGAACGATAAAACCTTCGAGGTGATGATCCCCGCCCACGAGATCGACCGCGCCGTCGCAGCCGTCGCCGAGCGTCTCAACGCCGATTACGGCGACAAGGAGCGTCCGATCTTCGTCGGGGTGCTCAACGGTGCGTTCATGTTCCTGAGCGATCTGATCAAGAAGATCGACTTCACCTGCGAGATTTCGTTCGTCAAGCTCGCCTCCTACGAAGGGACCTGTTCGACGGGGAACGTGGAGTGCCTGCTGGGACTCAACAACGACATCGCAGGACGCCACGTCATCATCGTCGAGGACATCGTCGACACGGGACGCAGCATCGCCCACATGTACGCCGACCTCATGCGCCGCAATCCCGCCAGCGTCGAAGTCTGCACGCTCTTCTTCAAGCCGAATTCCTACCGCGAGCCGCTGCCGATCCGCTACCGCGCCCTCGAAATCGGCAACGAATTCATCGTGGGATACGGACTCGACTACGACCAGTTGGGCCGCAATCTCAAAAATATTTACGTCGTAACGAATGATTGACACCGATCCCGCACTGTTCGACGGCGGCCGCAGACTGCCGCTCGTGGAGGACTTCTACACCATTCAAGGCGAAGGCTTCCACGCGGGCAAACCCGCCTATTTCATTCGTTTGGGCGGATGCGACGTGGGCTGTCGCTGGTGCGACGCCAAATATACGTGGAATCCCCGCCGTTACCCGCCCGTCGACGTGCAGGTGGTCATCGACCGTGCGCTGGCCTGCCCTGCCCGTGCGATCGTCATCACGGGCGGCGAACCGCTGCTCTATCCGCTCGACATACTTACGCGGACCCTGCACGACAGAGGATTGCAAATTTTTCTCGAAACGTCGGGCACGCATCCGTTCAGCGGCCGTTTCGACTGGGTGTGCCTCTCGCCCAAACGGCAGCAACCGCCGCTGGACGAAGCCTTCCGGCGGGCGCATGAGTTGAAGGTGATCGTCGAGCGGGAGGACGACCTGCAATGGGCCGAACAGAACGCCGCCCGCGTAGGCGACGACTGCCTGCTCTACCTCCAACCCGAATGGAGCGTCTACGAACGGATGATGCCGCTGCTGGTCGAATATGCGAAGGCCCATCCGCAGTGGAACATCTCGATCCAGACGCACAAATTCATGCACATTCCCTGACGCGATGAAACGCGGTCTGGTGCGCAAATTCTGGATCGGAGCGACGCTTCTGATCATCGTGCTGACAGCGTTCGCCGCCGGCCGCAACCTGATCCACGCATTCAAGATCCGCAGCCAGATTCGGGTGCTGGAGCGCGAAAAAGCGCTCTACGAGGAGAAGATCGCACGCGACAGTACGCTTATCGAACAACTCAAACAGGACGATTTCCTCGAACAATACGCCCGCGAACACTTCCACATGCAACGCAAGGGCGAGAAGGTCTATATCATCAAATAATCGGTCTCGATAAAAACGAAGGGGCTGCGACATGTCGCAGCCCCTTCGTTTTCGTCCCGGCAAAGGTCTACACCAGCCCCGAAAAGCCCATGAAGGCCATGGCCAGAATGCCGGCCGTCACCAGCGCGATCGGCGTTCCGCGGAACGATTCGGGTACGTCCTCCAACTCCAACCGCTCGCGGATACCGGCGAAAAGCACCAGCGCCAGCGCGAAGCCCAGGGCCGTGGAGACCGAATAGACGACGCTCTGCAACAGCGTGAACTCCTTCTGGATCATTAGGATCGCCACGCCCAGCACGGCGCAGTTGGTCGTGATGAGCGGCAGGAAGATACCGAGCGCCTGGTAGAGCGACGGCGAGAGCTTTTTCAACATGATCTCGACCATCTGCACCAACGCCGCGATCACCAGGATGAAGACGATCGTCTGCATGTATTGGATCTGCAACGGATCGAGGATATAAGTCTGGATCGACCACGCCACGAGCGCCGTGAGCGCCATAACGAAGGTCACGGCCGCCCCCATGCCCATCGAGGTCTCGACCTTGGAGGATACGCCCAGGAAGGGGCAGATGCCGAGGAACTGAGCCAACACGACGTTGTTGACGAAGATGGCTCCGATGACGATTGCAAAGTATGTTATCTGCTCCATGACTATTTCTTGGCTAATTTGTTAAATACGACCATCAGATACCCCAGCACGAGGAATCCGCCGGGCGCCAGCACGAATACGAGCGGCATGTAGTCGGCCGTACCGAGCGAATAGCCGAACACGGCGCCGCTGCCCAGCAGTTCGCGGATCGTGCCGATGACCGTGAGCGACAGCGTGAAGCCCAGGCCGATGCCCAGACCGTCCAGCGCCGAATCGAAGGCATTGTTCTTCGAGGCGAAGGCCTCTGCACGGCCCAGAATGATGCAGTTCACGACAATGAGCGGGATGAAGACGCCCAACGTGGCGTACAACGCCGGCACGAAGGCCTGCATGAGCATCTGCACGATGGTCACGAACGACGCGATCACCACGATGAAGGCCGGAATGCGCACCTTGTCGGGAATGAAGTTCTTGATGAGCGAAATGACGATGTTCGACAAGATCAGCACCGCCATCGTGGCCACGCCCATGCCGAATCCGTTGGCGGCACTGGTCGTCGTACCCAGCGTGGGGCACATGCCGAGCACCAGCACGAAGGTGGGATTCTCCTTGACGATCCCTTTGAGGATCAGTTGCAGTTTATTCATTGTCTCCTCCTTTCTGAGCGTTATCGCCCGTTTGTGCGGTCGCACCCGCAGCCGAATCGGCCGCGGCCGCAGCATCGCCGCCCGTCGCCGTAGCCCCTGAAGCCGTATCGGAAGCGGCCGGAGCAACCCCTTCCGCAATCTGCTTGTAGGCGGCATAGGCGCGCGCCATGGCGTCGACGTAGGCTCGCGACGAAATCGTGGCGGCCGTCAGCGCATCCACGTCGCCGCCGTCCTTCTTCACGGCGAGCTTCATCTCGCCCGGATTGCGGCCCTCGAAGCTGGCGAAGAGCGGGTTGCCCTCGTCGGCCATCTTCGTTCCCAGGCCCGGCGTCTCGTTCTGTTCCAACACGTTGACATTGAGCACACGTCCCGTGGCGTCGAACCCTACCACCATGCGGATCATGCCGCTGAAACCGTTCTTGCTCGCCGTCTCCACGGCATAGCCCACGACCGCCTCGCCCGAACGTGCCGTATGCACCGCAACGGGCAGTTCGTCGAGCGTCAGCTCCGTCGTCTCGGTCCGGTCGAAGGGCGGCAGCACGGCGCGCAGCGCGGATTGGGTCGCAGCAGCCTTGGCCTCGGCGATCGGCCCGACGGTAATCATATTGACATAGCCTACCCCCGCCGACGCGACGAGCGTGATCGTGAAGAGCACGGCTACCATGTTCACAAGTGTACTTTTCATCGTCGTCCTCCTACTTTTTGGCGCCGAAACGCTTGGGTTTGACAGATCGATTGATAAGGGGCACGGTGGCGTTCATCACCAGAATCGCAAACGACATGCCCTCGGGATAGGCGCCCCACAGGCGGATGCACATCGTGATGACGCCGATCCCCACGGCGTAGATCACACCGCCGCGCACGGTCATCGGCGAGGTGGAGTAATCGGTGGCCATGAAGACCGCACCCAGAATGGCGCCGCCCGCCAGCACGTGGAAAGCGGGGAACTCGTAGAGCAGGCTGCCCGTCCAGCCGCGGCCGAGAGCCACGAAAAAGGCGAACAGGGCCATGGTGGCCAGAATCGTCACCGGAACATGCCATGTGATGACCCGACGCCACAGCAGATAGACGAAACCCGCCAGCAGCGCCAGCGCAGCCACCTCGCCCAGCGAGCCGGGAATCGATCCGAAGAGCATGTCCTGATAGTCGATCGCCGAGGCCGACACCGCCCCGAACTTGACCGCCGCCAGCGGCGTAGCACCCGAAAAGGCATCGGCCACGGCACCGGCCGGCTGCGGGAACGACGTCATCTGGGCGGGATAGGCGATCAGCAGGAAGACACGCCCGACCAGCGCGGGGTTGAACGGGTTCTTGCCCAGACCGCCGAAGGTCATCTTGCCGATGGCGATGGCCACGAAAGCGCCGATCACGACGATCCACCACGGAATCGACGCCGGAAGGTTGAAGGCCAGCAGCACGCCGGTCACCACCGCCGAGAGGTTTCCCACAGTCGGAGCGCCGCGCAGCATGAACCGCTGGATCAGATACTCGAACACGACGCAGCACACCACCGACAGCGCCGTAACGCCCAGCACGCTCCAACCGAAGAGCAGCGCCGAGACGACCAGCGCGGGCAGCAGCGCGATCACCACGTCGCGCATGATCTTCGTCGTGGACTCCGCACTGTGGACATGCGGCGACGGCGCGACAAAAAATTGATTTGCCATAGATTATCCGTTTTTGTTTTCTTCGTTCTATTTTTTCGGGGCGTTGGCCGCCGCACGGGCGCGAATCAGCCCCATGACCCGCTGCTTGCCCAGCCGGATGTAGTCCAGCAGCGGCAGGTCGGCCGGACAGGTGAACTGGCAGCATCCGCATTCAATGCACGAGGTGACCTCCTCGCCTTCGAGACGCTCCCACAACTGTTTGCGCGAGAGTTTCGAGAGCAGATAGGGTTCCAACCCCATCGGACAGGCCTGCACGCATTTGGCGCATTTGATGCAGGCGCTCTCCGCGCCGCGCTGCGCCTCGGCGCCGCCGAGCACCGTAATGCCCGAACAGCCCTTCGTGACGGGCGACGACAGGTCGACCATCGCGCGTCCCATCATCGGGCCGCCGTTGAGCACCTTCACGTCGCCTTCGGGCAGACCGCCCGCCGCCTCGACGAGCGACGCGATCGGCGTACCCATACGCACCAGATAGTTCGACGGCGTCTTCATGCCCTTGCCCGTCACCGTCACGATCCGCTCGACGAGCGGCTTGCGCTTCTGCACGGCCTCGTAGACGGCCACCGTCGTCGAAGCGTTGCATACCACGGCGCCCACGTCGATCGGAAGACCCGGCGGAGGCGGCACCTGACGCCCCGTCACGGCGGCGATCAGTTGCTTCTCGCCGCCCTGCGGATAGCGTACTTTCAGCGGCGTGACCCGCACGCCCTCGTAATGCTTCGACAACTCGCGCAGGAACGCGATGGCGTCGGGTTTGTTGTTCTCGATACCGATCTGCGCCTGCTTCACGCCCAGCGCACGCATCAGGATCGTCGTACCGACCATCAGCTCCTCGCCCTTTTCGAGCATCGTGCGATGATCGGAGGTAAGGTAAGGTTCGCACTCCACTCCGTTGATAATCAGGAATTCGGCTTTCTTACCGGGAGGTACCGACAGCTTCACGTGCGTGGGGAAGGTCGCACCGCCCATGCCGACGATGCCGGCCGCCTTGATCCGGTCGAGAATCTCTTTGGGTTCGAGCGTGCATTCGCGCACCAGATCGGGCGTAAGATCGACTTCCGGCACCCACTCGTCGCCTTCGCGCTTGATTGTAATCATCATCTGACGCACCCCCTGCCCGTTGGGTTGCAGGTCGACGGCCGTCACCGTGCCCGAAACCGGAGCGTGGATGTTGGCCGACATGAAACTCGCGGCTTCGGCGATCAACTGCCCCGCGAGCACCTTGTCGCCTTTGGCGACCTTCGCTACGGCCGGCGCGCCGATATGCTGTGCCAGCGGAATCCGCACTTCGTCGGGCAGCGCGAAGCGCTCGACGGCCACGGCCCGCGACAATTTGTTATCCGACGGATGAACACCGCCGATGGGAAATGTCTTCATATAACTCTTTCCTGTTTGATTATTCACTCTTCGGGGATTCGCCGTCCGCAGATTTCGCCGGCGCGGGTTTCACGGCGGCGGCCGGAACGGCCTTCGGTTCGCGCGGCAGCGGCTCCATGCCCACCAGACGGATCGCGCCCGTAGGGCATTCGTTGACGCACTTACGGCACAGTTTGCACTTCAACGGATCGATGTAAGCCAGGTTGTTCTCCACCTTGATCGCGTCGAACGCACAGACCTTTACGCACTTGCCGCAGCCGATACAGCCCGCCTTGCAGGCCTTCATCACCACGGCCCCCTTGTCCTTCGAGACGCACGACACATAGACGGCGCGGTGCTTGGGCCACCGCTTGCGCAGTTCGATGATCCCCTTCGGACAGGCCTTGACGCAGGCGCCGCAGGCGGTGCACTTGTCGGCGTCGACCACCGGAAGTCCCGTTTCGGGGTCCATCGAGAGCGCACCGAAAGCGCACGCGCTCACGCAGTCGCCGAAACCCAGACAGCCGTAGGCACAGCCCGTCTCCCCCACGTAGAGCGACGCAGCCACGGCGCATGACCGTGCACCGTCGAACCGGTTCGTGCGGGGACGCTTGGCGCACGTTCCGCCGCAACGTACGGTCGCGGTCTGCGCCTCCTTTTCGGGAGCCGTCTTGCCCAGATACGCTGCGCACTGCTTCATCACCTCGGCGCCGCCCACCGGACAGAACAGCTCGGAAATATCCTCGCGTTTGACCAGCGCGTCGGCCATTCCCCGACAGCCGGCGAAGCCGCAGCCGCCGCAGTTCGCACCGGGCAGCATCTTCTCCACCACATCGATGCGGGGATCTTCCTCGACGCGGAACTTCCGGGCGACGAAATAGAGCACGATCGCCGCCAATACTCCCAGCACGCAAAGTGTCAGGATCGTATAAAGCAATACTTCCATTATTGTTTATGAATTTTGAAATGAATTTTCTTCTCCAACCGCTCCCGCAGCAGGTAGAGCGCCCCGTAATAGAGAGCGATGCCGCCCACAGCCGACAGCGCGGCCGCACCGTCGCCCCAGCCGGCCAGCGATGCGGCCACAAGCGCCCCCAACAACACGACGAAGGGCACGACGTAGGCCCAAAGGACCGCAGTCATGCCCATATTCCGCTCCACCGAGACCGTTACGCGCTCCCCCGCCGTGAAGGAAGGGGCCTCGGGCGTCGCGATCTCGATCCGTTTTCGGGTCGATTCGCCCATACCGCACGCCATACGTGCGTGGCAGGAGGCACAGGCGCTCTGCGCCGTGAGCTCCACCTCCACGACTCCATCGCCCGCGCGTACAACCGTGGCGATATGTTCGATCGGCCGCGTCATCGCCGCCTAATCGCCGTACTTGTTGGTCAGCGGCAGGATGCGTTCGTGACCGAACGCGCAGGCCGAAAGCCGCAATACGGGAGGGAACTGGTAACGCTTCTTCTCGTTGCGCATCAGCATCTGGTGAATCTTCTCCACCACCTCGGCGTCGAAACCCGCATTGACGATCTCCTCGCGGTGCTGCCCCTCCTCGATCATGCGGAACAGAATGGCGTCCACCACCTCGTAGGGCGGCAGGATGTCGCTGTCCTTCTGACCGGGATGCAGCTCCGACGACGGCTCCTTCGTAAGGATACTGTCGGGAATCACGTCGTCGTGCAGTTTATTGATGTAACGGGCCAGATCGTAGATTTCGCCCTTATAGAGGTCGCCCGTCACGCTGAACGCACCGGCCGTATCGCCGTAAAGCGTACAGAAACCGAGTGCATTTTCGCTCTTGTTCGAGGAGTTGAGCAGGATATACCCGCATTTGTTTTGCAGGGCCATCAGCATCACCGTGCGCAGACGCGCCTGGATGTTCTCCTCCGTCGCGTCGAACGCCGTACCGCCGATAACGGGTTTCATCGTATCGACGACGGCCTTGTAAGCCTCCGTAATCGGAACCACGTCGTAAGCGATTCCCAGATTGTCGGCCAGCTCGCGCGCGTCGACCACCGAGTGGTCGGACGAAAACTGCGACGGCATCAACAGCGCCTTGACGTTTTCGCGCCCCAGCGCATCGACGGCCAGACAGGCGACCACCGCCGAGTCGATGCCGCCCGAAAGGCCGATGGCGGCCTTCGCATAGCCGTTCTTCCCGAAATAGTCGTGCAGACCGCAGACCGCGGCCGAATAGACCATGCGGGTACGATCCTTGTAGGTGGTATAGGGCACTGCGATCGGTTCGTGCTCGGCCCGCGTGTCGAAGATCGCGAAATCCTCCTCGAAACTCTTCATCAGCAGTTCGATCTGCCCGTCGGCACCCACGACGGCCGACGTGCCGTCGTAGACGATTTCGGTCGAACCGCCCACCTGGTTGATGAGCATGATGCGCTTCGACTCCACGTATGCCAGATCGTGCATCGTGTTGTAGCGATAGGTCATCATTCCCTTGCCGAAACGGCGGGCGTTGATGCTGAGGATCAGATCGACCGACTTGTCGAAATTGGAGGTGCGGCTCAGGTCGTCCCCCACGATGACGGCCACCCGCTCGCCGCAGATCGTGATCGTCTCGCAGCCGCTTCCCTGAACGAGAAATCCCATTTCGCGGCGTGCGGTGATGAAACGCTTGCTTATGCAACGCTCGACCTCGCCATGCTGGATGACGGCGGCGGCGCTCACCGTACCGCATTCGGTCAGCACGGGAACACCCACGACGGCCGCGATACGGCCGCAATGCGAAGCGATCTCGTCCAACGCCTCCTCGCAAAGTTCGATAAACGTCGTTTTGCACAACAGATCCAGGGCGGGCGTTCCGCTGAGGGCCTGCTCGGCGAAGACGACGAGATCGGCGCCCTCGGACTTGGCCCGCTCGACGGCGCCGATGATTTTCGACTTGTTCCCTTCAATGTCGCCGATCGTATAATTCAACTGAGCAAGAGCGATTTTCATCTATCAGGAATTTTAATTTTCCAATATATATTGTGCAAAGGTAACGATTATTTGGAGAAGTTGGCACGTTTTCTCCTAAAATATGCCGCGCGGCGTCTCGCTCTGAGACGAAACTCCGGCAGCCACGGCACGAGGTGCCGACAGCACGCCGACACCGCCCCGTACAAACCTCCGCGCAATCCCGCCGTTCGGCCGAGCGCAACCGCTGCCTCCCGCCCCGCAATCGGCGGAAAGAAGACATGTTCCCGACCGGCGGCGACCGCGCCGGAGGCACGGCCCGCAGAACACCGCAAAAAGAGGGAGGTTCCGCCTCGAAAGAAACGAAACCTCCGCTATGTCCCGTTACCGGACTACTCTTCCGCGCCGTCGGGGTCGGCGACCAGAATACGACCGCAGTATTCGCAGATGATGATCTTCTTGCCCTGACGGATATCGGCCTGGCGCTGAGGCGGAATCCGATTGAAGCAGCCGCCGCACGCATCGCGCTTGACGGTCACTACGGCCAACCCGTTGTGCACGTTGCTGCGAATCCGGTTGTAGGCTGCCAGCAGGCGCTCGTCGATCTTGGCCTTGGCGACATCCGCCTGCTCGCCGAATTCGGCGACCTGCGAAGCCGTCTCCTCCTCGATACTCTTCAACTCGCCCTGTTTTACCTCCAAATCGGCTTTCCGGTCGGCGACGATCCCTTCGGTCTCTTCCAGCAGCGCCTTCTTGGCCTTGACAGCGGCCGCGTACTCTTTGAGACGCTTTTCGGCCAGTTCGATTTCGAGCTCCTGATACTCGATCTCCTTGGTAATGGCGTCGAACTCGCGGTTGTTGCGCACGTTGTTCTGCTGCTCCTTATAGTTGCCGATGAGGATTTTGGCCTGGTCCACCTCGCGCTTACGCTGTTTCGTCAGGGCGTTCAACTCCTCGATCTCGCCGTTGATATGCTCGATACGGGTGTTCAGACCGGCCAACTCATCTTCCAGATCCTGTACCTCCAACGGAAGCTCGCCTTTGATTTTGTTGATTTCGTCGATCTTCGAATCGATTTTCTGCAACTCGTAGAGTGCCAGAATTTTCTCCTGCATGGAGTAATCGACTTCGGCTGTTTTCTTCTGTGCTGCCATATGTCGTATTTAATGATTGAACTTCTTTTCTGCGTCCTCTCCGCCCGACCGCAGCCTGCAAGCAGACCGGCCCTCGCGCCACCGAAAACGTCATAAACAAAGGTAATTCACCGGATTGCAAGAGCAGCGGCTCTTGCGAACGGCAAAGGTACGCAAATTTTTCGAAAAAATCTCAAATAAAATCTCAATTGCGCAATATTCGCTTTCGAAATGGCCGATATCCGCCACCGTGAGCCGTCCCGAAGGGGCCATGAAGTCGTTATATTTCAGATCGGCCGTCAGATAGAGCTCGGCGCCCGCACGCAGGGCTTCGCCGAGGAGCGACCCGCCGGCACCGGTACAAACCGCCACGCGGCGCACCCGTTCGTGCACGATCCGGCTGTGGCGCAACGCCCCGACGCGGAGCCGCCGCCCCGCCTCGCGCAGATAGTCAAGCGTCGGCACGGCTTCGGGCAGCTCGCCCACCACGCCGAAACCCACCCCCTCGCCCTTGTCGGGCGACGGCGCCAGCACATGCAGCGAACCGATTCCCAACTCGGAAGCCAGCCGCCAGCTCATGCCGTTCGGGGCGCTGTCCAGATTGGTGTGGCAGGCGTAGAGCGCGATGTCCCGGCGCACGGCCCGCGCCACGCACCGCTGCACGTAATCGGCTTCGTTAAGTCGTTTGAGCGGGTGGAAGACGATCGGATGATGCGTCACGACGAGGTCGCAGCCCTCCCGCTCGGCTTCGGCGAGCACCTCCTCGGTCACGTCCACGGCCAGCAGGGCACGGCCGACCTCCCGTTCGGGATCGCCCACCACCAGACCGGCATTGTCGTATCCCTCCTGCAACGCAAGCGGCGCGAAACGCTCGATCGCGTCGGTTATCTCCTTGATCTTCATGGTCAGAAAAGCGATTGTTCGTAAAACGCGAATAACTCCTTATGTTCGGGCTCCTCCTTCTTGCGGCGTCCGCGCCGCCGGGCCTGCGACTGTACCGCGGGAACCTCTGCCGCCGGCGCAACCGGCGCCGGTGCCGCTTCGGGCACGTCGGAATCGACTACGATCGCCCGTTCGGCACTCTCCTTCAACTCGTTGCGCACCTCGACGAGCTGCGCGCGGATCGACTGCAACCGCTCCAGCAACTCCATATCGCGCGCCACGCCCGGCATACCGCCTCCCTTCAACGCCCGCCGGGCGCCGTCGAGCGTCATCCCGCGCTCCTTGACCAGATGATAGATCAGTTTAAGGTTCTCCACGTCCTCGGGCGTGAACATCCGGTTGCCCTTCTTGTTCTTCTGCGGTTTCAGCACCTCGAATTTCGACTCCCAATGCCGGATCAGAGAGGGGTTCACATCGAACATCTCCGACACCTCGCCCATCGAATAAAACAGTTTCTTTGCCATATCCCGTAAAATTTATCGTCCTATCCTTTGAGTATCCTGAGCGAATTCGGATACAGATTGTTGCAACGGCGCCCGATCCGCTTGGCGAATCCCAGCGCCGCACCGTCGGCCGTCACCAGATTCATCCCTTCCGCGAAACGGTCGGCAGCCACCTCGCCGCGACGCAGGTAGCGCAGCGCCTCCTCCGGCGGCAACTCGCACACGGCCGCCGCCCCGCGGCGCAGCCCCGTGAAGAGCGCCAGCGCATGGGCCGGCCGGAGAACGCCTTTGAAAAGCTGTCCCATCTCCACCCCCGACGCAATGACGTTCAACACACCCGAAAGCATCGCCACGGCCTCCGCCTGCGGCTGCCAATAGCCGTAGAACGTATCGCCCACGGCAGCGAACCGCATCGCTTCGGGCTCCTCCACCCACCGCTCCAACTCCTGCACGGCACGGCGGTCGGCCCACGCCAGCGGGTCGCGCTGCGGTCTGGGCATTCGCCGCCGCTCGCCGCCGGCGGCACGTTTGCGCACCGCCGCCGCGAAAAAGCCCTCGCCCTCCACCCTGTGGGGATAGAAGCGGAAGGTCTGGAAATCGCCCTCCGCGCCGCACACGACGCCCCACGCCGGATCGACCGCGATCCGTTCGGCAGGTTCGGTCTCGCCGGCCGCCCAGGCCGAGAAGTCGCGCAGCACTCCTTCGTTCTCCGTAAAGTTGAAGGTACAGGTGCTGTACAACAGCAATCCGCCGGGACGCAGGGCCCGCCACGCTTCGCGCAGAATACCCCGCTGCCGTTCGGCGCACAGCGCCACGCCGGCCTCGCTCCACTCCGTGCGCGCCTCCTCCGACTTGCGGAACATCCCCTCGCCCGAGCAGGGCGCATCGACCGCCACCGCGTCGAACCACCCTTCGAGACGGGCGACCTGCGACGGATCGTTGACCGTCACGGCCACGTTGCCCACGCCCCATTTACGGACATTGTCGGCCAGCACGGCGGCACGGTTGCGGACGATCTCGTTCGCTACGACCAGCCCGCCGCGCCCCGCAAGCGTCGAATAGAGGGTCGTCTTCCCTCCCGGAGCGGCGCACAGATCGAGCACGCGTCCGCCCCCGATTCCGCCGCACGCCGCGACGATATGGCCGACGAACTGCGACGACGCCTCCTGCACATAGTAGCGTCCCGCGTGAAAATCGGGGTCGAGCGTAAACGACGGACGGGCATCGAGCCAGTATCCTCCCGTGCTCCAACCGATCGGACGGCCGGAGGGTGCGGCGAGTCCCTTGACCGCATTGAGCCGCACCGAAACGGACGGTTCGCCCGTCAGCGCACGGCACAACGCGCCGCCCTCGTCCGGACCCAGTTCGCGCAGGACGCGTTCGACGAATTTCGCAGGCAGCATCGTCAACGCTTCTGTTCGTTACGCAACCGGTCGATCCGCCGGCAAATCTTCTCCAACACGGCGGGATTCTCCACGAAATCCTCCGTATCCTTGTCGACCAGGAGCACTTCGCCGTCGTAGATGTCGTTGACCCAGTGTTCGTACTTGGCATTCAGACGGCAGAGGTAGTCCTCGTCGATATTCATTTCGTAGTCGCGCCCGCGTTTGCGGATCTGCGCGGTGAGCGTCGGCACGCTCGCCCGCAGATAGATCAGCAGATCGGGGCGGGGAATGAACCCCGAACCGAGCCGGAAAATCCCCATATAGGTCTCCAAATCGCGCGTCGACATCAGCCCCATCTGGTGCAGGTTGTCGGCGAAGATGTGGGCGTCCTCGTAGATCGTGCGATCCTGAACGATCACGTCGTCGCCCGATGCGAGCATATCGAGCGTCTGCTGGATACGACTGCCCAGAAAATAGATTTGCAGGTGGAACGCCCACCGCTGCATGTCGTTGTAGAAATCGCCGATATAAGGATTGTTGCTCTCCTCATAGTAGGCCTTCGCGTTGTAGTGCCGGGTCAGTATCTCGGTCAACGTCGTCTTTCCGCTGCCGATATTTCCCGCAATTGCAATGTACATGTCGTTATAATCTCCTTCGTTATCAATTCACACCTGCCGCCGGACATTCACGCCGCGCATTGCCGCTGCGCGGATGCCGACATTCCCTCCCCTTCGCCCCTCCCTTTGGCAAAGGGAGGGATTCAAACGAAATCGGAACTCTATATTCTCCTTCGTTATCAATTCACACCTGCTGCCGGACGTTCCTGCCGCCATCTTCCCGACAGTGCTGCGCGCCGTCGGCAGTTCGCCGTCGCACCGTGCGGCGAAGTGCTCTCACACGAAACGGCTCGTGCAACTCCGACCGCTGCCGGCGAACCGCGACAACACAGCCGCCGGGGCCGCTACCCCCGCACGCCTACCGCCGCATCCTGTTCGGCCGTCGTCGCCAGCACATCCTCCAACACCCTGCGGTCGTTGGCAAGGCGCGGAACCTTGTTTTTGCCGCGCCGAAGCATCCAGCGGGCGAACGTACCCGCCGGAACGACATGCATCTCGGGCGGCGCCATCGTACTGCGGCGTTTGGCCTCGTAATCGGAGTTGAGCCGCATCAGTTCGCCGTCGAGCCTTTGGACAAAGGCATCGAAACTCTCCGGAGCGCGGCCGAACTCCACGATCCATTCGTGGGCGCCCCGCCCGTGCAGCGTCATGTAGCGGGGACCGGCCGTATACTCCGACACCACGGCACCCGTGGCTTCGGCGGCGGCCGTCACCGCCCGTTCGGCATTTTCCATGACCACCTCCTCGCCGAAAGCGTTGATGAACTGGCGCGTACGCCCGGCGACCCGAATCCGGTAGGGATCGGTCGAGGTGAACTCCACCACGTCGCCCAACTCGTAACGCCACAGCCCGTTGCACGACGAAATGAGCATCGCATACCGCCGCCCCGCCTGCACGCCTTCGAGCGGCACCACCTCGTCGCCGTCGCGGAACTCGTAATAAGTGCCGTAATCGAGCATCAGCAGCATGTCGTCGCGCGACGCATCGTCGGCGATGGCGAAAAATCCCTCCGAGGCGTTGTAGGTCTCCATGTAGTGCATCCCCGCCGAAGGGATCAGTTCGCGGAACGCCGCACGGTAGGGTTCGAACCCCACGCCTCCGTGCGCGAACAGTTCCAGATGCGGCCATACCTCGCACAAGTTGCGGCGCCCCGTGTACTCCACCATGCGGCGCAACAGCGCCAGGTTCCACGACGGGACACCGGCGAAGGCCGTCACCCGCTCCGATGCGCACTCGCGGCAGATACGTTCGACCTTCTCGTCGAAATCGGCCAGCAATGCCGTCTCGCGGCGCGGCGTGCGGAACCAGCCGCTCCAAAAAGAAGTTCGCTCGACCAGCAGCGCCGACAGGTCGCCTACGACGATTCCGCCGCTCTTCGAACAGGTGCCCCCGAGCGTCAGGGTCTTCCCCTCGAATACCCGTGTCGAGGGATACTGCCCCACGTAGAGGGTCGCCACGTCGCGCAGCCCCCGCGTGTGGCAGCGCCACAGCGAGACGTCGGTGACGGGCAGGTATTTGCTCCGCTCGGAGGTCGTGCCCGACGAACGGGCGAACCACCGCACCCGGCCGGGCACCGCGACATCGGCCTCGCCCGCCATCATCCGCTCGATGTAGGGTTTGAACGACGTGTAATCGAACCGCTCCACCCGCTGCGCGAACGCTTCGGGCGTGCGGATCTCCCCGAAACCGTACCGTCGTCCGAACTCGGTTCGTGCGCATTCGCGCAGCAACCGTTCGAGTTCTTTGCGCTGCGTCTCGGCGGGACGACGCCGGAACCGTTCGACCGAACGGCTGCGCAACGAGAAAAAAGTCCGTAAAATCGTACTCTTGAATGACACCGGAAAATCAGTTACAACTGCGCCTCGCCGCTCCCTCCATCCGTTCCGATCGCATACGGAGCGGGCCGGCCGCCGTTAATCAATTAAAAAAATCGCACACCCGCTCCACCGCATCCGGCAGGGCGAAGACCACCACACGGTCGAAAGCCTTGATCTCGGTACTCCCGACGGCGATTTCGACCTTGTCGCCGCGGACGATGCCGCCGATGATGACATTCTCCGGCAGCCCCATCTCCTTGATGCGGCTGCGCGTAGCGGGCGAGTTGGGCTTGGCGATGAACTCCATCACCTCGGCTTCGCTGCCCGTGAGGTATTTGATCGCCTGCACGTCGGACGACATCGTGAAACGGAAGATGTTCGACGCCGTGATCAGCTTCTTGTTGACGATCGTATCGATGCCCATGCTCTCGGCCAGATTGATGTAATTGAGGTTCTCGACCTCGGCGATCACCTTCTTCACCCCCATGCGGCGCGCCAGCAGCGCCGCAAGGATGTTGGTCTCGCTGCGCCCCGTGACGGCCAGGAAGGCGTCCATATTGGGCAGTCCCTCTTCGAGCATCGCCTCGGTGTTGCGGCCGTCGACATTGATGATGAGCGTCTTGTCCAGCAGCTCCGCCAACCGGTAGGCCTTCTCGGCGTTGTAGTCGATCAGTTTGATGTTGACCTCGTTCTGCAACTCGGAAGCCACCTGCACGCCGATGCGCGATCCGCCCAGGATCATCAGGTTCTTCACCTCGATGTGCGACTGCCCCGACAGGTCGTTCACCTCGCGCACCGCATCCTGACGGGCGATCACGTAGATCGTGTCGCCCTCCTCGAAACGCTCCTCGGCATGGGGAATGATCGTCCTCCCGTCGCGCGTGATGGCCACCGTACGGTAGCTCAGCTCGGCGTCGCTGTCCGAAAAGCCGGCCAGCTCCCTGCCGACGAGCGGAGAGGTAGGTTCCAACTTGAAGACCGACAGCGAAAGCCGTCCGCCTGAAAAATCCACGTATTCGGTCGTCGAGGTGTGCCCCAGCAGATCGACCACCTCGGCCGCCGCAACCTTTTCGGGATAGAAAAGGTAGTCGATTCCCATTTCGATGAAAATCTCCTTGTTGTTGGGTTCGAGATACTCGTTGTTGTCGATGCGGGCGATGGTTTTGCGTGCACCGAGCTGCTTGGCGATCACCGCCGCGACGATGTTGTCGTTTTCGGTGTGGTTCACCGCGATGAAGAGATCGCACTTGCGTGTCGAGGCCTTGCGCAGCGCCTCAAAGGTGGTCGAATCCCCCTCGACGGTGATGATGTCGGCCAGCGTCCCCACCTCTTCGAGCGCCTTGGCGTCGCGGTCGATGACCGTGATGTCGTGGCCGTTGCCGCTCAGCATCGTCGCCAGATGGCTGCCCATCTCTCCGGCTCCTGCTATGACGATTTTCATAATTGCTCTTCGTTGTTTTCCGCCTCCGGCGCGCACGTCGCCGGCGTCCGCCGCGACATTTGCCCGCAGGGATCGTGCCGCAGGCGACCGTCCCGTGCGAACGATCGGGGCAGGCATTTTGCGTTTTGCAGACAAATGTATAAATTTGTTGCGGAAAGCACAAATTTTCCACCCCTTTTTCCTCCATGAAGCGAGACTTCAAGTCGGAGTCGGGAAACTTTTAAGATTGAATTCGTTATGTCCAACTGGATCATCGTCATTCTGTGCGCCGTCGCGGCCGTCGCGCTCTTCGTCGCGGGTATGTCGCTCACGCTCATGCTCAAAGGCCATCATATCGATTCGGAAATCTCGACCAACAAGGAGATGCAGCGCCGCGGCATCAAATGCGCCGTGCAGGAGACGCGCGAAGCGATGCAGCAGGCCGACTGCTCCGACACGTCGGGCTTCTGCTCGGGCAACTGCGCCGGCTGCGACGTGGAGCACGAACAGAAATAACGGTCCGCTCGCACGAAGAGATTCCGCAGCGCCGAAAACCGCGTAATGGGCTTTCGGCGCTGCGGAATCCTTCTGTTCCCGGACACGGATGCGGCCGGCAGCGAAAATCGGTGATTTTTGACAGATCGTCCGACGTATCGGGCTTTGCGGCGGCGTAAAAAACGATTCCTTTGTTCCGAAGAAACCGTTTGCCATGAGAAGCCTTTTACGAACCGGTCTGCTCCTGCTTCCGCTGCTCGCCGCAGGCTGCGACCATATCGAATACCACCCCTACGACACCGACATAAGCGGAGAGCAGAATATCAACGCCAAGAACATCGCCCGCATCGAAGCCGCCTGCCGCGGCAGGCAGACCGTGCGTTTCGCCATGATCAGCGACACGCAGCGCTGGTACGACGAAACCGAAAAAGCCGTCGAAGCGCTCAACGCCCGCGACGACATCGACTTCGTGCTCCACGGCGGCGACCTCTCGGATTTCGGGCTGAAAAAAGAGTTCATGTGGCAGCGCGACATCCTCAACCGCCTGCGCGTACCTTACGTCTGCCTGCTGGGCAATCACGACTGCCAGGGTACGGGCGAAGCGGTGTTCGAGAAGATTTTCGGACCGTCTGACTTCGCATTCACGGCCGCCGACGTGCGCTTCGTCTGTCTGAACACCAACGCCATGGAGTACGACTACTCGCATCCCGTCCCCGATTTCGATTTCCTCGAACACGAATACGGCTCGTTCGCACCGCCGGCGCGCCGCACGATCTTCGCCATGCACGTGCGCCCCTACGACTTCCAGTTCAACAACAACGTGGCCAAAGTCTTCGAACACTACGTCATGCGCTTTCCCCAACCGCTCTGCTGCATCTTCGGCCACGAACACCGCTGGATCGAGGAAGATATTTTCGGCGACGGCATGATGTACTACGGCTGCCCGAACATCGAGAAACGCACCTATATCCTATATACGCTCACCCCCAACGGATACAGCTATGAGAAGGTCGATTTTTAGCCTGCTGCTCCTGCTTCCGCTCTGCGGGGCGGGACACGCCGTCCCCGCCGCCGACTCTCTGCCGCTGCATCCGCCCGCACCCGCCATCGCCCCCGCAACGACCGCATTCTCTCCGGCCGGCCGTACGGAAGAACTGCCGCAGCTCGCCGGCGACACCCTGCCCGCCGTGCGGACGCACCGGATCGAGCGGTTGCCGCTCGACCGGCGCCGCCATACCTGCCGCGACGGATGGCGGCGCATGATCCCCACCCACGTCAAGGTACAATACGCCGGCGGCATGGGTTTCCTCTCTTTCGGTGCCGGATGGGACTACGGACGCAAATGTCAATGGGAGACGGATCTCTACCTGGGATTCCTGCCGCGCAGCAAGGCCGACAAATTCTACGTCACCACCACAGCCAAACAGAGCTACATCCCGTGGAGCATCGCCTGCGGCAACCGTTTCGCCGTCGAACCCTTCTACTGCGGCATGTACATCAACACGATCATCGGCGAGAAGTTCTGGGTCAAGGAACCCGACCGCTATCCGCGCAAGTACTACACCTTCTCCACCAAGATACACACCTTCCTCTTCATCGGACAGCGGTTGACGCTCTATACCAACCGCTGCACACGCTCGCTGCTCAAAGGCGTCACGGCCTACTACGAACTGAGCACCTGCGACCTCTACCTCATCAGCGCCGTCACCAACAAAAGCCTCGACGGCTGGGACATCGTCGGGCTGTCGTTCGGAGTGAAATTGCAACTGTTCTGACCGGCGGAGGCACCGTCGCCCCGCACGTCCGAAGACGAAACGGCGGAACGACCGATCCCACCGCAAAAGAAACGCTTATCCGCAGAATCTCTGATTTCCGCGAGTCCGTCCGCTGTTCGCCGACGCCGGAACCGATGCGAGTCCCGGCGAGCGCAAGCCGCCGCAAAGACGCCGGCTTGCCTGCCGCCCTATCTCGACCTCCCGAAACCGGACAAAGGCTACTATACAAAAATCCGGTCTCCCTTCCAGGGAGACCGGATTTCGTATCCGTCGTGCCCGGCTTACTCGGCCAGAGGCGTTACGCTCACATAGGATTTGCCTTCGCGCTTCTTGCAGAACGAAACCGTTCCGTCGACCAGTGCGAAGAGCGTGTGGTCCTTGCCGATACCCACGTTTTCACCCGGGTTGTGCACCGTACCCCGCTGGCGAACGATGATGTTGCCGGCCTTAGCGAACTGACCACCGAAAAGCTTCACTCCGAGTCGTTTGCTCTCCGACTCACGGCCGTTCTTCGAACTACCTACACCTTTTTTGTGTGCCATGTTTCTCTAATTTTAAGGTTATGCGACAATTTCTTCAACCAGAACCTGGGTCAGATACTGACGGTGACCGTTCTGCTTCTGATAACCCGTTCTGCGCTTCTTCTTGAACACGAGGACCTTGTCATCCTTCAAGTGTTTCAGAATCTTGCACTTCACCGAGGCGCCTTCTACTACAGGTGCGCCTACCTTGACCTGACCGTCGTTGTCTGCGAGCAGGATTTTGTCGAAGCTCACCGACGAGTCTACCTCGCCCGAAAGACGGTGAACATAGAGCTTCCGACCTTTTTCAGCCTTAAATTGCTGACCTGCAATCTCTACTATTACGTACATCTGTGTCGATTATGTTTTCAAACATAAATTTCAGTCCGCAAATATACGCAATATTTCGGAATATCCAATCCTGGCCCCGTAAATTTTTCGCCGTCGGCAAACCGTTTTGGCATATTTTTAGGAAGTTGCGAAACCGGATACCGCCGCAACGGCATTTCCGAAGGTTTTTCCGGCATTCCGGAGAAGCAATAAGCGGTATGTTTTTACGTTTTACATACGCAATATCGAAAATATTGTTATCTTTGAACGGGCCAATGAGTATCAATACGACCGAAACCATGTTAAGCGAACAGATCAAACGCTTTCTGCTACCCCATACGTTCAATGCCGCAGTACGTGCCGGAGCCGCCGTAATGCGGATCTACGAACACCGCGACGATTACGACCTGTCGAAGTACGACGGAAATTTCCGCTCCATCACCGCCGCCGACCGTGCGGCGCACGAGGCGATCAAGCGCACGCTGGGACAGACACGCATCCCGATTCTGAGCGAGGACGGCCGCGAAATGCACTATGAGGAGCGCTGCAACTGGGAACTCTTCTGGCTGGTCGATCCGCTGGACGGCACGCGCGAATTCATCGCCGGCAACAACGAGTTCACGATCAACATCGCCCTGATGGAGAACAACGTCTGTGCGGCGGCCGTGATCTACGTCCCCTATCTGCACAAAATCTACTTCGCCGACCGGGGCTTCGGCTCCTATGTGCGCGACGGGGTCGAACCCAGCGCCGACGCCGCCTACACCTTCGACGAAATCAAACAGGGAGCCCGCCGGCTGCCGCTCGTCGCCGAACGGCACGCGCACCCCTTAATCGCCATCTCCCGTTCGCACAACACCCCCGAAACCTTCGCCCACGTCGAGGCGCTCCGGCGTCGTTATCCCGACGCCCAAGTGATCGAGCAGGGCAGTTCCTACAAATTCTGCCTGCTGGCCGAAGGGCGGGTCGACTACTACGTCCGCACGACCCACACCTACGAGTGGGATACGGCCGCCGGCGAACTGATCCTCGCCGAAGCGGGCGGACGGCTCGAAGCGCTGGCGGACGGCGCCGCCTTCCGCTACAACAAGCGCGACCTGCAAAATCCGTGGTTCGTCTGCCGCGCGCACAATTGCGCCATCGTCTGAACCTCCGGCGTCCACGCATCGACTCACAGAGACCGGTAAATTCCGGTCTCTTTCGTTATGGCCGACAATTCTGCCGAAAAAGAAAGGATAGGAAACAAAACATCACGGAAGTTTTGATTTCTCCTGCTCTTTTTCTATTTTTGTTGGGATAATCGACTACTAACCTAACTTTCTAATCTTATGAAAAAAAGTCTGCTGCTCCTTGGCGGCGCTCTCGTACTGTTCTCGAACAGCGCCTTCGGATGGGGAAAAATGGGCCATGACGCCATCGCCTACATCGCCGAATGCAACCTCACGCCCAAGGCGAAGAAAACGATCGAAAAGATCCTCGGCCACTCGATCGTCTACTACGCCACCTGGATGGACGAATGGCGTGCCGAGCCCGGTTACGAACATACCAGCACCTGGCACACGGCCTCCGTGGACAAGAATCTCGTCTATGCACCGCGTCCGAAAGGCGACGTGATCTTCGCACTCGAAGACGCGATCGCCAAATTGCAGGACTACAAACAGCAGGACGACTCGACCGTCGTGATGAGCCTGCGCTGCATCATCCACTTCGTAGGCGACATGCACTGTCCCGTCCACGTGAAGTACGCCGGCCAGAAGAGCTACAACGTCTACCTCAACGGCGACAAGTGCAGTTACCACAACGTATGGGACGACCAGATCATCTCGCGTTCGCACCGCTGGGGCTACCTCGAATACGCGCATCAGTTGGATCGCTGCACCAAACAGCAGATCAAGACGATCACCGCCGGCACGCTGCGCGACTGGTTCCACGAAAACGCCCGCGACAGCCGCCACATCTACGAACTGGTCGGCCCCAATGAGAAACTCGACAAGAACGAAACAAAGTCCTTCGTCAACCATACGCACGAATACGCCGAGCGGCAAATCCTGCGCGCCGGTTACCGGCTGGCACACGTGCTCAACAAACTGTTCGACTAACCGATCCCGCAATACCTAAAATGAAAAAGACGCTCTTCCTGCTCTCCGCGGCGCTGATTCTCTGCTTCGACTCTGCTTTCGGCTGGGGGAAAATGGGCCACGACGCCATCGCCTACATCGCCGAATGCCACCTTACGCCCAAAGCGAAGAAAACGATCGAAAAGTACATCGGCACCTCCATCGTACACTACGCTTCGTGGATGGACGCCTACCGTTTCGAGCCGCAGTACGCCCACACCTCGCTGTGGCATACCGCCTGGGTCGACGACAACGACGAGTACGACCCCACGCGCAAGCCCGACGGCAATGCGATCAAGGGAATCGAGGATACGATGGAGCTGCTGCGCGACTACAAGTCGCTGGACGACTCGACAGTCGTGGTCAGCATCAAGTATCTGGTGCATCTGGTGGGCGACATGCACTGCCCGACGCATGTCAAATACCCCGACGTCAAGGGCTTCAACATCTACGTCGACGGCCGCAAGCTCAACTACCACGGCGTCTGGGACAGCTACGTGCTCGACTGCAACGTGCGATGGAGCGGCATGGAGTTCCAGCACATCCTCGACCGCTGCACCAAGCGGGAGATCAAGGCCATCACCGCCGGATCGGTGCGCGACTGGTTCCACGACTGCGCCGTCTACTGCCGGCAAATCTACGTGCTGGCACAGCCCGACCAGCAGTTCAAAAGTCCCGACGTATGGGAGGATTTCCTCAACCCCGCACTTCCCATCGCCGAACGGCAGATTCTCTACGCCGGCTACCGGCTGGCGCACGTGCTCAACGAACTGTTCGGATAACACTCCATCCACACGAACACAAAAACGGCGATCCTTTCGGGATCGCCGTTTTCGACAAATACCGTCCGCCCTATTTCTTCTCGGCGGGCGTCAGTTTCTCGGCCGGGACGACGGTCTTCACCGAATCGGTTGCGGGAGCCTCCCCGACAGCCGCAGGTTCGGCCGCAGGCAGCGGTTCGGCCTTCGTTCCCTTGAAGACGAGCGCCTTCTTCCCGTCGTCGAAAAGCGTCAGCACGTCGCCGTCGATCTCGTACTTGTCGGCCTCTTCGAGCAGCTTCGCGAAACGGCTCTCCAAATCCATGTTCGGGCAAGCCATCATCGTGCTGGCCAGCCGCTCGATGTCGAGTCCGTTCCCCTCTTCGAGTTCGTAGGGGCCGAACAGGCGGTTGCAGGCACCCACGCCGTAGACCATCATCCGCGACGGGTCGAGCGTGAAATTGAACGTATCCTCTCCGGCCGCGAAGGCGGGATCGGCCTTGCCGTCCATCTCCGTGAGTTTCCACTGCGTCCCTTCCAGCGGGAGGTTCGTTTTCGGGCTTCCGCAGGCCGCCAGCATCAGCATCGCCGCAGCCGCTCCTAAAATCTGTTTCATCTTCGTAATCATTTTGGTTTCGATCGGTTTCCGATCCTGTTTTCAATAAAAATGCCGGAAGAAGGCAAATCCTGCATCCTTCCGGCAAAATTCGTCATGCGGGACTAATATTCCATTTTCGAGAGCCGCTGATAACCGGCGTAACGCCACTTGGCATTCTCCTCGGCTGCCTCGAACAACTCCTCGGCCTCGGCCGGGAAGGTCTTCAACAGCGAAGTGTAGCGCACCTCCTTCATCAGGAACTCGCGGAACTTCGACCAGTCGGGCTCCTTCGAATCGAGCACGAAGGGATTCTTGCCCTGCTCGGCCAGTTCGGGATTGTAGTGCCACAGGTGCCAGTAACCGCAGGCTACGGCCTCCTTGCCGACGGTCTGCGTGCGCGTCATGCCGCCCTTGATGCCGTGGTTGATACACGGCGCATAGGCGATCACGAGCGACGGGCCGGGATAGGCCTCCGCCTCTTTGAGCACGTTGAAGAGCTGCATCTGCGATGCGCCGATCGAAACCTGCGCCACATAGACGTAGCCGTAGGTCATGGCCATCGCACCGATGTCCTTCTTGCGGATGCGTTTGCCGCTCGACGCGAACTTCGCCACGGCACCCACCGGCGTCGCCTTGGACGACTGACCGCCCGTATTGGAGTAGACCTCCGTGTCGACGATCAGGATATTGACATCCATACCCGACGCCAGCACATGATCCACGCCGCCGTAACCGATGTCGTAGCCCCAGCCGTCGCCGCCGATGATCCACTGCGACTTCTTGACCAGCAGGTCTTTCATCGCCAGAATCTCCTTGCAGGTGTCGCAGCCGCAGGCCTCCATCATCGGGACGAGCCGTGCCGACACCTCGGCCGAACGCGCCGACGAACCGCGCGCTTCGATCCACTCCTTCATCACGCCTTTCAACTCGTCGGAGCACTTCGTGCATTCGGCGATCGCCCGCTCCATAAGGTGCTGGATCTTGTCGCGCTGCTTCTCCACGCCCACGTGCATACCCAGACCGAATTCGGCATTGTCCTCGAAGAGCGAGTTGGCCCACGCCGGGCCCTGTCCCTGCGCATTGGTGCAGTAGGGAGTCGAAGGCGCCGAACCCGAGTAGATCGACGTACAGCCCGTAGCATTGGCCACCATCATCTTGTCGCCGAAGAGCTGCGTAATGGCCTTGATGTAGGGCGTCTCGCCGCAGCCGGCGCAGGCTCCCGAAAACTCGAAGAGCGGCTGCGTGAATTGCAGGTTCTTGACCGAACGGGTCTTGTCGACCGCGTCGCCCTTGTAACCCACCTTCTCGTTGCAGTACTCCCAGTTCTTCTGCTGATCGAGCTGCGATTCGAGCGGTTTCATCACCAGCGCCTTCTGCTTGGCGGGGCAGACGTCCACGCAATTGCTGCAACCCGTACAGTCGAGCGGCGAAATCTGGATGCGGAATTTGTACTCCTTCGTCTCGCCCAGGCCCTGCTTCCATGCTACGCCCGATGCGGCGGCCTCCTCGTCGGTAGCCAGGAACGGACGGATCACGGCGTGCGGGCAGACGTAGGCGCACTGGTTGCACTGGATACAGTTGTCGATCTGCCACTCCGGCACGTTCACGGCGATGCCGCGTTTCTCCCACGCCGCCGTACCGTTGTCCCACGTACCGTCCTCACGGCCGTTGAAGGCCGAAACGGGCAGCAGGTCGCCTTTGAGAGCGTTGATCGGATCGACGATGCTGCGCACGAACTCGGGACGCTTCATGTCCACGCCGTGCGACGCCTCCTTCACCTCGATCCCTGCCCACTCGGCGGGCACTTCGACCTTCTCGACCAGCTTGCCGCCGGCGTCGACGGCCGCATAGTTCATGTTGACGATATCCTCGCCCTTCTTGCCGTAGGTCTTCGCAATGGCCTTCTTCATCTCCTCGACGGCCTTGTCGAAGGGAATCACGCCGGCGATCTTGAAGAACGCCGACTGCATGATCGTATTCGTGCGCGAACCCAATCCCAGCTCGGCGGCGATCTTCGTGGCGTTGATGATATAGAAATTGATCTTGTTCTTGGCCAGATAGACCTTCATGTGATCGGGCAGCGTGCGGCAGGTCGTCGCAGCGTCGTGCACCGAATTGAGCAGGAACGAACCGCCCGCCTTCAACCCTTTGAGCACATCGTACTTATCGACGTACGACGGCACGTGGCACGCCACGAAGTCGGGCGTCGTGACCAGATAGGGCGACGTGATGGGCAGGTCGCCGAAACGCAGGTGCGACGAGGTGTAACCGCCCGATTTCTTCGAATCGTAGGAGAAATAGGCCTGGCAATACTTGTCGGTCGTGCCGCCGATGATCTTGATCGAGTTTTTGTTGGCACCCACCGTGCCGTCGGCGCCCAGTCCGAAGAAGAGCGCCTCGAACGTACCGGGCTTGGCCATCGAGATCTCCTCGCCCACGGGCAGCGAACGATTCGTCACGTCGTCGACGATGCCCACCGTGAACTGGTTCTTCGGTTCGCCGGCTTTCAGATTCTCGAACACGGCGAGCATCTGCGCCGGCGTGGTGTCCTTCGACGAGAGACCGTAACGGCCGCCGATGATGAGCGGTTTGCGCTCGGCGGGAATCTCCTTGCACGTGGCGAACGCCTCGACCACGTCCAGATAGAGCGGATCGCCGTTGGCTCCCGGCTCCTTGGTACGATCCAGCACGCAGATGCGCTTCACAGTCTCGGGCAGCACGGCGCCGAGGTATTTCACCGAGAAGGGACGGTAGAGGTGTACGGTCACCACACCCACCTTCCCGCCGCGGGCGTTCAGGTAGTCGACCGTCTCTTTGAGCGTCTCGGTCACCGAACCCATCGCCACGACGACATGCTCGGCATCCTCCGCACCGTAATAGACGAAAGGCTTGTAGTCGCGGCCCGTGATCGCGGAGATCTCGCGCATCGCCTCGGCCACCATGTCGGGCACGGCGTCGTAGAACTTGTTCGCGGCCTCGCGCGTCTGGAAATAGATGTCGGGATTCTGGGCCGTACCGCGCGTCACGGGGTGCTCGGGGTTGAGCGCACGGGCACGGAACTCTTTCAGCGCGTCGCGGTCGAGCATCGCCGTAAGGCGCGCCTCGTCGATCAGCTCGATCTTCTGGATCTCGTGCGAGGTGCGGAATCCGTCGAAGAAGTGGAGGAACGGCACGCGCGATTTGAGCGCCACGATGTGCGCCACGCCCGCCAGATCCATCACCTCCTGCACCGACGAGGTAGCCAGCATCGCGAAACCGGTCTGGCGCGTGGCCATCACGTCCTGATGATCGCCGAAGATCGACAGCGACTGCGCGGCCAGCGCACGCGCCGAGACGTGGAACACGCCCGGCAACAGCTCGCCCGAAATCTTGTACATATTGGGAATCATCAGCAGCAGACCCTGCGATGCGGTGAACGTCGAGGTCAGCGCGCCGCTCTGCAACGAACCGTGCACGGCACCCGCGGCACCGGCCTCCGACTGCATTTCGACGACCTTGACCGTCTCTCCGAAGATGTTTTTGCGACCCTGGGCCGCCCACTCGTCGACCAATTCCGCCATGGTCGACGACGGCGTGATGGGATAGATTGCAGCCACCTCCGAAAACAGGTAGGCGATGTGTGCCGCAGCATAATTTCCATCACAGGTGATAAATTTTTTCTCTGCCATATCAATAGACTTGAAAATTGTTAATTTTCAGCATTTTACACACATACATGCGCGCAAGACTGATGCAAAGGTATAAAATTCCCCCAAGAGTACCCAGCATTTTTTGCGTTAGTTTTTTAACAGTCGGAATGTTATTCTTTTCACACTCCGCCCGGTTGTTTTCTCCGCCGAAATCCTCTATCTTTGCACTCGGAGAATTCCGGCCCGATAGGCGGCGTTCCAGCAGAAAAACGCATCGGATTCTGCACGCGACTTGCACTATCTCCGCCTCAAACCCCACACGATGATACCGTACAAACGACATACCCTTTCCAACGGGCTGACGGTGGCCGTCAACCGCGACCGCCAGTCGAAACTCGCGGCCGTAAACATCCTCTACAAGGTCGGGGCGCGCAACGAAGATCCCGCCCGCACGGGCTTCGCGCACCTGTTCGAACACCTCATGTTCCGCGGCACGCGCGACGTGCCCGATTTCGACCTGCCGGTGCAGATGGCCTGCGGCGACAACAACGCCTTCACCAATAACGATTATACGGACTTCTATATTACCTTGCCGAAGGACAATATCGAGACGGCCCTCTGGCTGGAAGCCGACCGCATGACCGGACTCGACATCTCGCCCGAAGCGCTCGAAACCGAAAAACGGGTCGTCATCGAGGAGTACAAGCAGCGTTATCTCAATCAGCCCTACGGCGATCAGGGAATGCTGCTGCGTTCGCTGGCCTATACCCTCCACCCTTACCGCTGGGCTACGATCGGGCTTACGCCCGACCATGTGGCCCGCGCGACGATCGACGAGGTGCGCGCCTTCTACCTCCGCTGGTACCACCCCTCGAACGCCATTCTGTCGGTCTCGGCCGACATCGACGAAGAGCGGGTCTTCGAACTGGCTGAACGCTACTTCGCCCCGATCGCCTACACGCCCTCCGCAGCCGGCCCGCTGCCCGCCGAACCCGAACAGACGGCCGAACGCAGGCTCGAAGTCGAGCGCGACGTACCGGCCACGGCGGTGACGGTCGCCTACCCCATGGGCGACCGCCTTTCGCGGGATTTCTATCTGGGCGACATGGCCTCCGACATCCTGTCGGGCGGCGATTCGGCACGGCTCTACGAACGGCTCGTCAAGCGCGACCGGCTCTTTTCGAGCGTCAACGCCTACATCACGGGCGACGTCGATCCGGGGCTTTTCGTCCTCACGGGGCACCTGCTGCCGGGACGCACCGTCGAGGAGGCCGAAGAGGCCTTCGCCCGCGAAATCGAGGAGATGCAAACCCTCCCCGCGAGCGACTACGAGATCGAAAAGGTGAAGAACAAGTTCGAAGCGAACGCCCTGTTCGGCGAGTTGAACGTGATGAACAAGGCGATGAACCTGGGTTACTACGAAATGCTCGGCGATCCCGGCCTCGTCAACCGCGAGGTGGAGCTCTACCGCTCCGTCACGGCGGCCGAACTGACCGACTTCGCGCGTCGCACCTTCCGCGCCGCACGCCGTTCCACCCTTATCTACCGCGCGACACGATGAAACAACCGCAACTCACCACTCCGTCGGACATATCGCTCCACGAACCCCTCCACCGCACGCTCCCCAACGGCGTGACGATCCACACGCTCTGCGCCGCGGAATTCGAGGTCGTGCGCGTCAGCTTCGTCTTCCGCGCCGGCTCGGCGCAGCAGCGCAAAGCGTTCGTCGCCACGTCGACGGCCAACCTGCTGAGCGAGGGGACGCGCGACATGACCTCGCAGCAGATCGCCGAACAATTCGACTTCTACGGCTCCTATTTCGACGTGAACGTCGACCGCGACTACGTCTACATCAGCTTCTGTTCCCTGTCGAAATATTTCCGGCAGACGCTCGCCGTCGCCGAACAGATCCTGCTTCACCCCCTCTTTCCCGAAGAGGAGGTCGCCTCCTACCGCGAAAAGCGCAAGCAGCGGCTGCGCATCGAGCGCATGAAGGTCGAGACCGAGGCCCGCGAAGCCTTCGCCCGCGCGCTTTTCGGCCCTGCGCACCCCTACGGAATAACATGGCCCGAAACAGCCTACGACGACCTCACGCGCGACGACCTGCTCGATTTCTACGCACGCCACTATACCGCCCGCAACTGTTTCGTGGTGTGCAGCGGCGCAGCCGACGCGGCCGTCGTCGACGCAGTGGCCGAGATGGCCGGACAGCTGCCCGCAGGCGCCGACCGCGCCGCAGAACCGTTCCCGCCGGCAGTCACGACGCCCCATGTCGCAGTGCCCCACGCAGGGGCCGTGCAGTCGTCGATCCGCATCGGCCGGCTGCTCTTCGGCCGCAACCACCCCGATTACGTCGGGATGCAGGTGGTGGCGATGCTGCTGGGCGGTTATTTCGGGTCACGCCTGATGCAGAACCTGCGCGAAGCGAACGGGTTCACCTACGGCGTGGTCGCAGCGATGGTCAACCTCGAACGCGAAGGCTACCTGGCCGTCGCGACGCAGGTAGCGCGCGACGCGACCGAGCAGGCGCTCGCAGAGATCTACCGCGAAATCGAACGGCTGCGCACGGAACCCGTCGCCGAGGAGGAGCTGTCGCTGGTGCGCAACATGATGACGGGCGAGATGATGCGTATTCTCGACGGGCCGTTCGGCATCGCCGACGTCACGATCGAAAACATCCTCTGCGGCCGACGCAACGACGTCGTGAGCGAGAATCTGCAACGCATCCGCGCCATTACCCCCGCCGAGGTGCAGCGGCTCGCCGTGAAATACCTGCCGCGCGAAGCGCTGGTCACGGTCGTGGCGGGAGGACCGGAAAGCGTCCTCTGACGGGACGCCGGCAGTTCGGCCGCCGCCATCCGATTCCGGCCCGACGGAGCCGGAATTTGCTTTTCCGGACGAAATGCGTTATTTTTGTCTTCGTCCCGCAGGGACTTTTCGGAAAGTTAGGTTTTTAATAAAACGATTGCAATGAAAAAATTTTTCTGGTTGCTGGCAGGACTCGCAGCGGGTCTTGCGGCAGGGTGCAGCGACGACGCGAACGAGGGGGGGGGTACTGACGGCCCCGCGCCCATCCCCGAACCCGAACCGCTGAGCCAGCTCACGGCCGACGTCTCATTCACGCCCCAAAGCGCGAAACTCGTCCGCGAAGCGGCATTCGACAAAGAGGGAGGCGAGGGATACTTGCTCACGCTCACCGACGCCGAAGGCGCCGAAATCCGCGTCGCGCTCCGTGCGGACGAAGGCGCTTCGCCGTTCGGTCGGTACGACTTCTCGCGTGCGAACGACTGCGTGCCGGGGTCGAACGACGGCGCCGACGCGGCGACGGGCAGCTGGTACTACGCCTCGCAGAAAGCCGTCGCCCCGATCGTGGGCGGCGTGCTGGATCTGAGCCGCGTACCGGGCAACAAACCCTCCGATACGAGTTACCGCGTACAGGTCGCCTTCGAGGACGACCATTCGCCCGCCTTCGGAATCACGGCCGTCTATTCGGGAGCGATGACGCTCGAAGGGGTCGACGCCACGCCCGACGCGACGACGACCTACTGCTACGCGGGCGCCTCGGGATTCTACGCCGACGACGGCTACAACTCGTGGGGCATCGACTTCGACAACGCCGACTTCACGCACCTGCTGAGTATCTTCGAATTCAACGTCGCACCCGACGCCACCGAGCAGGACGGAATCCCCGCCGGCATCTACACGATCACCGAAGACTACGCTCCCAACACCGTCACATGGGCGACCTACGACGAGGAGATGACCTACCTCTCGACAGGAACGGTCACCGTCGAACGCGACGGGGAGGAGTACAAGGTCACGGTCGACGCCGTCGACGAATACGACGCTCCGTTCAAGGCCGATTTCGCAGGACAGATCTACTACGAAAACACCTCCGAGCAGGCCTCGATCTCACCCCGCGAGGTCTACGTGGTCTGCTACGGCGAGAAAGACGGACTGACCAACTGGTACATCACGCTCGTCGACCGGGGCTATCTCACCACGCGCGACGCCGTTGGCAACTGCTACTACGGCTCGATCCTCCATTTCGACCTGCGCAGCGACGCGGCCAACGATTACGCAGACGGAGTGCCCGAAGGCACGTTCGCCGTACGGAACGGACAGTCGGGCGTGGGCATCTGGGGCGGCGACAACGCCGCATGTACCTCGTTCCTCGCCGAATATTTCAGCGGTTCGCCCGCGATCGGCAAGCTGACGGAAGGCAACGTCACGATCGCGCGCGACGGCGAGTGGTACGAAATCTCGTTCGACGGGCTGACCCTCGCAGGAAGCGATCAGACATCGCTCACGGGAAGCTACGAAGGGCGCGTGCAATACATCGACGCACGGGAGTAAGCCCTTCGACACTTTATGGAAAAACGCCTTCGAACCGTGGTTCGAAGGCGTTCTTTATCCGGCCGGCCGAGGGGGGGGGAGTCAGCCCCCGATCCGCTGCTCCACCCACTGCGTGAGCGCCACGAAATCGGCCACCGACAACTGTTCGGCGCGCTGCGAGAAAAAGGGATGCTCCGCCCCGCCGAAATCGCCGAAGGCGGCGCGTAGCGAATTGCGCAGCATCTTGCGCCGCTGACCGAACGAAGCCTTGACCACGCGCACGAACAGCCGCTCGTCGCACGCCAGCCGCACGACGCCGTTGCGGCGCAGGCGGATGACGGCGCTTTTGACCTTGGGCGGCGGGTTGAAGACCTTCTCCCCTACCGTGAAGAGGTACTCGATGTCGTACCACGCCTGCAACAGCACCGAGAGGATGCCGTACTCCTTCGATCCGGGCGGGCAGGCGATCCGCTCGGCCACCTCGCGCTGGATCATGCCCACGCACTCGGGGACAAGGTCGCGATGCTCCAACACCTTGAAAAAAATCTGCGAAGAGATGTTGTAAGGGAAATTTCCGATCACACGCACTCCGTCGGGAAACAACGCGCGCAACTCCATGCGCAGGAAATCGCCCGCCATGAGCCGCGGCGTAAATTCGGGATAGTGGGCACGGAGGTAGTCGACGCTCTCGGCGTCGATCTCGGCGCCCCACACGACGATGTCGCTGCGCCGCAGCAGGAACTGCGTCAGCACGCCCATGCCGCATCCCACCTCCAACACCGGCGCCGGCGCCTCGGCCGTACCGCCCGACAGGGCGTCGCAGATTTTGCGCGCTATGTTCAGATCGACCAGAAAATGCTGGCCCAAAGCCTTTTTCGCCCTGACTTCACCCACTCGGCAATCGTTTTACGGAATCCGGCGGCGCACCGCGCGCCGCCGCACGGCAAAGGTAACTATTTCGACGCGATTATTTGCGGCGACGGCACTTTTTTATTAATTTTGGAACCTGTAACACCATTCATCGTCATGGCCTACGACATCTTCATCAGCTATCGCCGCGACGGCGGCAAGGAGTTGGCGCGACCGCTCAAATCGGAACTGGAACTGCGCGGTTACCGCGTCTTTCTGGATTCGACGAACTGAAAGACGGTGTTTTCGACCGCCGCATCATGGAGGCGATCGACGCCGCACCGATCTTCATGGTCATCCTCTCGCCCCATGCCCTCGACCGCTGCGCGAACGCCGACGACTGGGTGCGGCGCGAAATCGAATACGCCTTGGAGCACGACCGCCACTTCATCCCCATCGACCCCGACCGCTCGTTCACAGGGTTTCCGCCCGATATTCCCGACACGCTGAAAGCGGGCTTGGGGCAGCATCAGTTCTCGCAGGTGATGTTCGAACAGTTGTTCAAGGTCTCGGTCGACAAGATGGTGCGCGAACGCATCGAGCCGCTGTTGCAGCGGGCGGGACGCACAGCCATGCAGGAGCAGGGCGGCGCGCTGTTCCATGTCGAGACCGACCTGCCCTGCCGGATACTGAAATTCGGCAAGGAGTTGTGCACCGTCCGCCCCGGAAGCGACACCGTCATCCGTCTGCGCAAGGGGCGTCACAAACTGGAAGCCGTCTGTCTCGACTGTCCCGACGACCGGTTGCAATGGGTGCAGACGGTCGAGGACAACGAGATGGAGGATCTGCTGACCGTCGAGCTTCGGCCTGTGCGCGAGCGGCGGCTGGCTGCCGAGGCCGATGTGTTGGCCGAACGCGGACAAACGGCCTACGATGCCGGCGATTATGCCGAAGCCGTAAAACTGTGGTGCGAAGCGGCCGAAGCGGGAAACCGTATCGCACAAAACAGTCTCGGGGATTGTTATTACTATGGCAAAGGCGTTGCAAAAGACTACACAGAAGCCGTAAAGTGGTACAGAAAGGCCGCTGAACAGGGGTATGCCAGTGCACAAAACAATCTGGGCACCTGCTATCACTGGGGCAAAGGCGTCGAACAGGACGACGCAGAAGCCGTAAAGTGGTTCCGTAAGGCCGTAGAACAGGGAGATGCCGTTGCACAGAAGAATCTGGGCGGCTGCTATTATGATGGCGAAGGCGTCGAACAGGACTACGCAGAAGCCGTAAAGTGGTACAGAAAGGCTGCTGAACAGGGGTATGCCGTTGCACAATTCGAGATGGGCTGGTGTTATAAACACGGCTATGGCGTCCCGAAAGATCTCGCCGAAGCGAAACGGTGGTACCGGAAAGCTGCGGATGCCGGTATTCAAGAAGCCAAAAAGCACTTGGCCGAGCTGGGCGGATAACGACGCCCCGCCTTTCTGTTCACCCCCCCCTCTCGTGGGACGCATCGTATCCGGCAACCGGCCGGATCCCCTGCTCCGGATACCCCGTTCGCAATGTACGGGCAATGCGATCGACCGCACCGCAGCCAGCCGTCGACGCGCATAAAACCACCGAGGGATTGAACCGCCTGCGGCCGATTCCGTCCCGACGTTTCGCACGTCCCGATCCCCCGACGTTCCCAAGTCATCCTCCCCGGCTGCGCCCTCGAAACAGACCCGCTTTCCGACGAAAAAAGAGGGTCAAAATCAGTATTTACACGTACGGAAATCCGACCGGAAAAGCCGATCTTTGCGGCGTCGAATTTTCGCAGAAACGCAATGAATTACCGTTCCGCAAGATGAAAAACCTCTTAGCTCAACTCAAAACCGAAGACTGGGTGATCGTACTGGCCGGCGTCGCGATCCTTGCGCTCGCACTGCTCTTTCCCGCCGGAATGCCGGCCATGCCCAAGACGCTGGCCGGCGGCGATGCGTGGCTCGAAGCCGGCTGCATGTTCGCCTTCCTGTTCGTGCTGACCTGCCTCTGCATGGCCGTGCTGGGACGTCCGGTCAAGGGAATCTTCGGCTCGCTGCTGGCGATTTTCGCCGTCGCGCTGGCGGCGCAGGCCGTGGCATCCGTCCCGCTGTTCAAGGATTTGGGACTGGAATCGGTCTTCTTCTCAGTGATCTTCGGCCTGGCGGTCAGCAACTTTTTCCGGGTTCCGGCATGGCTGAAACCGGCGATCCAAAGCGAATTCTATATCAAAATAGGCATCGTCTGCCTCGGCGCGACGATCCTCTTCGGCGAAATTCTCCATTCGGGCGTCTATGCGCTCGCGCAGGCCTTTATCGTCGTCTTCCTCGTCTGGTACTTCGCCTTCTGGGTCTCGCGCCGCATGAAGGTCGACGACGAAATGGCCACCATGCTATCCAGTTCGGTGTCGATCTGCGGCGTTTCGGCGGCGATCGCCACCTGCGGCGTCATCAAGGGCGACAGCAAGAAACTCTCCTACATCATCTCGCTGGTGCTCGTATGCGCCGTTCCGATGATGTACGTCATGCCGTGGCTGGCGAAACTCGTCCTGCCCGCACTGCTCGGCGATCCGAAGGTCGTCGAAGAGGTGGCCGGCGCCTGGATGGGCGGTACGATCGACACGACGGGAGCCGTCGTGGCATCGGGCGCACTGCTGGGCGAAACGGCCGAGCAGACAGCCGTGATCGTCAAGTCGTCGCAAAACGTGCTGCTGGGGCTGGCGGCTTTCGTCATCTCGCTCTACTGGTCGTACCGCGGCCGCGAGGGGCAGGAGAAGCCGTCGGCCGGCGTGATCTGGGATCGTTTCCCGAAATTCGTCGTAGGGTTCGTCGCAGTCTCGCTCCTGTTCAGCCTCTTCTTCGACGGCGGCGCCGGCACTCCCGACGCCGTGGTGCGCGGCACGGCGAAGAATTTCAGCAACACGCTTTTCAGCATCGCCTTCGTCTGCATCGGGTTGGAAACACGTTTCTCGGAGATCTTCTCCAAAGAGAACCGCAACGCGCTGTGGGCCTTTCTCTCGGCGCAGACGTTCAACATCGTCGTCACGTTCATCGTGGCCTTCCTGCTGTTCGGCGTCCTGAAACCGATGTGGGCCTGACCGTCGTCGGAAAGAGTCCGCCCGACACGCCGACCCTACGGCAACCGCCCCGACTGCAATGAGTGCAGTCGGGGCGGTTGCCGTTCCGGACGCAGATTACGGCTTCGGCAGCCGGTAGAGGAATTCGAACGGCTCGGAGACGACGAACCGCGAGGTCGCGTCGCCCGCATACATCTCCCCGCCGGTGAGCGTTAACCGCCGCGCGGGAGCGCCCTCCGACAAATCCACTCGACTGAGATCGACCCAGAACAGCGACGGCACCATCGTCCCCTCGAAATAATAGACCTTGTTCTTCTGATCGCAGACCGAACGCCAGCGCGTCGAGGAGATATGGGGCTGGTCGGGCGTCGAAATGCCGAACGGCACCGAGACGTTGCGCATCACGCTCAGCACGGCAGGTACACCCACCGCGGCATCGGCCGTCTGCGGGATGACGCCGATATAGAACGACGCCCGCGCGAAACGGTCGCTCGAACGATTCGTTCCGGGCAGCATCTTCAAACCTCCGATCGCCTCCCAATAGTCGTTGACGGCCAGTTGCAGATCGTAACGCGGCGAATTGGTCATCACCCGACACTGCCGGCCCTCATGGATCCGAAGCCGGCCGTCGATGTATTCCAAAATGGCGCTGTCGCCCGTCGCATCCGAAATGGCCAGATGCAGGCGCGACTTCGTGCCGTTGGGCATGTCGGGCGCGTCGATGTAAATCCCGTCGCCCCGCAGCGCACCGACCGCCTCGGACACCGTTCCGAAATTGTCGAGCACGTACTGCGTCCACATCGCGATCCCCATCACGGGACGCTTGCCCTGCTTGCCGTAATCCGATTCGGGCAGAAAGAGCAGGCTGGCTACCAACCCCGCTTCGTTCATGCCGTCGCACGTGGCGAAATCGTAGGCCGAAGCGACCACGCTGCCGTACTTGGCACGCCAGCGGAGCGTCGTGTCGCGGTCGTATCCGGCGCGTTCCATGCCGCGGGGGAAGAGGTAGAGATTCGTCCCGATCTCCTCCTTCCAATCCATCGTCCGCCCCGTAATGACCAACCCGTCACGCCCCAGATAGACCGCCCGCGTACAGGCATCGGCAGTCGCCGCAGCCGCGAGGAGGGCCAGCGCACCGGCCGCCGCTCCCCAGAATAGTCTTGTCTTCATCTTACTTGCAATTTACGGGCGGGATTCGTCCCGCCGCGAACGAACGTGCATATTCGATGCCGGAATCGACGGACGGACGCGCATCAGCGCAGGTAACGTTTCAGATACGGCCGCAGGATCGCCTCCATCGCATCGAACCCGTCGGAGGTCGGATGCACACCGTCACGGGTGTAGCGGGCGTCGAGCGCGCGGTCGGCGTCGGCCAGGCCGGGGTGGAAATCGACCCACTCGCAACCGTTGTCAAGCGCATACTCCCGCAGCATCCGGTTGAGCCGGTCGATCCGGTCGGGAGCGTCGGTCACTTCGGGGCGCCAGCCGTAACGCGCCGCCGGAAGCACCGAACAGAGGAAGACCCGCATCCCGTGCGCCCGCGCCAGTTCGGCCATCGAGCGGATATTGTCGGCGATCCGCTCCTCGTCGATCGGGCCGTTGTTGCGCGCGATGTCGTTCGTTCCGGCCAGAATCACGACCGCCCGCGGCCGCAGCGCCACCACGTCGCACTGGAACCGTGCCAACATCTGCGCCGTCACCTGTCCGCTGATACCGCGTGCGGCGAAACCGTTCGCGTCGAAGAACGAGGGATGAGCCGAGTACCACCCTTCGGTAATCGAATCCCCGATGAAGACGACCTTCGGTCGTACTGCGAGCGCCGCATTGGCAGCCGCATACCGTCCCGTATTCGCCCAATCCCGCGACTGGCCTCCGGCTGAAAGCCACACCGTCGCACACAACCATAAAGCAACCAATCTTTTCATCCGAATATCTGTTTCGGGACAAACGTTTTCGAATTCATGAAGAGACCGCCGAGGAGGTGTGCAAGTCGTACGGTCCGCAGCCTCCGGCGGCATGAATGCCTCCGCATCCGCCGCACGACACCCCGTCCGATACGGTCAACAGCTCGAAGCGGTCACCTTCCGGCCGCCCGACCGTCGGGAATCCGCCGAAGCTCCCCACGGGAACGGCGCGGATCAATTGCCCTGCTCGCACATGAACTTGATGCGCACCAGCCGGATCTCCTCCTCCGTGTAGTCGCCGCCCAGCTCCTCGACCGCGTCGTCGAGCGAATCGCTCTCGGCATCCTCCTTGAAATAGAGGTAGATGTCCTCGGCCTTGTCCTCGTCCATGAACTCATCGATATAATAGGAGATGTCGAGCCGCGTACCGGAATTGACGATCCCCTCGATCTCGGTGAGCAGTTCGTCGAAATCGAGGTTCTTCGCGCGGGCGATATCCTCGAAATCCATCTTGCGGTCGATCGACTGGATGATGAAGATCTTGTTGCCCGACTTGTTGCCCACCGATTTCACGACCATGTCCTGCGGGCGGATGATCTCCTTCTCCTCGACATAGGCGCGGATCAGCTTGATGAACTCAGCGCCGAACTTCTTCGCCTTGCCGACGCCGACGCCCGAGATGTTCTGCATCTCGTCGAGCGTCACGGGATACTGGATCGACATATCTTCGAGCGACGGGTCCTGGAACACGACGAACGGCGGCAGATTGTGCTGCTTGGCGACCTTCTTGCGCAGGTCTTTGAGCATCGAGAAAAGCTCCTCGTCGGCCGCACCCCCGCGTCCGCCCGCCGGTGCGGCGGCTTCGGCCTCGCGCTCCTCGGCGTCGTAGTCGTGGTCGAGCGTAATCATCACGGGGAAGGGCGAACGGAGATACTCCTCGCCCTTGGCATTGATCGAAATCAATCCGTAATTCTCGATATTCTTGTCGGCCAGCCCCAGGATCAACGCCTGACGCATCACCGCACCCCAATATTTGGCGTCGTGCTCCTCGCCCGCACCGAACCATTCGAGCTTGTTGTGGCCGTAGCTCTTGATCTGCGCCGTCAGCCGGCCCGTCAGCAGGTTGGTCAGGTGATCGACCTTGAACTTGTCGCCGATGGCACGCAGCGCTTCGAGCGCCAGCACGAGCGACGCCCGCGCATCGACCTTCGGTTTGGGATGACGGCAGTTGTCGCAATTGCAGCAGTTGTCCTCCGTATACTCCTCGCCGAAATAGTGCAGCAGCGTCTTGCGGCGGCACATCGAACTCTCGGCATAGGAGACCGTCTCCTGCAACAGCAATTTGCCGATCTCCTGCTCGGCGATCGGTTTGCCCTGCATGAACTTTTCGAGCTTCTGGATATCCTTGTAACTGTAAAAGGCCAGACAGTGACCCTCGCCGCCGTCGCGCCCGGCACGACCCGTCTCCTGATAATACCCTTCGAGCGACTTGGGAATGTCGTAATGGATGACGAACCGCACGTCGGGCTTGTCGATACCCATGCCGAAAGCGATCGTGGCGACGATCACGTCGGCGCGCTCCATCAGGAAATCGTCCTGATTCTTGGCGCGCGTGGCCGCATCCATGCCCGCATGATAGGGCAACGCCTTGACGCCGTTGGCCACCAGCAGCTCGGCCAATTCCTCGACCTTCTTGCGGCTCAGACAATAGATGATGCCGCTGCGCCCCTCCTTCTGCTTGATGAAGCGGATGATGTCGCGGTCCACGTCGTTCTTGGGACGGATTTCGTAATAGAGATTCGGACGGTTGAACGACGATTTGAAAACCGAGGCGTCGTTCATGCCGAGGTTCTTCTGGATGTCCAGCTGCACCTTCGGCGTGGCCGTCGCCGTCAGGGCGATCAGCGGCGCCGTGCCGATCTCGTTGATGATCGGGCGGATGCGGCGGTACTCCGGACGGAAATCGTGGCCCCACTCCGAAATGCAGTGCGCCTCGTCGATGGCGTAGAACGATATCTTGATTTTGCGCAGAAACGCGACGTTGTCCTCCTTGGTAAGCGACTCGGGGGCGAAATAGAGCAACTTGGTGCGCCCCTCCAACACGTCGGCGCGCACCTGTGCCACGGCGGTCTTGTTGAGCGACGAATTGAGGAAATGGGCGATGCCCGACTCCGACGAGAAAGTGCGCATGGCGTCCACCTGATTCTTCATCAGGGCGATCAGCGGCGAAATGATGATCGCCACGCCGTCCATCAGCAGCGCCGGCAGCTGGTAACAGAGCGACTTGCCGCCGCCCGTGGGCATCAGCACGAACGTGTCTTTTCCAGCAAGCACATTGCGGATTACAGCCTCTTGATTGCCTTTGAACGACGAAAAGCCGAAATACTCCTTGAGCTTCCCGTGTAACAAAGTATCTTCGATTTGCTTCATTGTGCTTACAGACTCCTTAGTGAAATGAAATTTTATGTAAAGATAAAAAATATTTCGGAAAAAAACATAACTTTGTGAAAATTTATCAAAAGAAATGCGCCTTTTCACAAGCGAACTCGTCAAGAAATACAAAGCCCGCACGGTCGTCAACCACGTCTCGATCGACGTCAACCAGGGAGAGATCGTCGGACTGCTGGGGCCCAACGGCGCGGGAAAGACCACCACGTTCTACATGATCGTCGGGCTGATAAAGCCGAACGAGGGGAAAATCTTCCTCGAAGACAACGAGGGCCGCGTCGCCGAACTGACCGACGAACCGGTCTACCGCCGTGCGCAGATGGGCGTGGGGTATCTGGCGCAGGAGGCTTCGGTCTTCCGCCGGCTGAGCGTCGAGGACAACATCCGCGCCGTACTCGAAATGACCCGTTTCTCGAAGGAGTATCAGGCCGAGCGCGTCGAGGCGCTCATCAAGGAGTTCCGCTTGGAGAAGGTGCGCAAAAGCATGGGCATCCAGCTTTCGGGCGGCGAGCGCCGCCGCACGGAGATCGCCCGCGCCGTGGCGATCAATCCGGCGTTCATCCTGCTCGACGAACCCTTCGCCGGCGTCGACCCGATCGCCGTGGAGGACATCCAGTCGATCGTCGCCACGCTCAAAAACAAGAATATCGGCGTCATCATCACCGACCACAACGTCGACGAGACGCTCGCAATCACCGACCGCGCCTACCTGCTTTACGAGGGCAAGGTGCTCAAAACGGGTTCGCCGGAGGAGCTGGCCGCCGACCCCGAAGTGCGCAAACGCTATCTGGGCAAGCACTTCGAACTGCGCCGCAGCCCGACGATCGACCGCCTGCGGCAGCAGGGTGCCGAAGCGCAGCGCTCCGTTTCGGAAACCGACGCGGAAGCTACGCACGAGTAGCCCGACACGCCGCCGCACGAATACATACAACGACCGAATAGTTAAACCACTGCGAACGACTCTATGGATAGATCCGTCCCGCCGGGGGAGATACAAGGAGAGCTTACTCCCCCCTGCTCGAAAAGTTACGCGCAGCGCGCCCTCGCGGCGGCGCTTCTGGCAGAGGGAGAATCCACACTGCGTAACATCGAACTGTGCGACGACACCCGCTCGGCCATGCGCTGCATCAAGGCGCTGGGCGCCGACGTCACGGTCGTCGACTCTCATACACTGAAAATACGGGGCGGTCTGGCCCCGCGCGGGCGCACGCTCCACGTGGGCGAATCGGGTCTTTCGACCCGGCTGTTCACGCCGATCGCAGCCCTTGCGGGCGTTCCGCTTCGCATCGAGGGCGAAGGGACGCTGCTGCGCCGCCCGATGACGATGATGATCGCCCCGCTCCGGCAGCTGGGCGTCGAGGTGCACCACCGCGACGGGTTCCTCCCGTTCGATGTCTGCGGCCCGCTGCACAGCGCGACGGTCGAGGTCGACGGTTCGGTCTCGTCGCAGTTCATCACCGGCCTGCTGCTCGCGCTGCCGGCCGCCCGCGGCGAATTCACGATCGACGTGCGGCGCGCCGTCTCCACACCTTATATCGATATGACGGTCGAGGCGGCACACCGCTTCGGTGCGGAGATCCTCCACAACGGCTACACCCAGTTCTACATCGAAGGCGGCCAGCGCTACCGGCCGACCGATTACAGCATCGAAGGCGACTGGAGTGCCGCCGCCACGCTGCTCGTGGCGGGAGCCGTCGCCGGCGAAGTGACGCTGCACAACGTGTCGATCCTTTCGAAGCAGGCCGACACGGCCGTCTGCACCGCACTGGTACGGGCGGGCGCGGAGCTGATCCACGAAGCGGATCGCATCACCGTCCGCCGCCGTCCGCTCCGGGCCTTCGAGTTCGACGCCACGCAGTGCCCCGACCTCTTCCCGCCGCTGGCGGCGCTGGCCGCCGCCTGCGAAGGCGAAAGCCTCATCACAGGCACGTCGCGCCTTGCGCACAAGGAGAGCGACCGCGCCGAGACGCTGCGCGAGGAGTACGCCAAGGTCGGCATCGAGATCGACCTCTCGACGCCCGACGTCATGCGCATCCGCGGCGGTGCGATCCGTCCGGCACGGGTATTCAGCCACGGCGACCACCGCATCGCCATGTCGATGGCCGTCTCGGCGCTGCGTTCGTCGGGTGCGATCACGATCGAAGGGGCCGAAGCGGTGGCCAAGAGCTATCCGCGTTTCTTCGAAGACCTGGAATCGCTGCGCGTAAATTAATCATGACTGCTATATCTAACTTTACACCTCGTCGGTTTTTCGGACCGCTGCACACGCCCGCTTGTCGGAGCGTTCGCGGCTACGCCGCGTTTACAGATTGGACCCACCCCCAAACCCCTGCCTTAGCGGGGGCTTCGGGCAAGGCCCGCCTGGCTGGCAGGGCTTTGAGGTGCGGCGGTGTAGAATGGCATGTAGCAGCCTTAACCGATCCATACCTATGAACAGCTTCGGCACTCTCTTCCGCATCACCCTTTGGGGCGAATCCCACGGTCCGCAGATCGGCGTCACGCTCGACGGCGTACCGGCCGGGCTTCCGCTCGACATTCCCGATTTCGAAGCCGATCTGGCCCGACGCCGCAGCGGCGCCAAAGGGACGACGCCGCGCCAGGAAAACGACCTGCCGCAGATCGTGTCGGGACTCTACAAGGGACACACCACGGGCGCACCGCTGACGCTCGTCTTCGAAAACGCCAACACCCGTTCGGGCGACTACGACAACCTGCTCACGCAGCCTCGTCCTTCGCACGCCGACCGCACGGCGGCCGTCAAGTTCGAAGGGTGGAACGACCCGCGGGGCGGCGGCCACTTCTCGGGCCGACTGACGCTGGCACTCGTAGCCGCGGGCGTCGTAGCGAAAAAAATACTCGGCGGTGCGACCTTCTCCACGCGGTTGACCGCCGTCGGCGGCCAGACCGATCCGGCACGGTTCGACGACGCGATCGACGACGCCCTGCGCGACGAAGACTCCGTGGGCGGCATCGTCGAATGCCGCGTAGCGGGCATCCCCGCCGGCTGGGGCGAACCCTTTTTCGACTCGGTCGAAAGCGCAGCGGCACACCTGCTCTTCGCCATCCCCGCGATCAAAGGGGTGGAGTTCGGCGACGGGTTCGCCGCAGCAGCCCTGCGCGGTTCCGCCCATAACGACCCGATCGCCGACGCCGACGGCCGCACGGCGACCAACCATGCGGGCGGCATCGCGGGCGGCATAACCAACGGCAACGAACTCGTCGTGCGCGCGGCCGTGAAACCGACGGCCAGCATCGCCCGCGAACAGCAGACCTTCGACTTCGCCGCCGGCCGCGTCGCACCGCTCCGCATACGGGGACGGCACGACGCCTGCATCGCCCTGCGTGCGGCCGTCGTCGTCGAAGCGGCGATGGCCGTCGCACTCGCCGACTTCAAACTCCGCGACCGATGCCGACGCGCCGCGAAGTGATCGACCGCATCCGCCGTGCGATCGCGCCGCTCTACGAGCCGCGCGAAGCCGAGCAGATCGCCCGCCGCTTCACCTTCGAGCGGTGCGGCATCACGCTGACGCAATACGCCGTCGCCCCCGAAGCACAGGCCGACATCCCCGACCTCGAAGAGTCCGTCCGCCAGTTGGCCGCCGGACGCCCCGTGCAATACGTGCTGGCGCATACTGAGTTCTGCGGCATGACCTTCGAAGTCGGCGAAGGCGTTCTGATCCCGCGTCCCGAAACCGAGGAGCTGGTCGCAGCCGCCGCGGCCAGAGCTGTCGCCGGAGCCGCAGCGCTCGACGTGGGAACCGGAAGCGGCTGCATCGCCGTAAGTCTCGCGCGGCTTATCCCCGATGCGCGCGTAACGGCCGTCGACCTCTCGCCGCAGGCACTCGCCGTCGCACGCCGCAATGCCGTGCGGCTGGGCGCCGAAGTACGCTTCGTGCAGGCCGACGCATTGGCCGGCTTGCACGAACTGCCCGACGCGGCGTTCGACCTCATCGTCTCCAATCCGCCCTACGTGCCGCAGAGCGACCGCGCGGCGATGCACGTCAACGTGCGGGAATACGAACCGCCCGAAGCGCTCTTCGTCCCCGACGACGATCCGCTGCGCTTCTACCGCGCGATCGGCCGCGCCGCACGCCGGCTGCTGCGCCCCGACGGACGGCTCTGGTTCGAAATCTACGAACGGCTGGCTGACGAGACGGCGCGGCTGCTCGCCGACGAAGGGTTCGGCGACATCGCCGTGCGACGCGACATCAACGACAAACCGAGAATACTATGCTGTACGGCAAGAAAATAAACGCGGTGCCCCGCACCAAGACACCGGAACAGGCGCTCGCTGCGCTGATGCGCCTCTGCGCCCGCGCCGAACGCTCGGAGGAGGACGCACGCCGGCTGATGACGCGCTGGGGCGTAGCACCGGCCGACCGGGAACGGGTGCTCGAACGTTTGCGCCGCGACCGATTCATCGACGACGCCCGCTACGCCGAAGCCTTCGTGCGCGAAAAGATCAACCTCAGCGGCTGGGGCGCACGCAAGATCGCCGACGCGCTGCACCGCAAACGCATCGCCCGCGAGACGATCGAGCGCGCGCTCGCTGCGCTCGATGCCGGTACGGCACGCGAACGGCTGGCCGACCTGCTGCGCCGCAAGGTGCGCACCACCCGCGCCGCAACACCTTATGAACTGAAAAACAAACTGATCCGCTACGGTCTCGCACAGGGCTACGACTACGAAGCCGTGCGCGACGCGGCGGACGCGCTCATCGCAACGACCGACGACTCATGCGACACATTCTTTTAACGCTGCTGTTTTCGGGCGGGCTTCTGGCCGCCCCCGCGCAGGAACCTCGATCCGAACGTTACCGCTTCCCCGTCCGCAACGTGGCGGGGCTCTACTCGGCCAACTTCGGCGAGATGCGCCCCAACCATTTCCATTCGGGCGTGGACATCAAGACCGACGGCGTGACGGGCAAGCCCGTCGTGGCTGCCGCCGACGGCTACGTGGTGCGCATTGCCGTCTCGCCCAGCGGATACGGTCGCGCACTCTACATCGCGCACCCCGACGGCACGACGACCGTCTACGGCCACCTCGAACGCTTCCGCACCGACATCGAATCCTACCTGCGCTACAAACGCTACGAGCAGGGGCGCAGCAACGTCGATTTCACCTGCAAGCCTTCGTTATTCCCTGTCCGCGCGGGCGACACGGTCGCCCTGTCGGGCAATTCGGGCATGTCGTTCGGGCCGCATCTCCACTTCGAGGTGCGCCGCAGCTCCGACCAGCGGACACTCAACACGCTGGCCGCGAAACTGCTACCCGTACGCGACCGTATCGCACCCCGCATCATGCGGCTGCACTACGTCGAGGTCGACTCGCTCGGCGACGTTCCCGTCCACAGCCGCCCCCGCACCTTCGACGTGGTACGCCGCAGCGAAGGGGACTATGCGCTGCGGCAGACGCAACCCGTCGCGGTCGGGCGGCGCGGCTATTTCATCGTCGAGTGCTCGGACCGCAAGGACGAAGTCTACAATACCTTCGGCATCTACCGCCTGACCGAAGAGGTCGACGGAGAGGTACGCTACGAGTACCGCATGGACGGGTTCCTCTTCGGCGACACGCGCTACTGCAACGCCGTGAGCTATTATCCCATGCAGCTCTCGTCGCGCAACGAGGTGATCCGCCTCACGCAGCCGGCCGGTTGTCCCGACCGCTTCTTCACGACGATGAAGAACCGTGCGCTGCTGACCACCCCCGCAGGCAGGCGGCAGGAGGTGCGCATCACGGCCGAAGACGATTGCGGCAACCGTTCGGTGCTCGCCTTCACGGTCGAAGGCAAGGCCGACGAACGCTCGTTCCGCACACCGGCGTGCGATTCGCTGCCCGTCGTCCGCCACGACCGCGACTTCCACCGCGAGGGCGACGGCGTGCGGATCGAGATTCCCGCCGGAACGCTCTACGAATCGTGTTTCTACACGCAGCGGCCCCACGACGAACCGCAGCCGAAGGACTCGACGCTGCTCTTCCTGTCGCGCGGCGTCGAGATCCTCGACGTGCGGCTGCCGATGCACCGCTACGCGACGCTGTGGATCGACGCGACGCAGGTTCCGCCCGAGCTGCGCCGTCACGCGGTGCTGGCCTCGCTCTCGCCCAAGGGGAAGCTGCGCTACGAAGGCGGCAAATGGAGCGACGGACGCATCCGCCTGCGCACCCGCTCGCTGGGAACCTTTTTCGTCGTGGCCGACACCGTGCGCCCCACGATCCGCCCCCGCTTCACGGCGCACGACCTGAGCGGACAGCGCAGCGTCACGTTCTCCGTCAGCGACAACTTCTCGGGTGTCGGTTCCATCAGCTGCTTCGTTGACGGCCGCATGGCCATTCTGGAAGAAAACCGCGTGAAGGGCACCTACACCCACTACTTCGACGACGAACTCTTCGGCCGCAACCGCGAGCATACGCTGCGCCTCACGGCCACCGACGGCACGGGCAACACCCGCGTGTGGGAGGGAACGTATTACCGGTAAAACCTCGTTCCGTTCGAACAAGGAACACCCCTGCCGCAGCAGTTGCGGCAGGGGTGATTTCTGTCCGGACAGGCCGTCTGGAAACCGCGCCGATCCGTTATGAATTGAAAATGCTGCGCAGGATGATGCCCGTAGCGCCCTGGTTGCGCGCGGTGTAATCCTTGGCCGTGCGGCTGGCACGACGGAGCGTCTCCTCGTCGTCGCGCAGCGGCGCGAACCACGCCGCCAGTTCGCCGGCCGTGCGCACCGACACAGCGCAGCCGAGCGACACCATGTCGCGCGCCTCCTTGAATTTGCCGTAATTGGGGCCGAAGGCGATCGGCAGGCCGAAGGTCGCTGCTTCGAGCGTATTGTGGATGCCGACGCCGAACCCGCCTCCGACGTAGGCCCAGGTCGCCGATCCGTAGACCGACGAGAGCATCCCCATCGTGTCGAGCACGAGCACCTGTACGTCGTCGAACCGTGTCGCGGCATCGCACTGCGTATAGCGCACGGCGCCGCCCTTCGCATCACGCATCAGATGCGCGATACGCCCCTCGTCCATCTCGTGGGGCGCAATGACGAACTTCACATCCGGATTGGCGTTCACGAGCGGCAGAAGAATCTCCTCGTCGGGCCCCCATGTAGATCCGGCCACGAAAAGACGACCGCCGCCACGAAAGCGTTCGATCGTCTCCACCCGCTGCGCCGCTGCGGCGATCTGAGCCACACGGTCGAAGCGCGTATCGCCCGCGACGACCACGTTGTCGAACCCGATCTCGGAGAGCAGCCGTTTCGATTCGACGTTCTGCACGAACAGCGTGTCGAAGGTCTCCAACGCCTGCCGCCACATGGCGCCGTAGGGACGGAAGAAGACCGAATTGCGGCGGAAAATCGCCGAAACGATATACGACCGCACCTTGCGGCGCCGCAGTTCGGAGAGCAGGTTGATCCAGAATTCGTATTTGATGAAAATGGCGATCTCGGGGTGGACGATGTCCAGAAAACGGCGGGCGTTGGAGGGGGTGTCGGCAGGAAGGTAGAAGACATAATCGGCACCCTCGTAATTCTTGCGGATCTCATACCCCGACGGGGAGAAGAACGTGAGCAGGATCTTGTATTCGGGATGTTCCGCCCGCAGACGTTCGATGATCGGACGGGCCTGTTCGAACTCCCCCAGCGAAGCGGCATGTACCCAGACGATCCTGTCGGAGGGACGGACGGCGGCCTCCATACGTTCGAATATATTCCGTCGGCCTTCGCTCCACAGCCGGGCTTTTCCGTGCCAAAGAGCGGCCAGGCGGATGCCTCCGGCATAGAGCGAAATACCCAAATTATACAACCACATGCGCTGTTATCGAAAGTTGAGTTCGGCAAAGGTAACTATTTTTGCGTTAAAACCCAAATTACCAATTGCATTCCATCGCCCGCTCCGTAAAACGCACGTTCATAGACCCGTCCGGAAACAGATCGACCGCCGCCAGATCGAACTGCGGTTCGAGCCGCACGCGATGCTGCGCCATGTAGGCCTCGGCGGCACGGCGCAGCGAGGCGAACTTGCGGGGCGTGATCGCCTCTTCGGGCGTCGTCAGGCCACCCGCACGGCGTGTCTTGACCTCGATGAAATGCAGCTCGTCCCATCGCCGCGCGACGATGTCCAACTCGTAGCGCCCCGACCGCCAGTTGCGTTCGAGGATTGCAAAACCCGCCCTGCGCAGGTAGTCGACGGCCGCCTGTTCGCCACGGCGGCCCGTATCGACGGACGGCGGAAAGGTCACGGCAGGATCTTCTGAATGGCATTGGCCCGCTGCATGGCCGCCGTCAACCCTTCGGCGTCGTCGCGCTCGATCATGCGCCGCATGATCTGCAACTGGTGGATATGCTCGCGCAGCACGTCGAGCACATTGTACTTGTTGCGCAGCAGAATCGGCACCCACGTGCGCGGTGCACTCTTGGCCAGTCGCACCGTCGATTCGAAGCCGCCGCCCGCCAGGTCGAAGATATGCTGCTCCTCGCGCTCCTTCTCCAACACGGTGAGCGCCAGTGCGAACGACGTGACATGCGAAATATGGGAGACATAGGCCGTATGCAGGTCGTGCTCCTCCGGCTCCATCGACACCAGCGGCATTCCCAACGCCCCGTAGAGGCGCTCGACGGTCTCGACCGCATCCCGGTCGCTGCGCTCGCGCTCGCAGATCACGGCCGTCCGGCCCGCGAAGGCTCCGCGGCTGGCGGCGTCGGGACCGCTGTACTCGGTACCCCACATCGGGTGCGTGGCCACGAACCGTCCGCGGCGGGCGTGCATGGCCACCACCTCGCACAACTCGCCCTTGATCGAACCGGTGTCCATCACGACCTGATGAGGCGCGATGCGGTTGAGAATCTTCACCGTCAGCAGCGGAATCGTATCGACGGGCGTAGCCAGCACGATCAGATCGGCCGAGGGAAGCCCCTCTTCGAGCGTCACGATCCGGTCGACCAGCCCCCGTTCGAGCGCCCGCCGGGCATGTTCCTCCGACGCCTCCACCCCCTCGATGCGCTCCGCCAGCCCGCGGTCGCGCAGAGCCAGCGCAAACGATCCGCCGATCAGGCCGACGCCTATAATCAACACATTCATCGTCTATTCCTTTTGCGGAGTCGTCTCCAATTCCATGACATAATCGTCCATCACATATCCGCCGCCGATGTCGGTTACCTGCGCACGCACCTCGCGGAACCCGGCCCGGCGATAGGCGCCGATCGCCCGCTCGTTACGACGGTTGACCGTGAGCCAGATCGTCCGTGCGCCGACCTCGCGGCACAGTCCACGCAGGTATTCCAGCATCTGCCGGAAACGTCCCTGCCCCCGCGCCTCATGCAAGAGGTAGACTTTGCTCAGGAACAGCCGCCCGTCGCGCGGCTGCACGCCGCAGTAACCGACGGCCCGTCCTTCGTCCTCCATCAGGAAATAGCGATAGCCTTCGAGCGCCAGCTGCTCGGTAATCGCCCGCACGGACTGGAACCGCTCGATCATGTAGGCGATCTGCTCGCGCGAGACGATCCCGCGGTAGGCCTCGTGCCAGATCAGCCCCGCCAGCCTGTTCACCTCCATGATGTCGCTCCCCGACTCGATTTCACGAATAGTCATCATATATACCTTAATTATAATAAAAACGAAAGATCGTCGCCCGGCTGCACCTCATAGGGGGTCAGTCCCTTCTTGAAAATCCGCATCGGACGGCTGCCCAACAGCTCCAACCGGCCGTTCTCGTAGCGCAGCATACACCCCTCGCGCAACCCCACGGCGTAACGGCGGGGATTGGCTGCGACGAATTCCAACAGGCGCACCTCGCGCGTCTCGCCGGCATGTCCTTCGGGATTGGCGTCGAGGTAATGGGGATTGATCTGGAACTTCACCGCACCCACCGCACGAAACGACTCCGGCTCGACGATCGGCATGTCGTTGGTCGTCGAGATCGCGGGGCAGGCCACGTTGCTGCCGGCCGACCAACCCACGTAGGGGACACCCGCCTTCACCCGGTTGCGGATCGCCCGCATCAGCCCCTGCTCCTGCATCTTTTTGGCCAGCGCGAAGGTGTTGCCGCCGCCGACGCAAATCGCTTCGGCACGGCGGATCATCGCCGCGGGATCGGCGGCGCGGTGCACCGAGCGGACGCGGATGCCGAATTCCGAGAAACGCGCCTGCACGCGCCGCTCGTAGTCGGCATAGGAGAAGGTGACGGCAGCGTAGGGGACGAACGCCACCTCCCTGACCCCGCGCAGGAACTCTCCGATACGCGGCATGGGATAAGCGAGGTAAGCCTCCCCCGCATTGGTCGAGTTGGATATCAGCAATAATCTCATAATATTCTACTATTCAATATCTTAAATAAAAAAATCCGTAATTTGTGGACAATCGTGTTGATAAAATCTTTTGCGAGTATGACAAATGTAACAAAAAAAGTGTTATTTTTGCGAAAAATTCTGCGTGAAAATAGAAAAGTATTTTCAACAATATTTGTTTAACTAAAAAATTACAATCATGTCAGAAGTTCAACAGAAAGTCGTCGAGATCATCGTAGACAAGCTGGGAGTCAAAGAGTCGGAAGTCGTACCCGAAGCAAGCTTCACCAACCACCTCGGTGCGGATTCGCTCGACACCGTAGAGCTCATCATGGAGTTCGAGAAGGCTTTCGATATTCAGATCCCCGACGAGGACGCAGAGAAGATCGCGACGGTCGGCGACGCGATCAAGTATATCGAAGAGCACAAGAAATAATTTCGCCATAAGTTTCTCTTCGCAGCAATTCGTTTCATTTCAATCAATCCGATTTTCAATATGACAGCAAGACGTGTAGTGGTGACAGGTGTAGGTACGATTAACCCACTCGGCAATACTATTCAGGAATATTTTTCGAATCTCGAGAAAGGTGTCAGCGGAGCCGCCCCCATCACGCACTTCGACACGGAGAAATTCAAAACGAAATTCGCTTGTGAAGTAAAGAATTACGACCCTTCCCAGTATTTCGACCGCAAGGAGGTACGCAAGTACGACCTCTTCACCCAGTACGCCCTCATCGCCGCCACGCAGGCCGTGGAGGACGCAGGGTTCGACATGGAGAAGCTCGACAAGGAGCAGGCGGGCGTCATTTGGAGTTCGGGTATCGGAGGACTCAAATCGTTCTTCGACGAATGTACGGGCTATGCCGAGGGAGGAAACACCCCGCGGTTTAGCCCGTTCTTCATTCCCCGCATGATCGCCGACATCGCGGCCGGTTTCATCTCGATGAAGTACGGATTCATGGGCCCCAACTACTGTATCGTTTCGGCCTGCGCTTCGTCGAACCACGGCATGATCGACGCCTTCAACCAGATCCGCTGGGGCAAGGCCGACGTGATGGTCACGGGCGGTTCGGAGGCTTCGGTCAACGAACCGGGCGTGGGAGGATTCTCGTCGATGCAGGCCATCTCGACCCGTAACGACGCCCCCCAGCACGCTTCGCGCCCGTTCGACGTACACCGCGACGGATTCGTGATCGGCGAGGGCGCCGGCGCGCTGATCTTCGAAGAGTACGAACACGCCAAGGCGCGCGGTGCGAAGATATACTGCGAAGTCGTAGGCGGCGGCGCATCGGCCGACGCACACCACTTCACGGCTCCCCACCCCGAAGGGAAGGGCGCCATCCTGTCGATGAAAGCCGCGCTGAAAGATGCCGGGATGCAACCCGAAGAGATCGATTACGTGAACGTTCACGGTACCTCGACCCCGCTGGGCGACATCGCCGAGCTGAAAGCCGTCGCAGGCGTTTTCGGCGACCACGTCTACGACCTGAACATCTCCTCGACCAAATCGATGACGGGTCACCTGCTGGGTGCCACCGGCGCCATCGAGGCACTGGCCTGCATCCTCGCGCTCACCCGGGGCGTGGTACCGCCCACGATCAACGTGGAGGAGCTGGATCCGGAGATCGACGCCAAACTGAACCTCACGCTGGGCAAGGCACAACACCGCGATGTGAAGGCCGCGATGAGCAACACGTTCGGGTTCGGCGGTCACAACTCGACGATCATTTTCCGCAAGTTCTAACTTCCGGCGGAGGTGATCGATTTCCTGTTACGCCCCTGGCGGTGCAATTTCGGCCCCGACAAGGAGTTTTACCGCGCGATCGACGGGCTGTTCGGATTCGTTCCGCACAACATCGAACTTTACAAGCTGGCTTTGATTCACAAGTCAGCTTCTTTGGTTTTGGAGGACGGACGGCAGATCAACAACGAACGGCTCGAATATCTGGGCGACGCCGTGATCGAAGCCGTCACGTCGGACTACCTTTACATCGAATTCCCCGACCGCGACGAAGGATTCATGACCAAGCTCCGGTCGAAAATCGTTTCGCGCCAGTCGCTCAACGCGATCGCCCGCCAGATCGGTCTCGACCGTTACGTCATTCTCGACGGGAGCAGCAATACGCTGGCGCAGAAGCACATCTTCGGCGATGCGTTCGAAGCGATGATGGGTGCGATCTACCTCGATCAGGGATACAATTTCGTCAACCGGCTGCTCATCAACCGCCTCTTCCGCGAACACCTGTCGCTCGAAGAACTGACCGAGTCGGAGAACGATTTCAAGAGCCGGCTGATCGAGTGGTGCCAGAAAAACCACCACACGATCCGTTTCCGTACGACCCGGCAGGAGAATTCGGCGGCGAACCATCCGCTGTTCCGTTCGACGGCGCTCATCGACAACATGGAGGTGGGACACGGCAGCGGCGAGTCGAAAAAGGAGGCGGAGCAGCAGGCGGCCTACTCCGTTTCGCAGAGCTTCTCCGACGAAACCTGCGCCGCACTGCTCGACAAAGTCGACCGGCTCCGGCTGGGCGGGGAAAGCCGCTGATGCGGACCAGTCCCCAACTCACCTCTCCCATGAAACAACTGCTCGACAAACTCACTTCACGGGGTTCCGCGTCGCTCGACGACACGGAACTGTTGACGCTGTTGTTGGGCGAAGGCGGCGAGCAAGCGGCGGCTCGCCGACTGGCCGAACGGTTGTTGGAATACTACGACGGAGCTCTGGCCCGGCTCGGCCGCGATCCGCTGCCGCGGCTTCGCATGGTCGAAGGCATGGGTCAGCGCCGCGCGGCACGCATTGCAGCCGCCGCGGAACTGGGTCGGCGCATCCTGCAAGCGCAAGCGGCCGAAACAACGACGCTCGTCACGAGCGACGACGTGATCCGCCTCTTCCGCCCCGAGCTGGAACAGCTTGACCACGAGGAGTGCTGGGCAGTTTACCTTTCGTCGTCGAACCGCATCATCGAACGGCAGCGCATCAGTCAGGGCGGCGTGCAGGGAACGGTGGTCGACCACCGCCTCATCGTCAAACGAGCGCTCGAACTGCTGGCGACGCAGCTGATCCTCGTCCACAATCACCCTTCGGGCAGCGCCGAAGCGAGCGAACCCGACCGGATGCTGACGGCCCGCATCGCGCAGGCGGCCGCGCTGTTCGACATCCGGCTGCTCGACCACATCATCGTCGCCCGTGCCGGCAGTTTCTCGTTCCGGTCGGCCGGACTGCTCTGAAACGCCGCCGCACGAAATCCCCGCTCCCCTCTGCGGAACGACTCCGCGTATCATCTATTTCAATCGCCGGAAACGCTCGACGGTCGGATATTCCAGTTCGTACTGGTCGTGATCCATCACCCACATCTCCTCTTCGTCGAGACGCATGACCAGCATCCGCCCCTCAGGAAGCACCAGTTCCCCGCTGCGACGATTGAAACGATAATCCATGTAATCCGAATATCCCCTTCTGACCGAAAGCAGACCGGCCTCGCCCACCTCATAGTAGCTGTCGGTCTCAGCATCGTGCTGTACGGACTGCGTACCGGCGACATAGGGCAACTCCTTCAAATCGGGGATTTCGCCCGGGTCGATGTCGGGAACGATCCCGTAACGTCTTCTTCCGGGTGCGACCTCGGTGCGAACCAGCCGGCCGCGGCTCTTGAAATCGAGCAGCCAGACGGAAAAATCGCGGTTCATACGCGACGTGCGAACCCTCCGCCACACCCCGTCGCCGCGCCGGTCTTCATACGAACCCGCTTCCAACCAGCGGCCCACGATCGAAGCCCGAATATCGAGCCGTTTTTTCGCCTCGACATAAGGCACGAAAAATTTGATGTCCATAACAGTACGAGATTAAATCCGTGCTTTACGGACAGGCCCCGTTACCGGCATCCGCCGGTTCCTTCCGGAGTCGAATCCTGTCCGTCGCTTCCGGAACCGAAAAACAGAACCTTCCCGCGATCTTCGCGTCGCGGAAATTTTTCGAATCCGGTCGGATCGCAACCCTCCTTCGAACGAAACTGTGCGAAAGACACGAACGCGATCCGCAAGCTGACAAAGTACTGGTATACTCTATAAAAGACGGACGGCCCGTGCCTAACGCACAGGTACAACACGAGCTTTCCGTTATTCCCGTTATAATCCAAAATTTACCAGTTTTTGTCAGCTTACAACAGGGCTCGAATCGGTTTCCCAATATGTACAAACCTGCGGAAACCGTATCCAAAAGTAGGAAAAAACACGACTCTATGCAAGTTTTTATATGAAAAATGCCCATCGAATTTCTTGGCACACCCCGATCAATTCCGTCTCCTCGTGCTTTTTCGCCGGATTTTCCGGACGTACAGATGGGTGCAGAACAATTCTATCGAGCACAGAACTACAATATTATATTGCCCGTCAATACACAAAACACATGCCTAAGCGCAAAGCCGGCCCCGGAACGGGATTTTACGATCCGAATCGCCTCGCCCAACGAGAACAGTTCGCAATCTCCAACTCCGTCTCAGGCATTCCGTTCCGACATAATCGAACTTTCGCTTGCTTCTGCGCCCGACTTTTCGTATCTTTGCCAATCGGAACGATCTGCAAAACAAAATACGACATACGACTATGACTCAGGACGAACTTTTCAAGAAACTCGTGGCCCACTGCAAGGAGTACGGCTTCATCTTCCCGTCGAGCGAGATCTACGACGGTCTGGGCGCCGTCTACGACTACGGTCAGAACGGCGTCGAGTTGAAGAACAACATCAAGCGCTACTGGTGGGATTCGATGGTCAAGCTCCACGAAAACATCGTGGGCATCGACGCCGCGATCTTCATGCACCCCCGCACATGGGAGGCTTCGGGACACGTTTCGGCCTTCAACGATCCGCTGATCGACAACAAGGATTCGAAGAAACGTTACCGCGCCGACGTACTCATCGAGGAGTGGATCGCCAAACAGGACGAGAAGATCGAAAAGGAGGTCGAAAAGGCCCGCAAGCGCTTCGGCGAGTCGTTCGACGAGGAGAAATACCGCGCCACGTCGCCCCGCGTCGCCGAGACGGCCGCCAGACGCGACGAGGTACACGCCCGTTTCGCCGAGGCGATGAACGCCAACGACCTGGGCGGACTGCGGCAGATCATCCTCGACTGCGAGATCGCCTGTCCCATTTCGGGCACGCGCAACTGGACGGAGGTACGGCAGTTCAACCTGATGTTCTCCACCCAGATGGGGTCGACGGCCGAAGGGGCCAACACGATCTACCTGCGTCCCGAAACGGCGCAGGGCATCTTCGTCAACTTCCTCAACGTCCAGAAAACGGGCCGCATGAAACTTCCGTTCGGCATCGCGCAGATCGGCAAGGCCTTCCGCAACGAGATCGTGGCGCGGCAGTTCATCTTCCGCATGCGCGAATTCGAGCAGATGGAGATGCAGTTCTTCGTGCGTCCGGGCGAGGAGATGAAGTGGTGGAACCAGTGGAAGGAGACCCGCATGGCATGGCACCGCGCACTGGGCTTCGGCGACGATCAGTACCGGTTCCACGACCACGAGAAGCTGGCGCACTACGCCAACGCCGCCACCGACATCGAATACAACTTCCCCTTCGGCTTCAAGGAGGTGGAGGGCATCCACTCGCGCACGGATTTCGATCTGGGCAACCACCAGAAATTCTCCGGCAAGAAGATGCAGTATTTCGATCCCGAAACGGGCGAAAGCTATGTGCCCTACGTCGTCGAGACTTCGATCGGCGTCGACCGCATGGTATTGCAGGTGCTCTCGGCGGCCTACCGGGAGGAGCAGCTCGAAAACGGCGAAAGCCGCGTGGTACTCGCCTTCCCGCCCGCGCTGGCGCCGGTCAAGGTGGCCGTGATGCCGCTGGTCAAAAAGGACGGACTGCCCGATGTCGCACAGCGGATCATCGACCAGCTCAAATACGACTTCAACGTGGTCTACGACGAGAAGGATTCGATCGGCAAACGTTACCGCCGCCAGGACGCCGTCGGCACGCCGTTCTGCGTGACGGTCGACCACCAGACGCTCGAAGACGGCACCGTCACCGTGCGTCACCGCGACACGATGCAGCAGGAGCGCGTGGCGATCGACGACCTCTACCGCATGGTGGACGACGAGGTCTCCTACCGTAAACTCTTCCGGAAACTGAACCTCTGATATGAATCGCCGCGAGAGAACGGAGTGCGGCAGCCTCCGCCGGAGAGCTGCCGCGCTTTCGGCCGGACGGCCGGCAGCGATTCGTCGTCATCCAGACCGCACCTGCTGATGGGCCGGATCATCGCCATAGACTACGGTACGCGCCGCACGGGAATCGCCGTAAGCGACCCCCTGCAACTCATCGCAGGGGGGCTCGCCACGGTCGAAACACGCGAGTTGGAGCGCTACCTGACACAATATATCGCACGGGAGGACGTTTCGGTCATCGTCGTGGGCAAGCCTTTGAAGATGAACGGCGCCCCGTCGGAAACGATGCGCTTCGTGCTGCCGCTCGTGGCGCGGTTGCACCGTACCTACCCCTCGATCGAGGTCGTCCTCTACGACGAACGGTTCACGTCGGCGATCGCCCACCGCGCCATGCTCGACGGCGGCCTGCGCAAAATGGCACGCCGCAACCGCGCGCTGGTGGACAAAATATCGGCGACGATCATCCTCGAAGATTTCATGTCGAGCCGCCGCGCCGAACAACACAGATAACCCCGCCGCGGCTACCACGACGCCTGCGGAGGAAAAATACCGAACCATTTCGTTAAGCCGAGTGCAATCGAGTTTACTTGAATTGCCGAGGCGAGAAACGACTATGGAAAAAAACGAATAACACCATGATTTACCCGATTGTCATTTACGGTTCGCAGACGTTGCGCAACCCTTCCGAAAATATCGCGCCCGATTACCCCGGCCTGGCAAAACTGGTCGAAGACATGTTCCTCACGCTCGGCGAAGCCGACGGCGTGGGGCTGGCCGCACCGCAGATCGGCAAGAACATCCGCCTGTTCGTCGTCGACTGCACGCCGTGGGGCGAGGACCATCCCGAATTGGCGGACTATCGCCGCGCCTTCATCAATGCCGAAATCTACGAACGCTCGGAGGAGACTTCGCTCTTCAACGAAGGGTGTCTCTCGCTGCCGGGACTGCACGAGGACGTGCGCCGTCCCGTCTCGATCCGGATGCGTTACGTCGACGAAAAGTTCGTGGAACACGACGAGGAGTTCACCGGACTGCCCGCCCGCGTGATCCAGCACGAATACGACCACATCGAAGGAAAGGTCTTCACCGACCGGCTTTCGCCGCTGCGCCGTAATCTTTTGAAAAGCAAGTTGCAGCGGCTTGCAGGCGGAAAGTACCGCTGTTCATACAAGACGAAATAAACACGTCGGAAAGAGAAACCGCAGAGAATTCGGAAACAATCTCTCTTCGCGCAGAGCGCCCCGAGCGGCGGCGTTGCCCCGTCCGGATTCAGGCTGAAATATCCTCGGACATCGGGGTTTTCCTATCGTCGGCCGACGCCTCGTAATTCCGTTCCGGCATAATCAGACCGGCGTTTGCTTCTGCGTTCCGCTTTTCGTATCTTTGGCTTTGCCGAAGATACTTTCGCTCGGCAAAATGCAAGCGAGTTTGCTTTTGCCCTTGCTTATTCGTATCTTTACAGCAGGACAAACCGCCTTCGGATAAAAACGGACTCCGGCCTCGGGGATTACGGTCGATTACGGCAGTATCTATCTTTGAAACGAAACGGGCAACATCATGATCGGTTACATCTGGCTGACAGCAGCGATCGCCGCTGAACTGGCAGGAACGACCCTGCTCAAATACACGGAAGGATTCTCGCGGTTATGGCCGTCGCTGGGATGCGTCGCAGCCTATGTATTCTGCTTCTACGCTCTGTCGAAAGCGCTGCATTACATGCCGCTGAGCATCGCTTACGCCACGTGGTGCGCACTGGGAATCGTCGCTGCGACATTGCTGTCGGTGCTGCTGTTCCGCGAACAGCTGACCTTGACCGGCATCGCGGGCATCACGCTGGTAGTGGCCGGTGTCGTCATCCTGAACCTCTGGGGCGGAGCCTCACACTGATCCCGCCCCCTCCGAATAAACGGCGTCTCTGAGGGGCGCCGTTCAGCGTTCGCAGTCCGCAGGTTTCTTATGAGTCATGATGTCGAGTACCAGCCGGTCGGTAGCCGCCATCCCCTCGCGGCCGATCGCCGTGAGGTTGCGGATGCTGCGATCCACGTCGTCGTCGATAATCCCCTCGGCCGAGGTGACGCACTTCCCCTCGACGGCCAGCAGCGCCGACATCACGGCCGTCGAGACGCCGCTCGACACTTTGAGCGCACAACTGGGCTTCGCACCGTCGCAGATCATCCCCGTCAGGTTGGCGATCATGTTCTGCACGGCACAAGCCACTTCGCGGTAACCGCCGCCCATCAGGTAGGCGATGCCGCAGCTCGACCCCGTAGCCGCTACGACGCAGCCGCACAGCGCCGAGAGCCGCCCCAAACTCTGTTTGATATAGATCGCCGTCAGGTGGCTCAGCACCAGCGCACGGCGCGTCCGCTCCTCCGAAGCGCCCGTCTGCCGGGCGTAGACGGCCACCGGCACCGTGGCCGCGATCCCCTGATTACCGCTGCCGGAGTTGCTCATCACCGGCACCATCGCACCCGCCATGCGGGCGTCGCACGCGGCAGAGGTATAGGCCAGCATCCGGGAAAAGAGGCTGTCGCCCATGACGTGCAGCTCCCTCCGGCCGCGCAGCGTCCGCCCCAGCGAATGACCGTATTCGCCGCCCAATGCCAATTCGGCCGCAGCCATATTGAGCCGGCGCGCCTCGTCGATGAACGCCAGTTCGTCGATCGGCGCCGCCAGCGCATAGTCGAAAACCCGTCGCAGCGTCAACGGTACGCACGGCTCTTCCTCTCGCGACGACGCACCCGTCCGGCGGTCGAGCACGACCTCGCCGTCGCAGGCCAGATAGACGAAGCGGGTGTGCGAACCCGCGATCACCGCTTCGGCCCGCCGTCCGCCCGCCGTACAATGCACTTCGACATAGAGCGTCTCGGAGATCCCCTCTTTGAGCGCGACCGACACGGCATCGGCCGCAAGATAATCGCGCGCACGCGCCACCGCTTCGGGCGTCACGTCGCGCAGCACCTCCAACCCGCATTCCGACCGCCCGATCTGCGCGCCGAGCGCCACGGCGATCGGCAGCCCGATCATCCCCGTACCGGGAATCCCGACGCCCATCGCATTTTTGAGGATATTGGCGCTCAACAGCACCTCGATACGTTCGGGCAGGCCGCCGAGCAGCTCGCGGGCACGCGCCGTACACAACGCCACGGCCATCGGTTCGGTGCACCCGATCGCCGGCACGACCTCGCGCCGAAGCAGATCGGCAATGGCTTTTCGCTGCGAAGAAGGAATCATCTCGAAAAGAAATTTTACGCACCAAAAGATACGGATAAACGCAGACAAAAGCAACTTTTTCAAGCACTTTGCCGGAACGGACGATCCAAAACAAGGTTAAAGACATGAAATCCAGCGCTTATGCGCAGAAATTCCCCGCACTTTCAAGGTATCTTCTGCGATTCGCCGACGGCGGCAGGTTCCGCACGAGCCTCAGCGCAGTGCAGTCCGCCGCGCGGGATGTCGGCGAACTGCCGGCATCGCTCCGCGGTGCCGCCTTTCGGCAAATCGCATACGCTCCCGCACGGGAAACGCAAAAATATCGTATCTTTGCCGAAAAGCGAATTCCCATGAAACAACCCGATCACCGACCCTGGAAAGTCCTGAACAGCGAATATCTGGCGCATGAGCCGTGGTTCACCGTGCGGCGCGAAGCCGTCGAACTCCCCGGCGGCGCACGCATCCCCTCCTATTACGTGCTGGAATATCCCGACTGGGTGAACGTCATCGCACGCACCGACGATGGGCGGTTCCTCCTGATCGACCAATACCGCCACGGACTCGGACGCACCTCCTACGAGATCGTCGCCGGCGTGCGCGACCCGCAGGACGCCACGCCGCTCGACGCCGCACGGCGCGAACTCTACGAGGAGACCGGATACGGCGGCGGCGAGTGGAAAGAGTACATGGTGCTCTCGGCCAACCCCGCCACCCACACCAACCTCACCTACACGTTCCTCGCCACCGGCGTGCAGCCGCTTTCGACGCAGCACCTCGAAGCGAGCGAGGACATCCGCATCCATCTGTTCACCTTCGAAGAGGTGCGCCGGCTGCTCGAAGAGAACTGCATTCCGCAGGCCCTGATGGCCGCCCCTCTGTGGCGTTACGTCGCCGAACACTCCGAACGGCGGTAACCCCGCCCCGGAGATCCGCCCCGCCGACAGCCGGAAAACTGTCGGCGGGGTCTTTGTTTCTCGGGGAAAAAGCGTATATTTGTTGACACTAACCCAAATCTAAAACGGAAATGTACCGCTACGCCCTCTCGATCATAGGCGGACTGTTCATCGGATGGAACATCTGTCTGGCCGCTACGAACAGTGATCTCCACTCCCGGAATGCGGAGGGGGGGGGAATTTCGACCCGCTGCTGACCCTCTCCCAAGACGAACTTCTCCGACGGCTCGATTCGCTCGTAGCCGAACGCAAAGAGGCGATCCGGCTCAAACTCCACCGGATCGACACCTACCGCAACGATCTGCATAAAAGCCGCACCCCGCGCGACAGGTATGCCGCCGCCCTCCATCTCTACAACGAATTCCAGAAGTTCCAGCTCGACTCGGCGCTCCGTTACAGCGACCGGCTCGAAACGTACGCCCGCCAACTGGGCGATCCGCAGCGGATCAACGCCGCACGGCTCATCCGCTGCAAGAATCTCATCTTCCTGGGAATGTACAAGGCCGCAGCCGACCAACTGGAAGCGATTCCGGCCCACGGCCCCGAATTCGATTCGGTGGACTACTACAACTGCTACCTGAAACTCTATCATACCATGGCGCAAACCGCCATGGCCGGCCCGCTGCAACGCGAATACAGACGGCTGAAAGGCCTCTACCGCGACTCCGTGCTGCTGGTCGTAGACCGCAACCGGCTCACCTGCACGCTGATGCGCCACGACAAGCGGTATGAAGAGGGCGGAGATCCGCAGGAAAGCATCCGCGAACTGAACGCATTCTTTTCACGCAACGACAACTCCACACCGAACAAGGCGGTGATCGCCAACAGTCTCGCCGACGCATACGGCCGGTTGGGCGACGACGAGCAACGTCTGCGTTACCTGACGCTCACCGCAATCTACGATCTGGAAGTACCCAGCCTCGCATACAGCGCCCTGCCGCGACTGGCCGACCTGCTCTTCCGACGGGGAGATCTCGTGCGCGCCAACCGCTACATCACGCGCAGTCTGGATGACGCGATCGACTGCAACTCGGTCAACCGTATCCTGATCGCGTCGCGCACGATGACCGAGATCAACCAGAGTTTCATGCAGGAGATCGCCCGCCACCAGCACCGGCTCTACCTCCTGCTCGCCGTCGTGACGGGCACGATTCTGCTGCTCACGGGAATCCTCGTCTTCACGCTGCGGCAGAAACGCACCATCAAACAACTCCAAACGCAACACGCCAACGACAACGAGCGGCTGCGCGAACTCAACGAACGCCTCAGCGTCATCAACCGGCAGCAGGAGACGATCAACGACGAACTGTCGAAAGCCAACACGGTCAAGGACAAGTACATCCGTCACTACATGCAGCTCAGCACGCTCTATATCAACAAACTGGAACGTTTCCGCGTCCAACTCTTCAAGACCTTCAATACGCACGGGCTGGACCGCCTTCTGCGCGAACTGCGCTCCCCCTCCTCCACCGAACGGGAATACAAGGCCTTCTTCAACGAGTTCGACACCGTTTTCCTCTCGATCTACCCCGACTTCATCGAACAGGTCAACGCGCTGCTGCATGAAACGGAGCGGCTCAAATCCCCCAAACTCAACACCGAATTCCGGCTGCTGGCCGTCATCCGGCTCGGCATCACCGACAATGCGCAGATCGCACAATTCCTGCACATCTCGATCAACACGGTCTACACCTACCGCAACCGGCTGCGAAACGCCGCGACGATCCCTCCGCAGGAGTTCGAAAAGCGAATACTGGAAATCCGGTAACCGATCCGACGGTTCGCGGCCTGTTCCGATTCATACGCAATTCATATAATCGAACCGGACGAATCGAAATATCAATCTGATTACAAATACATTACAGTAAAATCGGATTTATATTTTCTTTTGACGCCATTGGTTCGTATCGGTCAAAGGTCTACTTTTGATCTACCTGAATCGGACTTCGTTTCGCCCTTATTTCCAATGGAAAAGGGCATCCGCACGCGATACTTCCGCAACCAACCTTCATTCTCCGAATGATTCCTTATATATACACCGACCTGAACCATTTCCGCATTGCGACCGCCTCGCAATGTGCGATCGTTTCTACAATTCTAACTCTAATCTAAAACTTTCATCTATGAGAAAATCTCTTCTTTTTCTTCTGAACACGCTCCTTGCCGCCGCGACGCTGTGCGTCGTATCGTGCGGCATCGACGACGTGGACGCGGAAGACGGAGCGATCCAATTCGAACTCTACGACACGGAGGGCACCCTCATCGAAGGTCTCCAAAGCATGAAGTTCGGCGCGACGACCGCCTACACGCTGAAAAGCGCATTCGTGACCTACACGGAAGTCACGGCTCCCGCAGGGTGGAAATGCAGCGTCATCCCCAGCTCGCGGAGCTGCACGGTGACGGCTCCCGTCGCCTCGGATCTGGAAGCCGAAGCCGGCGGCGACATCACGATCGCGATCACCTCGCAGGCCGGACGCACGATGAGCTACACGCTCAGCGTAGCCGCCCTCGAAGAGAGCATTTCGCTGACCTTCGACGGCGACGCGACGACCAAAAACCACATCTTCTCCTACGGCAAGAGCCTCGTCTTCCCCTTCTCGTGCGAAAACACCTCTTCGCTCGAAGTCGAAGCTCCCGAGGGCTGGACGACGGAAACCGACCTCGAAAACAGCCAGTTGACCGTCACGGCGCCGATGCCCGACAGTCAGAATCCGACGCTGACCGGTGCGGTCAAGGTGACGCCGCTGAGCGTCCGCGGCACGGCCGGCGAATCGTCGTCGATCAGCGTCGAGCTCTCGACCAAGATGCCCGTCATCCAGTTCGCAGAGCCGATCGACCGCTTCGTCTTCGGCGAACAGCGCAACATCCCCTGCACGATGCAGTATGTAGACAAGTGCGACATCACGGCCCCCGAAGGCTGGACGGTCGAACTGGATATCGCCGCATCAATGCTCAAAGTCACCGCACCTGCCGAAGGGGTCGGAATCCCCGCCGGCACGGTCACACTGGATGCGGTTTCGGCCGAGGAGCTGACCGAATCGTTCGAAACGCAGCTCTCGCTGAAAGGCATCGCCACGGGCGACGATTTCGTGGCCTTCGGCAAAGCCGTCACGGAGGCCGCGCCGCTCGACGAGTTCATGCAGGAGGGCACGGTGATCCTGTTGCAGGACGTCGACCTGAGCGCATTCTCCCAGACCTGCTTCGTCGGGCAGGCCGAAAATCCGTTCACCGGCACCTTCGACGGCAAGGGACATACCCTCACGGTCAGCCTCAACGACGGCGACGCCAAGGAGCTGGGCCTGTTCCACACGCTCGATGCAACGGCCGCGGTGAAGAATCTGACGCTGGCCGGCAGCATGACGATCAGCAAAATCGATCCCGTTACGGCCGGTACGCTCGCTGTCTTCAACAACGGCGCCGCACTGACCGGCGTCACCAATACGGCGGCAATCACTTTCTCGGGATTGAAAACCAGCAGCACGATGGGAAATCTCGGCGGTCTGGTCGGTCAGGACAAGGCCGGCTCGATCTACACCGACTGCCACAATACCGGTAACTTCGAGTTCCTGCAATCCGTCCGTTCGGTCGCTATCGGCGGTCTGGTCGGCAGTGCAGCCGACGATACGGTAGGTTCGTTCGTCGACTGCTCGAACAAAGGCAAGATCAACATGAACCTCGCCGACTCCGGTCAGGATTCAGGCCGCATCGGCGGTATCATCGGCATGACCGAAGCCGCAGAATGGAGTTACACCAACTGCGTGAACGAAGGCGCCATGACCATGGACTTCAACGGCACGAACAAGCAGTTCCACTCGCTCGGCGGTATTCTCGGCTACGGTTACGGATCGTTCGAGAAGTGTTACAACCGCGGACAGATCGTCATGAACAATGCGAAATCGGCCAACCGCCGTATCGGAGGTATCGCTGGCTGCATCGGATCGGACAAAGGAAAAGACAAGCTGTCGTTGAAAATGGTCGACTGTCACAACGAGGCAGATATCGCCGTCACGACCAACTACACCGGCGGTCTGGTGGGTATCGCCGAGAAGATGAAGAGCGGTCTGATCGAGAACTGCACCAACACGGGCAACCTCAGCAATCCGAAAACAGACGAAACGGCCGCGGGAAGCGTACCCTCGCAGATAGGCGGAATCATCGGTTCGGCCTACGGCAATCTTCAAATCAAGGGTTGCATCAACCGCGGATCGATCACGGGCGTATTCAGGTATCGTGCCGCAGGTATCCTTTCGGCTGCCCGCAATGCCGGCAACTCGATCGAAAGCTGCGAAAACTACGGCAACATCACCGTTACGACCATCGAACCCGCTACGACGGCCTTCCCGTTGGTAGCCGGTCTGGTCGTGATCGAGAACTCGAATACCGTCGTGACGATTTCCACCAGCAAAAACGTCGGAACCCTCACGGCGACCGTCAAGAGTGCCGAGCACGTCAATCCGGTCTATATCTATCAAAAAGTTTTTGAAAAAGATGAAGCAGACGTGACGATCTGCGATCAGGCCACGAAGGACGCATCGGCCGGAACCGTCATGAACATCACAATCAAAGAGTAACATCAACCCAACTACTACAATACAGTCATGAAGAAATACGGTTTTTTAACACTGATATTGTGTCTGTTTTGCCTGGGAGAGGCCGCCGTGGCCTCTCCGGGCAAGGCGGATGCGGAACCGGCCGCACAAGCTCAGTCGTCGAAACTGACGGTCAAGGGATTCGTCAAGGACGACAAGGGCGACCCGATGATCGGCGTGACCCTTATCGTCAAGGGTACGAACTTCGGCACCGTGTCGAACGCCGACGGCAGTTACAGCATCGACGTCCCCTACGGCGGCGCGACGCTGATGGTCTCCTACATCGGTTACGCACCGCAGGAGATCAACGTGAACAACCGCACGAAGATCGACATCACGCTGCTCGAAGACAGCAAGGCGCTCGAAGAGGTCGTCGTCGTGGGTTACAACGTCCAGAAAAAGGAGACGATCACCGGTTCGATCGCCACGATCACGACCAAAGACCTCAAACAGTCCCCCACGGCCAACATCAACAACGCGCTGGCCGGACGTATGCCGGGTCTGCTGGTGAACCAGTTCTCCGGCGGCGAGCCGGGCAACGACGCCGCACAGCTCAACATCCGCGGTATCTCGACCTACGGACAGTCGGGCGTCATCATGATCGTCGACGGTATCGAGCGCGACATGAGCTATCTGGCTCCCGACGAGATCGAGACCTTCACGATCCTCAAAGACGCATCGGCGACGGCACCCTACGGTATCCGCGGCGCCAACGGCGTGATCGTCGTGACGACCAAGCGAGGCCGCAAGGGCGAGAAACCGACCGTCGACTTCAAGGCCTCGGTGGGCATCAGCGAACCGATCCGCTACCCCGACTACCTCGGATCGGCCGACTACGCGACGCTCTACAACGAGGCGATGCTCAACGACAACCCCTCGCTCGCGGCCGACTCGCCTTCGCTCTTCACGCAGACGGCGATCGACAACTACCGCCGCGCCAAAGGCGACAACTCCGACGGGCTGGGTTACAACTGGGATTATTTCGACTATGCGTTCCAGCCCTCGGTATTGCAGGATTACAGCCTCTCGGTACGCGGCGGCACGGACCGCGCCCGCTACTTCATCCTGGGAAGCTACTACAAGCAGGGCGGCAACTACAAGCACTCCAACTCCGACAACGCCAACAATTTCCTGCGCTATAACTTCCGCGCCAACGTCGACGTCGACGCCACCAAACGGCTGAAAATCTCGGTCGATCTGGGTGCCCGCGTGACGGAGTATACCTATCCCGGCGCCACGGCGGCCAACATCATCTCGCTGGCCAACACACAGCCGCCCTACCTGCCGATCGTACTGCCCAACAACGGCAACGAAGTCAATCAGGGCGATTTCGAGGAGAACGGAGGCTACCTGCTCTACGCCGACAACGACTACCGCTACAACATGCTCGGTCAGTTGAGCCGTTCGGGTTTCAGCAAGCGCACGCGCCGCTACCTGCAAGGATCGTTCAAACTGAGCCACGATCTGGACTTCATCACCGAAGGTCTGAGCATCGCCGCGCAGTTCTCCTACGACACCTTCAACCAGCACACGATCAACAACAGCGTACCGACCCACAGCACAGGTAATCTGACCTACCCGGGCTACTCGACGTGGATGCTACCCGAGGAGTACAGTATCGACGAGTGGAAGAACAACTCGGCCTATTGGATTCAGAACGGTTCCTACGTGACGGCCAACCAGCGCACCACCGACGACGCGCAGGGCAACAGCCTCAGCCACGCCAACCCCGAAGGGACGTCGCGTTTCCAGGCCCGACTCGACTACGCCCGCAAGTTCGGCGACCACAACGTGACGGCGATGGTACTCTACTACATGCAGAACAAGATCGTCGGCAAGGAGGTTCCCTATCGTTACATGGGTCTTTCGGGACGTGCGACCTACGACTACAAGAACAAATACCTCTTCGAATTCAACATCGGTTACAACGGTTCGGAGAACTTCGCACGCGGACACCGTTTCGGCGTATTCCCCGCAGGTTCGATCGGCTGGGTCGTCTCGCAGGAGGAATTCATGAAGAACGTGCGTTGGATCGACCACCTCAAACTGCGTGCATCGTACGGTCTGGTAGGTAACGACCAGATGGGGAGCACCCGCTTCGCCTACCTGCAATACTACACGTCGGGCAGCAACATGAACATCTACTTCGGCGAAGACAAGAAAGCATTCGGAACCACCCTCATCGAAGGCATCTTCGCCAACCCGTCGCTGACGTGGGAGAAGGCACGCAAGTTCAACTTCGGTATCGACGCCGAGTTCTTCCACCAGCGGTTGACCCTCTCGGTCGACGTCTTCAAGGAGCACCGCTACGACATCCTCACCTCGCTCAATACCGACGATAAACTCGGCTTCCCCTATATCGTGGGACAGACCGCCCCGATCGTCAACTCGGGTATCGTGGACAACCGCGGTATCGAGTTCCAGCTCGGCTGGGACGGCCGCATCGGACAGCATTTCCGCTACTGGATCCGCCCGAACTTCACCTTCGCCCGCAACAAGGTGAAATTCTGCAACGAGATCAGCTACATCGACAACAACGGTCGCGACTGCCCGTGGCGCTACCAGACCGGCCGCCGCGTGGGTGAGAACTTCTGCTACATCTTTGATCACTTCGTCGCCGACCGGGACGAAGCCGATCGCCTGAACGCCATGAACGGCGGCAGCGGGTTCGCTATCTGGGGCCCCGTACAACCGGGCGACGTGGTTTACAAGGACATGAACGGCGACGGCGTGGTCAACAACTACGACCGTGCGGCCGTCGGCAACCCCCGTACTCCCGAAATCCAGTACGGTATTCCGGTCGGGCTGTCGTACAAGGGATTCGATTTCAGTATGCTGTGGCAGGGCTCGGCGCTCTGTTCGGTGCAGTTGAGCGGCCCGGCCGTATGGGACTTCCCGCTCTACGACCAGTCGCGCACGGGCAAGGTGCGTAAGATGCACCTCAACCGCTGGACGCCCGAAACGGCCGCCACGGCGACCTATCCCGCCCTGCACTACGGCATCCACAACAACAACAAACAGCAGTATTCGAGCCTGTTCCTCTACGACGCTTCGTACATCCGTCTGAAAAACGTCGAGATCGGCTATACGCTGCCCAAGGCCTGGACGTCGAAGGCCGGCATCCAAAGCGTCCGCATCTATGCACAGGGACAGAACCTCCTGACGTTCGACCGCCTGGGCGACGTCGACATGGACCCCGAAATCAAGAACGGCGACGGAAGCTGGTTCCCTGTGCAGCGCGTCGTGAACCTCGGCATCAACATGACATTCTAACCATTCCAAAACATTCGAATCGACTATGAAAAACATATTGAAATACCTGCTCCTCTGCTGTTCGGCCCTGTCGCTGTTCGGCTGCGAGGACTACCTCGACAAGACGCCGCAGGGCGACAAGACGGAAGAGGATGTTTTCACCCGTTTCAACGAAACGGAACAACTTATCAACCGTCTCTATTTCTACGTGCGCGCCGCCGACCAGCCGCTGGTGCATATCCGCTATTTCAGCGACTCGGCGCTCGCCGACGAGTGCGAAGGTTCGTCGGCCGAGAACGGCTGGTCGAACAAGTTCAACGAAGGCGACTGGGAACCCGGTGCGGAACTCTACTCGAAATGCAACGCCACGACCGACGCCGGAGCCTGCCACACTTTCTGGCCTGCGCTCTATCAAGACATCCGCTGTGCAAACGTCATTCTCGAAGGTATCGAGAAATACAACACGCCCGACTCGCAGGTACACCCCGGAACGCTGTCGCAGCGTATCGGCGAGGTCTATTTCCTGCGCGCCTACCTGCACTACTGCGTGTTGAAGAGCTACGGCGAATGCCCCTACGTGGACTACACGGTCGACCCCAACAACCTGCCGAAATTCGAGCGCGAGAACGTCCACTCGATCGTCGAAAAGATATGCAACGACTGCGACAACGCCTTTTCGCGCGTTCCGGAGCGCTATCTGGCCGAGCAGTTCGGCCGTGTGGAGAAGGGTACCTGCCTGGCATTGAAAGCCATGGCGCGTTGGATCGCCGCCACGCCGCTCTACAACGGCTCGACGCTCAAAGGCGATAACCGCAACTACGCCTCCGAGTACCAGCGTTACGATCCCGCCCGCTGGGACGCTGCCGCCGCGGCAGCGAAGGCCGTCATCGATTTCACGACCAACACCGGCGAAAAACGCTATTCGCTCTACCAGGGAGCCGATAAGAGCAACACGACGAACTTCGGCAACGTAGACGAAAGCAACGGCAAGGTCTACACCCGTCTGTGGGAGTTGTTCAGCGGAACCGCCCGCTCGCTCGACGCCAAGAAATGCGAATGGATCTGGTTCTTCCTTCAAGCCAAGACCGTCGGTTATCACAACGACATGTATCCCCCCTCGTCGCAGGGACAGGCTCGCGAAGTTCCCGTACAGGAGCATGTCGACGAATACGAGGTAATCGGCCCCGACGGCTACGGCTATCCGATCTACGCCCTCAAAGAGAACCACAAGGCGCTCTACGGCGGTCTGATCTCCGAGGAGGATATGGCCAAGGCCTACGACGACGCCAACCCCTACGAGAACCGCGACCCGCGCTTCTACCGCGACATCACCTACCACGGCGCGATGTTCAAGGGCAAGTGGATCAACACCGCGACGGGTTCGGATGAGATCAACGCCGCAAACTCGACGACGACGGGCTACTTCACCCACAAATTCTTCGACGGCTACTACACCAAGGGCATGTCGGGCGACTGGAACATGGACGCTCCGCTGATCCGTCTGGCGACGATCTACCTCGTCTACGCCGAGGCCGTCACCCGTTCGAAGGGCGCGACGGACGAAGTCTACAACATGATGAACGACCTGCGCGCACGCTCGTTCATGGCTCCCATTCCGCCTGCCGCGAAGACCAACAAGGAGCTGCTGCTCGACTACATCCTGCGCGAACGCCGCGTCGAACTCTACCACGAAAAGAGCCGTTTCTTCTCCACGCGCTTCTACCTCGAACCGACCAGTCCGACCGAGTTGGCCAAAGAGTCGCAATGGAACGCATTGCCCGGCAGCAACGACGAGAAGGCCCAGCAGTACTTCGCCAAGTACGGCGCCTATCCCAAGACGCAGCACCGCATCTGCGGCATGAGGCCCGTGGAAGACCCCGACGGCAAGATCTCGGTAGGAGGCAAGAAATACCGCATGGAACGCTTTTGGAAGGAAGACCGCGTGTTCCTCGAAAAGCACTATCTCTTCCCGATCCCGACCGAAGAGCTACAACGAGCTAACATCCAACAGAATCCGAATTGGTAAACAATCCTCAGACCAGATGTCCGGCGGACATCTGGTCTGAAACTAAAATGCAACTGCAATGAAAATGAATCCTATCTTCAATCTGCTGCGCCGCACGATGTTCGCAGCATTGGCCGCAACGACGATCGCCTGCGGCGGAGACGATCCGGTCGTCCCCCAACTGCCCGGCGGAGGCAATAACGGCCAGAACGGCACGGAAGAGGAGAAACCCGAGATCAAGCCCGACGAGGGCATCACCCTCTACGGGCTGGTGAGCGACAGCGAAGGCAATCCCCTCGAAGGCGTCGTCGTCAGCGACGGTTACAGCGTCGTCGCCACCGATGCGAAAGGCGTCTACCAGATCGTGCGCAGCGCCAACGCCAAGTACGTCTTCATCTCCGCCCCGTCGGGTTATGAAATTCCCACGCAGGCGAATTACGGCTCCTACCAGGGAACCTACCAGGCGGCGAACTCGCTGACGGGCAGCAGCACGAAGCCCTACCGCGCCGACTTCACGCTGACGAAACTCTCCCAGAGCGACACCCGCTTCCTGCTCTTCGGACTGGGCGATCCCCAGCCCGACAACGACGAGCACATCAAGCGTTTCCGCACGGAGACCGTGCCCGACGTCAAGAAGATCAAGGCCGACTACACGATCCCGACCGTCGGCATCGCGCTGGGAGACATCCTGGGCAAGGGCGACGCACAGACCTTCACCTCGATGAAGCGTGCGCTGGGCGAGACGGGCGTTCCCTTCTTCACCACCATCGGCAACCACGACAAGAGCTCGGTCGACTACACGGGCGACACCTATCGCGACGTGCTCGGCCCGCGGTGGTACTCGTTCAACCGCGGCGAAGTGCATTTCGTCGCGATGGACAACTGCCTCTTCTCGGGTCAGGACTACACCGGCGGCTTCACCGACGAGCAGGTGGCGTGGCTCGAAAAGGATCTGTCCTTCGTCCCCACGAGCAAGATGATCGTGCTCTACTACCACATCCCGCTGCGCGACACGAACTACCGCAACCGCCAGAAGGTGCTCGACCTGATTTCCAAATACCAGAACCCTACGCTGATGTGCGCCCACACGCACTATTTCCAGCCCTATCACATGCGCTCGCATAACCTCTTCGAACGTATCCACGGCGGTACGTGCGGCTATTTCTGGCGCTCGAACTGCGGCGGCGACGGCACGCCCAACGGCTTCATGGTCTACGAGATCGACGGAACGAAGATCGTCGACACCTATTTCAAGGCCTCGCAGCGTCCCGACGATCACCAGATACGCCTCTATCACGGCGACGCCGTCTTCGCGGGGCCTTACGCCACCTACAAATACGATTTGGGGGCGGACGTCGTCGTGGCCAACGTCTTCGCCGCCGGCATGGACGGCACGACGTGGAAAGTGGAGCTCTCCGAAGACGGCGGCAAAACGTGGAGCGACATGAGCCCGATCGAGCAAAACTACGGCGACCGCTGGATTCGGGGATACCACATCGGCGTCGAACACCACCCCACCGAAAGCGGTACGAGCCCCTGCTATCACCAGTATCAGTACAAACTGAAAGATGCGGCCGCCACCGCCATCGAGGTGCGTGCGACCGACAGCTTCGGCCATGTCTACACGCAAGATACCTTCACTGCGGACAACGACTTCACGGAGGCGGAAAAATACTGACCGCACCCCTCCCGAACAAACGGACGGACTGCCTGAAAAAGGCAGTCCGTCCGTGTTTCCGAAACCGGCCTCCACCTGACCGGCGAAGCGTGCCGAAAAAGATTCGTACCCGAAGCCGCCGTATTTTCAAGAAAAAACAGTACCTTTCTCAACCGGAACCGGACACCCGCTCCCGACCGAATCGGAACGGCTTTTGCACCGGACGCGGACAAAACGAAAGGCATTATGGAAAAAGTCATTCATCGGGCCGCCACGCGCGGTTACTTCGACCACGGCTGGTTACAGACGTTCCACACATTCAGCTTTGCGGATTACTACAACCCGCAACGGATTCATTTCGGTGCGCTGCGCGTGCTGAACGACGACACGGTGGCGGGCGGGGAAGGTTTCGGCTCGCACCCGCACGACAACATGGAGATCGTCTCGATCCCCCTGTCGGGCGAGCTGCGCCACGAAGACAGCATGGGCCACGGCGAAGTGCTGCGGCCGGGCGAAATACAGGTGATGTCGGCCGGCACGGGAATCGTCCACAGCGAATTCAACAACCTGCCCGACCGGGAGGTGAAATTCCTGCAAATCTGGATTTTCCCCGACCGTGACGATTTGACGCCCCGCTACGAGCAGATCCGCCTCGCAAAGGCCGAACCCGACCGGCTGCGCCCGATCGTCGCACCGAAAGGAGAAGGCGGCGAGCACGTGGGGTGGATTCACCAGAAGGCATGGCTCTCGACGCTCGACCTGACGTCCGGCGCCGAAACGGATTACGAACTGCACGGCGCCAATCACGGCGTCTACCTCTTCGTGCTGGAAGGTGTCGTCGAAGCGGCCGGAGAGACGCTCCGCACGCGCGACGGCATGGGCATCCGCCGGACGGAACGTGTCGCGCTGCGGGGCATTGAGAATTCGCACCTCCTGTTGATCGAAGTACCGATGTAACGAAACGAAACTATAAATTCAATCATGCAAAACGAAACACCCGACTTCCCGACGCGCCTCGCCGCCTGCGCCCGACAACTCCGCCGCCACGGTTTCGAAACCGTGTGCGTCGCCGACCTGGCCGAAGCGGGCCGGAGGCTGCGCGACGAGATCGCCCGCTGCGCACCGCGGACGATCTCTTACGGCGATTCGATGACGCTGCGCGCCACAGGGATCGTCGAAGAGCTGCGCAACGGCAGCCGCTATGAATTCATCGACGGATTCGATCCCGCCCTGCCGCGACCCGAACAGCTCGAAGTACGGCGCAAAGGATTGCTCGCCGACTTTTTCATGACGGGCGTCAACGCCGTCACGCTCGGCGGATCGCTCTATTGGGTCGACATGGTGGGCAACCGCACCGCACCCGTGATCTTCGGGCCGCGCCGCGTAGTGCTGCTGGCCGGTCGCAACAAAATCGTCGATACACAGGCCGACGCCGAGCGGCGCGTCCAGCAGATCGCAGGGCCGAAGAACGTCGCACGCCACACGGGATTCCGCACCCCGTGCGCCGTGACGGGACTCTGCGCCGATTGCAACTCGCCGCAGCGCATCTGCAACTCGCGCGTATGGCTCGAACGGTGTTATCCCGCCGGACGAATTCTCGTGCTGCTGATCGACGAGGAGGCGGGACTTTAAGCCTCTTTCGCGCGACGCAGCGACTCGGGCAACGCCAGCGAAATGCGGGTGCTGCTGGCCAACGCGCCGGCCAGTGCCAACGCCGCCGAGACATAGAGCGCCAGATGCGTGCTGTTCGACGGAAAGAGGTGGAAAAAGAGCGCCATGAGCGCCGCGCCGGTCGTCTGACCGATGAGCCGCGCCGTGGCGAGCATCCCGCTGGCCGAACCGCTGCGGTAGGCGGGCGCCGAAGCGATGAGGATGCTGTTGTTGGGCGATTGGAACAACCCGAAGCCCGCACCGCACACCACCAGCCGCCAGATGATCGCCCCGTCGGTCGGATGGTCGGGCAGCAGGGCCAGCAACAACAGTCCGGCAGCCATGACCGTCAGTCCCACGCCGCCCAACACACCCGCATGGACGCGCTCGACCAGCAGCCCCGCCACGGGGGCAACGACGACGATCACGGCTGGCCACGCCGTGAGCAGAAGTCCGGTCTGGACGTCGCTGTAACCCAGCTCCTTCTGTAAGAAGAACGGCAGTGCCACCAAAGCCAGCATCTGCGCGACGAAGGAGCAGATCGACGTGAAAACCGAGAGCGAAAAGATCGGAATGCGCAGCAGATCGAACGGCAGCAACGGATAGGGTTTCCGGAGCTGGCTGCGCACGAAGAGATAACCCACCACGCAGAACGCCGACGCGCCGCAGGCCACGATGCGCGGATCGAGCCCGTGCGAAAAACCCTCGACCGAAGCGATCAACAGCCCGAAGGTCAGGGCGTTCATTACGCCGTCGCGCCAGTCGAAGCGACGGTCGGAGAGCCGGACGGGATTGTACGGCAGGAAACGCATGCTGAGCCAGACGGCCGCGATGCCGATCGGAATATTGATGGCGAAGAGCCAGTGCCACGACGCCATCGAAAGAATCGCGGCCGCGAGCGTCGGCCCCGCCACCGAGGCGATGGCCACCACCGTGGCATTGATGCCCATGCCGCGCCCCAACTGGTCGCGCGGGTAGATGATACGGATGATCGACGTATTGATACTCACCACAGCCGCACCGCCGAATCCCTGAATCACCCGCATGGCGATCAGCATTTCCAGCGAGCCGGCAAAAGCGCAGCCTACCGACGAGAGGGTGAAGAAGACGAGTCCGCCGATGTAGATGCGGCGGTAGCCGACGACATCGCCCAGCGTCGAAAAACTCAGCAGCGAAACGACGATCGCCAGCTGATAGGCATTGACCACCCAGATCGAATCGGCCGACGAGACTCCCAGCTCGTGGGCGATCGTCGGCAGCGCGACATTGGCGATCGTACCGTCCAGTACCGACAGCGCCACGCCGAACGTGACGGCCAGAATCGCCCACAGTCGGCGCGGCATCGGCAGCCCGTTCCATTCGGTATCGCCTACGATCTGTCCTGTCATGACTCCTGTGCTGCGTTATCAGTCGACAAAATTACAACTTTTCACCGGAAACGCCTGCTCAAAAACGGAAAATCGTTATCTTCGGCGTCAGCCGAAGATACTTCGCCTCGGCCATACAAATAAATTTGCATGGCGCACGGCTTAATCGTATCTTTGTTCGAACGCCGTCTTCGTCGGGCCGAACCGGACCGCCGCGTATCGGGCCGGAAACAGGGGAACGGCGATCGAAAACAGATGTTTTCCCCGAGCCGAGCGCAGAGGCGAACAAAATTCGGGCTATGCCGAGGCGAGAAAACGACTGCAAAAAAACAAACCATTTCGTCAAGCCGAGTGCAATCGAGTTTACTCGAATTGTCGAGGCGAGAAATGGACGAACGAAATTCAACATTTTTCCGTTAAAACCATTCAGCCATGAAAAACCTGCTTTTCGTCGCAGCCGCCCTGTTGGGAGCGTGCGCGACACAGCCGCCCAAGCCGGCGGCCACCCCCGTCGAGATGACCGAATGCATCGCACTCGCCGCACCTGCGGCCAAGGCCGGAGCGACGATCAACGAGGCGCTTGCCGCTCGCCGCTCGTGGCGGGAGTTCGGCCCTGAGAAACTCTCGCTTGAAGAGCTTTCGGGCGTACTGTGGGCCGCAGCGGGCGAGAACCGCACGGACGGAAAGCTGACCGCGCCGTCAGCACTGGCGCTCTACCCCATCACGGTCTATGCCGTTTTCGAAGAGGGCATCTACCGCTACGACGGCCGCGAACAGACGCTGACCCGCGTAGCCGAGGGCGACCACCGCGCCGCCGCAGGACGCCAGCCCTTCGTGGCGACCGCACCGCTCAACCTGGTCTACATCGCCGACCTGCAAACCTACGAAGGCAAGGGCATCCCCGAAGAGAACGTACTGATGCTCTGTGCAATGGATGCCGCAGGTTATGCCGAGAACGTCAACCTCTACACCGCAGGCCATGCGCTGCGGTCGATCACGCGCGGCAGTGCGGCAGCCGACGAACTGCTCTCCCTGCTGCGGCTCGATCCGGCGCGCTACCGCTTCATCCTGGCGCAGTCGGTCGGGAAATAACCGGTGAAACCGTATGAAAAGAGGAGGGCTGCGACTTATTTGTCGCAGCCCTCCTCTTTTCGGAACGCACCTTTTTTAGAAACGATAGGAAGCGCCTACCGAAATAATCAGCGGATTGCTCCAATTCTTGTGCGTCTCGATCATGTACTTCAAGCCCGCGGTGATATCCCACCGGTCGGCTACCGCATAGTCGAACCCTGCACCGAGGTTGATACCGGCCGACCAGTCGCCGAAATCATTGACGCTGATACCCGCCAGCGGATAGAGATTCCAACGGTCGGCCACGGGGAACAGGTAGTGTACGTCGCAATTCAGATCGATCGAACAGCCGTCGTGGCAGAGCAACGTCAGCGCCGGTTCCAGACGCAGCTGGTCGAGAACATTGTAACGCGCGGCAGCTCCGATGCCGAAAACCGTATCCGCATCCCACGCCGTGTAAATGTTAATACGCGGCATGATCGCCCAATCGCCCTTGTCCTGAGCCGAAGCCGTCGTCGAGATGCAGACGACAGCCGCAAGCAACAATAACAACTTTTTCATCTTTTTCTTATAGATTTAAAATTCCAGTTTCCAAAAATAGAAAAAATTTTGCCAAGTTGTTATTTTTTTCAATGGAATCCGCCTTTTTCAACACAAACGGCCCGCTTCGAAGCGGGCCGTTTGTGTATTCCGGACAAATCAACTACTTTCCGGTCAGCGCAGCGTGGGCGGCCGCCAGACGGGCGATCGGCACACGGAACGGCGAGCAGCTGACGTAATTCAGGCCGGCATAGTGGCAGAACTCTACCGACGAAGGTTCGCCGCCGTGTTCGCCGCAGATACCGCATTTGAGTTGCAGACGCGTGCTGCGACCTTTGAGCACGGCCTCCCGAACCAACTGCCCCACGCCGTTGCGGTCGAGGATCTGGAAGGGGTCGTTCTTCAAGATGCCCTTTTCGAGATAGACCGGCAGGAACTTGGCGATGTCGTCGCGCGAGAAGCCCAGCGTCATCTGCGTCAGGTCGTTCGTGCCGAACGAGAAGAACTCCGCCACCTCGGCGATCTGGTTGGCCGTCACGGCCGCACGCGGCACCTCGATCATCGTACCGACCATATAGTCGATCTTGTCGTTACGCTCAGCGAAGACCTCGTCGGCCGTGCGGTCGATGATATTTTTCTGGTAGCGCAACTCCTTGTGGTTGCCCACCAGCGGCACCATGATCTCCACATGCACGGGGATACCCGCCGCACGGACATTCATCGCAGCCTCGATGATGGCGCGCGTCTGCATCTCCGTAATTTCAGGATAGGTATTTCCCAGACGGCAGCCGCGGTGCCCCAGCATGGGATTGACCTCGCTCAGCTCCTCGACCTTGGCCGCGATCTTCTCGAAGGGTACGCCCATCTCCTTGGCCAGCTCGCGCTGCTCCTTCTCGAAATGGGGCACGAACTCGTGCAGAGGGGGATCAAGCAGGCGCACCGTCACGGGGTATCCTTTCATCACCTTGAAGAGGCCCTCGAAGTCGCCGCGCTGGATGGGCAGCAGCTTCGCCAGCGCCACGCGGCGGCCCGCCTCGTCGTCGGCCAGGATCATCTCGCGCACGGCCTTGATGCGGTCGCCCTCGAAGAACATGTGCTCCGTGCGGCACAGGCCGATGCCCTCCGCACCGAACGCGAACGCCTGCTCGGCATCCTTCGGCGAATCGGCGTTGGCGCGCACTTTCAGCACCGAATATTTACCGGCCAGCTCCATCAGCTTGCCGAAGTCGCCGCTCAGGTCGGCGTCGCGCGTGGCGACCTGGCCGAGGTAGACCTCGCCGGTCGAACCGTTGAGCGAAATCCAGTCGCCCTCCTTGATCGTATAGCCGTTGACCTCGATCGTGCGTGCCTTGTAGTCGATCTTCAACTCGCCGGCACCCGACACGCAGCACTTGCCCATACCGCGCGCAACGACCGCCGCGTGCGACGTCATACCGCCGCGTGCGGTGAGGATGCCCGCAGCGTCGAGCATCCCCTTCAAATCTTCGGGCGAAGTCTCGATACGCACCAGCACCGCCTTTTGACCCGTCTTGGCCAACACCTTTTCGGCATCGTCGGCGAAGAAGACCACCGGTCCCGTCGCGGCGCCCGGCGATGCGGGCAAACCCTTGACGATCACCTCGGCGTGCTTGATCGCCGTCTTGTCGAAGACGGGGTGCAGCAACTCGTCCAGCTTGGCAGGCTCGCAACGCAGCACGGCGGTTTTCTCGTCGATCAGCCCCTCGCGCAGCATGTCCATGGCGATTTTGACCATCGCGGCGCCCGTGCGCTTGCCGTTGCGACACTGCAACATCCACAGCTTGCCGTCCTGAATGGTGAACTCGATGTCCTGCATGTCGGTGAAGTACTTCTCCAAATGATGCTGAATCTCGTCGAGCTCCTTGTAGACGGCCGGCATCACCTCCTCCAACGAAGGATATTTCGCACGACGCTCCTCCTCCGAAATATTCTGCGCCTTGGCCCAACGCTTCGACCCCTCGACGGTGATCTGCTGCGGCGTGCGGATACCCGCCACCACGTCTTCGCCCTGCGCATTGATGAGGTACTCGCCGTTGAAGATGTTCTCGCCCGTGGCGGCATCGCGCGAGAAGGCTACGCCCGTCGCCGAATTTTCGCCCATGTTGCCGAAGACCATCGCCTGTACCGACACGGCCGTACCCCACTCGGCAGGGATGTTGTTGAGCTTGCGGTAGAGAATGGCACGCTCGTTCATCCACGAACCGAAAACGGCGCACACGGCACCCCACAGCTGATCCCACGGATCGGCGGGGAAATCCTCGCCCGTCTGCTTCTTGACGGCGGCCTTGAACGCAGCGACCAGTTCTTTCAGATCGTCGGTCGTCAGTTCGGTATCCTGCTTCACGCCGCGTTTGGCCTTCTGCTCCTCGATGAGCACCTCGAACGGATCGTGATCCTCCTTCGTCTGGGGCTTCATACCCAGCACCACGTCGCCGTACATCTGTACGAAGCGGCGGTAGGAATCCCATGCAAAACGCGGATTGCCCGTGCGCTTGGCCACTGCCTCGACGGCCACGTCGTTCATGCCGAGGTTCAGAATCGTATCCATCATACCCGGCATCGACGCGCGGGCGCCCGAACGCACCGAGACCAGCAACGGCATGGTCTTGTCGCCGAAGCGCATGTTCGTGAGCTGCTCGATGTGTTTCACCGCACGCTCCACTTCGGGGCGCAGCAACTCGATGACCTTATCCTTTCCGTGAGCGTAATACTCCGTACATACCTCCGTCGTGATCGTAAAGCCCGGGGGAACGGGAATGCCGATGAGATTCATTTCGGCCAGATTGGCACCCTTACCGCCCAGCAGCTCGCGCATCTTGCCATTTCCTTCGGCGGCCTTGTTGCCGAAGGTATAAACACGTTTTACATCTGCCATAATTCCTAAAAAATTTAACTATCTTAAAGTTTATTCATTGTTATTTTTAACTTCTTCCTACAAAGGGAGTGCGAATATAATATTTTTTTTGTGACGGGCCAAAGATTTTCACCGGAAATAACAGAATACCGGCAAATTAGCGCCCGGCCCGCCCTCGTACCGCCGGCGGGTATAGGTCGCCCACGGCGCTTCGCCCGACGGGTCGAACAGCCAACGGCGGGCGTACACATCGCCGCGAACTACATGGAACGCCGTATCGATCAACACGTTACTGCGCATTTCCCAGCGATTCCCCGCACGGCGCGTACCCCGTCCGGCACGGCTTGCCGCCGCAAGGGGTTCCGACAGTCCGCAGCGCTGCGGCTCGGCACCCGCCGTGCGCCCCGCGACCAGCAGCCGTTCGTCGGGATGCTGCCGGCGGTGCTCCTCGATCTTGTAGCCGATATAGCGGTCGCTGGCGCTCATCAGCAGACACACGCGCCCTGCTCCGCGCAGTTCGCCCGCCGCCGTCATCCAGAAATGGCCCGCCTCCACCCTGTCCGGGAAGAAGCGGTCGCCGAAGTAAAACAGGGCGAAATCCAGTCCGTTATAGCTGTCGGTCGTGCGAAACAGGTAAGCGTAGTCGCCCTTGCAAGCCGCCGCCACGTCGCGCACCACCGATTCGTTCTCGACGCCGTACAACCCGACGAGCGGCAGTCCCAGCGAGTCGATCACGGCGGCCGTCTGCATCACTTTGCGACGGTAGCGTTCGCCCGTCCAGCGCATCTCTCCCTGCGGCAGATAGCGCGTATCGTTGCCGAACGGCGACGGCACCGTGTCGTAGAGGCAGTCCGCATCGTAAAAGGCCACGCCGTGCGGCGGCTGCGCGCGAACCCGAAGCCCTGCGGCCAGCAGGCTGAAACCCGCCATACATCCCACTATGATCCGTAACTTCGGCACGTTCGACGATTTAGCGTAGGTAAAGATAGTAAAAAACGGGAATCCCGCAAGCGACGGCTCAAAAAAATCGCGCCGGCTTTCGTGTCCGACCGCGGCCGCACCGCCCTCCGCACGCGGCAACGGAGGCGAACGCCGGACATCGGCCCGACAAATATCCCCGCACGATTTGCCGTTCCGGAAATTAAACCTATCTTTGACGCAAATAAACACGCCGGATGTACGATACGTTTTTCAAACCGGATTCGGTTTCATAGGAATCCGCCACCGTCGCGGATTCCGACACATCGGGTTCCCGGACATTGCGTCCGGGGAGATTTTTCATGTTATCCATTCATTCGCATCCGAAGGATCCGTTCGGCGGCTCCCCGCAGATGCACAAATACAAACAACGACAATGAGTAAAGAGTATAATCTGATTTCCGACTTCGACTACCGAATCATCGCAGCGTTTTTCGCCGGTCTCGACCGGCAAGGCCCGGGCGACGACGCCCAGACACGCCGCGCGCTGAGCTTCATCGACGGACTGCCGCCCCGTCCCCGCATAGCCGACATCGGCTGCGGCACCGGACGCCAGACGGCGGTGCTCGCATCGGCGCTCGACGGTCCCGTCACGGCCGTCGACCTGCTGCCCGAAATGATCGAGGGATTGCACCGGCGAATGGAGACCGAAGGCCGGACGGAGCAAGTCACGGGCATCGTCGCCTCGATGCTGTCGCTGCCCTTCGCCGAGGCGTCGTTCGACCTGCTGTGGGCCGAAGGTTCCATTTACAACATCGGCTTCGAGAAGGGGCTGACCCAGTGGCGGCGATTCCTCAAACCCGACGGGTTCATCGCCGTCACGGAGTGTTCGTGGCTATCGTCCGCACGGCCCGACGAAATGGGATTCTTCCGCGACAATTTCCCTGAAATCGACGACATTTCGGGCAAAATCCGCTGCATGGAACGGGCCGGATACCGTCCCGTCGCCCACTTCATCCTGCCCAATTCCTGCTGGACGGAAAACTACTACGCACCGGCAGCCGCCCGCGCACGGGAATTTCTCGCAACCTACGACGACGCCCCTCTCGCCCGACATTTCGTCGAACGATTGGAAGAGGAGATCGAGCAGTACCGTCGCTACGGCCGTCGTTACGGCTATGTCTTCTACATCGGGCAACGGACAGAGTGATCCGTATGCACATGCACAGCGAGGGCCGGCAACGGATGTTGCCGGCCCTCGTTCCGTTCGGCCGCTACCGGTCGATCACCCCCGAACCGACCAGCGTCTCCCCGTCGTACCAGACGGCGAACTGGCCGGGCGTGACGCCCCGCTGGGGCTCGTCGAAAAGCAGATACCCGCCCTCGTCGCACACGACGAGTTCGGCGCCCTGCAACGGCTGGCGGTAACGGATACGCACTCGGAAACGCCGCCGCTGCCCCGCCCGCATCCGCTCGGCGGGGTCGATCCAGTGCAGGTCGCCGGTCTTCATGAAGAGCGCCTTGCGGTAGAGCCCCGGGTGCGCGTCGCCCTCGCCGACATAGATCACGTTCTGCCCGACGTCGGTGGCCAGCACGAAGAGCGACTCGCGGCGGCCGCCGATCCCCAGTCCCTTGCGCTGGCCGACCGTATAGAAATGGGCCCCGTTGTGCTCGCCGATCTTCTTGCCGTCGCGCACGGTGTAGCGCCACGGCTCGGCCAATGCCGGAAGGTCGTCGGGAGCCGCAGTGCGGGCGTATTTCGGCCAGTCGGCCCGGATCTCGTGGACGTTGCCCTTCCGGGCCGCGAGCTTCTGTTGCAGAAAAACCGGCAGGTCGACCTTGCCGACGAAGCAGATGCCCTGCGAATCCTTGCGCCTGGCCGTAGCCAGGTGCTGCTCTTCGGCGATGCGCCGCACCTCGGGCTTGGTAAGCCCCCCGACGGGGAAAAGCGCCCGCGACAGCTGCTCCTGCGACAACTGGCAGAGGAAATAGCTCTGATCCTTGTTGCCGTCGACACCCGCCAGCAGGCGGTAATGCTCCGTGCCGTCGGCCGCCGCAACGCACTCCCGCCGGCAATAGTGCCCCGTCGCCACGAAATCGGCCCCCAGCCGCAACGCCTCTTTCAGGAAAACGTCGAACTTGATCTCGCGGTTGCACAGCACGTCGGGATTGGGCGTGCGCCCCCGTTCGTACTCGGCGAACATGTAATCGACCACCCGCCGCCGGTACTCCTCCGAGAGGTCGACGACGTGGAAGGGAATATCGAGCCGCCTGGCGACCAGCTCGGCGAACACGCGGTCGTCGTGCCACGGGCAGTCGCCTTCGAGCGTACCCGTCGTATCGTGCCAGTTAATCATGAAGAGGCCCACCACCTCGTAGCCCTGCTCTTTGAGCAGGTAAGCCGCCACCGAGGAGTCGACGCCTCCCGAAAGTCCTATGACAACGCGCTGCATGGTCTTCACTTCGAATTTTTCAGTCGTTCAGCGACAGCAGCCCCTCGGGCAGCGTCATCCGCAGGCGCCGGCCCTCGAAATCGATCCCCGCAATGAACTCCCCGACGGCCGGCACGAGGTATTCGCGCCCGTCGATCGTCACGCCCAGCAGCGGATTGGCCTCGCTGTCGTAATAGTCCGTCACCTCGCCCTGCCGGCCGTCCACGTCGGCGGCGAATCCGATCAGATCCTCCATATAGAACTCATCGTCGGAACGCTCCTCGTCGGCCTCGACGAAGAGTTCGCGCCCCACCAGTTCGGAGGCTCGCCGCGCCGTATCCCAGTCGGCGAACTCCGCCAGCGCGCCCGCGGCTCCGCGACGCTCGAACCGCTCGCACCACAGCGGCACGTCAAGCGAATCGATGCGCACGAACAACGGCTCCGACTCCGGCGCGAAATCCTCCGGAAACTCCGTATAGAGCGCCACGACGACGCCTCCGCCCCGTTCGGCGCCGAACAATTTGGTCACTTTGGCAACAGGTAACAACATAACGATCCGGAATTAAATTTCAGCAATCGACGATCGATGCGGCCCCCGTCCGAACAGACCCGACAGCCATGCTGCCGACCGGAAGCCCCCGCCCGACCTCGTATGCTCCGTCACGAAAATTCCCTCCGACACCCTCGCAGGGTATCAGAGGGAATTCCCTATCCAATAATCGAAAAGCCTTATTCTGCGGCAGCCTCGCCCTCGGCAGGCGCTTCGGCGGCTTCGCCCTCGGCGGCAGCCCCTTCGGCCTCAGCGGCGGCAGCGGCTTCGGCAGCCTTCTTCTCGGCGATCGCCTTCGCACGCTCCTCCTTCACCTTGGCCTCGGCAGCCAGACGTGCCTTCTCGGCAGCCTTGGCGTCGGTGGCGAGCTTCGACTCCTTCGAAGCGATCTTGCCCAGCTTCTCCTCCATCCACTTGTTGAACTTGGCCTCGGCATCCGACTCCGAGAAAGCGCCCTTGGCTACACCGCCCAGCAGGTGCTTCTTGTAGAGTACACCCTTGTACGAAAGAATCGCACGGCAGGTGTCCGTGGGTTGCGCGCCTTTCATCAACCAATCCAGAGCCCGTTCGAAATTGAGCTCGATCGTAGCAGGATTCGTAATCGGGTTGTAGGTACCCAATTTCTCGATGAACTTGCCATCACGTGGCGCTCTGCTATCTGCGGCAACGATATGATAGAAAGGCGCAGCTTTCTTTCCGTGACGTGCCAAACGAATTTTAACAGCCATTTGCTTGTAAAAATTTAATTGTTAATCAGTTATTAAAAGCGCAAAAACCTCGCGGACTTTGCAGCGGGGCAAAGATAGCAAGAATTTTCCACGCGGCCAAATTTCCGCCGGCCAAAAACGCCGCCGACCGGAGCCCCCTAAACGACACCTCCGCAAGCGTGTTCCGAGCCGCAGTCCCGACAGCCGCACGGACGCCCACCACCTCTGCGGACGGCCGTACACCGTTCGCTCCTGCGTGCCGGAGACCGACTCCGTGCACCGGCAGCCGTCGCAGGTTCAGTACTCGACCTTGTCCTCCTTCCGCTCCCACAGCCGGAAGGCCTGCAACGCCTCGGCGCGCATCATCTCCTCGGAGGGAACCGTCCGCCGCGACGGGGCGAGCGGGATCTGGTCGTAGATAAACGAATCGTCGAAGCCGATCCGCTTGGCGTCCTCGCGCGTATTGGCGAAATAGATCTTGCGGATGCCGGCCCAGTAGATCGCGCTCAGGCACATCGGGCACGGTTCGCAGGAGGAGTAGATTTCGCACTCCTCCAGCTTGAAATCCTTCACCGCGGCGCAGGCGGCGCGAATGGCCGAAACCTCGGCATGCGCCGTGGGATCGTTGAGCAGCGTGACGGAGTTCGTCCCCGTGGCCACCACCTCGCCGCGACGCACGACGACGGCCCCGAACGGGCCGCCGCCCTCGGCGACGCTCTTCTCGGAGAGCGCGATCGCCAGCTCCATAAATTTGTTTTTCGAACCGTTCATGTTTTCGATCTTTAAAACGGGGGATGATCCACCGATACAAATATAGGGATTTTCGCTATATTTGCAAAAAGAAGCGCACTATGCATCCATCGGATATTATCGGCTCGATCGCCGCCATCGCCATGGTCTTCGGGTACCTGCCCCAGACCGTGCGTACCGTTCGCACCCGCTCCACCGACGACATCGCCACGGGCACCTTCCTGATGATGGGGTTCGGCTCGGCCTGCTTCGCCGTGCAGGGCATCCTGACAGGCAACATCCCCCTGTTCGTCACCAATCTCCTCACGACGATCATGAGTTCGATCGTCTTCGGGATCAAGATCTACAACGACTATTTCAAAAAGAGACGGTAGACGCCCGTCGCACGACATCGATGAAAACCTATGATTTCGACCGGATCGTCGACCGGCACGGCACGAACGCCGTAAAGTACGACGCGCTGACCGACGTGTTCGGCCGCAAAGAGTTGCTGCCCCTGTGGGTGGCGGACATGGACTTCGCAACGCCCGATTTCATCCTCGACGCCCTCCGGCGGCGACTCGACCATCCCGTGCTGGGCTATACGCAACTGCCCGACGACTACTGGCCGCAGATCGCCGCGTGGATCGAAGCCCGCCACGGCTGGCGTCCCGATCCGGCGTGGATGCGCTTCATTCCCGGCATCGTCAAAGGCATCGGCATGGCGGTGCTGGCACTTACCCGTCCGGGCGACAAGGTGGTCATCCAGCCGCCCGTCTACCACCCCTTCCGGCTGGTCCCCGAACAGATGGGACGCCGCGTGGTCTGCAACCCGCTGCGGCGCACGGGCGACCGCTACGAAATGGACTTCGAGCAGCTCGAAGCCCTTCTGGACGACGACTGCCGGCTGCTGCTCCTCTCCAACCCACACAATCCCGCGGGCATCGTCTGGCCGGAGGAGACGCTGCGCCGGCTGGCCGCGATCTGCGACCGCCGCGGCGTCGTGGTCGTCTCGGACGAGATCCACTGCGACATGGCGCTCTACGGGCATCGTCACCGCCCCTTCGCATCGGTCAGCGACGCGGCGGCGCATTGCAGCGTCACCTTCGGCGCCCCGACCAAGACCTTCAACATCGCCGGCGTGGTCAGTTCCTACGCGATCGTCCCCGACGAGGCGCTGCGCCGCCGCTTTTTCGGCTGGCTCGAAGCGGGTGAGTTCCACGAGGCGCCCCTGCTCTCGGCCGTCGCTACCCGGGCGGCTTTCACGCCCGAAGGCGACGCATGGCGGCGGCAGATGCTGCGGTACGTCGAGGCGAACGTCGACTTCACCGACGACTTCCTGCGGCGATACGTTCCCCGCATCCGGGCGATCCGTCCCGAAGCGTCGTTCCTCGTCTGGCTCGACTGCCGGAAACTGGGGCTGGCGCACGATGCGCTCGTCGACCTCTTCGTCGCACGCGCCGGACTGGCGCTCAACGACGGCGAGATGTTCGGCCCCGGCGGCGAAGGACATATGCGGCTGAACGTCGGGCTGCCGCGCATCCGGCTCGCCGAAGCGCTCGAACGACTGCGGGCGGCGGTCGACGCACGCTGAGGCCCGTTCCGGCAGACGTCCCGACCTGCACTGCGGCAGACGCCGCTTCGCGCCATCGCGATCCGCCCTCCCATTACCGTACCCCGCCGCCGCGATTCTCCGCCGGGTGGGTTTGGAAAGTCGGTGTATTTATATTACTTTTGTGCCGCAAAACGTACTGCATCCGATACGGACGGACGGTTCCGTAGCTCAGTTGGATAGAGCAACAGCCTTCTAAGCTGTGGGTCTTGGGTTCGAATCCCAACGGAATCACGAAAGAAAAAACCGCCTCTCAAAGTATTGAGAGGCGGTTTTTGTCGTCTTATCGGTTTCTTTACAACAAATATTTACACATCAAAATCGCTTACTTTTGACACTTTCTGTATATATTTGTCTGCAATTGTTGTTCTAATGTTGTTCAGCTATGGCGACCTTCCGAACCTGTATCTTTGCCCACCAGCGACGCGCAGACGGTACTTACAATATCAAGCTGCGCATAACCCACCACCGAAAAAGCCGCTGGATAAGCACGACGCTCTATGCACTGCCCGATGATCTGACGCGGGGATTGAAAATCAAGGATGAAAAACTCAGCCGCAAATGCCGCGAACTGGTCGAAGATTGCATCGACCTCTGCAACGACATGGGATACGCCGTCGAGGAAATGGAGATCGACGAACTCGTCGCACGCATCAAATCAGGATTGAAAGGCGGAGAGCGATTCCGGCTCGATTTCATAGCGTATATGAGGCAGGAAGCGGCGCGGATGAATTCCGGTACGGCATCGATTTACATGACAGCCCTCAACGCGCTGAGACGATACATTGGCCGCGATACGCTCGACATCGGCGAGATCACGGCACCGTTCATCAAAGGATTCGTGCAATTCATCGAATCGGAGCCTTCGCAACGAGGCGCCAACCGAAAGCAGAAAGGTGAAACTGCAACCAAAAACAAGGGCAACAGGGCACTGTCTCTGTATATTTCGCGCATCAAAACCATCTATAACCGCGCGAAGGAAGAGTTCAACGATGAAGAACTCGGACAAATGAATATTCTGGGCAACCCTTTCAGAAACTTGCGCCTCGAAACACCCGCGCCGACGGCCAAACGAGCCATCTCCGCGGAGTCGATACAGCAGATAATCGACTTGCCGCCACTCGCCAACGAACGCGCTCGGATGGCGCGGGATTGCTTCCTCCTGTCGTTCGCACTGATGGGGATGAACAGCGCCGATCTGCTGACCTGCCCGCCGGCCAGGAAGGACGAAATCGTGTATTTCCGGCAAAAAACCGCATCCCGCCGCACGGACCGTGCAGAAATGCACGTTCGGATAGAGCCGTGCGTCAGCCCTTTGATCGCTCGCTATTCGGATAAGACGGGGAAACGGCTGCTTCACTTCTACCTCCGCTACAAAGATCGCGTGTCATTCAACAAAGCGATCAACAAAGGCCTGAAAGATGTCGGCGAGGCGATAGGCGTCGATGGCCTGACGTTCTACGCTGCGCGGCACTCCTGGGCAACCATAGCGCGGACTCCCCGAGAGGAGGGCGGAGCCGGACTGGACAAATACGTGATTCATGAAGCGTTGAATCACGTTGACACATCCATGAAAGTCACCGATATTTACCTCGTGAAAAACTGGCGTGTCATTTTCGACGCCAACAAAGCCGTAATGAATCTTTTCGATTGGAGCGGAATCGGGAAATAATTCCGGCAACGAGTTATCGGAACACGGCCCATCCTATTTTCGTGCCGACATATTGTTTTTCCCGGATCGGATCATACCCTACTATGACCTCACCGCTCCATCGGCCTCTCGTATAGCGTCCGTAGATGCCCGCCCACTGGTTGTATGGATCGATTCCGAGGGCGAGCCCCATTTCCCAGCGCGGCGGCCGCACCTCAGTATGCAGTTTTGTAACCGTAATCTCACGGAAAACCGGCTTTACTACGGCCGAAGCCCGCAACAGCCGGTTTTCTCCTACGGTCGCATCAACAAGGAATGTTCCGGTCGAATCGGCGGAGAAATCCAGCCGGTAATCCCGTTCGAGCAGATAGTCGGCGATGATTGCGGCTGTATCTACACTCATGTATTTCCACACCGTATCGGCCGGTTCGCGCACCGCGACCGGATAAGATTCCCGAATGGTGTCGTACACGGGAACCGGCCACGGCACCCATCGGGTAACGGTGCTGTCGCGCATTTCGACGGAAGCCGCCCCGCGGCGGTAGCCCCAGCCGAAAAACAGTGAACCGACGATGAGCACGGCCAACAAGTATGCGAGCAGTCGTCTCACAGATGCAACACCTGCCTTCGGTTCTTCCCGTCGGCACGGTATGAAATATGGATCCAGCGGCCCCGATTCTCGTCGATGAGCTGGTCGAAGGGGATCGCGCTGGCTGCGATGCGTTCGAACAGCCGCAGATTATCCGCGACGCTGCCGGTGGTGATGTCGGCCGCTTCGCCCTTCATGTGCTGACTTGCCGCAGCTCCGCCGACGGCTGCGTTGAGCGCCGGCGATCGGTAGCCGCTGTTCACGCCGATCGGCTTGCCCCAAAGTTCGCGCACGGGATCGAGGCATTCGTCCATCAGCGCATTGAGCCGGCGAATGACGTCGTGCGACGGCGCGTTGTCGATGCTGCGCGCTGCGGCCGTATCGGAACGCAGCAATTCGGAAAGGGTGAAATACGTTGCCATACCTATCCTTTCATTCGGTCATACCACATCTTTGCCTGCCAGCCTGCGGCGGCTCCTGCGGCCGCCCCGAATCCTGCGCAGAGCGTCGCCGTGGTGCGGATGCCGCTCGGCAGGAGATTGAACAGAACGACCAGCGCAATGACGGCGGCCGACACGCAGAGCGCGATTTTGACTTGCTTTTTCATGGTTTTTACAGTACTAAGGTTAAAACAATATATGTTATCGATACTCGGGCAGCAGGTATTGGATGTTCATGGCCGCCGTGTGCATGATCTCCCGCGCATTCTCCTCCGATACGGACAGCGGGCGGGTGAACTCGCAGAAGATGCTGCCTATCCAGTCGTGGCGGTTGTCGTTGAGCCGTTTGATGATGGCCGCCCGACATCCGTAACTCGAAAGGATGGACTTCGCATATTTGTCGTTCACCTGCTCGTCGATGTCCGTGATGTAGAGGAAGAGGTTCTTCACCAGATCGCTGCTGAACTTCGGCACCTCCGAAATCGGAAGGCCCTGCATGTGCGGTTTCATCGGTTCCACCCCTTTGCGCTTGACCTCGTAATAGACGGACAGCAGGCTTTCGTTGCCGAGCGGATGCGGCTGTACGATATAGACCCGATCGGCATCCAGCTCGTGCAGAACGCTCCACAACTCACCGTATACGATAGACGAATTGTCGGCCCGACGGATACTTTTCGTCTCTTCGTCCTTTTTGAACTTCTCGATTTTCAGGTCGGTCAGCTTGTTTTTGCTGTACTGGTTATAGGCGAACCACGCAGCGATAATAGTTCCGAGGGCACTGATGATTGCGGGGAGGTATTCCATAGCGATTTCAAAGGTTAGGCGTCGTGTACATGCAGTGATTCCACCTCTTCGCGCTGCGCCACCCGCTCGGCTTCGAGCTCGGCGAGGGTCAGTTCGTTACGGTTGTACTCCTCTTCTATCTGCCGGCGTTCGTCGTCTGTCAGCGACAGAATTTCCGAATCGGGCGGAAACAGAATGCCGGAATCTGTGTAGCTCCATTTTTCCAATCCCCGTTCATCGGTAATCTTTCCCCCGTACAGGTTGCACAGGACGCTGCCGTCCTCCACGATTTGCATCGCTTCCGCCTCGCTATAAGGCGGGAAATCGATTTTCTTTCTCATACCCCTAAATATTTACATATTACTCTTACTCGCATACCTCCGGACGTTGTATTTCCTGTCGCCATAACTTTAAGATATTGGACAGTAGGGTCTATCGTGATACCTGTCCCATTATATACGGATTTGTTACCGGCGGCGGAGACTGAATACACGGCTCGTGCGTTATAGACCGTCGCGCCGTATATGAACGCCCGTTCATCCGTCCAGTTTTGCACGGTGACATTTGTCAATGCAGACGCATTGTAATTATAAACGGCCACGGCCATAGCCACATATCCTCTCGGTACGTCGATCCGTTTATTGGCTGTTCCTTCGGCAATATCGGTAAAGAATATACCGCTGTCTATGACTATTTCGCCTTGATTCGGGACACTTTGATACGACAGTTCTGCCGTGCCGCCCGTTGCGGTCGGAACATACGGCAGATCGAGGCCCGCGCCCGACGTGTCGCGCCACTTGTCTGCCAACAAACCGGCAGCGATGTATTCGGCGACAAGTCCGGTGCGCATCTCACCCGACAGAGGCAGCATATACCGTTCGGGCTCGCCGCCGTTCCATAGATTGACGACCTCCGAGGCCGTAAGGGCGTAATTGAAGATGCGATGAAAACGGACAATTCCTTTGAAAATGTAAGCCGAGGTAAGCCGGCCGACGATATACACATTCGCATTTTGATAATTGGGAAAAACAGATGTCTGATTTGTCAGGACTCCATTTACATATACTTTCCCCGTTGTATTCGCAACATCCACCGAAAGTAGCACATGGTATGATGTTTCAGGAGACACCCGACCCGCATTCATTAACTGTGACCCTATGTACGCATACATCGATCCATTAGAGACAAACAGTTGAACGTTGCTTTGGGAGCCCCTTGCAGTCGTAAATAGCCTTTGATCCGTAGTTACGTCATCTCCTGTCGTGAAACATATTTCATGTGTCCGATCCCCTTCGAACAACAATGCCGGAGCGTCTGACGAAAAATATCCATCCGAGGTATTTACTCCCGTCTGACGCCCCTGCAAAGGGGCTATCTGCGACGATTTGATATATCCCGTCGCGGAGTCGAGGTCGGCTTTGCCGGCGAGTGCATCGGGAATATCCGATACGGACACAGAGGTACGCATCGCCGAAAAGGTGCCTCCTGACTCTGTAATGGTCAATGCAATGTATTTCCCCGAAGATATATATTCGATTTCGAGTGTTATTTTCAGTGGCAGACCAACACTCCTATTTACATCTACTATCACAGGAATAGATGCATTCCTGTTCGCCGCAGCGGGATCGGTCGACACAACGACGATACAGTTTCGCCTGAGCAACTTCGAGCATAACTTTCTGAATGCATCTACACCCCCGACGGCCGCACTGATCTCTTCGCTCGTACTGTCGCTATCGATGCCGAGATAACCGGAGGGAAGGGCCGTGTTGTTGAGCAGATCGGCCCACTCCATCGATGATGCCGTATACGGCAGTCTCAATAAGGTAAATGTTTCCGATGTCAACGTAAGACTGGACGGGAGCACGTATGTCTGCGATGCATAATATCCGATGACGGCCTTCGTATCGGCATGCACTCCATATCCTGACGGTACGAGGTATTGTCCTCCGTTATCGGGAATCCTGACAACAGGTACCGTGTGAATCGGATCCGCAACGATCCGATCGTATGCTGCCGCGATTTCAGAGGCAGACATATCGGGCAGATAGCTGTCGTCTATGGGGCCAGCTTTGGTCAACAACACCACAGGGGTTGTGTTCCCCAGAAACTCGGCGATCTGGTCGAGCGTGGCGAAGGTGGATGTGCTATCCCCGTCCTGAATCTCCAACGCAACCGCACCGTTCAGGGTCTGAGCTTGCTGTAAGTCTTTGATCTTATAATTTGCCATAGTGTCATTCGGTTTTGGGTAGATCGCCCAGACGCAGGAAATCGTGTACGTTGGACGGATGTTGTCTGAGATGATGCCGAGCCGCTGCGGCCGTCAGATTCAAGTGTGTGTAGAGTTTTCCGCGATAGCGGATCACGATGCCGGATTTGAGCATGTAACCGCCGTTTGCGCCTTTCTGCTCCTTCCGCAAATAGGAGGCGATCATCGCGGCCGCATCACGGAACCGGTTGGGACACCGGCCGCTGAAATCGGAAAGCATCGGACGCCCGAACACTTCCCGATAATCCGATTCGATCCGCTTCTTCTCTTCCATGCACAGAGAGGTGCCCGATGCGCACCTCTCCATGTACCAGTCCAACGGTTGCATACCCCCTACTCGGCCGGAGTACACAATGCTTCCAGCGCGGCGCGAGAAGCGTCGATACCGCCGGCGTCGAAGAAGATCTGCGGCGTCGGTGCGTTCTGCTCGATCAGGTCGCCGCCCCAACCTCCGTTGTAGCCGTCGCCGTACTTGTCGAGCGTCGCGTTCTGCATCGATGCGCCCTGTTCGTAGCCGATCACACAGAACGCCTGGCTGCCGTCCGCACCCTTCGCCTTGTTCTCGTAGACAGCGACCCAGTCCTCGTTCTTGAACGCCTCGATGTTCTGCGAGTTCGCGGGGCTGTCGGCCAGCATACGCAGCGGCAGCGTCTTGTTGATGGCGATGCCGATTTCGGCGTTCTGATCCTCGTAGATCAGCCCGTTGTAGGGCATTTTGGAGGGAATCGAGAACCGATAGGCCCTCTTGCCGGATTTGAGTGCGATCTTGGTGATCTTCGGTTTGGTGTAGGTCGTCGCCGATTCGTCCAGATCGGACTTCTTGATAAGATAGGCAATCTTCTCGACGCCCACCCCATAGACCGTGTTGCAATCTTGCAGGATATCGCCTGCCAGATCATTGATACATTCTGCCATTGTTTTTTTAATTTATTATAAAAGGGTTAATTCGTGTTTGAAGCAAATATAGGATACGCAGGAAGGGTTCCTCCGAACTTTTCGCTGTTTTTTACCTTTTGCGTCCGGTGTAGCGCGCCGTCTCATCCTGCACCTTGACCCGCCGCTGACCGTTGTTTATATCCCTGACCGTCACGACAGGATTCGGCATTTCCCGCATTACACGTCTGAGCATCTGCTCCATCTCACGCATTCCGCCTGCTCTTCTCTCTGGTAAATGCGATGTCGGAATGGCGTTGCCGCCGCTCGACACGTTCATCATCGAGAGCACCGGCCCCCAATCCACGACCGCACGGGCCGTCATCACGGCCTCGCCGTTGGACAGCCGCGCAGGGATGCTGTCGCTCGTACCCGTGCCGGGGCCGGTCACAAGACCGCCGCGGGAAAATTTCGGCGTAGCCGGTTTCTCGGCTTGATTCAAAACTTGGTACGCCTGCGCAATAGCGGAAAGGACAGCCGCAATCGCAGCCGCCATTTTGATCGGACGCGCGGCATTGCCTGCAATCGCTTCGGAGATCGCCAACGCCGTATTGACACCGATATTGAACAGCGCCAGCAGTTTTGCGAACTCGGCAAACTCCGCATTATCTTCAGCCAGCGTATTGAACAGATTGGCTGCCGCACCGCTGATCGTCGACATCGCCGTCAATGTGGTGTTTAGCTGATATTCGGCCTGCTCTTTGGTAATTCTTGCCGTCTCCAATTTCGCATCCTGAACCGCCATTTCACCATTGAGGACGGCCGTCTGGTATGCAACATCCGAATCATACAGAGATTCTTTCGTTGCTTCGTCCATACTCAGCAATGCCTGGTATTTATCCATAGCGATGCGAAGCTCCTCCTGCGCGATCGCCCGCTGCGCGGAGAGACGTTTCCCATTATCCTCGCTTTTCAGGTCGGAATAGTTCTCGTTCTTGACTTGCGCACGAGCCAGGGCGTCCATCTGGGCATCCATACCGAGGCGGGCCCTGATGCGCGCTTCCTCACGCGCCAACTCCTTGCGCAACGCCTCCTCGCTGTATTTTGCCTCGACGGATATTCGGTCTTTCTGATACTTTTCGTCAAGAGCCAATATCCGTTTGTTCAGCGTCTCTTTCTCTTGAAGGAGCCACGCCGCCTGCTCTCCTTCGGCGGTTTTCAGCAGGATGTCGATCTCGCTGATTCGCTTTTCTGCCGATTTTTTCGCAACCGAGTTTTGCTCAGAAATGCTTTTTAACTCGCTCTCTTTCGTCTTGGTACGCATCTGCTGGACGAGTTGGAAATAATCCTTCTCCGCTTTGAGGGCCGCATCTTTCGCTTCCTTGATGGCTTTGGCGCGGGTTTTGGCGGTTTGGGTTGCTTTTGCATCGGTTTCATTCAGACGTTCTTGCAATTCCCGCAGAGCGGAATTTTCCTGAGCATTTAGCCGTTTTAACCCCGCTTCCATTTCTGCAAGTTTGTCGTTTGTCTCAACTGAATTCTTAGTCGGTTCGGCACTTAATTTCGCGATCTCGAAATCCAACTGGGCGATGTCCTTTTTGATTCTGAACATTTCCCGCGTCTTGTCTATTGCTTCCTGTGCATATTTTGCACGTTCCGCATCCGAGTTTTTCAATTTATCGTTCGATTTCAGTCGCGCATCCGCTATTTCCGCTTCGAGTTCTGCAATCCTTACGACGCCTTCCCTGTATTTGGTGTTTCGTTCTTCCTGTTTAGCGGCTAACTCGTCGAATGTTTTTTGTAATTCATTAGCTTCAACACCTTGCCCCAAGAAGCTAATAAAACCACCTATAAACCCCGAGCGCATTACATTTTTCGCAAGGATTTTTAACTGCGTCCAAAACGTTTTGAATTTCGATGTCGTCTCTACCATCACTTCACCCATTCTATCGACCGAATTAGTGTAGGCTGCATTCCACGCATCTGCGGCCGACATTGCTCGCTGATTTTTGTAGAATAGTTCCTCGTTCTCCTGAATACGGGCATTTACTTCCCGAATGGAAAACGATAGCGCCTGATAGCTGGCGTAGATAGCAGCAATAGCAGCTCCGATAGGCGTAGCAATGAATGCCGCCATCTGTTTAACAAGAGACCCAATGGCACCTGCTGCACCCTTAATGACATTCGTAACGCCTCCCGCATTTTGAGCCGTTTGCGCAAGTTGCAGCAAGAAATTGTTCCCAACAGGAAGCGTGTTCTGAATGGCATTCTCATAATTGCCGACATTCGAACGATAATCGCCGATTGCGGCCTCCGCCTCTTTAACGGCGTCGCGCTGCGCTTTGATATGATCTGCTAACGCTTTCCCGCTGGCGCTTTCGCGTTCGGCGGCCGATAACCTTCCATACTGCGCAATAAGGCCGTTCAGATTCGCGCGTAGTTGATTCAAAGACCCGTCAAGCTCTTTTTCGACCTTAATGTTATTTTGAATCTCTTTTTCATACTGTCTTTGTTCATCCGTCAAGGCTTTTGTGGTAGACTTCAATTCTAATTGTGCCTTTTTATAATCGGACAGCGAAATTTGGCCGGTCTCGTACTCTTTTTTGAGGTCGGCCAAAATCTTCTTATTGTCTTCAATAGCTTCGTTGGCTTTTACCCAACCCTGAACGAGTTCCTTATAATTGAAGCGAATATTAATAATCTTATCGATCGAATCTTGTGTAGCCATAATTTTACAGTTTAATCAATTTACACTCGCATATACCGTCCTCACCGGTCGTGACGGAGTAGATGGCGAAATAGCATCCGTACACATCGAGGTAAACCCGCCGCGTATAGTCGAGATTGCAGATGTCGGCCACGGTCAGTTTGACGTAGACCGTAATCATGCGGAACTTTTTCAGTATCCGCTGGTAGTCTGCATACCGTTTCGCCACGATACCCTCCGACCCGCCGAAATACATCGTGCGGGGGAAGTATCCGTATTCGAAATGCGCCAAACCGTCGGATGTCGTTATATTCAAGGCGAGAATCCGAGGTGAAGGCTCGTTATAGGTTACATCGGTGGTATTTCCGTCTTTATCCTTTTTGACATCGTAGCATGGAACTACGGCAAATGTCGTCTTGTCGTGGATGCTGTCGGTATTGTTGATGAAACGATTGGCCGAAGCCGAGAAATTCAATGATACCAATTCGTTCTCCAGCTCGATGTTCTCGTTGTCGATGGAGATGATACCCTGCGTGTTCAACATCTCGGCGTCCTCGTCGTTGTCGTAGTCGAGCGTGTTGGTCTGGGCATAATCCCCCATCGTGAACTCCGTCCCCTCCGGCCGCCAGATTTCGCCCCGATCGTTCAGAATCACTTTGCGGCTCCAATCCTGAATCGTTGCGTCGAGATGACTGTCGACGATTCGTCTGTCGGTCTGCGTGTTCGGCGTCCGGTTGTCTCCCGAGCCGACGATGCGGTAATCGTAGTCGATCGTCTCCGTCGAATTATAGAACTGATCGGGCGACATCATGCGGATCGTATTGCTATCCGAACTGTCCGGATAGGCGAAAAGTCCGGCCATTGTCATCAATGCCGACAGGAACTCCGCGTGCGTCATATCCGGCAGGTTCTCGGCAATCGGAAACGGAGAGGGAAACGATATATCGTCGAAATGGGGCGTAATGATGAACCGGGCCGAAACGAGAGTTTGATCGCCACCGTTCGTAACGAAATTTTCCAAACTCCACCAGATCACATTGTATTCCTCGACGTCGACTTCTTCCTTGTTGAATATATCCGACAAGGCGAAAACAACTCCGTTACCTATTCCGCTTCCCGAATCATAAACTGACAGCAACACCTGCTCTGTGCCATCTGTTTTGCGGCCGGCAAGACGCAATTCGACCGGTTTCGTCGCATCCTGTCGATGTCCGTTAAAAACAATAGGCTCCCCGTCATAACTAAGTATCGACACGTCTACTACTTTTGTATTGGCAATATAGAACTCTTTATATTCTTTCACCTCCGAAGGCAAGCCCTTATTTATTACATCTTCGACAACAATCCCTCTCTTATCCCATACCGTATTATCCTTTTGATAAAACAGCGGATAATATCCATTATCGCTATTCGTAAAATAGGCGGAACTTGCCTCGAACCGATCCGAGTACCAGCTATCCGGCCCTGAGTTTTTCGACACGAGCGGAATTAACAAATCATGACCGTCTATTCGACTTAGTGCAGTTTTGTCTTCTATTATAATTCCGTGGTACCGTTCTATTGCGTTTAATACGGCTTCCACGTAGATAGACGGATGCGTATATTTCCAGTATTGGCGGCTTTCTCCGGGTATGTACCAGTTACCGGAAGAGTCTTTTGCATATTCGATAAGCGATGCGCCGAAATCAACTGCGATAAAACCGGTATACGGAGAAACCGGGCTATTCCTAAGTAAATAGCTTGTATCTTCGTTCCACTCGACATAATCCGCTCCTGCCACCTCGATGATCTGCTCGCGCAGATCGCGCAGCGAAGCGTCGAACAACGGCTGGAAGTTGTCGATGTTGCCCCACACGAGTGTGATGTTGATCGTGTCGGTTACGTCCGTAACCATCGCATACCCCCGCGTGAAGACCGGAAAGCCGCCGAGGTAGTACGCTGCCGAATGCTTCCCGTATACCGCCGAATCGTCCAAGATGTCGATGCGGTCGATCAGACCGAAGGCCTTGCGGTTGCGGGGCGTCAGCGGCAGATTGATCTCCGCGCTGCGGTTGCTCTGGATCACGTCGAGATCGTTGAAGACCGGCGACTGGAAGATCAGCGACGGCGTATCTTCCAGATCGCACAACTGACCGTTTATGTAGAGCTCCTTCGTCATAGCGTCAAGTGCTTTATCGAAAGTTCTACCACGCAGTCCTGCATGCAGGCATTCGTCCGCGAGATGTCGCCGTCTTCGACATAGGCGTCGATCCACACCTTCCGCCGGGCGTCGTACAGCTGCACCTCCCGTCCGGAGAGAATCGATGCGCACAGGTCGAACAGTTCACGGTCGACCAGTCCGCTATGGAGCGTATGGGTCGTGGTCGCCGTGATCGTGCGGTGGCGTTCGGGTGTCAGTTTCTCGGAGAGCGTTTCGAAGGTCTCGTCTTCGGATACGTCGTCGACGCGCTCGGTCGGATGCCAGAGAAAGTAACGCATCAATCCCGTTGCATCGCGCCAGCGCACGAACGATCCGCTGTCGCAAGGATTCACCACGACCGTCAGACGCGCGCTCTTCACGGCGCCGGTCGTGCCGCCCGTCGAGACGATCAACTGCCGCTCGCCGCCTCCGAATTCGCGGAAGAAGGTCATCGGAAGGGAGAACACGGGATCGACACGCGAATAGACCTCCCGCCGGCCGCTGTCGGCATCGGTGAAAGCGAAGTCCTGCATGGCGCCCGTATAGGAGTTGACGAGGATCTGCTCGCTGTAATCGAACGCCGGAAAGACCACGATCTTCGACGGCTGGGGCCAGCTGATCGGGGTATCGGCCTGCGCATTGTTCGTCATCGCGCGCGCCGACGCCCCTTTGAGCAGATAGAGCGGCGACGAGGCAATCGCCTGCCCGTCTACTTCGAGGCTGATCGTCGTTTGCGCATTCCCGTCCTGTGCGATGATTTCGAACAGATCGTCCATCGGGAATACGGCCGAACCGTTGATGATCGAACGCACCAACGTATAGCCGCCGACTTTGACAACGGCCGCATTGTATGTCGGCGCTTCGCTGACTCCGACCGTATTGTAGTTTCTCGCCAGCGAAATGGCGGGTGTTAATCTATATTTAGGCATAATCACTGATTGTTTCATTCAACATCGTAAACACGCTGCGGTCGAGCTGCTCGGAGAGTTGCCGGTCGATGTCGTCCACGGCCGGCTGCAACAGGTCGAACAGGATCTCCGTACCGCCGCCCTCGCGGTAGAGCACCGTGCCCTTGCTCCATACGTTCGCCGCCACGGCGTAGGCGTCGATCTCCTCGATGCCGTAGAGCCCCTCTTTGGCCTGCGCCCATCGCTCGATCGCAAGGAGAAAAGCATCGAAGGAGGCGTATTGCGCCTGCACATCGCCCGCAGAACGTCCCCCGTCGACGCCGGCGATCCCCTGCCGGCCGACGAACGCCGCTTCGAAACCGTCGTCGTTCTGTTCGACCTGCGTTTGGAGCGATGCCGCCGTCGCGCCCGTGGCCCATTCCGGCACGCCGAGGCTGTTGACCCGCTTTCCGCTGCTGCCCGTCTTCGTTTGCAGATTCGCCACGACCTGCGTGCGCAGCGTATCGAACCGCGCTTCGCACACCTCGATGAATCGCTGCGGATCGAAATAGCGCAGTATCTTGTCGATCCTATCCATTGTTGCAGGTCGAATAGGTCATCGTCGCCTCGCATTCGACTCCGCAGACCAGCTGATCGAATCGGGCGGCGAACGGGGTGATCTTCGTGACCTGCACCTCGACTCCTCGATCCCGCAATGCCTCGAAAAACTCCGCCGAGCGGTCGATCATCTCCTCGACGATCGGCATGACCTGCGTCGCGGTATCGGGTTCCGCTTCGCCGAGGTCGCCGCAGAAGAGGAACTTCGAGGCGCGCTTGTAGACGCCATCGAGATCCGTCGGCGTGATCGTCTCGAAGAATTGCCGCACGACGACCGGATACTCCGTGATCGTTCCCAGGATGTAGTTCGTCTCTTTAAGGCGGGCATAGATATACGAACCGAAGCCGCACGCCCCGGCGGCCTTGTCGATATGGTCGTTCAGCGAGTTTATCTTCACTCCCACGATACGGCGGGCCGGCGGCGTCTGCCCGACGACCCTGTACTCGTATTCCTTGTTGTCGGTCATCTTCTTTTGATTTTAGAGGTTTGTATCCTGCTGAGATTGCGCTGCTCGATCACGTCGTTCGTCGTCGACTCGAAGGCTTCGTAGACGACGCTCCACTCCATGCCGTAGACCGACGCGGGCGATACGGCGCCGTTCATGATCTGCACGTACTTGCGCACCACGGCGGCGATGCCTCGGTCGGGGCGGTCGATCTGCGCCTGCCGCTCCTCGTCGGTCGGTTCGATTTTCAGATCGGCGAATCTCTTCGAGATGGCCGCGAGCGTGTCCATGCAGTGCAGAAAGTAGCGGTACGCACGGATGAACCGCAAATCCGCGACCTTCTCTTTCGGGATGCCGAGCATTTGCGACAACACGTTGACGAAGTAATCGGTGGAGCGGTTCGTCGCGTTCAGCACCGCCAGATCGCGCATCGTCATGTGTTTCGGATCGCGGGCCGCAATACGCCTGTCCGGCAGCCACCGCCGATGCAGTACGCAGCATTCCGGTTCCGCCCGTCTCCTGATCTCTTCTGCAAACCTACGGCTTTCGAGGTTGAACAATGCCGCCCTGCCGATGATGATGTCCCGAACGGTGTCGGTCGATTTGACGATCATAATCCGAATAAGTTTGCGGGTTCGAAAATTGCCGAACAATAGTCCGGCACGGCCCCCAGTTCGACGAGCTTCGGCCGCAGGACGCAGCATTGGCGCACCATATCGTTCCAAACCTCTATGGCACGGATGCGCGGACTCGCTTCGTCCGAATATTCCCCACGCTGCACCTTCTCGCCGGCCGGTGTGCCGACCGTAGTATGCGTGCGCAGCCAGTAGAAATAGACATAGTTCGCAATGGGCGAGGTCTTGACCGCTTCGTTTCTGAGCAGCGCAACGATCTGCGGATTCTCCTCCGCCGTCTCTGCCAGTGCCTCACCCAACAGATTGCGGAGGAATCTCGGCTCGTAAATGGCGATGTAGGAGTTCGCCGAATCGATGAGTGCCTGAGCGAGCGCCGTCGGCTTGTCGTCCTTCCGATTGGCGATGCCGGAGATGTAGATCGGATCCTTTTCGAAATAGGTATTGTCGATAATCATGGAAAATGTATTTAGCGGGCGCAGGGGCGATCAAACCCCTGCGTCCTGAAATTACTTCACCGTTTCTCGGTGGCGCGGCCCAACTTGATGAGCGTCTTGGCATGTACGGGATGCACCTTATAGGCTTTGCCCTTCTCCAGCGTATTGCCGGGGCCGCCGGTTCCGTAGACCGTCACGCGATCGTTGAAGTCCACATTGGTCTTTTCTTCTTTCGTTGCCATATTCTTGTTCGTTTAACGTGTTTGACTTAGGCTGCCACCTTCGAAGGCTCGGCAGCCGGTTTCTGCAAGGCGGCGATAATGGTCGCGAACGCGCCTTTGACGAACGCCCCCTGATCGACCGATGCGAAGTACGAGTGCAGACGCTCCTCGCAGATGACCGTGAAGAGATTCTTCTGGAAGTCGTCGTCGACCCACCCGAATTCGACGCGAATGCCTTTGTACGGGCGAACGTTCCATTTGCTCGTATCGGCAACGAGGAAATCGCCGGCCTTGACATAGGTAGATTCCACGATCTCCACCCCGCGGATGAGCCGGAACAGCTCGTCCGAGATGTAGTGACCCGTCGAATCCTTCGTCAGGTCGATGGAGGCCCGATCCGAAGGGTTGAGCATCACCACGTCGGGATAGAAGTTCAGGTTCCGCATCTGGAGGATCGCTGCGCGGATCGCATCGGCCTTGTTCGCCATTTCGACCGTCCCGTCGAGCGCGGTGGCCGTATAGGTAGCAGCAGCCGTGAAGATGCCTTTGAGATTCACGCCCGTGCCGTCACCGGTGAGCAGCTGTTTCGTGCGTTCCTGAACGAGCGACGTGCGCAGCATGTTGTCGATCTCCGACTGCATATAGTCGAAATCGTCGCGCATCTCGTAAGAGATTTTGGCCGATACGGCCACTTTCTTCGCCGTCGACGTCTCAGGGACATACGACCAGTCCATAGCGGGCTTCAAGTCCCCCTCGGCGATGAATGCAGGAGCGCCGTTGCCGGGCTTGCGATCCACCCATGTGATATTGGGCGAGTTGGTCGAGCCCTTGAACAACCGTTCTACGACGCGCGTGTCTTCGCTCGGCGCGTAATGGATAGTGCGGTCTACTTCGGTGTTGAGCGCTGCAACCGCCGCGGTATTGGCCGCCACGGTGATCGTCGTAGCAGCCGCTTTGATCTCCAGTTCGAGCGCCGTATTGCGTTTCTCCGCGAAAGCGCGTTTCGCCTCGTCGCTCGAAAGGAACGCCTTGATCTGCTCGCGGATCGTGCGGCCCTTGCCGGCGCTGCCGCTCATCGAACGGCGAATCTCGCTCCCCTGCTCCTTGAGAGCCTTCTCGATCTCCGCGATCTTCTCGGCCGACACGCCCAGTTTCCCGAGCGACGATTTTACCGACTCGACGATCTCTTCCTCCGATTTGATCCCCTCGGCCAGCATTTCGAACTGGTCGTTGATGTGCTTGCCGAGCAATTCCATGCCCTTGCGATCCACATCCGAGAACTCCCCGCTGTCGGGCAGTTCGAATTTCTTGAATTTGAATGCCATGTTTTTCAGTTTTTGATTTGACCTAATTTTTCGAATACCGAACTGCGTGAAGTGAGTGGCGCGGGGGCCGGCTCGGCTTTGAACATCGACAGTATTCTGCTGTATACTTTTTCGTATTCATCGGGCGCGGTCTCCCGTAATGCCTTGACATATCGTTCCATGTCGTCCAAGGCTTTCATGTCGCCGATATACTCCGTGTGCTCGTTGGCGCCGAAGGTGACGACCGAAATCTCGTGCAGAATAATCTCCTTCACGATCAGGCAGTCGAGATCGGGATCGTAATCGCATTTGTCCCATACATACCGATAGCCGATCGAGAACTGGTTGAGCACCCCTTCGTGCATCTGCACCCATGCGCGGCGAGCGTCCGGCACGGCATCGAAATCCGAGAGCTGCACCGTGGCGTATCCGCCGTCGTCCTTCTCCTCGATCGACAGGATACGGCCGATCGGGTTCTTCGTCTCGTGCTGCCACAGGAATTGTATCTTCCGGTTCGTCGCAGACGCCGGCCCGCGCTCCTGAATACTCTTGCTGATGCAACCCTTCATCAGCATGTCGCCGTCCGAATCGACCGTTCCGAACGAACAGAACTTCACGAGAATGATGTGTTTCTCCTCGTCCACGACATCGGCCTTCAATATCGGCGCTTGCTTGAAAGCCCCGCCGCGGCTCATGACTTTTTTATACAGTAGTTTGTCCATTATTCCAGAATGTTTGCAATGATGTTTTTCCCCTGTTGCTCGGTAATGAGACCGGAGGCGATCGCGTTGCTGGCAGCCGTCACGGCCGCCGTCAGCGAGTCGGCATACAGCCGCTTCGCTTCCTGGAAGATCGACAGGTGATCGAAATAGGGAACGATGCGGAATCCATCGAACCCGTGCGCCGCGTTCAATACCTCCGATATTCGCTCTGCATCCGGTTTGATCGCATCGTTGTACAATTTGACCTCGGCCGCCGTAAGATTCGCATAGGTCGTACCTTCGGTGTCGATCAGTACATACGGCACTTGATAGGCATCGGCGATCTCCTTCTTGGCATTGCGCTGCACCTCCGTGAGATTCATGTCCTTCATGTTGGCCGAAATCTGCACGAAAGCAGCCTTCAATCCGGTCACGATGTACTTATATTGGCCCTTCATCACGCCGTATCGCCGCAGGGCCGCTTGTGCCTGCTCCCGATCCTCCTTGTTCTCCGGCAACACGGATGTCCGGAAATCCTCGCTATTCAACGAGATGATACCCAATGCCCCTCTGTTGATGATGAGTTCGTTCTGCGCCTCGAATGACGACACGAAAGGATTGACGGCGTTCTGCAAGGCTGACAGACGCGACTGCGATGCTCCGAAGATATTCGGATTATAGGCCGAATCCCGCACGACGAACATTTGATCCCGATCGACACGAATTTGATAATCGTTGATCGAAACCATATAATAATCGATCTGCGGATCGGGCCGGAAACCGGTGAATTCGGAGGTCGTCACCTCCTGAACAAGCGGATTCGGAATCACGTAGAGTTCGTAGGCCGTGGGCACACCGACCGGCTCCCAGCGAAGAATATAGGCTTTTCCGTAAATATCCTTGAAGGCTTCGATCATCGCCGTGAAATCTTCGATCGTTTGAAAGTCATTCGGATGCTTCCACCTGTTCAGTTCCTCCGTGCGACCTGCGACCTGGCGAGCGTCGTCCGACGGATCGACAGCCCACCAGCGGGCGTTGCGAATTGCCGCGGATTTCTTGGTCACGACCGAAAACAACGCGCTGCACCGAGCGTAAGCGATAGTCTGTCCGGCAACGGTGTCGCAGTCGATCGTACTACCGCTGCCCAATCCCATTGCCGAGAGAAAATCGCGCACAGAGACGAACCGCTGTTCCTCCGCTGTCGGAGTTCCGCACTCCGATTTCGTCGTCAAGTCCTGACTCTTACTTCGCCACTTCAAGCTGAATCTCATTGCACATAGCCTTTGAAGCAAATGTAAGGGCGATAAAAGAGGGTTCTCCGAACTTTTCGCTGTTTTTTCATTTTCGGCGGTTGCAGACCCAATAGAGATACTCCATTACAGCGTATCGGGCCGCATCCCACAAGTGATTGAATTTGTCGATCGGCTGGTTGATCGTAATGCCGTTCACCGAATCCCACACATAGGAATTGGCCTCGGTTTGGAAATTACGGCTGCGGACGATATGGAGGCGGAACGATTTGACCATGTGAATTCCGTCCGTTACGGAACCGGCATATTTCTTCGCCTTCACCACGCTGAGCCCGCGCAGCAGCAGGCCGTCGACCATCGATTCGGGATTTTTAGCGTATTTGTCCGCCGAGTCGGCGAATATGGGCATCCGCCCGACTGTCCCCTCTATCGCATCATAGAGCAAGGCCGGATCGGAGCAGGGTGCATAAAACTCTTCCTTCATGTATAGATCAAGCCCCCGAAGCCCCAGACGGACGAGCGCCGTAGGATCGTTCGTAAATCCGAAGTCGAGGCCGAACACGACCCTTTCCAGGTCGGACGGAAATTCATCGATCCAGTCGATATTCGGATAGACAAGGCCCTCTTTCGCCGCACGGATTCCCAATCCATAGACTTTCCATCGCCACTCGTCGGCCGTGCCCGCAGCAATGTTCGCCGGTGTAGGTTCATAGGATTCGATCTCTCGTATGACCCCAGGCGGGCAGAACGGATTGTCTTTGTATGTCGTGTGCGTAAAATAGGTGTGCGGCTGCCCTTCCAGTTCGAAGGCCCAATGTTCGGTATATTTGGGATTCCAGTCGCCGATGACCATCGTCGTGCAGCGCATCGTGATATTTTTGTACTGCTGCTTCGAGATGTCGTCCAGCATCTCGTTGATGTAGATGATGTCGCAATCGTATCCTTCACGGCTATCCATTCTGTCCAATCCGCGGAAATGGATCACGGAGTTGTTGATATAGTAGTCGGGATGTTGATTCTCGCTGCGCATCGCATCGGGATCGTAGACGCCGCGCAGGGTCAGTTTCTTGCGGAAATCGGCAAGGGTGATCTCCTTGCAGGCCTGCAACGTATTTCGATATACGAAGATATTGAGCGGGGATAGTGCGAGCGTACAGATGTCGTACAGAAAATCGAAGGCATCGTAGGTCTTCCCCGAACGGCTCGACCCTTCATTAAAAATCTTCAACACCGCATCCCGTTCCCTGTACTGCATGTACCGATACATGAGGTAACGATACACTTTCCCCCGATAGGTGCGGATGTCAGGCAGACGATGCATCGGCAGGCGGTGTTTTTTCGATCGACAACGCATCCTCCGCGTCTATTTGAATGACGACGGGAGCGACGGCAGGATTTTCTATCTTTCCGGATAGTTTCACCTCCTTCGGCGCTGCGTAACCCAACATGTTCATGATGCTGTCGAGACTCTTCTGCTTGTCGTAGCACTCGATCTTCACGAACTCCTCGACAATCTCATCGCCATTCGAAGCGATCCGTTTGACCTGTTTGGTATTGATCGACTTTATACATGCCTTCTCGTCGTCCGTAAGCGACTCGAACTCTTTAAGCGACATCCAGCCGTTACGAATGCGGGTCGCATCCGAAAAGGCGATCTTCTGGTGCTCGCGGATGATCTGCAAGGCCGAGATGCCCGCAGCCTCGGCAAGGTGAGTTTTCAGATATTCGATCCTCGCTGCAACCTCACTGTTTTGTAATAGCAGATAGGCATTATTCCATACCGTGTTATCGCTCATGTTCGAACATCTGTAAGCATAGCGATATGCCTCGGACGCATTACCGCATTCGAGGTACTTATTGCAAAACTTTTCCTGTTTGATCGTGAGCTTGCCCATATATGCAAAGATCGCCTATCGGGGAGACGATTCTTTCAACTTTTCGCTCTTTTTCATTGCCCGATATAGCGGTATTGTAGGTGTGCATGTAAATCATGCCACTCTTCGATCAGTCGGGGATGCCGTTCGACAAATGCCTCCCACTCGATGCGGCGCAGATAGATCCGCCCGTTGCGGACGACTGCTCCGAGTGTTCGATCCACTCGAATCGATTTCCATATCCAACGTGTCGAAATGCCGTACTCATCGGCTGCGGCCTGAATTGAGATAAAATGGTTCATTGCAAATCCCGAATTAATTACTACCTTTGTTCTTGGGTGAGGGGTGATTCTTCGGGATCGCCTCTTTTTATATCAAACAGTTACCTCCTGTTCTACTTTCCGGAATATTACATCCATCTCATCCTCTCGTTTGTACCAACGACAGCTGCCTGTCATCTCGTTGTAAGAGCAATTGCCAAAACGCGCACAATCTCGACATGCACATCCCTCTTTATTTCGATCATACCCTACAACCTCTACGGTCTCGCCTTCATACACGAACCGCTCGCCGACCGGACGGGTGTAACGTTTTTCATCTCTGGGTTTCATGGCTTCCCTACCTTTCGAGTTTCACCTCCTCGTCCATTCCGACGATACCTCGCCGGCGCAGACGCTTGATAAAGTTCTTCATGTTCAATGCCTGCTCATAGTAACAGTCCTTTTCGACCTTGACACGCGATTTGCGGTCGCTCTCGATCTTCATGTTCTCAGGATTCAGCCACGAATCGGCCGACACCTCCACTTCCGCTCTCGACGCTGTCCGCGTAACCGTATTGAATTTATAGAGGGTATGACCGGGCACCCGAACCATCTGTCCGATCAGTTTGTATTCGTTCTGCTTTCGTTCGACGGCCTCGATCTGCGCTTTGGCTATCTTATCGTTCGTCACGCCGTCATGTGGAGTCAAGATGTCCATCGTTCTATTCGTTTTCGTAAATCGGTCGCCAGCCGATAACCACACCATCGTATCCGAGACACTCTTCTGCATTCTGGCAGAAGGAATAGCCTCCATCACACATCCACACATCATCTTGGCGGGCTCCAAGATAAATTCGCTCATGTTCGCCGTCCGAGACTTTCATCAAAACACACGAATTATTTTCCGGCAGTTCCTCATTCGGATTACGCCAGCGGGTCAATTCTTCCCGCTCGGATTGGGCACCTGCAATAAAGTCACATTCAGTTAACTTCATGTGACTGCCGTATTCTCTCGTCCCACCACGCCACACTTTTCGAGCATACTTTTTTGCCCTTTCCTTAATCGCTTTCATATCTCATCCAATTTTTGGATAAATGATCTCAAATCTTCACACAGCGCAGGGTCGCACACCCTACCGCTCCCGTCACAACCGTCCTTATATTTGCATGAGGATTTGAATGCCTCTATTGCCTTTTCACGCATCCGCTCCTCGGTTTCTTGCTCGGCAAGTCCTGCCATCCTTTCGGCATCCTGCATTGTCACATACCCGCTATACGGATAGCTGCACTCGTGATCGTACAAGTAATTTTCAGCTCTTTCACTTTTCATTATTCTACTCCTTTCAGTAATTCTGGGTTATCGTGCATATTGCCGATTGCCCACATTTGATAGGAATCGTCGAAGCAATCGGAAATAAGAAAAATATCCACGTCGCCGAAGTTCACAACGAACCCACAGTTTCGCCACTCGACCACTCCGATGCTCCCGAACTTATCGGTCAGTACATCCCCTTCGCAAATTTCTTCACCGTTCTTGTCTTTCAGACCCGTGTACTGGCCGATTGTATCGGGGTAAACTTCGTCAATGATTGCCTTTATTCCATTCTCTTCCGAATATTTTGTCATCGAAACAATGCCAGTTTTCCCATTAAAACACTCCACAAGACTACCGACAGCCCATTCCATTGTATCAGGGCGTTTGCCTCGGAATTTAATTTCTCTCATAGTCTCCAATTTTTTTTGTAATTATTTCGAGATTTTGCCAGAATCTCGCTATTTCTTGAAATGTTTGATAATCTCCTCGGCGGTGGCCTTATGCCGAGCAAGTCCCTCCCATTTAGATATGATCGGATCGTCTTCAACATGATCCATACCGATACATAGTGACCATCTATCCGTAATTTCGTTTACATACCACTGCATGTAATCGTTCTCGTCGTTCATCGCCGCCAATGCCTTAAACAGCTCGATATTCTCGCCGCAGTCTATGGCTGGGTGTCCTTTGGCAACATTTTCAGCCTTGAACTGGTCGATGGAATATCGGGTTTCCTCGTCGTAGTCGCAGATCCCGTGCACCTCGTAAGCGATTTTAAGCCGATCAATCCCTCTGCAATGCAGGGTGTTACAGCCGTCAAATAGGCAGCAGGAGCAGACGTGATACCCGATTCCCTTCAGCCATTCGGTCAGCTCCTTTCGCTTTTCCGCATCCTCGACACGGACAAAGCACGGTGTTGTAAACTCCATACTATTTCACCAATTCGAATTCGTAAACCACCACCCACGGGTTCCGATCCCATGTTCCACGGCCGGACACCTTGTCGATCAGCGAAGCGAAGGCTTCGCGGGGAGTAGGGAATAATTTCCAAGTTCTGCCGTCCTCGGTATCTACATACGATTCTTTGCTCCAATCCTTGCATTTTATGCCTGGAACATAATACCCAATTATCCCGCCTACTACTCCCTCTTTCATGCACTCCGCGTCCGAAATATTCTGCAACCGCTCGCACTTGATTCCGGTGATGCGGATTCGGTACGGCATAAGGTCTGCACGGACAAACATCTTATTGGTACTCCCTGGTTCAAACGCCAGACCCGTAAATTCCCGCACCACCTCGTTGTAGCTCTGCGCCACAGCCACGACCTCGCCGACCTTGTATTTTGGTATAATCACCCATTCGTCATTCTCGGTATAGCCATATAAGCCGTATTCAGTTGCTATACAAGGTTGCACAAATCGCAATTCCTCATATTTCGATTTGGGATCGACTAATCGCCTCGTCATGGTCTTTCGACCCTCGATGACCGCCTGCGTCAAGCCGTAGCGGTCGTTGAACATAATCTTTTTCATCCTCTATAACTTTTGAATTCCACACTCTTGAAAATCGCCCGATGATTGCACCAGCGGGACAATCGTTTCTGCGGGCATGTTTTATTTAAATTCAAATTGTAGTTGTTTATTGCGATAACCTATTCCCATGCAAGCCAAACCGATTTCATTATTCGAGAATGTCGTTATCGGGCTTACGGTGCAAGGAAGCGACTGAAATCTACACCAGTCACCGTCGCAATGTTCACAATTAAAGCAAAGTTCCTCGGGAGTACTCCACCAGGCAATGCTTTCAAAACGACCGTGATCTCGGCTCAACTGTTTCCATGTTTCCCAGCGCGAACGGCGCATTTTATCGGACATATCTCCTTTATGCTCACCGAATAATTCACTCCACCTGATTCCCAATGTTACCATTTTCATAATTTCTCGTATTCGTTTATCGTTTCGAAAATCTGCAACGCCACCTGCGGGACTATGGCGTTGCCGTAGGCTTTGATCGATTCCCTGCACCATGCCGGAAAGGTAATTCCGTCCAGTCCGGCGGAAAGCCCATCATCTGGGCCACATATCGGGGATTCAGTCGGAAACCCTTCCCAGTTCGGGACGGATGCGAAATCATGACGTCGTGGACGACTCCGCTCTTCCGCTTCGCATGACTGAGCGGAAACGAATTGTTTTTCGCATCGCTGGCTGTCGGTGTCAACAACAGCCCCATCCGCGCTGCAAGCGCGAGCGTCGGCCGCTCGGATGCGCCCTTCGACAGGCTCCTGTTCACACGCCCGCTCCCGCAATCCGACGCGACCGGTGTCGGCAGCAGAGCCGGCGACAATGGCTCCGAACCGCTCTTGCCATGAACTTTCAGCCCTTGTGTCACCACGGTGGGCAACAAACCATGTTCTGTATCGCAGATGGGGAGCACCGACGCCCGCAGCTGGTATAAGGTACGCTTGCACCTCGTATCCTGCCGCCTCCAGGTCAGTGCACACCTGCTCGAAGACCATTCCCTGCGACCAATTAACGATTCCGAGAACGTTCTCGCCCACGACCCAGCGCGGTCGAACAGTCCGAACAACTCCGAGCATTGCGGGCCAGAGGTAGCGGTCGTCGGCCGTACCCTTGCGTTTGCCCGCGACGCTGAACGGCTGGCACGGGAATCCGCCGGTGAGCACGTCGACGCGGTCGCGCCAAACGGCAAAGTCTGTTGTCTCGATGTCTCCATATTGTTCCGATTCGGGAAAATGATACTTCAATACGCGCCGGCAGAACGGGTCGATCTCGCAGTTGAAGACGTTTGTCCAGCCGGCCCACGCGGCCGCCAGATCGAAGCCGCCGATGCCGCTGAATAGGGAGGCGTGCGTCATTGGTACTCCACCGCTTCCCTGCGATCGATGAAGAAATGAATACCCGGTGCGCATTCGCTCCACCTGTTATCGTCGAAATCCGGAACTTCAACTGTGGCACCGACGGTGTAGACGAAGTTTTTGTCATGGTCGGAACGAACAGTATCCTCAGTTGCCTTGGTGCCGTCCATGTTCTGAATCTCCATGACGTATGCTTTATCGCAACGGCATTTGCGTCCCGTTGCCGAACTGCGCCGTGCATCTTCCGGAATCCGTAACTTTACGATATGCCCAGAGGCTTTTTTCCAACCGATGAAACTACCCTCAGTCGGACATGATAGATAACATCCCTTGGCATCGCGTAGGTTGGCACCGCGCAGGTCGGCGCCGCGCAGGTCGGCATCGCGCAGGTTGGCACCGCGCAGGTCGGCATCGCACAGGTTGGCACCGCGCAGGTCGGCATCGCGCAGGTTGGCATCGCGCAGGTTGGCATCGCACAGGTCGGCACCGTACAGGTCGGCACCGCACAGGTTGGCACCGCACAGGTTGGCATCGCACAGGTCGGCATCGCACAGGTTGGCATCGCGCAGGTTGGCATCGCGCAGGTCGGCATCGCGCAGGTTGGCATCGCGCAGGTTGGCACCGCGCCTAATAGCGTCCAAAACCGTTTCGGTGATTGTGTTTCCCTCTTTCGTGTATTCAAATACGACCGAACCCGTCCAACGGTTGCGGATTTCGATTTTAATCTGTTTCGTTGATTCCATTGTGGTAAAAGCTTTTGTTACACTCCTTTCGGAACCCGATAATGAAGGGTACGTCCGGGATAATGATAATCGAGAATCGGTTTGGCGAGGCGTATATTTCCTTCGATCAACGCCGCCAGTCTTCTGCTGGATACCGTCAGCGTCAGCCGATCCCGCGTTATCTCCACGCCTTGAAGATCAGTCAGCATATCGCGGCATACAGCCACCGTCGACAGCCTGTCGTAGATTTCATGCCAGCATTGCAGAAACCTCACCGGATAACGCAGGGGTTCCGACGTCTTTTCTTCGGTCCATGCACGGGCCAATGCCGCCTTGTCTACGACCTTCTCTCCCTTGCGCATCCATCCGGTAGCCTGGTAGTGATTAACGAACCTGTCGACTTCGTTTGCAGGGTTTCGAAAATTCCGGAAAAAGAAAATCTCGAAAAATTTCTCTCTCTCTTCTTCGCGCGTTTCAGATTCAGAAACAGAGACAGAATCAGATTCAGAATCAATATCAGAATCAGATACAGATTCAATAGGGTTTTCGCAGTTTCCTGCCGGTTTTGAAGAAAAACCGCCGCTTTCCGAAAAAACCGTGCGGTTTTCTTCGAAACCGTCCGCTTTTTTAGGCCGGCCGCCCTTGCGGCCGTTCTCGCGGTTCTGCTCGCACTCCGCGTAATACTTTTTGGCGTTCGCATCCAGCGACGCACGGATGAAGCCGAAACAGAGCGTAGTCAGTTCATCCATTTCCGGCAGCTCCTCTTCCGTCGCGTGCGCATAAATGGCAGTCAACAGCCTGCCCCGCTGCTCCATCGTGAGCATCTTGATCTGCGGAAAGAAATCGTGCCGCAGAAGAAACGTGTCTTTATTTTGCCTGGCCATGATGGTTATGTTGCTTTTGGTGACACTCCGCACAGAGTGTAATCAGACAATCCAAGTGCTCTTTTTCTCTGCCTACGATGGATTGGCCGTCGACGTAATAGGTCTTGTGATGGATTTCCAGTGAATAGCTCCGTCCGCAAAGCTGGCAGCGGTGGCCGTCTCGAAGACGCACGATCCGGCACACCTCCTGCCAATAATCGCTCTGCAATTGTCGGATATAGCTACTCCTCCGGCCCCGACGATGTTGAAGTCTGCTCATAGGTCGCTTCGTTCATGTCGATCCCCAGCACGTCGAGGAATGCCTGCTTGTTGGTTTCCAGATTGGCAAAGAGGCTCTGCTCGTCCCACGAAGGAATCTTCTCGACTTTGCACAGTTGGAACCGCCCATCGATCCATGCGTAGTAGAGATAGTGTCCGCACAAGGCCATCTTTACCGTCGTATCGCTCGGTAAATCCACCTCCTTCTCTCCGCGCTTGACTTGATAGACCAGATCGCGGATCTGGGTAACGACAGCTTGCAATTTCTCGCGGGCATCCTTAGTCAGTTGCTTACACTGCGCCTCGATCTCGGCAAGCTGCGTTTCGAGTTTCGGCTGTTCGTCCTCCATCAACTCCGAATAGTTGGCTCGGATAGATGCTCTCTCGTAACTGTCGAGAAACCGGACGGCTTTGGCATTGGTTACGCTCTCGGCAATAAATTTTCCCGACAGATGTTTTCTGATTTCGTCCATGTCCTTCGCCCCTTCGAAGATTACACGCGGGAACGACACGTTTTTCGGCAGTTTGAACTCCGGCGATTGCGGAGCGTAATTTTTAAGATCGATCATAACCTATTCAATTTGATTTTATAATATTCTATCAATTCCCGATAGTCTTTCTCATGAAGGCAGACTGTCAGGTGCTTCATCCGTTCCAATTCCTCGACTGCTTCCACTCCGTACAATTCGACCAAACGACGGCGGTAAGCCTTCAGATTGCCGTATTTATGTCGATTGCATATCCTGCATTGGGCGTGGACGTTTGTTTCGTTCCACCGTGTCGCCGTATGCGCTCGGCCGATGTAATGACCCGCATCGCAGGTATCGTAACTTATCAATGCTCCGCAACTGATGCAGCGGCCGATCCCATTCGGGCAATCCCGCCGTCGGATGTAGCGGCTGAACACTTCGTCCAGCGTCCTAATCGACTTCGACATCGGGCAGGTATTGCGGCAGCAGTTCCGACTTGATATAGCCGGGCAGTTTGCCCTGAATAATTCCGAAGGCACCCTCCTCGGCCAGTGCATCGAACCCGGGCCAACTGCCAGACGCTTTGCAGCGCTTCACGATGTCGAGGGCCTGCGCATATTTGTATTTGCCGATCTGCAAATCCTCCGCATCCCAGAAGATCAGGGCGAGCTGGAAAGGCGCGGTATTTTGGATCATCACCATGAGCGTTGCCGTAAAGGGGCGTCCGGTGATTTCGCTGGCCACTTTCAAATACATTCCTTCGGAAAGCTCGTAGCGGTACTTCGCGCATTCGTTGTAGAAAGCCTGCACGGAGGACGCACTCGTAGTCTTGATCGACAGAATGGCGTTGATGCCGAAATTCTCCTCCAGCAGCATTCCGTCCGGTCGAATCTTCACCTTCATGCCCGTATCGGGATCCGTCCCGTACATCGATGTCTCGGCCTTCACGTACCGCATCAGTTTCGGGAGGATGCCGCCGCCGTAGGTTTTGTAGGCGATGCGGATCACGTCGACGATCTTCGCGTCGTCCTCCTTGATGAAGGTATAACCAGCCTCTTTCGCCGCGGTGTGGAGCGTATCGATCTGCACACGCAATGCGCCGATCTTCTGATCGGACAGATCGGCATTCCCCTGAATGCCCAGCAGCTCCCAGTAGTAACGAATCAACCGCCGGCAGCCGGAGGCCGTGGTCTTGCTGGCTTGCGGCAGGACGCGAACCTTCGAGAACTTCGATGGCTCCAAGATGGCCGAGTGGACGAAGGTACCGAAGTCGAAATGGTGCGTATTCTTCGATTTCAGCTCCGAGGTGCGGGCGATCAGGTAATGGCGGGGCGATTTCAGGGCTTCTTTCAACAGGCTGCTGCTTTCGCCCGCATGGGAGAGGTAACGCTCCATGCTATCGGACACGACCCTGCCGTTCACGTTAAGCCGCTTCACCGCTACTCGCTCCGGCCGATCCGGCAACTGCCGGATATGCTCCAGCAGTTGCTCGAACGGTATGTACTCCTCACGGTCGAAGTGTAGCGCCGCAAGCGGTTCACCCGCCGGTGCTGCACCCGTCAGATCGAAAACATCGAAGCCTAAATCGCTCATTGCTGTTCTACTTTGAGGGGGACGATCGCCCACCGGTCAGACATGAACGAATTGGTCGCATTGCGTTCCTTGCCCAGGTAGGTAATTTCGAAGGCCATACCCGGACGGATCGTTTTCTGAAAATTCTCGAACACGGCCGTCAGTCGACGGCTCGCCTGCCGGACGACGCGCTTGCGGCCATCGACCGGTTCCACGAAATAGGCGACCAACAGATCGATATCCTGCCCGCTCTGCTCGTCGATCGATTTCTCGGAACGGAGCTCCATGAAAAACATCCGGCGTTTCTCGCCTTTCTCTTTGGGCGACCAATACTCCGAACTGATCTCCAAAGGAGCCGGTTGGGCTTTACTCAGATCGGGCATCTGCCCTTCGAACGCATCCGCATTCGGAATCAACGCCGTGGCGTTGCTGGTTACTTTTGCTTCTTCCATAATTGAATATGTATTAGTTGAGTTGCTTTTCAAGGATTATTGCATAGTCCGGATATTCTCGGCCATATTGGTCATATACCACGCGAACGTATACCCTGTCGCCCGTGTATTCGGCGTAGCGCTCCACGCTGCCGTCGTCGTGGCTGCCGCCGATACTCGATTCGTATTCCGCGTAGAAATCGACCGAAGCCGTCAGACCTCTATATTCAACCTCGCAGGTTCCGGATTCCAGCCCGAGATCATGGGTGATCGCTTCGTTAATCTGTCTGGCGAACTCTTGCAGTTCGGAAGGAACGAGATGTATTTTCGGTTCCTCGATACCGCAGACCACCACAATCGGCTCGTCTTTCGACTTCGTGTGCAGGTCATACCCGTAACGGGCCGGTACACTCAAACTCGGATAAACCGCGTATTCTTCTTTTGGCGTTTTCATTCCCTCTTAGAATTTTGCATGTTGACGATTGTAGATTCTCCGCATGGAGTTCATCAGATCGGGGAACGTCCGGATATACCCCATATCGACCGAGAAAGCCAGTTTGCGTTGCAGGTCGTCCAACGCCCGAAGCTGATTCGGCGATGCCGTGTTCCGGATGTCGCGTTCATGCTTGTTGAAGACGATCCAGTTCAAACCCCGCGCAACCTGAGAATAATCCACATCCGGAAGCGCGGCGATCGACCGTGCAAGTACGTTGTAGTTGTCGCCCGCATGATGCCGGTACTCGATCAGCTGGTCGTAAACGAATTTCACGACTTTAACCTCGAAGCGGGGATTGAGCCACATCGCAAACTTCACGAACAGGTACGGGTGCATCCATGTACCGCCGTTGTATTTGCCGCGTGTTTTTAAATATGCCAAATTTGGCACCTTTAAATTTTCCTCCTCCATCAGCGCCTCGATGAAATCTTTGGTGTTCTGATTTTCAAAGAAGTCCTGTATTCGTTTGTTGCTGTTCTTGGCTTTGTTCCATTGCGCAAGCAACGACGTGGCGTTGAACATACCGTCTCTCGTGCGTTGGTATACCTCGAATTTACCCAGCGGGCGGGTCATGATGACATTGCTTTTCATCGTTCGTTGAAGAATTCGTTAAACTTCCGTTCGAAATATGCTCTGTGCGCGGCCGCAAACCCGTAGGCGGCCAGGATCGCACACGAGAAAAGAACAAGGATCACAAGCTCGGCCATAGGCTATCGGTTTCGATAGATACGACAAAGGGTGTCGAGCGTGCTCTTGATGCCGTCCGTCGACGTAGAGGCGAAGTTGCCTTCTTTGACACGGACACACCAGCGAGAAACCGTCGCAATGGCGCAACGATAAAACTCGTCGTAAGTGAGTGGCGGGTCGATGTGACCGGTTGAGATAATTTGGATAAGTTCCGCCTTCGTAAGGCGGGAGGTAACAGATACGGTCTTTCGCGCCGTAGGCGTTGAAGCGGACGCAGTACGGGCGTCGGCTGTCAAATTTTTGTCACGTCTTGGCATTATGGAAACAAAAATTTGCTGTATGTATATGACAAAAGAGGCGAGGCTCTTCTGGAAATCTGCCAAGACGTCGACTTCTCCGAAAAGAAATCGTCCAAAAAAGAACCCCGCTTTATCTGCGGTGAATCGTATGTTTGTCTTTGATTCGAAGAATCGCCGACGTCTTGGCACTGCAAGTATAGCGACTTCTTTTGAAACCGCCAAATTTTCACCGATATTTTTCCTGCCAAGTACATATCAGTCGCTTTTAGTAAAGTTTATGAGGTTCGGAGAGACGTTTGCGCTCTCGATAGATGAACAGATCGCGTTTGCGACGCTGAGTATGGACTCGTTTATACCACATGCACCAGAAATAACCGGCCACTCTCTTCCAGAGAGGCGCGGGCTTCAATTCGAATGAATCCATGATCGTTTATTTTATCGGTTCTTGTAGATGCGTTCCAGACAGTCGAGCTTGCTGCCCACACTTTCGACGGACGAGTAGCGGCCCGTGAGTACATTGTCGCACCAACGGGAGACAACAGCAATCGCGCAGCGCGTGAATTCGCGCGGCGTGAGTGGTTCTTGAATATCTTCAAGGTGGAACAATCGAACGATCTCCGATTTCGTGAGGTGACTGTACGGGTAAGGTACGGATGTAGCCCCGCTACTGTTCTTCGCGGGTCGGCTACTTTTAACTTGGTCTCGCATTGTCAGTTAAAAGTTTGTATGTATAGGGCAATAAAAAAGGCGTTGCCCCTATCAGTTTGCGAGACCGACACGACTACCGTAGTAGAAGTGGACAAAGGGCAACGCTTTATTACAAGCGTTAATTATGTTTTTTGATACGATCATCGTATCGATCTCGCATTGCAAATATACGAATTCATTTTGAATTTGCAAAAAAATTATGGCTTGTTGTATTCCATCAACGCCATATATGCCTCGTGACGTGACGACGATGTTTTCAATCTTCGTGGGTGCTCTCCCTTGCTGCGCGATCCCACGAAGGCGCTGTACAGCCAATACGTGTATCTTCTATTTTTTATCGAATAGCTATGTACCCACCCGCTGACCCATCCTTGGGTTGGACGAACATACATCCCGTTAGGAAGAGGTATGAGAAAATCGTCGCTTCTTAAATTGCATGATACCTCACGAAATCGAGCATAATCCTCTTCGGACAGCTCTGCCCATCTTATCTGATCATCTCCGGATAGCGGAAGATCTTTATATTGGTCATCAATGTTGAACAACGACCGTCTGGCTCGGACACTATCAGTTGTTTTATGGTCTATCATCGACAAAATGAGATTGTATAGATGATTATCACCACGGGATTCGTCAGATAATACTGATTGAATATGCTTCTCCGGCTTTCGGAGAAACAACAACAACGCATCATGCAGGAAATCTTCCGCATAGGAATCCATCCCAATAAATGCCGATTTGCGCCGGCAAGCATTAAGCCATCTGGAATAATACTTACTTATGGTTGCTGATAATTGTCTCGATACTTGCGGTGACATCTCTCGGCATTATTTCATTAGGATCGTTTCTGCACACTTTCGACGAGACTCCAATGTCGAGTGCGTATAAATATCCAATGTCGTCGAGACTGTGCTGTGACCCAACATTGTACTTACCGTTTTCACATCGGCCCCGTTGGTAATCAGTGTCGAAGCGTACGTGTGTCGCAATCCGTGAAATTTGATACACCGCGATAAACCTATCTTATTGAGTAATAAATTCCGATAATAGCTGCGATAAGTACGCGGTTCGATGAGTTTATCCGAACCGGAAATCACGTAATAGTCCGAACGACAAGGCGCAGCAAAGGAGATCAGGATATCTGCAAGCCAACTCGGAAAAGGTACGGAACGTTGGCTGTTGATCGTCTTCGGGGACTGGATGACAACCTTGGTTTTGCCAGTTGAATAATCGACAATCCGTTCAACAGTACGGTTGACTTGCAGCATATTGCTCTCTAACGATATATCTGACCACCTCAGACCGCAAATCTCGCCGATGCGAAGTCCCGTGCATATTACAATAACTACTCCCAGTGTGCGATAAGAAGGATGCTCTCTGAAATATTGTACAATCCGCCTCTGTTCGTCGAGGCTATAAATCTGAAGCTCCTCTTTCTTGGAAACCAGATTTGCCGTAGGATATTTCAACTTAAAAGCAGTGGGAACATTCATGTCGTGTTCATCTACGGCATATAGCAAAATCTGTTTTAATGTAATCTCTAAATCCTTCACCGTTTTCATCGACAAGCCTTCTTGAAACTTTTGGCCGATGAATAGCTGCGCATCATTCTTTTTGAATGACTCCACATCCATGTCTTTCCAGTAAGGCAGAATATGGCTGCGAAGTTGTTGATAATAAGCAGACAGGGTACTATCCTTCACAAGTCCTACCTTGGAGTGGAACCACTCTTGTGCTATGACATCGAATTTCATAAATCCTCCTTTTTAATCGAATAAGTCGTGCTGCATTGGCTTATGCACGTGATTAGCATGCGTATAACTCAATACTCGATCGTCACGAACGATATCCGAAAATGCCAGCCCATCATTCTGTTCGTTAAGAAGCACATAACGGGCTTTGGCCACATTTTCGAGAACATCCCCATGGAACACTTCTCCCATCATACCGCGAATAGCCATATTCAACAGTAGAATTGGAATCGATCTATCTGAGAGTTCCCAGCATGTGAATATACAGGTGTGCGGTTTGAAACGCCAAGGCAATTGCTTCGATGCCAGCTCCCACCAATACTGAATAATGAGCCCTCCTGTCCCCGCAGTAGGTTCGTGGATAACACCTTCGCGCGCACCGGTAAGTTGCGTTTCAAGCATAGAGACCTCCCGAGGTGTGAAATCTTGACCCTTCTTCCGCCGCTCGGATAACTCTTCTTCGTAGACCTCTTGAAACCAATCGTAGGAAAGATCGCCTGCATGGCAGCGGATAAGTTCGCGAAATACGTCGTCGCGGACTTCCTGATCCCCGAATAGCAGGCTCATGATACATTCCGGTAAGGTACGGATATCGTGCGTACCGAAAACCGTGAGAAGTTCGTCTTTTTTCATTTGTTTTTTTTATTTTGTCGCGCCGGCAGGATTCGAACCTGCGACTTCACCTCCAAAGGGTGACGTGTTGCCCCTACACCACGGCGCACTGGATTCATTTGTCCCGGTGGTCCTCGCCGCTCGTGTCGTCGCAGCTTCGGAGCCTGTGCCGGTTTGTTGCGCTTCGGCTATTCGCCGTCGCGGGGCTGTCTCTTCGAGTCTTGCCCACGACCCGCCGATTTGGGTATTATCGGCCTACCCGATACTCTTTCTGCCCTTGCGGGCTGGGGTGATTTTGCCAGAGCACCAAACCCCTCACCTCTGCGGGTGGCTATCGTTGTGGTGTAGGCAGGATTCGAACCTGCACGGCTGCTTTCCGAGGAGCGTCCTCCGCAACTTGCGTTGCCCGACCACTATCAGCCCATCTTTTTGTGTGCGTCTACCATTCCGCCACTACACCATTTGCCGGTCTTTCCCGGCCGTCGTCCTGCTGCGAGCCTCACGGAGGACAGCGAGGAATCATCACACTGATTGCCTATGCGCATTGGAGGCGCGCAAACCTTTGCCAAGCCCCGAAGCCGCAAAACACCCTTCTCTCAAAAACTCTAATCATGAACACCTCCGGCTTCGGGGCGCTCTCATTTCAATCCTGCCCCGTCGATCTTCTCGGCTTTCAGGAGCGCTTCGACTTCGAGCCGGCTGAACAGTATCGCAGAGTTTTTAGCCGCTCCGGCCTTTATTCCCTGGATATTCTTCCGCTTGATATGATAGTCGAGCCAGTCGTTGGGATAGCTCTCGTACAATTTCCGACGTGTCATCATGTCCGACTTCGGAGCATTACGACGGCACACGGCCAAAGCCACGAGATCGGCCGATTCGATCAGCGCATTCTGTATATCTCGGATGTTCATCGCTCTATTAACCTTCAATCAAAAATTCTACTTCATTCCTTCTACCCCGCCGCGCCCGCATAACTCGGCAGATCAGATTCGTATTCGTCACCTCGACGGCGAAAAGCGCCAGCAGCAACATCGCGCCAATCTTACGCGCCTTGTCAGGGATGTCGAAGGTGATCCCGAAATTTTGCCGATACCACCAACTCACCAGCGAATGCGTGGCGCGGTTCACGCCTGCTTTGTCGTACATCACTTGCAAGTGATTGTAGATGCACTGCACGACTACACACATCCGGTCGGCAACCTGCTTTACCGTCAGCCCTTCTATCGCCAGCAGTCCCAGAATCTCGCGCTCGCGGGGCGTCAGCAGACGGTCCGTTTTCATAACCCCCACGGCGATCTAACCCCATGCTCTCGGAAGATGCGTTGCAAGGCATCCCGCTCGGCAGGCGTATGTGCAACCTCTCCGTCCTGTCGTGAGCAGTATTGTGTTCGGCTCAATCCTCGCACAAATATCCCATGCAATCGGAAAGGCGTCCGGCCTCCCAGCTGATAGCGAATCTCTCTGCGTATATTGATCGATTCCGTCCGATCGTTTCGCTGATCGACCTCCCTAATCCCTTTTGCAAAAGCATTATGCTGAATGTCTGCGTCAGAATAAATTCCAATCATAATTTGCGTATTTCGTTTATTTTGTAGATATTTATACTTTGAATCCGTAAATATTTCCGAACGTTTGTATTGTTCGGTTTTATGAGTGTCACCGATTTGTATTTATACATCCGACCTATGCAACCCGACAACGCTAACTTTGAAGATGTTCTGAAGTATGCAGATGCCCTTGCAAAAGATCTATGCTCACTGACGAACGAACTGGCTATTTGGAAATACCGCGTTCACTCCACGATGTTCATAGCCTCGGCAACAATCCTTACTTTGGCGTGTTCATTAATTCGGCCCGAATCGGACAATCCGGAGTACATATCCGCCTGCTATTCATGTCGTTTATATTGGACAAACATTGCGACAGTATCGCTAAACGGAATATGTTTGCTTGCTCTTGGTCTCGTTCTATATCGAAATATTTACGCCACAAATCGGGTAAGGCGCAATATCGAAAAACGATTCGATACCTTAAGTCAAGAATTGAAACTTCCTCCCGACGTTGTTTCCGTCGACGGCGAATACAAAACAATTTCAGTCTCCGGTAAATTGATGTTCTTTTCGATTTGCGAGTGGGTTGCATATGTTTCATTTGCTTTTATGGTTATCGGGTTGATGCTACGTTATTTTTTTATGTAGATTGGAATTTGTATATATTTACACTCTAAAATCGTCAATTCTTCCGTACCTTTGTCGTGTTCGGTTATGTTGATGACGCAAATATCAGAAATATATTTCTAATATCAAATAAATATATAAGAAATATTCATAAGAAAAATTTATGAAATTTGATCTTCGTATATTTAGAAAGCAAAAAGGCCTAACACAAAAACAGGTTGCCGAGTTTTTAGGAATTGGGCAGTCTTTTGTTTCTCAAATGGAGAGGGGTAAAGACGCTACTCCCAAAGAGACTATTGCGAAACTTATAGATAAGTTTGGAGACATTCAGGTTGATATTGCCGAATTAAATGAAAGTAAGACCACGATCGGCTCTGGCAGAGTGATCCCGTATTATGACGCCGAGGTTGCAGCAGGAACCGAGTACGGTATGGAGATGATGCAGACGGCACCCGTAGGTGTGATCGAAATAGGCGGCCTGCTCAAAGACAGCGAATTTGCGATGCGTGTCTACGGCAATAGCATGGTTCCGAACTATCCTGCTGGATGCGTGATCGGACTGCGTCAATATAACGAACACTTCATTGAACCCGGAACTGTGTACGTGATAGAGACGGAAGAAAACCGTTTCCTCAAACGCCTGTATTACAGCAAGGATAAAAAGGCATTCCGCTGCATGAGCGACAACCACATGAAGCATGAGAACGGCCCAATGGAGGGAGAATATTTCTACCCTGAATTCGAAATCCCGTTTGAAGATGTCCGACGGTTATTGCGGGTGACGGGAGTAATTAAGCGCAATATTTTATAGGATGATTACAGTAATATATTGTATTATGAAAAAGATTTATCTGTTATCGTTCTTGATGGTGATCGTTGGGATCAGTTGCGAAAAGGAGACTGTCATCACTATATCCAACGAATCCTTCGAAGAGTATTTTCCGTATCATGAAAATGGGAAATCATATAATGAACCTTTTCGATATGTAGGAGAAGATAAGAATGGCGACCCTATATGGAGATCATTATATGAAATTGAGGAATCCGTCAATCGATGTACAATTGAATTTAGTAATAAAAATCATTACATAAATGTTGGAGAAATTCCATCTTTGTCACTACTACAAGAATGGAATTATTTAAAAGAGCGACCGCAAAACTATGGAGTTGACGCATTCCATATTGTTGCCTATTTCACCTTTACCTATGAAAATATAAATGGGAATTATTATATAAAGAATTACCACTACACTACAGATGCTCGCATATTCGGAATGAACTATCTTGAATTCGATTCTTCGAACGGAAAAATCGGCAGGTGGGTTCATAAAAAGTAATGTGATAGATGTGGATGATGGGGTGATCAATTCGATGTAATGCTATTAATCTAAACTTTAAAACTATAAGATATGGAAGATTTTTTTGTAATGATGCTAATTGTATGGGCGGTGGGTATCTTGTCAATTATATTATTCTTCAAATTATGGAGGATGACAAATGACATTAAGAAGATTTGCATTTCTGTGGTAAAAGAACCGCAACGAGGCCGAAATTGGGTGGTTTCTACGATGCTGATGAAAGGCGAGTCTCCAGAAATGATAAGTAAATATTTAATTGAATCTTTTTCAGAGGATATTCATAGACTATACAAAGTTGGATATACGGAACAGGCGTTTACCCAATATGCAAACGCAAAAATCACCCAATATAAAAAGTTATATGAGTTAATTGGAATAGAGATGCCAGATAGTATACAAAATGCAAATACAATCACAAAAGTAAAAACCATTTTTCATCAAGGATGATAACGCTTGTCTCGACTCTCCGGCAGGCTTATCCCTTGCGATAGCATTTTAATAATACCTCATGGAACTGCAACCCATCCAAAGTAAGATATACGAAATACGGGGCCAGCGGGTGATGCTGGACTTCGATTTGGCGGAACTCTACCAAGTGGAGACCCGAACACTCAAACAGGCGGTACGACGCAATATTGAGCGTTTCGAAGGCGACGATTTTATGTTTGAACTCTCGGATAACGAGTATAACGCATTGAAAGACAGAATAAGGTCACAAAATGTGATCTTAGAAATCGACGGACGAGGCAAGTATCCCAAATATCCGCCCTTTGCCTTTACGGAAATGGGCGTCGCAATGCTTTCGAGCGTGTTGCGCAGTGAGACAGCCATACGGGTAAATAGGGCTATTATGCGGGCTTTCGTAGCGATGCGCAACTACATCATGACCACGACGACAGTAACGGCAGAATTGGCCGAAATTCGGGCACGGCTGGCGTTGTTGGAGCAGACGGGCAAGGACAACGCCGAAGCGGTCAGCGATCTATCGGAGGATATGCGCCAGGAATTGGACAATATCTACGAGGCAATTGCGGCACTCTCCGTGAAGGTTCCGCAGGCGCGCAAATCCCCTCAGCCAATCGGGTTCAAAAAATAGACAGATTATACTCGATCGATGCAGATGTTATCCTAATGTTGTTCGAATATTTTCGAATAAATATCGTAAATATTTAGTAAACAGCAAGTAAAGTAATTATTTATAACAGCCTTCTAAGCTGTGGGTCTTGGGTTCGAATCCCAACGGAATCACGAAACAGAATCGCTTGCGGATCGGGGAGGGGGCTCCCCGATCCGCAAGCGTTCATATCGGCGGGACCTGCACAGGTTCAGGAACGCACGAGGCGCACCCAGCCGTCCCGGCATACCGCACGACGCCTCCGGAACGGGCGCGTTCGCCGTGCGGCGGAAGGGTGCCGGATTCGGGATTCTTGCGTATTTGCGATTTTTTTCATAGCTTGCCTGCATAAATCGCCCGAAAGAAATTCAGAAATCTCCCAAACACCGTATGAAAAAGATATCGAGGAAACTTTTCCTGAAAAAAGCAGCAGCCGGATTGGCTGCATTGGCCGTGTCGCCCGCACTGCTTTCATGCGACGAATCGGACGCCGGCAGCCGGAAAATCCGGAAACTCGCCCCGCTCGCGGGCCGGTACGACGTCGTGATCGCAGGCGGCGGCCCTGCGGGATTCATCGCGGCGATCGCGGCGGCACGGCAAGGCGCGAAGACAGCGATCGTCGAGCGATACGGCTTCTTCGGCGGGATGGCCACGATCGGATACGTCGCGCCGATCAGCGTATTCGCACTCAAAAACGAACTGGTCATCGGAGGAATTCCCTGGGAGTTCGTCAAGCGATTGGAGTCGATGGGCGGCGCTTTCATCGAATGGCCCAAGGCGAACATCGATTTCGACGTCGAACTCTACAAACTCTGCTGTCAGCGGATGATCCGGGAAGCCGGCGTGGACATGTACATGCACTCGGCGATGATCGGCTGCGAAATGGAGGGGAAGAGAATCGAAACGGTGATTATCGAAAACAAAAACGGTCTCGAAACCCTCGCCTCCAAAGTCTTCATCGACTGTACCGGCGACGGCGATCTGGCACACATGGCCGACGTGCCGATGCAGCCGAATCCGGACGGAGAGCTGCAACCCTCCTCGTACTGTTTCATCCTTTCGGGAGTCGACACCGAGAGCGAATTGCTGAACAGGTGCATGTACCACAACGGCATCAACGGACCGAGCCAGTGCAAACCCGTACGCGAAAAACTGCTGGCCATGAAGGCGGCCGGAGCCGATCTGCCCGATTTCGGCGGCCCGTGGTTCAACAATGTCATGCACAAAGGCAGCGTGGCCGTGAACATCACACGCAGGGCGGCCGATGCCACGGACAACCGTAATTTCAGCGCCGCGGAGTGCCAGCTTCGGGAGGACATCTTCACCTTCACGCGCATCCTCAAAGAGAACTTCGCCGAATTCGCCGACTGCTACGTCTCCTCCACCGCGCCGCAGGCCGGCGTGCGCGAATCGAGAAGAATATGCGGCGTACATACGGTAACGGCCGACGAGTATGTCAACGCCTACCGCTACGAGGACAGCATCTCCCGCGGAATCCACCCGATCGACATACACGCCAGCAAAGGCACGCACCAGACCCGGATCGATCTCGACAAACCGGCCTACGTCCCCTATCGGGCCCTTATCGCTCCGAACTACCCGAACCTGCTCGTGGCCGGCCGCTGCCTGTCGGCCGACCGTCAGGCACTCGCCTCTCTGCGCGTGATGGCCAGTTGCATGGGAACCGGCCAGGCCGCGGGCGTCGCCGCCGCGCAGAGCGTCGCGAGCCGCCGCCCCGTACAGGAGATCGATACGGCCAGACTCGTTTCGACCCTAAAAGATCTGGGTGCGGTTCTCTGACGCGGCCGACGAAACCGGTAGCGGACAAACAGCGGGGACGGACCGATGTCTACCCCCGCTGTTTCGGTTCTCCGCCGACGAATGCCCGCAAAAAGCACCGGCACGCAATGTTGCGTGCCGGCACTCCCTTTTACCAATTCAAACCTTTCCAGTGTCGTTATCTCTGCGGACGCACGTCGAACCGATAGGTTCCCGATCCGACTGCGTAGACCTTGCAGCCCTCCTTATAGCCGAGGTACTCGATTCCGGCGACCTTCTCCACGGGCAGGTTGCTCTCGAAGACGGCGGCATCCTCGGCCGCAGGCAGCCACACGGTCGACGTCGTATTGGCGGGAACTTCGGCCAGCAGCTCGAAGCTTCCGTCGGCGCCCTTCGACCACTCGCTACGAATCTGCCCGTAGGGCGACTCGAAGCTCACGCGCGCCATCGTCAGGTCGCCCACCGCCTCGGGTCGGATGACCGACCGTTTGTAGGCCAGCGCCCCCGTGTCGCGGCGGATACCGCCGACATGGGTGTAGAGCCACTGCATGAGATGTCCCAGCATGAAGTGATTGTGCGACTTGATCGGCACCACCTGCCACGATTCGGGCAGCGCCGTAGCGCCCTGTGCCAGCATGTAGCCGTAACCGTAGACGTCGTAACGCGAATTCATGTCGAAGATCACGTCCGACCGGCCGCCCGCTTCGAGCGCACGCAGGATATAGGTATAGCCCACGTCGCCGCCCGTCAGGCCGTTGTTGCGGCTGCGGATGTCCTTCACCACGTTGTCGAGCACGCCCTGGCGGTACTCCGGATCGACCAGACCCGCGCAGAGCGCGATCGAGTTGGCAGTCTGGCTGTTGCGGTCGTAGTAGCAACCTTCCTTATGGAAGAATTTCTCATTGTAGGAGGTGCGGATCGCATCGGCGAGCTTCTGCCAGCGCTCCGCATCCTTCTTCTTGCCGAGCAGCTCGGCGCCCTTGACCATCGCCAGCGCATCCATGTAGTAGATCGGCGTGGCCGTCGCCGCGAGCGACGAGAGCTGCGCGCGGCCCGGCATCTTGGGACCGATGTCGAACCAGTCGCCCAGACCGTGTTTGAGGATGTGGTCGTCGGCTTTCGAGGTCAGGTAGTCCACGTAGCGGCCCATCGCCTCGTAGTGCTTGCGCAGCATCGTACCGTCGCCGTAGTATTCATAGAGGTAGAGCGGCACCAGCACGAAGGCGCTGCCCCACTCGGGCGAGTCGCGGAACGCCTCGCGGAAGAGCGCGTATTCGGGTGCGATGTCGGGCACCAGTCCATTGGGCAGCTGCGCCATAGCCATGTCGTCGAGCATCTTCTCGTAGAGGCTGAACATGTCGAACGTATATTGCAGCGAACCGAACATCAGGTGCAGCTGCTCCAACCACGGCAACTTCTCGCGGTGCGGGCAGTCGGTCAGATAGCTCACCATGTTGCTCTTGATACCCCAGCCGATGAGCCGCTGCGTCTTGTTGAGCAGGTCGTTCGACGAGACGAACGTTCCCGATTCGGGCGTCGAATTGCGGATATGCAGACCGCGCACGTCCACGATTTCGGGCAGCCCCTCGGGGTTGGGTTCGCCCGCCGGCACGGCGCCGTCGATAAGCACGTAGCGGAAGCCGTGGTAGGTGAACTGCGGCGCCCAGCTCTCGGGCTCCGCGTCGCCGCGAAGCGTATAGGTGTAGCGCGTCTCGCCGCGGTAGCCGCCGTGGATCTGGATCGAGTCGACGGCGGGATCGAACAGTTCGCAGGTGTTCATCCGCACCGCCTGTCCGCGCTTGCCCTTGACCGTCAGACGCGCCACGCCCGAGAAGTTCTGACCCATGTCGTAGAGCCACTTGCCGTATTTGGTCTTGCGGATCTTGAAGACGGGGAACTCCTCCATGACCTTCACCGGCAGCGCCTTCGGGGCGATCAGCTCGCCGCGCTGCGAGGTGAAAAGCACCTCCTGCCACGACGAATCGTCGTAACCGGGCTTCATCCAGCCCGTGCGTTCGAGCGTCGCGTCGTAATCCTCGCCGCCGAAAATGCTGCTGTACGTCACCGGACTGGTCGTCGTGCGCCAGCTGCCGTCGCTGACGATCACGTCGTGCGTGCCGTCGGCATATTCGACGTCCACCTTGCAGATCATCATCGGGTAGCCGTAGGTCATCAGCAGTTTGTAGTAGCGTTCGCGCGGCACGTTGTACATGCCGTTGCCGAGCATCACGCCCAGCACGTTGGCGCCCTGCTGCAAACGATCGGTCACGTCGAAGGGGACGTAGCAGACAATCTTGTCGTAGTCGCTCCACGCCGGATCGAGGAAGTTGTCGCCTACCTTGTCGCCGTTGATGAAGAACTCGAACTGCCCCAGACCCGAGACGTAGGCCATGGCCCGTTTCACAGGTTTCCGGACGTCGATCTCGCGACGGAACTGCGGCAGACGGTTGGGTGCCGTGATGCGGTCGCCGATCGTGAGTTTGTTATACTCCTCGCCCGGCACCAGACGCAGGCTGTCGGGCTGCACCTCCATGGCGATCCAGCGGGCTCCCGACCATGCGTCGGGCGACATCAGCCCCGTCGAGAAGCGGTTGACCGGCATCCAGGGCGAGACTTCGCCCGCAGCGTTCCAGACGCGCACGCTCCAATAATACTCCTTGCCCGATTCGAGCGCCTTGCCCGCGTAAGGGATGTGGAGCGACTCCGCGCCCTTGGCCTTTACCCGCCACAGATTGCCGCGGCCGGCAGCGACGGCCGCACGGTCGTCGCCCACGATCAGTTCGTAGGCCGATTGCAGGAACCCGCGGTCGCGGGCGCTGATCTGCCACGAGAAACGGGGCGTCAGCGTATTGATACCCAGCGGTTCATCGCGGTATTCGCAACGGGGATTCACCACCGAAAAATCCTGCGCGGCCGCGCCCGCCGTCGAGCAGAGCAGCGCAAGCAGAAGGATTGTCCATTTTTTCATCGTCAGGTTTTCGTTTAAAGATTAATCGTTAGCCATTTTGATTGCAAGTTAGCCATTTTCCGCCGATCGGGGAGTATGTTTTTTGACATTTAAATTTCTAATTCTGACATTTCGGACGAAAGGAAAGAGAGCCTATCCGCCCCTCGCGCCTCTACGGTTCGCCGCGGGCGACGGAAACGGTACGAGCCGTTCAGGCGAGTTGCAGGCCGCCGCGCGGGGCGGAGAAACAGCCGTATCGTCCTGCGACATCGAAACGATTAGAAACCGAACGCGGGATACAATTGCGAACGGACACGAAAAACGGGGCGCCGAAACGCCCCGTATCTTACCGTCTTCTCCGGCCTCAAAGGTCGAGCGACCGCACCAGCCGCCGGTTGACCTCGTGCAGCCGGTCGACGTCGACTTTCACCACCTCGCGGTCGTAGGTCACCAACCCGTTGACCTCGCCCTCGACGTCGGTCGTCTGCGTATAGACCGCGGCGCTGAACCCGCGCTCGACCAACTCCATGAGCTTCTCGGCATAGGTCACGTAGCGATCCGTCACGTCCTCCCTGGTCTTGAACTCGATGTAACCCCAATTCTTGTCCGCCGACCAGAGGTGCCCCTCGACGGGCAGGCCGATGCCGCCGTACTCGCCCAGCACGTTGACCCGCTTGGCGTCGTAGAGATACATCTTCGGTTCGGGATAGTTGTGCAGGTCGAGCATGTCGCCGCAGTCGCGGTAGTTGCCTCCGCTGGCCGGATTGACCAACCGCGACGGGTCGCGGCGCTTGGTCCAGTCGGCCACCTCCTCGGCGCGGTACTGCCCCCACGCCTCGTTATAGGGCACCCAGACCACCACCGACGGATGCCGGCCGCAGAAATCCATGATCTCGCCCCACTCCTTATAATAATTGGCGAACGACTCCTCCGAACGCGCGGCGTCGGTTCCCGCGCCGTAGCGGTGCGGCTCCCACTTGCCCGTCGACATGTCGCCGCTGGGCATGTCCTGCCAAACGAGGATTCCCTCGCGGTCGCAATGCCAGTACCAGCGTTCGGGTTCGACCTTGATATGTTTGCGGATCATATTGAATCCCAACTGCTTCGTGAACCGAATATCGTAGAGCAGCGCCTCGTCGGTCGGGGCCGTGTAGAGGCCGTCGGGCCACCAGCCCTGGTCGAGCGGGCCGAAATGGAAGAGCGGCCGGCCGTTGAGCGTCATGCGCTCGATACCGTTGGCGTCGCGCCCGGTAGCGATCTCGCGCAGCGCGGCGTAGGATTCGGCACGGTCAATCACCCGTCCGTCGCGCACGAGCGTCACGGTCAGGTCGTAGAGATAGGGGTCGTCGGGACTCCACAGACGCGGATGTTCGACGGCGAGGTGCACCGGCTGCCCGGCCATGCTGCTTCGCTCGGCCAACGTCTTGCCATCGGCCGAGAGCGTCACGCAGACGCGGTCGCTGCCCGTGCGGGCGGTCTTCACGTCGACCGAAAGGACGCCGGCGCGGATGTCGCTGCGCGTCGTGATCCCTGCGATATGGTTGGCAGCAGGAACCGGTTCGATCCACACCGTCTGCCAGATACCCGTCACGGGCGTGTACCAGATGCCGTGGGGTTCGAGCACCTGTTTGCCGTGGGGCTGGAAACCCTTGTCTGTCGAATCGGTCACCTTGACCGTCAGCTTCTGCACCCCTTTGGCCGAAAGCGCGGGGGTGATGTCGAACGAGAAGGGGGTATATCCGCCCGTATGACTGCCTACGAGCAGGTCGTTGACATAGACCTCGGCACGCCAGTCCACCGCGCCGAAATGGAGCAGCACGTCGTTGCCCCGGCGCCATGCGGCAGGCACTTCGAACGTGGTCTCGTACCACAGCGCCTCCTGCGGCGTCACGCCGCGCTGCACGCCCGACAGCGACGATTCGATCGGGAAGGGCACCAGAATCCGCCCCTGCGCTTCGCCCGGAGCCGCCGCTCCGGCCGGCGTGAGCGAATAGTTCCACAGGCCGTTTAGATTGCGCCACCGGCTGCGCACGAGCGTCGGACGCGGGTATTCGGGCAGCGGAGCCGCGGGATCGACCTCGGCGGCCCAACGGGTTTTGATCCGGTCGCCGGCAGGTTTCCACGGTGTCTCGGCCGCAGAGGTCAGGCAGCCGAACAGCGCGGCCGCCAGCAAAAGATGTTTCATAGAAAAGCTGGTTTGTAGTTTCCACAAAGATAGGGAAATTCCGGCAACCGCCAAATCCCCGCCATCCATTCCCCGACCGCAATTCCCCTCCGCACGTGCGCACCGATTTCAGAAAAAGCGAACGGGAACCCTCTCATTTCAAGACGCCGCCTCTCAAAACGATAGGGTCTTCCGCATCCGCCATAAAAACGCACTCCACTCATATTCAACATATTGACACCTGAAAAAGAGATATGGCGCTCCCTTTGTATCTTTTATTCATATGAAATTATACATCATATCCAACCGACTGCCCGTGAAAGCCGTACACCGCGACGGCGCCTACCTCTTCACCCGCAGCGAAGGCGGTCTGGCGACCGGTCTCCATGCCCTGCACACCCGTTACGAAAAACATTGGATCGGCTGGCCGGGAGTCGACGTAGAGACCGACGAAGACCGGCGGAGCATCCGCGAAGAGCTGGCGAAAATGAACTTCCACCCCATTTTCCTCACGCCGGAACAGATCGCGAACTACTACGAAGGGTACAGCAACAGCACGATCTGGCCGTTGTGCCACTATTTCTTCGCGTTCACCCGCTACCGCAAGGATTTCTGGGAGGCCTACCGGAAAGTCAACGCGCTCTTCTGCGAAGAGATTCTCCGCCGGATCGAACCCGACGACATCGTCTGGGTGCAGGACTACCAGCTCATGCTGCTGCCCGGACTGCTGCGCGAACATCGTCCCGCGCTGCGCATCGGTTATTTCCACCACATCCCCTTCCCGTCGTACGAACTCTTCCGCATCCTGCCCGAACGGGCCGAGATCCTGCGGGGCGTGCTGGGAGCCGATCTGGTCGCATTCCACACCCACGACTACATGCGCCACTTCATCGGTACGGCGGAACGGGTGCTGCACATCGATTTCCGGCTCGACGAGACGCAGATCGGCAATCGTTGCGTCCGCGTCGACGCACTGCCAATGGGCATCGACTACGCCGCCTTCCACGGCATCTCCTCGAACGCCGGAGCGCAACCGCTGATCGCGAAGACACGGGAACAGTTCGGCGACCGCAAGCTGATCCTCTCGGTCGACCGGCTGGATTACAGCAAGGGAATTCTCCATCGGCTCCGCGGCTTCGGTTCGTTTCTGGAACGCTATCCCGAATACCGGGGGCAGGCGACGCTGGCGATGGTGATCGTCCCCTCGCGCGACCGTGTCAACTCCTACGCCGACTTGAAGACGGAGATCGACAAGGAGATCGGGGCGATCAACGGACGCTACTCCACGATGGAGTGGACACCCGTCCGCTACTTCTACCACGGCTTTTCGTTCGAGGAACTGGCGGCGATGTATTACGTCGCCGACGTGGCGCTGGTCACCCCGCTCCGTGACGGGATGAACCTCGTGGCCAAGGAGTATGTAGCCGTCAAGAACGACAACCCCGGTGTATTGATCCTCAGCGAAATGGCCGGTGCCGCCGTCGAACTGGCGGACGCGTTGCCGATCAATCCCAACGACACGGAGCAGATCGCGGCGGCGATTCACCGTGCGCTGACGATGCCCGTCGAGGAACAGCTGCGGCGCATCGAACGGATGCAGGCCGTCGTATCGACGCAGACCGTGAACAAATGGGCAGCCGATTTCATGAAGGAGCTGGCCGACGTCTGCCGCCGCAACGAAGCGGTACGCCGCAAACGGCTGACGTCCGAAACCGTCGCGGCCGAGATCGTCGGGCCATACCGTCGTGCGAAACGACGGCTGCTGCTGTTCGATTACGACGGTACGCTCGCTCCGATCCGTTCCCGTCCCGAAGAGGCCGTACCCTCGCACCGGCTCTGCGAACTGCTCCGTACGCTGGGAACGGATGCCGCGAACCGCGTGGTCATTTGCAGCGGCCGCGACTCCGGGACGCTCGAAAAGTGGTTCGGCGGACTGCCCGTATCGCTCGCTGCCGAGCACGGTGCCTTCTACAAGGATCGCGGCGCATGGCGTTGTAACATCCGCCCCGCCTCGTGGGATCCGAAGCTGTCGGCGTTGCTCGAACACTTCGCACGGAAGACGCCCCGCTCGCGCATCGAACGCAAACAGACGGCACTGGCATGGCATTACCGCGAAGCCGACAGCTGGCTGGGACAGTTGCGCGCACAGCAATTGGTCAACGCGCTCATGCCGCTGTGCGCACGCCTGAACCTGCACATCCTGCAAGGGGACAAGGTCGTGGAGATCAAGTCGCCCCGCTTCACGAAAGGCTCCGAAACACTCCTCCTGCTGCGGCAGGAACGCTACGATTTCATCCTTGCGCTCGGCGACGACACCACCGACGACGACATGTTCGCAGCCCTGCCGCCCCGAGCCCTCTCGATCAAGATCGGCAACGCTTCGGAGCATGCCCGCTACAATATGCCCGAACAGAGCGAGGTCGTTCCTCTGCTGGAACTCCTCGCCCGGGACCGCGGCAGTTTCGACCCGGCCGGCGTGAAACACGCGATCCGCACGACATGGAACAATCTGAAAAAACTGGTGGCCGGCCGCCGAACCGAGGAATATGGACAATAATCTGAATTACGGCGTCGTCGGCAACTGCCGTACGGCGGCACTCGTCTCCGCACGCGGAACCATCGAATGGATGTGCCTGCCCGACTTCGACTCGCCATCGGTGTTCGCATCGCTGCTCGACCGTCGGAAAGGGGGATGCTTCGGATTCGACGTCGCGGAGGAATACCGCATTTCGCAGGCCTACATCCCCCACACGAACATTCTCGCCACGACCTTCTCGGCCGCCGAGGGCGAGTTCGTCATACTCGATTTCATGCCCTGCTACCGTTCGCGCAGGGACGAACACTACATGCCTCCCGAACTCTACCGCTACGTCCGGTGGGTCAGGGGAAGGCCGCGCCTGCGGGTACATTACGCCCCTGCGCCCGACTATGCCCGCGGCCGCACGGAGCAGACCGTCACACCCGAATTCATCGAAAGCCACAGCCTCTCCGACCCGAAGAACCGGCTCTATCTCTACGCCTCGCTGCCGCTCGGAAAGATCGCACGGAGGGAGGAGATCGTCCTCGAACGCGACGAATTCTTCCTGCTGTCGCACAACGAAAAAGTGATTCCGGTGGACATCGAACGCGAAAAACTCGAATACTGCCGCACGCTGGTCTACTGGCTCAACTGGACGAACCGCACGAAAAGGTTCACTTATTACAACGACGTGATCGAACGGAGCCTGCTGACACTGAAACTCATGTCCTACTACAACGGCGCCGTGCTGGCGGCCCTCACGACCAGTCTGCCCGAAAGCGCCGGCGACGTCCGCAACTGGGATTACCGCTTCTGCTGGCTCCGAGACGCTTCGATGTCCATCGAGACGCTCTTCCGCATCGGACACCCCGGAGCGGCCGCCCGGTTCATGCGCTTCATCCAGTCGACATTCGTCAACACGCACGAGCCCTACCAGATCATGTACGGCATCCGCGGCGAGCGGACATTGACCGAGACTACACTGGATCATCTGTCGGGTTACAGGAACTCCAAACCCGTGCGCATCGGCAACGATGCCTACCACCAGCGGCAGAACGACTCGTTCGGATACCTGATGGATCTGATCTACCAATACTACCGCCTGATGCCGGGTTCGCTCGACGAAATCGAGGACATGTGGGAGATGGTCAAGAACATTCTCTCGACCGTGACGGAAGAGTGGCGCAAACCGGACAAGGGAATCTGGGAGATCCGCGGCCGGAGCCGCCAGTTCGTCTCTTCGAAAGTGATGTGCTGGGTGGCGTTGGACCGGGGCGCGAAGGTCGCCGACCTGCTCGGCAAAAACGAGTACGGCCGCCGCTGGCGGCGGGAGGCCGACGACATCCGCGACGACGTGATGAAAAACGGATGGAAGGAGGAAATCGGAAGTTTCTCGCAAGCCTACGACAACCTGGCGCTGGACTCGTCGCTGCTGCTCATGGAACCCTACGGTTTCATCGAGGCGACGGACCCGCGTTACAGCCGAACGGTAAGGGCGGTCAAGGAGGCGCTGCTGCACGACGGCCTAATGTATCGCTACAACAGCGAGGACGATTTCGGTATGCCCGCATCGGCCTTCACGATCTGCACGTTCTGGCTCATACGCGCGCTCTTCGTCATCGGAGAGCGGGAGGAGGCCCGACGGTTGTTCGACGGAGTCCTGCGCTGCGCCAACCACGTGGGGTTGTTCAGCGAAGATATCGATTTCGATACGAAAGAACTGCTCGGAAATTTTCCGCAGGCCTATTCGCATCTGGCACTGGTCAATACCGCCGTGCTCTTCGCGGAAGAGGACAGAAGCCTGACCTTCGTCCGTCCCTGAGAACCGGCGGCTCGGCCTCGTCCCCCCCCCGCCTCGATACGAAAAGAGACCCCGCTCTACGGCGAGGTCTCTTTCGCATTTCCGGCGAGCGGAACGACCGGCAGGCTCTCCTCCTCCTGTTCGGGCGGACGCCAGCCCAGCGAATACATCCACTCGATCACGTCGGGCTGCACCACGTCGTTGCGGTCGCTCCAGCGGCGGCTCTCGATCAACCGGCGTTTGAAGGCGTCGATGCGCGCCGCGATCGGGAACTGCGGGCGTGACTGGCTGCTCTTGGCCGCACGGATCGAAGGCCGGATCGTGCGGTCGAAGACATCGCGCTGCGCGGGCCGGCGCTTGGCCTCCCATTTGAAATCCTTCAAGAAGAGATCCACGTCGGGCGGAATCTTGTCCATCGGATAGATCGTATAGACGGGATTGTTGCGATAGGTGATCTTCACCACCTGCTTCTCCTCGATGAAGAAGGTCAGATCACCGCTTTCGAGCACCAGCAGCCCGATGATGTCGGGCGAATCGTCCTCCTGCATGAAATAGATCGTCTGGGCGTTGCCCTTCACGTCGTTGCGGTAGATCTGGTTGTTGCGGAACAGGGCGGTCATCGTCTTGCCCGCCACCTGGTTATAGTGCATCGTATCCAACTCGGAGACCATCAGCGGCCGCCCGACGAACTCCGCCCGAACGATCTGGCTGTTGGCCGTAAAGATGTCCATCACGTCCGAAGTGATCTGGCTGTTCTGGTTCCACAGCACGGGATCGATGTAGAGATGAATGGTCGAGTCGCGCGAAACGGCCACCAGCGAATCGCATACCGACTGGAAGTCGGAGCGGTAGATGCGCACGTTGCGGAATCCTTTGACCAACCGGTAGATCGTATCGCGCGCCAGCGAATCGAGCGAATCGGCAGGCGTCAGCCCCAGCGAGTCGAGCGACAGCGAATCCGCCGCCAGAGAATCCCTGCACAGGCTGTCCGCCGCCAGCGAGTCCGCTCCCTCCGTATGCCGGTCGAGCGAATCGAGTTTCGTGCTGTCGACCGGTTCGGGCAGTCCCAGCTTGGCACGCCGCCGCGCCGCCTTTTCGGCCCGTTTGGCCGCCAATCGGGCATTGCGCAGCGAATCCTTTGCACGCTGTGCGTCGAGTTTCGCGCGCGTCTTGGCCAGACGGCGCGCCGCGATCGTATCGAGTTTGGCCTGCCGTTCGGCATCGCGCTTCGCTTTCAGTTCGGCCTTCTCGCGTGCGGCCGCCTCGCGCAGCAACTGTTTGCGCTGCTCCTTGGTCATTACCACCGTATCCTGCTGCAACGAATCCCGAAGGAGCGAGTCGACATGCAGCGAATCCGCCGCCAGAGAATCCCTGCGCAGGCTGTCCGCCCGTCGCGGCGCCAGAGAATCGGTGCGCTCCGTTCCGTTCCGTTTCGCGTCGCCCCGCCCCTCGGACAACGATCCCCGGCGGGCCGCGACGATCGGCGCCTCGGGCCGCACACCCTGCACCGAATCCCCGGCGGCGGGCGCCAGCGAATCGACACGCAATGAATCGGTACGCAACGAGTCGGCGAGCAACGAGTCGGCTGCACGGGCTGCGGCGCGCAACGAATCGGCGCGCTGCCTGGCCGGATCGATCGTATAGAGGAACATCGAGTCGGCCGCCATGAAGAGCGAATCGCCCTGCGACGTATCGTAGCTCACCACCGCGGGGCGGCGCGTGAGAAAGGCGTTGCCCGGCTCCTTCCAATACTCGCCGAAATCGCCGAACGCAAGCACCTTGTGCTCCGTGTCGTCGATCTGGATATTGCCGCGCAGTACGGCATGTCCCGCGAGTTTGTAGTAGTCGATCGAATCGCTCCACACCTCCTGCTTCTCGGTGAGGATATAGCCGTTTTCAGTGACGGTATACAGTTCGCCGCCCTTGTCGTAGCTGCCGCGGTCGGCATAGAGGTAGTCGCCCTGCGTATTCCAGATATTCGTATGGCGGAAATAGTAGGCGTGGTCGGTCGTCAGGTTGTAGACCACCGAATCGCCCGTGAGGTCGTACTCCTCGCTGCGTATCTCCACCCGATCCACGCAGATCACCGTGCGGTCGTTGGCATAGTAGTAACCGCGGTCCGATTCGAGTTGGTTTTCGCGGTTGGTCACCACGCCCCCGTCGGCGAATTCACCGACGTTGGTCTTGGTGTTGAAAAGGAATTTGTAGGTGTAGAGCGTCGCGTCGCCGTCGACCACCTTCACCAGATCGGAGTAGACGTTGGCCACGTGCGTCTCGCCGTTGTAGTCGGCGCGGTCGCCGTAGACGTAGGTGTCGTTCTTGTTGATGAGCACGTTGCCGAAACACTCCATGTGCTTCTCGCTGTAACGCACGGCGCTGTCGCAGGTGATGACCGCACCGCTGTGGTAAAAGGCGACGTTGCCGACCAGACAGACGGCCGACGTATCCCGAAACTCGATCGGGTACATCACGTCGGCTTTCAGGTCGACGACCTTCTTTTCGGGCTGTGCCGCACCGCGGCCGCCCGTCCGGGCGAACATCGTCGCGCCGACGGCCAGCAATACGAACGCTATGGTCAGGAATCGTCTCAAACGGATGACTGCTTCAAAAAACGGGCCGGCCCGCCGTATCCCTTCACCGGACGCAGCGCAGGAGCGCCGGCCGGATTCGCCGCGGAACCGCCTTCGCTATTTTACCCAATGTTTGTTGGCGAACTCCCCGTCGCGGAACTCGGGATCGATGTAGACGTACATGCCGTCGATCTTCTTGGAGAGCCACTCCCCGAAAACCTTCTCCTGCTTGCGGTTGAGCGCCATCTGCTCCAAACGCAGGTAGTCCTCGTTGAGCGAGGCGACGTGCGTGGGGATGATCTGAACCAGCTTGACGATCTTGCTCAACTGGTTGCCGTTCATGTCCTGCGTCTGATAGGCCGGTGAAATATCGCCGACTTTGAGTTGCGAGAGCGTGCGGAAGTCGGCAATGGCGCTGGGGCCCATGTTGCCGAAATCCTCTTTCAGGAACTTCGTGGCCGTATAGCGTGCGTCGTTAGCGTTGTAATGCTCCAGCAACTCGTGGTTGGTCACGATACCACCGTTCTGGCGCGAATAGGGATCGTCCGAAAAGCGCAGGGCCGCCTCCTCGAACGTCAGCGAATCGGCGCGGATCAACTCCGCGATGCTGTCGAGCTGCCGGTCGGGCTCGGAGAGCTCTTCGGTGGTGTAGGTCGGGCGGATCAGGATATGACGGCAGTGATAGAGGTTGCCCTTTTTGTCGATGAGCTGGATGAGGTGGAAGCCGTACTGCGTCTCCACGACCTCCGATATCTGCCCCGGTTTCAACTCCGAAAGCGCGTCGGCGAAGGGCTGCACGAAGGTCTGCAACGTCGCAGGCTCCATTTCGCCGCCGTGCAGCGCCGAACCGTCGACCGAATAGATACGCGCCAGCAGGTCGAACTTGGCGTCGCCCGTGATGATGCGTTCGCGCATCTCCAACAGACGCTCGCGCGCGCGGCGCTTGGCCTCGTCGATCGACTTGGGGAACTTGGTGATATGGGCGTAGACGTATTGGTCGCCGATCACGGGCAGGCTGTCCTTGTCGGTCTGGCGGTAGAATCGCTCCACCTCGCCGGGGATGATCGTCACCTTGCCGATCACCTCGCGCTGCATTCCCGAAGCGTAGGCCTCCTCCTCGTAGCGGCGGCGCAGATTTTCACGGATATTGAAGATCGGGTTGTGCATCTTCGCCTCGACGGCCGGAATCGTCCCTTCGCGGGCGATCATATCCTGCACCTCCTCCTCGACGCGGGCCATGATGTCGGTCTTCATGATCTCCACCGAGTCGATGAGCGCCTGATTGTAAAGCAACTTCTGCATCATCAGCTGTTCGAGCGCCTCGTTCATCGGGTCGCGGTCGGAGGTATAGCCCTGTTCGCGGCGCGACTCGGTCAACCGCCGCGCGGTGTTCTCCACTTCGGAGTAGGTGATCGACGACCCGCCCACGACGGCCACGACCTTGTCCAGCATCACCTGCTGGGCCCGCACGCCGAAAGCGCAAACCGCCAGCGCAGCACAACACAGAATCCTTGCAAATCTCATATCGTAAAGTCTATAAAGTCTAATTGTTCCTGTTCCCGTAAATTTTCGCCTCGCCTTCCGCCAGCGCCGCGTCGACCAGCTCCTCCTCGTGCGAACGGATCACCTCGGCCTGCCGCAGGTTGAACAGGATACGGCGAATGGTGGCCCGGCGCGTTTCGAGCGGCGCCGTCTGGCCGCTGCCGGCCACCTCCGTCACAAAGAAATAATAGTGCGACTCGTTGTCGCGCAACTGCTGCACCTCGCCCGGTCGGATCAACTGCTCCGACGCCATTCCCTGACGCAGCGGCAGGTTGGCCGCAAAATCGCTCCACGGCGTCCACTCCGCGAACTCCTTCAACTCGAAATCGTTCTTGGCGCAGATGTCGGCCAGATCCTGCAAGCGGTCGGTCGAACTCGCCTTGACCAGTTCGCGCAGTTTGAACGACTGGCGGTGGTTCACCGGAAAGCGCACGATACGCCCCTTGACCAGCGGCCGGTCGAGCTTGAACTCCGCCTTGTGGGCGTTGTAGTAGGCCGCGATGTCCTCCTCGGTAAAGGTCGTGTCGATGCGTTCGTCTACATAGAACTGGTCGAGCTTGCGGATCAGCAACGACTGGCGGTAGGCCTCGACCTTCGCCTCGATGTCGTCGGCCGAAGCCGAAAAGAGCTGTTCGGCCTCCGACAGCTTCAACTGCTTGCCGATCCATTTGCGGACATACAACTCGGCGAAGGCGACGCTGTCGTCGCCCGTCAGCCCCGCCGGCAACGCACGGCCAAGTTCCTGCTCGTCGAGCGTCGCACCGCCCGCCTTGGCCAGCGTGCGGCCGCCGCCGACGGTCACGGTCGGCATCTCCCGACAGCCGACGGCCGCCAGCAGCAGAAGTCCTGCTGTTATCTTCGTAACAATTCGCATATCCGATGGGCAAAGATATAATTTTTACCGCAAAAGAACGCTAATCCGACCGGATTATTGTGCTTCGGCTGCCGCCTGCTCCTGCTCCCGCAGGCGCGCGATGGTCTTCCACACCATATAGCCGGCCACGAGGAAGATGCCGAGCGACACGCCGTAAACGACCGTATAGAGCATCTTCAAGCCGTGGGCGGACATCAGTTCGTACAGCGTCGTATGCGCATATCCGAGCGTGAGCAGCAGCATGGCCAGCGCATTGTTGAACGCATGGAGGATCACCACGATGTAGAGCGAATTGGAACGGATATAGATGAATCCGAGCAGCAGCCCCATCACGAAGGCGTTGACGACGGCCGCCGGATAGAAGTGGATCACGCCGAAAAAGAGCGCCGAAAAGAGCAGTCCGTAAGCCGCGCCGCCCTTGGCGCGGGCGGCGTCGAGCAGAATGCCCCGGCAGAGGAACTCCTCGGCCAGCGGCGCCATGACCACCGTAAGCAGCAGCGCCCGCCAGCCCCGCCCGTAGAAATCGGGGATTTCGGGCAGCAGTTGGAGCAACGGCTCCAACACCACGTTGGTCGCCGCCATCAGGAGCATCCCCCACAGAATCAGCGCGGGATTCAGCCCGCGCACGGCGTAACGCCCGAGGCGGCGGTTCCCCCCGCGCAGACGGCGGTAGATCAGCGTCAGGCCGATCATCAGCCCCATCGTCAGCGGATAGGCGTAAAAGTTGAACTGCGCGGCCGCCGCATGGGCCCGGGCGGCAACGGTCTCGTCGGCACTGCCCAGCGCGGCCGCATCGGGCATCCTCGCCCCCGCGAGCAGCAGCACGAACGCCACGACCAGCTGGATGACCACGAACAGCCCTACGAGGGCAAGCAGATCGAACCACGTGGGAAACTTGTAGCGCGGAGCGGCCGGATCGGCAGGAGCGTCGTTCGGGCCGGAAGCCGCCGGCGCTGCGCCCTCCGGCGCGGACGGGGCGGTATCGTCCATGGAAACGGGAACCTCCTCCCGGTGCGATTTTCTGAATTTCATCTGTATAACTTTCACGGTCAACGGTTCGAGAGACCAAAGGTAAGCATTTTTTCGGGAACGTTGCTGAATTTCGATTTAAATTCACTAAATTTGCCCGATTGTAAACCCTTTTTACGAATGGCAAAAATCATCGCACTCGCAAACCAGAAAGGCGGCGTGGGAAAGACCACGACGGCGATCAATCTGGCCGCTTCGCTGGCCATTCTCGGCAAGAAGGTGCTGCTGCTCGACGCCGACCCGCAGGCCAACGCCACGTCGGGCCTGGGCTTCGACATCAATGCCGAGGGCATCTACGAATGCATCACCGGCGCACGCCGCGCCTCGGAGGTGATCCTTCGCAGCGAGGACGTCAAACGGCTGTGGCTGCTGCCGTCGAGCATCAATCTGGTGGCGGCCGACACCGAACTTCCGAAAATGGAACAGGGCCACCACGTCGTCAAGCGGATTCTTGCGGAGGTGCGCGACGACTACGACTACGTGCTCGTCGACTGCTCGCCCTCGCTGGGATACACCACCGTCAACGTCCTCACGGCCGCCGACTCGGTGCTGATTCCCGTACAGTGCGAATACCTGGCGCTCGAAGGGCTCTCGAAGCTGCTCAACACGATCAAGATCGTCAAGAGCGGCCTGAACCCCGCGCTCGAAATCGAAGGATTCGTGCTGACGATGTACATGCGCAACCGCCTGAACAACCAGGTTGCCACCGAGGTGCGCGAGCATTTCGGGCCGCTGACGTTCGATACAATAATCCAGCGCAACATCCGTTTGGGAGAGGCCCCCTCGCACGGCAAGCCCGTCATGTTGTACGACGCGGCCGCATCGGGTTCGGTCAATTACCTCAACCTGGCCAAAGAGTTGCTCAAAAGAAACAGGAAAAACGGGAATTGAGCATCGGCGGCCGGTCGGCCGCCATGCGGGAAACGACGCAGACGATCGTCTCTGCGCTCGTGCGAACTTTACGATAGGACGCCGACCGGCCATCGCGAAACCAAGGCCCGCGGCGCATACGGGGAAGTACGATTCCCCGACTTTAATTACGAGACAGTATGAAACAGAAGGGATTAGGCAGGGGGTTGGACGCCATTTTCGGCAACGACCACCTCGACGCAAAACTCAAACCGATGACCGAAATGGCAGAAATCGCCGTCTCGGAGATCATCCCCAATCCCACGCAGCCGCGCACGCAGTTCGACGAGGAGGCGCTCGACGAGCTGGCCGACTCGATCCGCACGCTGGGGGTCATCCAGCCCATCACGGTCAAGCGGCAGGGCGACGGGAAGTACATCATCATCAGCGGCGAACGCCGCTGGCGCGCCGCACAGCGCGCCGACGTGGCCACGCTGCCCGCCTACATCCGCGAGGTGGACGACGAGAACCTGCACGCGATGGCGCTGGTGGAGAACATCCAGCGGCAGGACCTCAACGCGATCGAAATCGCGCTGGGAATGCAGCGGCTCATCGACGAGTGCGGGCTTACGCAGGACGCGCTCTCCGAAAAGGTGGGTAAGAAGCGCTCGACGGTCTCCAATTTTCTGCGCCTGCTCAAACTGCCCGACGAGATCCAGCTGGCACTCAAAGAGGGATTGATCTCGGCCGGCCACGCCAAGGCGATCGCCGGAGCACCGGCCGACCGGCAGCTGCATCTGCTCAAACGCTGCATCAAGAAAGACCTCTCGGTACGCCAGATCGAGGAGCTGGTGCGTTCGTTCAACGCGCAGCGTCCCGCCGAGCCGGCCGAAGACGAGGAGTATCCCGAAAGCTACCTGCGGCTGGTGGAGCAGCTCGAACGCTTCTTCTCGCAGGAGATCAGCATCAAGCGGTCGAAAAACGGCGGCGGAAAGATCGTCATCGATTTCGCCGGCGACGCCGACATCGAAAAGTTCCTCACCCGTTTCGCCGACAAATAACGCATGAAATTCCGTCCGGGCATACGTCGTTCGCTGCTCACGGCCCTGCTGGCCGCGGTCGTCTGCATCGCGGCGGCGGAAGCGGCCGTACCCCAGACTCCCCCGCAGGGCGTCAAAGGTGGCTCGGTGTCGCTCGAACGGTTCCGGGGAAAGAAGTCCATCGTGCGGGGCGGACGAATGCCGTTGCCCGACTCGCTGCGGCGCGATTCGCTGGGGCGCGATTCATTGCGCACGGCCGTCGACAGCACGCTGCTTAGGCTCGACTCGCTGGGCGGCGCGCTGCTGCCGCAGGATTCGCTGCTGCTGCAACTCACCGGCGGCGACTCGCTGCTGCGCGACACGCTGCTGCTCGATTCGCTGCGCCGCGATTCGCTGGCGCTCGCACCGGCCGACACCGCCCGCACCGAAAAGAAACGCAACTGGTTCATGAGCGACTCGATGTCGCTGTCGCGCGTCTGCTGGATGTCGATCCCCATCCCCGGCTACGGCCAGATCTACAACAAGCAATATTGGAAACTCCCGATCCTCTACGGCACGTTCGGCACCTCGCTGGCGCTGTACTTTCACGAGAACAAGAAGTTCAAGCCGCTCAAACGCCGCTTCGAGGAGATCACGAGCCAGGAGATGTCGCGCACGGAGGAGCTGGACGCCGTGCAGAGCGAAATGATCCACCACAACACGCGCCGGCAAATCTACCTGTTCGCAGCCATCGGCTCCTACATCTATTTCATCGGCGACGCGGCGGTCAACTACGCCACCAACGACGTATCGTCGGTCAAGAAAGCCACGACGCTGGCCACGATCTGCCCCGCCGCCGGCCAGATCTACAACAAGAGTTACTGGAAGGTTCCCATCGTGCTGGGCGGATTCGCCTCGATGATCTACATCATCGACTGGAACACCCGCGGTTACCAGCGCTTCAAGAAGGCCTACCGCCTGCGCTACGACTACGACCAGAAGGTCGCGGCCCACAACCAATGGAAGGAGGACGTGAAGAACGACCCCGACCTGCCCGAACCCGAAAACCCCGCGTCGTCGACCGACGAATTCAAGGGCCGCTATTCGGCCGATTTTCTCAAAAACCTCAAAAACAATTACCGACGCAACCGCGACCTGAGCATCATCGCCACGGCGGGTCTCTACATCCTTCAGATCGTCGACGCGCACGTCGACGCGCATCTCAAGGATTTCGACGTCTCGGACGACCTCTCGATGCGCATCGAACCCGCAGTCGACTACGCCTTCATCGCCGGCACGGGCGTACGGCCGGTCGTCGGGTTCAACTTCTCGATTAACTTCTGATTATCCCTGTCCGCCGATGAAAACCGCCCTGCGATACGCTCTCCTGCTCACCCTTCTGTCGATCTTCTGCCTCGACGCCTCCGCCGCACGCAAGCGTCCCCGCAAGCGGGCGAAAAAGAATGCGGCCGAAGCGGTCGCACCCGATACGGTCTACATCATCAAATACGTCCAGCCCGTCGATACGGCCGAGGTTCCGCAGCGGCCGAAATTCGGCGAACGCGGCTGCACCGACTATTCGCCCGAAGTACGCGACTCGCTCCTGTCGGGATGGTACCGGCGCAACGTCGTCGCCTCCTACGACGACTTCTTCGACCGCTACGTCTCGGAAGACACCACCGCAAACGGCTCCGAAGACGCGACGCCCGACTCGGTCTACGCCCGCCGGCTGCAACAGCTCGTATCGCCCGTCCAACTCCCCTACAACCCTATCGTCCGCGGTTACATCGCCCGCTACACCAATCCCCGCTACGGTACGATCAGCCGTATTCTGGGGTTGTCGCAATACTATTTCCCGCTGATCGAGGAGGAGCTGATCAAGGCGGGGCTCCCCGTCGAACTGCGGGCGCTGCCGATCATCGAATCGGCGCTCAACCCGACGGCCGTGTCGCGCATGGGCGCCGCAGGTTTATGGCAATTCATGCCTTCGACAGGAAAACTCTACGGACTGGAAGTCAACTCGCTCATCGACGAACGCTACGATCCCGTGCTGGCGACCCGCGCCGCCTGCCGCTACCTCAAAGACATGTACGCCGTCTTCGGCGACTGGATGCTGGCGATCGCCTCCTACAACTGCGGGCCGGGGAACGTCAACAAGGCCATCGCCCGTTCGGGCGGCGGCAAGACCTTCTGGGAGATCTACGACTACCTGCCGCGTGAAACGCGCGGCTATGTCCCTGCCTTCATCGGCGCCTCCTACGCCTACGCCTACCATAAGCAGCACGGCATCGAACTGACCGAACCGCCCCTGCCGCTGGCCGTCGACACGATCCGCGTCACGAAACTCATGCATCTGGGACAGGTCGCCTCGACGCTCGACCTCCCGATCGAAGTGCTTCGCCAGCTCAACCCCCAGTACCGGCTCGACATCATTCCGGCCACCGGCAAACACTACACGCTCGTGCTTCCGCAGGAGTATGCCTGCCGCTACATCGCCTGCGAGGAGGAGATCCAGCGCAAGGATTCGCTCTATCTGAAAGAGTATATCAACCCGGTCAACGTCGCCAAGAAACGTGCGGCGACAAGCAGCTACCTCACCCACACCGTCAAACGGGGCGAAACGCTCGGCTACATCGCCCGCAAATACCGCGTTTCGCAGCAGACGATCATGCGCGACAACCGTATCCGCAACGCCAACCGTCTGAGCATCGGCCAAAAACTGAAAATTCGCCGCCGATGAACACCCCGAACGATACCATCGTCGCGCCCGCCACTGCCGCAGGCGGCGCGATCGCCATCGTGCGCATGAGCGGCCCCTCGGCACTCGCGATCTGCGACACCGTATTCAGCGGCGCACGGCGGGCGGGCGAAGCGGCCGGCTACACGGTGCTCTACGGCACGATCGCCGACGGCGCACGCGTGCTCGACGACGTGCTGGTCACGGTTTTCCGTGCGCCGCACTCCTACACCGGCGAAGATGTGGTCGAGATCTCGTGTCACGGCTCTCGGTACATCGTCCGCGAACTGCTCGCACTGCTGGTTCGCCGCGGCGCCCGCATGGCGACGCCCGGCGAATTCACCTCGCGTGCCTTTCTCGGCGGCAAGCTCGACCTGTCGCAGGCCGAAGCGGTTGCCGACCTGATCGCTTCGGGTTCGCGTGCGGCACATACGCTGGCCACCGACCAGATGCGCGGCGGTTACTCCGCCGAGTTGGAAACGCTGCGCGGCGAGTTGCTGCGGCTCGCCTCGCTGCTCGAACTCGAACTCGATTTCGGCGAGGAAGAGGTCGAATTCGCCGACCGCACGGAACTCCGCGCCGCAATGGAGCGGATCGGTGCGAAGATCGACCGGCTGATCGACTCCTTCGCCCTGGGCAACGCCATCAAGGAGGGTGTCGCCGTCGCAATCGTCGGCCGCCCCAACGTCGGGAAAAGCACGCTGCTCAACCGTCTGCTCAACGAGGAGCGGGCGCTGGTATCCGAAATTCCCGGCACGACACGCGATTTGATCGAAGCCACGCTGAACCTCGACGGCATTCTCTACCGGTTTATCGATACGGCGGGTCTGCGCACGACCGACGACACGGTCGAGCGCATGGGCATCGAACGTACCTACGCCAGTGTCGCCCGCGCGCAAATCGTCCTGCAAGTGTTCGATGCCGCCGACCCCGCCGTCGAGCCCCTCGACCTCCGGCCTGACCAATGCCGCATCCTGGTCGCCAACAAAATCGACAGGATGGATCCGGCAGCCGCACCGGTATCGCTGCCCGACGGGGCACTGCCCCTCTCCGCCCGCGAGGGCAGGGGAATGGAACAGCTGTTGGAAAGACTGCGCGCAGCCGTCGACGCCTCGGCGCTCGACGACGGCCGGACGATCGTCTCCAACAGCCGCCACTACGAAGCGCTGCACCACGCCCGCACGGCGCTCGACGCCGCCCTCGGCGGTCTGGAAACATTACCCTCCGACCTGCTCGGCGAAGAGATCCGACAAGCGATCTTCCATCTGGGCACCATCACCGGAGAAATCACCACAGACGAGGTCCTCGGTCAGATTTTCTCAAAGTTTTGCATCGGGAAATAGGTAGTGATTACCAACGATTAGCATATATCATCAATGATTATTAAGGCGTTCATTTTGAGCGCCTTTCTTTTTAGCCTTATAAGCGATAGTTATCGTTTATAGGGCTTTTTCAGCTCATTTTTGTACCGTATTTGTTGCTCGCTTGTTACTCTCCGATTTTAGGTCGGAAAGGTCGTGGATACATTGGTACGTCATGGTACGTGGTGGTACGCGATGAAACAGATTTGGCAAAATAAACGGATAAATAAAATGAGTAGTAGAATCGACATTCAGAAAAGATGTAAGTGGTGCAATGCTGTTTTCACAGCCCATAAGACCACCACAGAGTATTGTTCACACCGATGCGCAAACCTTGCCTATAAAGACAGAGTTAGAAAACAGCGCATTGAAAGTCTGCAACACGAATTAGGGAAAAGTATAAAAACGCCTCCCAATCTAAACAAGGAGTATCTTATTCCGTCAGAAGTAGCCAAGCTATTAAACGTTGGGCGCACTTCCATATATCGCTATATCCGCAATGGAGTAATCAAGGTAATCCGATTCGAAAGGAAAACACTTGTTCGCAGAGCTGACATAGAAGATATGACAGACTTTATTGTTCAAGAAGCAGCGAACAAACAATCAAAAGAGAAAGCCCCTATCACAGACTTCTACACCACCGCAGAAGTCAAAGAGAAATACCATGTAAACGAGTCTTGGATATTTGCGGTAGCCAAGAAGAACAACATCCCCCGGACTTTCAATCGGGGCAAAACCTATTGGAGCAAGAAACATATAGACGCTTACTTCGCCAAGAAAGCCCCGAATCCTGATATTACCGAATGGTACACCACACAGGAAATGCAAGAGAAGTTTGGCATGACCTTATCCGCCATCTACTGTTTCGTTTCCAAGAATGCCATTCCCAAGAAGAAAGAGGGCATCATGGTGTACTATTCCAAGAAGCATGTGGATATAGCGAAGGGCATTGCAGCACCCGAAGAACCGCAATATTATACGGTAGCCGAAGCGATGGAGAAATTTAACCTTACTCGTGACCAGCTCTATCATTATGCGAAGTACCATAATATCCCAAAGGTCAAGAAAGGCAAATACACACTTATCTCCAAGCCTGAACTGGATAAGTTGCTTGCAGCCCCAAAGATTGAATAAGTTATTTTTCGGTGAATGTACCCACCATTGAATCACCTTATTCCTTTGCACCAAACAAATGTAAAACTCTAAATATTAAACAGTATGACACACACGTGTACAAAAGTAACAGTTCGTCAGAGAGCGATTCGGAATAATCGTATCTCCTTGTATCTGGATTATTATCCGGCAGTCCGTAACCCCGAAACGATGCAGATGAGCCGTCGGGAATACCTCGGCATATACATCTATGCCCACCCTAAAAACGAAATGGAACGGGAGTTCAACAACGATATGTTGAACAAGGCAGAAGCTATCCGTTGCATCAGAGTGCAATCGCTCATCAATGAAGAGTTCGGCTTCTTAGATAAGAGCAAGCAGAAAGCTGACTTCCTCGCCTACTTCAAGAAGATGTGCCGAAGCAAAGATCAGAAATGGCAATTCGTTTATCAACATTTCTACAACTTTGTAAAAGGGCAATGTACCTTTGGCGAGGTGAATGTGGATTTGTGCAAAAAGTTCCGTGAATATCTGTTGAACGCCAAGCAGCTTAAACACAGCAATCGCCCCATATCTCTCAATTCAGCATCCGGCTACTACTCCACTTTCAGAGGATTGTTGAAGATTGCCTACCGAGATAAATGGTTTCGAGAAAACATCAATGACTACCTTGATAAGATTGAGCCACAAGATGTGAAGAAAGAGTATCTGACACTGGACGAGGTGAAACAACTTGCCGTCACTCCTTGCGACATCCCAGTTCTAAAAGCAGCCTCTTTGTTTGCTTGTCTGACAGGACTACGCATCAGCGATATTCTCAACCTTCAATGGGAAGACTTCGCCATTGCTCCTGATCAAGGCTATTGTTTGCGTATCAGAACACAGAAAACCCAAACGGAAGCGACACTTCCTATCAGTTACGAAGCCTACGAACTGTGCGGTACGCCCGATACAGGCAAAGTATTCAAGGGACTGAAGCGAAGCATGATTAACTATCCTCTGAAAAATTGGCTCAAAAAGGCAGGAATAACGAAGCCGATAACCTTCCACGGATTTCGTCACTCCTACGCAGTTATCCAAATCTCTTTAGGTACAGATATTTATACGGTTTCAAAGATGCTAACCCACAAAAACGTTTCCACCACTCAAATCTATGCAGATTTGGTTAATGTGAAAAAACGGGAGACAGCCAATAAGATTTCACTGAAATAAATACACCTATGAAACGAGGAATCATAACAAACAACGGGCAAGGCATCCATATTTCTGATAGCGAAGTATGGATGACCTCTTGGGAGATTGCCGACTTGTTTTATACAACGGTTGGAGCTATCAATCTTCGCATAAAAACGATATTGAAAGCCAATATCTTAAAGGAGTATGAAGTCTGCCAATGTATAAGATTAAAGAATGGGAATTATGCCGACGTGTATAATCTCAACATGATTATAGCCCTATCCTACCAAATAAATACTGGACATTCAGCTGAATTCAGGAAATGGGTTATCAATAAAGTTGCCTCCAAGCAGAAGAACATATCACTATTTATTCCAATAAAGTCAGCTAACACTTACAATTGCTAATACCCACAACTTAAAAGTCCGATGTAGGCTAGTCCCATGTCGGACTTTCCTTTGCTATTGTGGCACAGGTGGCATAGAAAAATGCTACCTATCGGTGCCAAAAGCTACCACTTCTCGGGAAATGTATCTACACATCTTGCAAATGATATATATTTGCACATAAACGATTAACATATATCATTATGGAGCAGAAAAAGACAGAACATATTACTTTGAATCTGATTGTTTTCGGAACAATCGTCATCATTGGTGTTTTAGCCCGTCAGACCGCATTGCACTATGGTTGGGATGAGTTCAGCGGCTACCTTATTTTGGTGGTATGCTCCATTGTCATAGGAGCTATCTATCTCAATCTACAAATGGTATTCAGCCAACTTCTTTCACCGACAATAGAGAAGTGCTTTATGAGATTTGAGTGTTACCGCAATAAGGCTATAGCGGTAGAATCTCCAGTGGCACACACGGGACTTGCCGAAAGTACTATAAATTTAGAACCTATCATTTCTGAACCAGAACCCGAAGTCGAAACTACATCTGACACAACAGAAGAAGTTTCTACTCCTTCGTGTCTTGAACTTAATGAAGACGTGGCAGAACTTCCAAAGGAAGAAGCCACACCTTCTACTATCAATAATATATCTATCGAAGAATCCAAGCAACCGACAGAATACGAGATATTCCGTGCCAATGCTATGGCCGAAAAGGAACGGGCATCGCAAGAAAAGTTAGATAAGGTTCTCTCATATACGAAACAACACTTAGTTCTCTATCTTAGCGAAACTGACCTTAATCGTCTATGTGGATATATCACAGAATACTACTTCTCAGATTCCCTGCCTAAAGTTGAGCAGATAAAGGTAGATGCTCAATTAAAAACCATTGACATCATGCACTTTGGTTGGAATATCGGCAAGGCATTCGGCAAACCACGCCTACAGACTGCCACATTCATAAAAAGAGTATTTGCTCATACTCTCCGTGATTCGGAAATATCCACCATTGAGCGCAAAATGTCGCACACGGAATCTGAGTGCAAGATTAAGCTGGATAGAAAGATTGCATAACCAAGAAGCTACCTTCTATTTTGACTAGAATAATGAGCCTCTAAGCTATGTAGCTGTTGAACAAACAAGTTTGTTTGTTTCGTATTTTCAACCTTATGGTATAAACATATCATTATATATTCTGCCAATAAATTTTCATTGTGAATATAATGATGAGCACAATCAAACACAGGTATATTAGGGTCTAACTTTACATTTTCCACAACATCTATACGGATAGGAAAATATCCATAAACATTGAATTTATCCGATGTCCTAGCCCAACACCACTTATATAGACAAGACCCACCAAATGAATCAGATGTATAGTTCCTTATATAGTATAAGATTCTTAAACGCTTCCATAGGTATGGCAATAGTATAACGAGACCTATTGCCAGAACAATTATCCACAATGGTATAGGGTATGTAATATATGATGATGGAATACTAAATAGAATTTCCAATAATCCTATCAATGATAAAACACCACCAACTATTGGCTTTGAAAAGAATAACAACATTTTTTTCATTGTGTAGAACTTATCTTTAAAACTGTACCTATTTTACAAGTACAAAGGTAGCTAAATTCCTTGTAATCACGGCCAACCATCTTCAAAAAGTTATTCATCAGTTATATTTTGGTGAATAATTCCACCATTGAAACACCTGTTTCCTTTGCCATCGAACAATTAAAAACGATTGGCGTATGCAAAAAGAAACAGTAACATTTGATAAGCTGCCCGAAGCGGTAGGTTATCTGACCGAACAGGTCATCGAGTTGAAAAGAATGGTGTCGGAACTTCAACCTCCTACATCAGACAAACACGTGTTGGTTGAAATTGAGGATGCTTGCCGTATCATTAGAAAAGCCAAGCCTACCATTTATACATTGGTTCGCAAGGGGTTGCTTCCTGCCTATAAGAAAGGGAAGAAGCTCTATTTCTACGAGGACGAGCTTCTGGCTTGGATTGAGAACGGTCGAAGAAAAACTTCCGAGCAAACATACGAGGAGATGCTTGCCAATATGCAAGGCTGTGTCCGTCATAAGCCCAAATCATCCGTGAAACTTTAATGGTTGCGGCTATGGATACATATTCTATTAATCCAGCATCCATCATTGACGAAGCGGTTGATTTAAGTATGCGACTGACGGGTACTGATTTTCCTATCAGCATATTCCCGACAAAAATCCAACGCATCATCAGCGAGGTACACGAATGCCATAACTACCCTACTGACTACATCGCCGCAGCTATCCTTACGGCAATAGCAGTCGGCATTGGTAACACTCATCTTGCTCAAATCAAGCAAGGCTGGATAGAAAGTCCCATCCTGTATATGGCATTGATAGGAAGACCGGGAGCAAACAAAAGCCATCCGCTTAGTTTTGCAATGAAACCGTTTCTTGATTACGACTATCAACAAAATCAGGTATTTGAAAAAGCACTTGCCAAATATGATGAGTTGATGAGTATGAGCCGCAAAGAACGCACAGAAAATGGTGAAGAGCAATTTCCACAGGAACCAGTCCGTAAACGCTTCTTGATTTCGGATGTAACACCAGAGGGATTGAGCCTTATTCATGCGCAAAACAAACGTGGTTTATGCTTATGGGCTGATGAATTGTCCGCTTGGTTCAAGAACTTCAACCGCTATAACAACGGTTCGGAAGAACAATTTTGGTTGTCTGTTTTCAGTGCCAAGACCACTATATCCGACCGTAAGAATGCCAAGAGTTCCATCTTCATCAAGCGACCGTATATCTCTGTTATCGGCACTATCCAAAAGAAGATTCTTAGCGAATTGGCAAAGGGGGAACGTTCCAATAATGGATTCATCGACCGTATTCTATTCGTGATGCCCAATCTGCAACAGAAAGCACGTTGGAATGACAAGGAGCTGCCGGAGAATATCGAACAAGAATGGAATGCCATTATTGATAAGCTGATACAACAGGAGTATGCCCTCAATGAATTTGGAGAGATAGAACCGCATATTCTTCTCTTCACGGAGGATGCCAAGAGACGGCTTTACGAATGGCAGCACCACTTCTCAGAGTTGTGCGACCGAGAGACAAACGACACTATCGTGAGTATCTATTGTAAGCTGGAGATATACATCATCCGTTTCTGCCTGATTATCCAATTAGCCCGATGGACTTGCGGAGAATGTGATAAAACCCACATCGACCTGTTGACGGTGGAACGAGCCATCAAACTAACGGAGTATTTCAAAGAATCCGCATTGAGCGTTCAAAACATACTCAATGAAAATGCGCTCAACAACCAACAACAGACGATAGTCAATCTGCTTCCTCCAGCTTTTACAACTGCCCAAGCTACACAGATAGCCGAGCAGAATGGAATGAAGGAGCGCACGTTTCAACGCTTTCTCAATGACAACATCGGAACATTGTTCCGCAAAGAGAAGCATGGAGAATATTCAAAGATTAACC
>OLGD01000109.1_pt1 | contig 157950 bp, 178 predicted proteins | sample 1605311 | NCBI WGS metagenome assembly OLGD01 (sample SAMEA3888917, study PRJEB22519) | human gut metagenome | biome: human gut; feature: human-associated habitat; material: faeces | place: Denmark | collected 2010 | reverse complement strand
GCTTTCCTTGCTCATTAAGATGTTCCCAAGAGCTTGCAGACAAAAACAACCGGAGTGTCGGTTGTTTTTGCTTAGCGCTTCTCCTCATCCGCCATTTTGATTAAAAAGACGCTCGTTTGCAGCGTCTTTTTTTGTATCCGGTGGAAACGCGGGCTTTGCCGGCGGTTGACTTTGCCAAAATGACTATGGTAAGCTCGTTTTATGTTGGAAAATGCAAAATTTCCGGCACTTACATACATTGCCGATTTTTAAAGAATCACTTTAAATATTGAAACAGATAACAATTTTCCCTAAATAAAGATTACAACATACATAGGGAGAAGTGACTTTGAAAAATAACCGTATACAATCAACTCCTGATGATTTTTTATTATCAAATAATCATTTGCGCCTTTTAGATAGAATTTTTATTTCTCATCATCAACAGTGTAATTTAAATATTCTTAAACAGCAAATTATAGACTGGATGGCCATGGTCTTGTCTGAAGAAAGAGAAAACTGGTCTGAACTTAAAGAAAATTTGGTGCAAACTCTATATTCTTTGGATAAGAAAGCTGAAGCGGTTAAACGAGCTAAAGCCAGAGATGAAAAATATGCCCCTTTTAGAGCAGAATTTAAGCAAACCCAATACAAGCAATTTTTAAAATATCAAAAATCCGGTAAAAAATTAACGGCAAATGCTTTTGTTCTGTGGTTTTTGAAATATAAAACAAAATCAATAAAAATTCCTTATTGTGAAACCAATCAGAAAAACAAACTAATTCAATTAGCTCAAGCCAATAATCGAGAGTTTAAAAAAGCTTTTGAATGCAGAAGCTGATACTTTGTATTCAGTAGAGGATTGAAAAACCTTTTTTATTTTTGTTATTCTTTTAATAGTTTTAACTTATTTGAAAGGATATAAAAATGAATTTTGGGAGACAATATAAATCGCCTTTAGGTTATTATAACAATGATAATCAAATCGACAGCTATGGTGTTGATCACAGCGGGTTCAGTACCAGAGATGAGCTTAATTATCAAATGGCGCGGTAGCAAAGAGAAAACAAACTCATCCAAGATTACAATAATCAAGGCATAAACAAAAACTATCCGCAGCATGGCACCAACTTTTGGGGGCGGCCGGCTGATGATAATTATGGCTTTGGCAATTCTGATATCGAAGGCAACGTGGAAAATGTCATAAAGCAACTTAATAACCCGACAAATGACCTATGGCAAAAAGTGAAGGATGTAGCAACGATTGCAACTGATACTATCAGATATATGCCTGAATCTTTAGGCGAATTAGCTGCTGATGCCAAAATCGCTTATGATTATTGGCAACAGATGAACAAAGCTGGTGATAATCTTGTAAAGTCTTATGGTCCTAATCAGGGGGCAGATATTGATAATTACTATCATCCTCTATTGCAATGCCAATTGGCAAAGATAAGTCCGACAAGTCGTGATTGGGGCTTAAGATTGGGGTACGCTAAAGAAATATTGGATTACCATAAAAAGAAAGGAACTATGCCGATGTCAGAAATTTCTGCGGATAGCAGGAAAGACTTGCAAAACAATCTTTACGGCAGTAATTTGGGGTATTATAATCCGAATAAAAGTTGCTGGGAGATGTTGGATGACCAAAGAACGCCAAATATGCGTAAGGCCAATATTAGATAAAATTGTCAGTTTTATTTACAGATGTGTTGGTTATATTGTTATTTTAGCGATATTAGTTTTTTTCTTGTATCCGTATTATCAAGAATACGATTACATGAAGAATTGTCAGCAGGACGGTCGTTCTAAAAGTCAGTGTGAACAGACATGGAAAGAACTGAGAGCTTTGGATTGAGAAATACATTTCAACAAGCTCGTCAATCTGAATTTATCAAGCTAAAATCTGGTATGCTCAATACCGTTGAGGTTTACTACTCCGCCAATTATCAAAACCGGCATGAGCCGGTTTTTTTTAATTGTCGTCAGAGCCGTTTCGTCCGTCGCCTTGCGGTTTGTCCTCAACAGACGGGATTACGGCTTGGGCATCTAAATTCGCCGCGGTCGCCTGCGCTTTCCTTGCTCATTAAGATGTTCCCAAGAGCTTGCAGACAAAAACAACCGGAGTGTCGGTTGTTTTTGCTTAGCGCTTCTCCTCATCCGCTTTAAAAAGCTTTTGAATGCGGAAGCTGATACCTTGCTTTCTGTGGAGGATTGAAAAGTCTTTTTTGTTTTTGTTATCCTTTTGGAGGTTTAATTAATTTGAAAGGACAGAAAAAGATGAAGAATCAATCAGAATATGTTTGGAGTTATGCCGCTTACGGGGGAGAGCCGCAGTATATTCAAACGCCTTACGGAATGGTTAAAAATGACGCGGCTTATAAAAAATATTTGGCTCAAAAAGGAGTGAGTAAAAATGTTGATTTGGGAATATCTTCCCTGGAACCGCAAGCAGCTGTTTCTCAAGACGACTATGAGACGGAAAGCGCCTGGGGTTATCCGAACAGCAGCCGCTCTTCGTTTTATGCAAAAACGGGACGTCCTTATAATTTGCGACCGGATCAATATAAATTAGGGACTTTAAGCGGCTTGTACGAATCCGGCAATGGTAAGAAATTATGGAATAACGGTAAGTTGGATAAAACGGGAGGGTGGAGCTACGGCATATACCAAATTGCTACACAAAACGGGACAATGAATGATTATTTGAATTATTTGCAGCAGCATCCTAACTATCGACATTTTTATCATCGCTTACAGCGAGCCGGCGGAAATAATACGGCAATAACCGGAGATGCTCAATTTAAAAATACTTGGGCTGATTTGTCTAAAAACTCTGATTTTTTGCAATCACAACAAGATTTTATTGTTGCTAAAAAATTAGATCCCGCACTGCGCCGCATCAGCGATATAAAAGGATTGAATTTGGAGTACAGATCTCCTGTCGTCAGAGATGTGTTGTATTCAACAGCAACCCAACATGGTGAAGGAGGTGCTGCTGATGTTTTTCATAGTGCATTGGGATTTGATGCATCAGACCTTAGTGATGAAGATATTATCAATAAGATCTATCAAGAAAGGAGTAATGTTGGCAAATATTTTAGAAAAAGTTCAATTGAAATTCAAAACAATCTGAAAAATGTACGTTTTCCCAATGAAAATGCTAAGGCTTTGAAATTACTCAAATGCTATTCGTATTAAATTGGATGATGCCGTTATTGACGCTGAAAATGAATAACATCTTCAAGCAGGGTTTCATAATAACGTCCCATGGCGGCATCATTTATTCCCCTTCCGATAACACCATTGTCTTCACGATTATATAAATTCCAATAAAAGCTTAAAATGCCGTCTTGAATCTTGTTTAACGACTGAATCATTTTATCCGCGTCTTCTTTTGCTGCGAGTTCGTTAATTTTGGAAACAATTACCGATTTAAGACATTGATGATATTTAGCATCCAGTTTTTTGAGGTCATCATTATATATATTTATTTCATCCAGATTTTTAGGATACGCTTTCTTTGAGCATTCTTTTTTGTATTTTTCGACTTCCAGTTTAATTTTTTGCGATGTGTCAACCTCGGCGGACAGGGGTTCGTCTGCCCGGACATTTTCAATGTTGATTATAAAAAATGCCAGGAACAAAAACAATTTTTTCATATTTGCGTCCTCTTATATTGCAAACAGTTTTTTGTTGAGTTTAACAGACTAAATTTCTAGATGCAAAGAGATATTAAAAAGTATTTTATAAACTCAACACCGCCGATTGAAAAGAAGTTGCATGAGCTGTTTTTAATTGTCGTCAGAGCTGTTTCGTCCGTCGCCCTGTGGCTTGTCCTCAACGGACGGGATTACGGCTTGGGCATCTAAATTCGCCGCGGTCGCCTGCGCTTTCCTTGCTCATTAAGATGTTCCCAAGAGCTTGCAGACAAAAACAACCGGAGTGTCGGTTGTTTTTGCTTAGCGCTTCTCCTCATCCGCTTTAAAAAGCTTTTGAATGCGGAAGCTGATACCTTGCTTTCTGTGGAGGATTGAAAAGTCTTTTTTATTTTTGTTATCCTTTTGGCGGTTTTATTTATTTGAAAGGACGGAAAAGATGAAGAATCAATCAAAATATGTTTGGAGTTATGCCGCTTACGGGGGAGAGCCGCAGTATATTCAGACGCCTTACGGAGCTTATCAAATTTCAACAAATACAGGAACTATGAAAAAGTATCTGGATTTTTTGCAACAAAATCCGGTTTACCGGAATTTTGCTCGAACGTTGAATGATGCGGGAGGTGAACATAGTGCAAAATTAAAAAAGCAATCGTTTGTTAATGCCTGGGTAGAACTGTCCGAAAATGATGTTTTTAACGAATCTCAACATAATTTTATTGTTGATACTCATCTTAAACCGTTGATAAATGCAATCAAAGAGAAAGAAATTTTGCGGTTGAATGAAAGGCATCCGGTTGTAAAAGATGTTTTGTATTCAATGAGTGTTCAACACGGGAAAGCATCTAAGATAGTTAATGATACGCTTGAAAAGCTGAAATTGGAGTATGGCGGTGATCTTAACAATATTAGCGATGATATTATTTTAAGAAGATTGTATCAAAGTCGTGCTGATTATGTTCAAAATTTAAAAGAAAGCTGCTTCCCGGGCGATAAAAGGATTACCAGAGAAGAAAAGATGAATATAATTAACAATCGTTATCCTTATGAATTGCGCAAGGCATTGGACTGTCTTAAATAACCTTTTCCCAACAGAGCTTTTATTTAATTTTAGAGGCTCTGTTGGTATTCTAAAGCAGAGGTTAAGATGTTTTTCATTTGAGCCGTCAACTCTTTTTCCAGCATTAGTTTTTCTAATGACATATCGTCTTTATAGCGTTCCCGGCACCAATTGTCATCTTCGTTATTTTGGCAAAAAAGTAAAATTTTATAGATGTTGAATAGTGCTTTTTCCGCATCAGACAAAGCTTTTTTTAAATCTGCCGCATTGTTTTTAGAAAGACTTTGCGAAGTTGTTTTTAGAATCTCTTTTTTTATGCAATTTTTTATATCGCGTTCTCTTTTAACATCTTCTATGTTTCCCAAGATAGGCTGAGCTGCCGTCGTTTTAGAGGCTTGAGCGGCACATTTTTCATAAATCAAGACGCTTTGTTCTTCGGCGGACAGGGGTTCGTCTGCCCGGACATTTTCAATATTGATTATAAAACATGCCAGGAACAAAAACAATTTTTTCATATTTGCGTCCTCTTGTGTTGAAACTGTTTTTAGTTGAGTTTAACAGACTAAATTTATAGATGCAAAGAGATATTGGAAAGTATTTTGTAAACTGCCACCCCGCCGATTGAAAAGGAGTTGCGTGAGCCGTTTTTGTTGTCGTGAGAGCCGTTTCGTCCGTCGCCCTGCGGCTTGTCCTCAACGGACGGGATTATGGCCGATTTGTAAAAATTCCCGCGGACGGCCGGGGTTTTGCACAATTGATTCCGTTTTCCGGCGGTTTGTCCGGGAAAAAGGCGCGGAAAACGTTATTTGCCTTTCTTTTCTGTCGCCGCTTTCCTTTTAACGTCGATGACGACAAACTCCGATTTGGTTCCGGTTTTAAATTTTATTGCCCAGTCGGAAAGGCCGGAAGTGACGATGAAGTTTGTTTTGTTCCGTTTTTCCAGGCCGTAGGTTTTGTCGTTGGCGCCGATCCATTCGCCGACCTTGTTGAGCGGGAAAAGCTGGCCGCCGTGGGTATGGCCGGAAAGGACCAGGTCGACTTCCGCCGTCGTCTGGTTTTGATAGTCGTTCGGCTGATGGTCGAGGACGACGGAGAATTTGTCCGGATCAAGGTCTTTGGTCAGTTCCTGCATTGTCAGCCGGCGGCCGCCGCGTTCCGCTTCCGACCGGTCCTGCCGGCCGACGAGGCAAAAGCCGCCGGCAATCGTTTCACTTTCGTCTTCAAGGATTTTGACGTTGTTTTTTTTCAGTTCGTCGATCAATTCTCCGCTGCTGAAACCGCGGTAAGCCGGTCCGTAATAGCCTTTGTCGTGGTTGCCGAAAGCGAAGTAAACGCCGCGGGGCGTTTTAAGGGTTCCCAATGCACGGACGGCGGCGACCATTTCTTCGCGGCCGGTTCCGTCGTCGACGAAATCGCCGGCGATAACGACCAGATCGGGATTTTGTTCCTGCATGGCTCTGACATGTTTGGCAAAGCCTTCGCCGTCAAAGGTCGTTCCGATGTGAGAATCGGCAAACAGGACAATCCGCAGGTCGCTGATTGCTTTTTCGCTTTCTATCGTGTAGGCGGTAACCCATACCCGGTGATTCAGATACCAGCCGGCTGCAAGCGCGGCAAGGCTGAGCGCTGTGGCGGCATAGCCGGCATAATAGCGTTTAAACGGCCGTTTGCGAAAACGGCGGACGAGGGTGAAAATAAAATCGCAGACAAGCCAGAGAAAAACGAAATGCAGCAGACAGACGACCGCGTTCATCAGGTTTATCAGCCAGGCAATGACGGCAAATATCAGTATGACCGCGGACAGCCCGATCAGCAGCCGGCGTTTGGGAGTGCTGCCGGCGGGGACGAATTTGGCTGCGCGGGTGCCGAGGTACAGCAGTCCGCCGCCGGTGAAAAGAATCAGCAGAACAAATATTATATACCACATCAGCATGTCGTTTTTTCCGTATTATTGTCGTTTTTTTGACAGTTTATCTTTTAGAGTGTACTCGAAGTCAAGGCTTTTTGTTTTGTTCCCGATCCGTTTTTTATGAAAAATTTTTGAACCGGATGAAAAAAGCCGTCGTTTACAATTATGTATTTTAATTGATTATTAAATGTTTTAACCTCATTTAGAAATAAGGGAAAGCGTTGTCCGGCACGGACGGACCGGTTTGGATAAACGCAGGTTTTGGCAACAGAGTGGAAAAGTTATGAAATTTTTTAAAAACAAGAAAAAGCTTTTGGTTTACGTTATACTGGCGGCCGCGGCGGCCGGCCTGTATTTTAAGTATTTTAAAAAGGAAGACACGATAACCTATATTACCCAGCCGGTCCGCAGACAAAACGTCGAAAAGGTGGTGAACGCCACCGGCGAAGTTAAGGCGGTTGACCTGGTAACCGTCGGCGCCCAGGTTTCCGGCAAGATCGAAAAGCTTTACGTTTCGATCGGCCAGACGGTGAAAATGGGCGACATGATCGCCGAGATCGACTCGACCACCCAGCAGAACGACGTGGATATTGCCAAGGCCAAGATGAGCAGTTATCAGGCGCAGCTGAAAGCGGCCAAAACTTCGCTGAAGATTGCCAAAAAACAATATCAGCGCATGCAGAGCCTGAAGAAGCAGAATGCGGCTTCGACCGAAGACCTGGAAAACGCCGAAGACGGTTACGAATCGGCCATGTCGAAAGTGGCGGAAATAGAAGCTTCGCTGAAAGAAACGGAAATATCTCTCAGCACTGCGGAAACCAACCTCGGCTATACCAAAATTACGGCGCCGCTCGACGGCACCATCGTTTCGGTGCCGGTCAAAGTGGGGCAGACGATCAACGCGGCGATGGATACGCCGACGATCGTGCAGATTGCCGATCTTAATCAGATGGAGATTTATATTGAAATTTCGGAAGGCGACATCAGCAACATCAAGCCGGGGGTGAAGGTTACCTATTCGGTGCTGGCGGACATGAACAAAGTATATGAAACGACGCTGAAGTCGATTGACCCGGCGCTGACGCTTTTGACCGACGACCAGTACACGGAAGTGGTGGATTCAAGCGAAGCGATTTATTTTTACGGACGGCTGGTGGTGCCGAACGCGGACGGCAAGCTCAGAATCGGCATGACGACGCAAAACGTAATCTATGTCGAAAGCGCCGAAGACGTGCTGACGGTGCCGGCGATGGCGCTTAAGGGCGACGTTGACGGCAAATATGTGGAAGTGCGGACGGCCGAAGGGGTGGAAAGGCGGCCGGTGATAACGGGCGTGTCCGACGATCTGAACGTTGAAATCAAAAAAGGCGTGAGCGAAGGCGAAGAAGTGGTGATTGCCAAAATGTCGTCGGCGGAGATTTCCGACAAGGCGGCCAACGCCAGAGGCGCCAGGAGATTTCGATGAACATAATCGAATTGAAAAAAATCAACAAGTATTTCGGCAGCGGCGGCAACCGGGTTCATGTCTTGAAAAACATTGACCTGCAAATAGAAAAGGGTGATTTTGTGGCAATCATCGGCCAGTCCGGTTCCGGCAAATCGACGATGATGAATATTATCGGCTGTCTGGACGTGCCGACTGCCGGGTCGTACAAGATCAACGGAGTGGAAGTCGGGCGGATGGACAAGGATCAGCTGGCGGAACTGCGCTGTAAGACTTTTGGTTTCATTTTTCAGCGCTACAATCTGCTGAACAGTCTGAAAGCGAGCGAAAACGCGGCTCTGCCGGCGGTTTATCTGGGGCTGAACGCGGAGGCGCGCGACCGGCGGGCGGTCGAACTGCTGAAAAAACTCGACCTCGGAAACAAACTGGCCAACCGTCCGAACGAACTTTCCGGCGGCCAGCAGCAGCGGGTGAGTATTGCCCGGGCGCTGATGAACGGCGGTGAAATCATTCTGGCCGACGAGCCGACCGGCGCGCTCGATTCCAAAAGCGGCGAAATGGTAATGGACATCATCAAAGGGCTGCACAAACAGGGGCATACGATCATTTTGGTGACGCATGACAGCCATATTGCCGCCCAGGCCAGCCGGATTATCGAGATCAAGGACGGGGAAATTGTTTCCGACGAGCGCAGGGCGGAAGATTTTTATGAGGTGACGGACACGGTAGAAGACGTTCACCGCAGCCGGCTGGATGCCCTGAAGTACAGTTTTCTCGAATCGCTCAAGATGTCGCTGCATGCCATTCTGGCAAACAAGATGCGTTCGCTCCTGACCATGCTGGGAATTATCATCGGCATTGCCTCGGTGGTGTCGGTGGTGGCGCTCGGCAACGCTTCGCAGGCCAAAATCATGGAACAGATCAACTCAATGGGCACCAACACCATCGACATTATGCCCGGCAAGGGGTTCGGCGACATGCGTTCGGGACGGGTGAAAACGCTTAAAGTGCGTGATTCCGACTATCTCGGCAAACAGGGGTTTATCGACAATTCGACGCCGAACGTTTCCGCCAGCGGCACGCTGGTTTACCGCAACTATTCGCTGACCGCGCAGCTGAGGGGCGTCGGCTCAACCTATTTTGACGTTAAAGGGCGCAAGATTGCGCAGGGTCGTATATTTACCAACGAGGAAGTGGACCGGATGGCTTCGGTGGTGGTTATTGACGACAACACCTTAAACGAGATGTTTGAAAACGATCCCAACCCGCTCGGCAAAGTTATTATCTTCAACAAGAAGCCGCTGACGGTGATCGGGGTGACGGAAAAGGACAGCAGCCCCGGGCCGTCGTCGGAAACGATGAACATCTGGGTCCCCTATACCACCGCCATGTACCGGGTCAACGGCAGCAGCGACATCAATTCGATTACGGTGAAAGTTTCCGACCATGTCAATTCGCAGGTGGCAGAAGAGGGAATCGAACATATTCTGACTTCGCTGCACGGCAAGAAGGACTTTTTCATGATCAACACCGACAGTATCAAACAGACGGTGCAGAGCGCGACCGACACAATGAAATTCCTGATTGCCAGCATTGCCGTCATATCGCTGATTGTGGGCGGCATCGGGGTAATGAACATCATGCTGGTTTCGGTGACCGAACGGACGCGGGAAATCGGCATCCGCATGGCGATCGGCGCCAAGCAGGCGGACATTCTCCAGCAGTTTCTGATCGAGGCGATTCTGATCTGCCTGGTGGGCGGATTTATGGGCGTGACACTGTCGATGCTGATCGGTTTTCTGTTCAACACCTTTTCAGAAAACTTCGGCATGATCTTTTCCACCGCGTCGATCGTGCTGGCGCTGGTCTGTTCGACCGCGATCGGCATCATTTTCGGCTATATGCCGGCCAAAAACGCCTCCAACCTCAACCCTATTGATGCATTAGCGAGTGAATGAGATGAAACACTGTCGAACCGTAAAATTGTTTTTTGGCGTCAGTCTGGCGCTGCTTTCCGGCTGTGCGTCGGTCGGGCCGGAACCGCGTTTGCTGGCGGATGAACTGCAATATGCCGAAACCGTGAAAAACCTTTACAAGGCTGATGGAAACTGGTGGCTGCGGTATAACGATCCGGAATTGAACAACCTGATCGAAACGGCGTTGGCCAATAATCCGGATTATCTGAAAGCGGCGTTTAACGTAGAGAAGGAACTGGCCGGCCTGGGGCTGGCGACGGCCGATCTGTTTCCCACCCTTTCGGGCGAGCTTTCCGCTTCTTCGCAGCGCAAGATCCATACCGGCGATGATTTTACCGACAGTTTTTCCGGCGATCTGGGGCTGAGTTACGAGGCCGACCTCTACGGCAAAATCAGAAACCGGCAGACGGCGCAGGAGTTTGCCTACAAGGCGACGGTAATGGACAGGGAAGCGGCGCGGCTGACTCTGGTCAACAGCGTGATCGACCTTTATTTTAACCTTGAATATCTGCAAAACTCAATCGAGCTGACCCGGCGGAACATAAAATCTTATGAGGATATTCAGAAAATCACCGGGCAGAAGTATGCAAGCGGCAAAACCGACAATGTGGAATATCTGCAATCCAAACAAAGCCTGCTGTCGGAAAAAAACAAACTGCTTAATCTTGAAACCGGGTTTAAGGAAACGGTGAGCAGTCTGCAGAACATTCTTAACGTAACGGGCGGGGTGGACGAAATCGCGTTCGGCGACATCTTGAAACAAAAAGGCCCGGCGCCCGAGCTTGACGTGCCGCTTTCGGTACTGGCCAACCGGCCTGACCTGCTGGCGGCGCAATACCGGCTGGAAGGGGCTTTCGAGGAGCTGAAGGCGGAAAACAAAAACTGGTATCCGAACGTTTCTCTCCGCGGGGCGCTGGCTTCCGGTTCCGACAAGGCGCGGACGACGTTTGACTTTTCCTATATTCTCGGCAGCGTGTCGGTGGATCTGCCGTTCCTCGACTGGAACCGGGTTAAGAATAATATCAGGATTTCCAAGGCCGACTATCAAATCAGCCTGATTGAGTTCAAAGATACGCTGAATCAGGCCTTAAACGAAGTCGCCTATTACTATTACGCTTATCTGAAATCGTTGGAGATTTACCGCAACGTGGAAGAAAACTATCGCAATTCGGTTAAAATCACCGCTTATTACCGCAGCCGCTACAATTACGGCAAAGAAGAGTTCAAGGACTTCCTGGAAGCGGTCAATACCGAAAACTCCCTGCGCAACGATCTGATCGAGCAGAAGTACCAGATCATCAAATACGAAAACTATATCTACAAGGCGATGGCCGGCCGCTATGAAGCCGTTTCCCCGGCCGGGGAATAGCGTTTTCCGAAAAGGGCGGAAAAAAATGCGGCATTGCGAAAAAAACGCTTGACTTCGAGTTAAGTCTAAGTTTTAGACTGCCGGTAAAATAATTCTTGGTTAACGATTCAGGAGAAAAAAATGGCATATCTGGACAAGATCAATTCACCCGAAGACTTGAAAAAGCTGAATACGGCGGAAATGGAAGCGCTGGCCGGCGAAATCCGTTCGGCGGTGCTTAACCGCGACAGCAAAATCGGCGGCCACGTCGGTCCCAACCTGGGGATTGTCGAAACCGCAATTGCTCTGCATTACGTGTTTGATTCGCCGAAAGACAAAATTGTTTACGACGTTTCGCACCAAAGCTATCCGCACAAGATTCTCACCGGACGCAAGAACGGTTTTCTCAAAGTTGAGGAAATGGGAAAAATTTCCGGCTATACCAATCCCAATGAGAGCGAACACGACTTTTTTGTCGTCGGCCATACGTCGACTTCCGTCAGCCTGGCCTGCGGTCTGGCCAAAGCGCGCGACCTTCGGGGCGAAAAGCACAATGTGATCGCGGTGATCGGCGACGGTTCTCTTTCCGGCGGCGAAGCGCTGGAGGGGCTGAGCAATGCGGCGGTGCTTGACAGTAACATCATTATTGTCGTCAACGACAACGAAATGTCGATTGCCGAAAACCACGGCGGTTTGTATACCAACCTGCGGCTGTTGAGGGAAACCGGAGGCAAGGCCGAGTGTAACATGTTTAAGGCGCTCGGTTTTGACTATCGCTATGTCGGGGACGGAAATTCGGTCGAAGCGCTGATCGGGGTTCTCGGCGAAGTCAAGGATACGCCGCGGCCGACGGTTGTTCATGTTCATACCTTAAAAGGCAAAGGTTATAAATTTGCCGAGGAAAACAAGGAGAGATGGCACTGGAATCTGCCGTTTGACATCAAAACCGGCGAAGTTACGGTTGAAACCGGCGGCGAAAGCTACAATGACATCACTTACGATTATCTGAAGAACAAAATTGCCGAAGACAAAACGGTGGTCGCGGTTAATGCCGGCACGCCGGGCGCTTTCGGCATCAATGCGGAAAAAAGGGCGGCGCTGGGCGAAAACTTCGTCGACGTCGGCATTGCCGAAGAACATGCGGTGGCAATGTCCTCGGCCTTGGCCAAAGGCGGCTGCAAACCGGTCTATCTGGTCTGGAGTTCGTTCATACAGAGAACTTACGACCAGCTTTCGCAGGATCTGGCAATCAACAACAATCCGGCGGTGATTCTGGTTTCCGGCGCCGGCATTTCCGGCGGCGACGTCACTCACCTCGGCTGTTTTGACATTCCGCTGATCGGCAATATTCCGAATATCGTCTATCTGGCGCCGGCCGGCAAAGAGGAATATCTGGCCATGCTTGACTGGGCGGTGGAACAAACCGCGCATCCGGTGGTGATCCGCATTCCTTCCGAGGTTCGTCCGTCCGTCGGCGAGGTTGAAAAAGACTACGGCCGCCTGAACCGCTATCAGACGGTGAAACGGGGCGAAAAAGTTGCCGTTCTGGGGCTGGGCAGCTTCTTTGCCCTCGGCCAGCGGGTTGTCGAACGGCTACGGGAACGCGGGATTGAGGCGACGCTGATCAATCCGCGCTATATTACCGGTCTGGACGGGGAACTGCTGACTTCGCTCAAGGCGGATCATCAGCTGGTGGCTACCCTGGAAGACGGCGAACTGGACGGCGGCTTCGGCGAAAAGATTGCCCGTTTCTACGGCGCCGATCCGATGAAGGTTCTCACCTTCGGGGCGAAAAAGGAATTTACCGACCGGGTGCCGCTCGACGAGCTTTACCGGCGTTATCATCTGACGCCGGAGCAGATTGCCGACGACATCATGAAAGCGCTGTAAAACGCGTTTGAGAGGAAAAGCCGCGGACCCGCCGGATTGAGGCGGGTCCGTTTTTGTAATATTTTATAATTTTTGTTGATTTGCCATTTGCCGGACGCTGTTTCATACTCGGAAGCTGATAACGTAAGGAGAAAGACTATGAAACACGGGAAAAATTTTATCCTCGGGGAATATGTGATCATTAAAAAACCGGAACTGGTCGAAGTGGGCGACAATGTGCGGATTGCCGACTTCTGCCGGATTTCTTCGGCCTGCAAAATCGGTTCCGACTGCGAAATTGCGCCCGGCACCTACATTGCCGGCGGCGACGGCAAATATACCTTTGAAATGGGCAGCTATTCCAGTCTGGCGGCCGGCGTCAAAATCTGGCTGTCGAGCAACGACTACGTCAACGAGCTGGTTACCCATTCGGTTCCCTGCGTTAAGGAGATTCAGGGCAATGTGCGACTGGGAAAATATACCGGCGTCGGCACCAATTCGGTGATTATGCCCGGCAACGACATTCCCGAGGGAGTAACGATCGGCGCTTTAAGTTTCGTGCCGTCAGGATATAAATTTGAACCGTGGACGGTTTACGCCGGGCAGCCGATCCGCCCGATCAAAAAACGCAACCGCGCCAACATCATGCGCACACTGATGAAAATCGGCTGCATAGAAGCCTGTGAGGAAGCTGCCGGGGAGGAAAGATTATGTGCGGAATAGTGGGTTACGTCGGCGGCGGCACAGTCAGTGAAATTTTGCTGGCGGGGCTGAAAAATCTGGAATACCGGGGATATGATTCGGCCGGCATTGCCTTGAACGACAACGGCAGAATCGATGTTTTCAAAGCGCCGGGCAAGCTCGGCAATCTGTGTGCGGCGGCGGCCGGAAAAGCGGACAAGCTGCCGGCGACCGGCGGCATCGGTCATATCCGCTGGGCCACCCACGGCAAAGCGACGGTTGAAAACGCGCATCCGCATCTGTCAAACGACGGCCGGCTGGCGCTGGTGCATAACGGCATTATCGAAAATTACAAGTCGCTGCGCGAAGAGCTGGAGCAGGAAGGATATGTCTTTTCTTCCGAAACCGATACCGAAGCCGCGGTGCATCTGTTTGAACGCGAATATAAAAAATCCGGGTCGCTGGAAGCGGCGGTAACGGCCGGAGTGAGGCGGCTGAAAGGAGCGTTTGCCTTTTGTGTCATGCATCAGAACGAACCGGACAAGATCGTTGCCGTGCGGCAGAACGCGCCGCTGATCGTGGGACTGGGCAAAGACGAGAACTATGTTGCCAGCGATATTCCGGCCATTGTCGGCAAAGTGCGGCGGATTATTTATCTGAACGATGGTGAAATAGCCGTAATTACCCGAAACGAGGCAAAAATATACGATTTTGACGGCTGTCCGATCGAACGTCAGCCGGAGTATATCGGCTTTAATCCGGAAGTGATCAGCAAGCGCGGGTATCCGCATTTTATGCTGAAGGAAATTAACGAACAGCCGGACATCGTCCGTCATCTGCTGCAGGATACTTATGCCGGCGGGCGGGAAACACCGCTGCTGCCGAAAGTCAACATTGCCGCCGCGGCCAAAGCGGAGAGGATTGAAATCATCGCCTGCGGTACTTCCCTGCATGCGGCGGCGGTGGCCGGTTTTGCCTTTGAGGAATGGCTGAAAATTCCGGTTTCCGTCGTTGCCGCCAGCGAATATATTTACCGGAGTTGCCTGACCGACGAAAAAACGCTGATGATCGGCATTTCCCAGTCGGGCGAAACGGCCGATACCATCACCGCGGTCAAACGGGCGGAAGAACGCGGCGCGCATATTCTGGTTTTGACCAACCGCGAGGATTCGAGCATTGTCCGCCATGCCGGCAGTCTGCTGCCGCTGAAAGCGGGGATTGAGGTCAGCGTGGCCGCCACCAAATCCTACACCGCCCAGCTGACCTGTCTGTACCTTCTGGGGCTGGCGCTTGCCTCCGCGCGGGGAAGTCTGCTGCCGGCCGAACTCGGAAAACTGCGCGACGAACTGCGGCAGCTGCCGGCCAAAATGGAAAAGGCGCTGAGCGAGGACGGAAAAGTGAAGGCCGCGGCGGAAAGGTTGAAAGACTACCGGCAGATGATTTATATTGCCCGCGGCGTCAATCTGCCGACGGCGCAGGAAGGCGCCCTGAAACTGAAAGAGATCAGCTACGTCAATGCCAACGGCTACCCGGCGGGAGAACTGAAACACGGGCCGATTGCGCTGCTTGATGAAAATATGCCGGTGACGGCGGTGCTGGCGCCCGGCGGCAGGGTTTATGACAAAATGATTTCCAACTGTGAGGAAGCGCGGGCCAGACATGCGTTTTTGACCGGCGTGAGCTTTGACGGTGACAGGCGGGCGGAAGAGCTGTTCGATTTGCTGCTGACGGTGCCTTCGACCGCGGAAATATTTTCGCCGCTTTTGTTGAATCTGCCGCTGCAGCTTCTGGCTTATTATATTGCCGATCTGCTGGGGCGCGAAGTCGATCAGCCGCGCAACCTGGCCAAGTCGGTTACGGTTGAGTAAAGTCTTCCGTTTCCTCTTCTTCCGCATCGGGCGCCAGCTCGGCCAGCATCTGCCGGGTTTTGGCGATGCCGGTGCGGGCTTCTTCCGCGGCCTGTGCGCGTTTGGCGGTTTCAAAAATATAGAGCGCGTCATGGTAGCAGGCCAGCGCCTCTTCCAGGGCTTCGCGGTTGGCGGAGATTTTGCCTTCCAGATAATAGGTTTCGGCAATTTTCTGCTGGATGCGCGCCCAGTAAAGCGGCTGCCGGTTTTCGGTGACGATTTTCTGCTGGTTGCGGTAGGCGGCCACTGCCAGCCGGCAGATATCGGGGCTCCGCGTGCGGTGGCCGAGGTTGTGCAGAAGATAGCCGAGACTGCCTTCTATATGTCCCCAAAAGCCGGGGAACTGCGCCTGGGTGAAAATGCGTTCGCATTCCCGCAGCTGCGAAACCGAATCGCGCAGCGCCTGCAGGTCTTCGGTTCTTTTCCAGTAGTTGTAGTAAAGGCCGGAAAGTTTGTAGCAAATGTGGCCGTGGTCGTAGGGATAGGTATATTTGCCGAAGTATTTCTGCGCCTGCCGGTAGTCGGCAATGGCGGCGCGGAAATAGACATCCGAATGTTTGTCCGCATAAACCGAAGCGCAGTCGTTTAACTGTCCGAGGTGCAGGTATATGCAGCCGAGGTGCGTCGGCTCAAAAATCTGTTTTTGATATTTGAGGGCGGTTTCAAACAAATTGGCGATGATTTTGAAATCGTTTTCGTTTTTGCCGTCGGCGGCGGCCGTCATGTAAATCAGCCCCAGCTGGTTCATGATGTAGGGCATGTACTCAAGTCCGAGGGATTTGGCGGAATCGATTTTTGAAATGCGGGCAATGATTTTTTTCAGCAGATATTTTTTATAGATCCGGCATTCTTTGTCCGGCCGGTCGGCGGCGCTGACGACGGTGCCGGTCAGAAGATCAAGCAGCGGCTGCGGAAATTCGCCGCCGGTAAGCGCGTCGGCCGGCAGATACATGCTGTCGAGCAGGCAGACGAAAGAACCGTCTTCTTTTTCGTACTGCCGCGGGGTCTGGAAGTTGAGTCGCAGCCGGTTTTCTTCGCGGCAGCCCCAGATCAGGACGTCGGCGCCGGTTTTTTCCAGCAGGTTCTGTCCGCGGTCGATCAGGTCAAAAAAATTGCGGCTTTCGAAGTTGAGGAAAGAAAGGTCAAAATCCGCTTTCAGGCTGGCGACATCCAACCCTTCCGCGCCCTGCAGCAGTTCGGCCAGTTTTTCTCCGCCGCTGCTGCTGACACGGTCGTAAAAGTCGGCAACGATGACTTTGAATCTGATTTCCGCCGGAACATGCCCGACCGCCGGCCTTGCCGTTGCCGGCCGGGGCGGAGACACCAGTTGTTGCAGCAGACGGCGAAACATCAAAAATCATTGTCCTTTTTTATGTAGCTTTTAAACTCGTTGACCCGGTCCTGCAATTCTTCCAGCACCTGCGCGTTGATGTCCCGCAAGGTTTGCGGCGGCGTCGGAATGTTGCGGAAGCGGTAGTCGAGCCAGAGCGTGATCATGGTCGAAACCAGCAGCAGCGACCACGGCGTCGGCGAATAGGCCTGGAAGCAGCCGAAAAACAGCATCAGCATCTGAATGCGGACGGTGAACGAGGCCGCCTGCGCCGGATCCATGCCGTCGGCCGTTGCCTGACGAAAGCCGGTGTTGGCGGACAAGTCTTCGTAGCGGGGCAGAAAAGTCAGTTTCAGCGCCAGCGCCCAGAGGAAGTCAATGAGGAAGAAAAGGGCAAAAATTACGCAGCAGGAGGCTGCGCCTTCGCCCGCCGCCGGCGCGATCAGGGAAAACAGCAGAAAGCCGAAAGCCGCCGCGTCGCGGGAGGAAACCTTGATCCGCGAAGGATGCCAGGAAAAGACCGTCAGCGCCAGAAAGGCGGCGGCAAACATCCAGCCGAAAACGCCGAGCATCAGCGGAAGGGCGTTGACGGCGCCCAATATGCCGATGCCGAGAGAAATGTTGAGCGACTGAACGGCAAGCACGCCGTCGCCGCTGTTGACGTAAGGATACAGACCGGCAAAAAACAGCCATGCCGCGGCCAAAATCAAACGGTTGGCAAGCGGCGGAAGGGAAGGAACGACATTGACGGCGTTTTCCGGCATGACGACGACGGCCAGAACAACGGCGAACGTCAGCAGCGGCGGAAACCAGCGGCGCGGGGAATCGAAACGGCCGGAAGCGGCGATGGCAAAGGCACCGGCAAACGGTACGACGATCTGCCAGAAATTGTAAGAACCGACGAAGTCGTCGCCGTCATAAAGGAAGAAGCGGACGCCGAGCATCAGCGGCAGTAAAACCATGGCCGCCGGAAGAAAGGCGGAACTGCCGAGCCCGCCGCGGTTGAACATGGCCCGGCGGGATACGATGCCGTAAACGGCGGCGGGAATGATAAAGCTCAGGAAAGCCAGCCCCAGGACGATAAAAAAGGTTATGTTCATTGCGGTGCTCCTCACGGGTTGAATGAGTCTGTTATAATATGGATCGGTTATTTCTTCAACAGTTATGTCGTCTGCTTTTGCAGCCGGGCGGCAAAAAAGCCGTCGATGCCGTCCAGCATGTCGGGCAGACAGCGGATGAAGCCTTCGGACGTAATCAGCCGTTCAAAACCCGGCTGCCGGAAGGGGTTGATTTCTTCCGCGGCAACCGGAAGAATCGCAAAATCGGGATGTTCCGCGATAAAACGGCCGATCTGCCTTTCTCCCTCGTCTTTGCTCATTGAACAGACGGCATACATCAGAATGCCGCCGGGCGCGACCGCTTTGGCCGCGGCGTTCAGCAGTTTTTGCTGAAGGCCGGCGCTGCGGCGGACGTCGGCGACGGTGCGGGTATGAACGATTTCCGGATGGCGGCGCAGCGTGCCGTCGGCCGAGCAGGGGGCGTCAAGCAGCACGATGTCGTATTGCGGGCAGTCGCTGAGATACTCAAAAGCGTCGGCGGCAATGACTTTTTGCGCTTTCATGTGCAGGCGGGCGAGGTTTTCCTCCATTGTCTTCAACCGCGCGGCGGAAACGTCGAGCGCGGTAACGTCCGCTTTTCCGGCGATCAGCTGGGCGGTTTTGCCGCCGGGGGCGGCGCAGAGGTCGAGCACTTTCCTGCCTTCAACGCAGCCTAGCGCAATGACCGGCAGCGCGGCGGAAAAGTCCTGCACCCACCAGCAGCCGTCCTTAAAACCGGGCAGTTCGGCGACGCTGCCGGCGTCGTTAAGTCGGATGCTGCCGCTGCCCATCAGCCGGCCGCCGAGTTTTTCGCGCCAGTCTTCGGGATCCGCGCGGACGGTGATGTCGAGCGCCGGTTCCTCGACGGCGGCCTTCTCGATGGCGGCGATCTGCCGCCCGGAGTAGTCGCGGCGAAGCATTTCCTTAAAGGCCGGCGGGAAGAAGGGCAGCGGTGGCCGGGCGGCTATTTGTCCGCGGTCGCGGCAGATTTTGCGCAGTATGGCGTTGACGAAGCCGCCGGCATATTTGCCGCCTTTTTTCTTGGCCAGTTCGACATAGCTGTTGACGGTGGCGTAGTCGGGCGTGTGAAAGTAAAGGACTTCGACCGCGCCGAGGATGATTGCGGCATGCGGCGCGTCCGGCCGGGCGGGGATTTTTTTGGCGGCGTAACCGCGAATCACGCTTTTGATGAATTCCTGCCGGCGGAGCGCCGTCATCACCAGCCGTTTGACGAAAGCCGTTTCCTGCGGGGAAAGCCCTTTGAGTTCGTCGGCGCTGCCGCCGACACGGGCCGAATCGAGAGATTTCATGTAAATTTCGAAAGCCGTATTGCGAATGTCCACGTTTGTTTTCCTTTTCAGATCAATTGTCCGGTAACGGGCAGTTTAGGTAATTGCGGCGGCAAATACAAGTGCGAAAGTAATTTAACCCTATTGTATTTTTGCGAAATATATTATAGCCTTATGCGCAAAACCAAGAAATCGGACTAATTTTAAGATACGGAGAAAAAAGTTGAAGGACGACTGCAGCGCCCGTCATAACGGCAAGCCTTTTGCCGAATGGCGGAAAGAATGGGAAATGGAAGAAAGATATAATTTCCGCACGATCGAAAGCAAATGGCAGAAGATCTGGGACGAAGAAAAAGCCTATAAGGTAGAAATTGACCGAAACCGGGAGAAGTTTTACGTTCTGGTCGAATTTCCCTATCCGTCCGGCGCCGGGCTGCATGTGGGGCATCCGCGTTCCTATACCGCGCTTGACGTGGTGGCGCGCAAAAAACGGATGCAGGGCTTTAACGTGCTTTATCCGATGGGCTTTGACGCCTTCGGGCTGCCGGCCGAAAACTATGCGATCAAGACCGGCGTGCATCCGGCGGTTTCGACCAAGGCCAACATCGAAAACTTTACCCGGCAGCTGAAATCTATCGGTTTCAGCTTTGACTGGGACCGCTGCATAACCACCTGTGATCCGGAATATTACAAATGGACGCAGTGGATGTTTATCAAGTTTTTTGAAAAAGGTTTGGCCTATAAGGACAAGATTGCCATCAACTGGTGTCCGTCATGCAAAGTGGGACTGGCCAACGAAGAAGTGGTCAACGGCCGCTGCGAGCGCTGCGGCGCCGAAGTGGTGCGCAAGAACAAAGAACAGTGGATGATCGCCATTACCAAATATGCCGATCGACTGATTGAAGATTTGAACGAACTGGATTTCATCGACCGGGTCAAGTCGCAGCAGATCAACTGGATCGGCCGTTCGGAAGGTGCCGAGCTGGATTTCGGTCTGACCGACAAGGAAGGAAATCCGCTGGCGGACAGAAAACTGACGGTTTTCACCACCCGGCCGGACACCGCTTTCGGCGTCACTTACATGGTGCTGGCACCGGAGCACAAATATGTGGCCGAGCTGGCGGACCGGTTTGAGAACAAGGATGAAATCAGAGCCTATGTTGAAGCGACGGCGAAAAAGTCGGAGCTGCAAAGAACCATGGACGACAGCAAAACCGGGGTTGAGCTGAAAGGCGTTAAGGCAAGGAATCCCTACAACGGCGAACTGATTCCGGTCTTTATTTCCGATTATGTTCTTACCGGTTACGGCACCGGCGCGATTATGGCGGTGCCGGCGCACGACCAGCGCGACTATGATTTTGCCAAGGCGTTTAACCTGCCGATCGTACAGGTGCTGGAAGGCGGCGACATTGCCGAAAAGGCGTGGGAAGAAGACGGCGCCCATATCAATTCCGGCTTCTTAAACGGCATGAACAAGGAAGACGGCATGCGGGCGGCGATCGACCATGCGGTGAAAAACGGTTTCGGCCGCGCCAAAGTGAACTTCAAACTGCGCGACTGGGTTTTCTCCCGTCAGCGTTACTGGGGTGAACCGATCCCGATGGTTTACTGCGAACACTGCGGCTGGCAGCCGGTTCCCGAATCGGAGCTGCCGCTCAAACTGCCGCAGGTGCCGGACTATCATCCGAACGACGAAGGCGAATCGCCGCTGTCCAAGGCTTTCGACTGGGTTAACACCACTTGTCCGAAATGCGGCGGCAAAGCGCGGCGGGAAACCGACGTGATGCCGAACTGGGCGGGTTCTTCCTGGTATTTCCTGCGTTACTGTGATCCGCACAACGACAGGGAATTTGCTTCCAAAGAAGCGCTTGACTACTGGATGAACGTCGACTGGTACAACGGCGGTATGGAACATACCACGCTGCACCTGCTGTATTCCCGTTTCTGGCATAAGTTCCTCTATGATCTGGGACTGGTGCCGACAAAAGAGCCGTACAAAAAACGCACTTCGCACGGCATGATTCTGGCGGCAAACGGAGAAAAAATGTCCAAGTCGCGCGGCAACGTAATCAATCCCGACGACATCGTCAATTCTTACGGCGCGGACACTTTCCGCATGTATGAGATGTTTATCGGACCGTTTGATCAGGTGGCCATGTGGTCGGACGAAAGCCTGATGGGCGTATACCGCTTTGTCGGCAAAATTTACGGCCTGATGAAGAAAACGGCGCCGGTTGAAGCTTCCGCCGCCGATCTGCGGGCAATGCACAAGTGCATTCTCGAGGTCAGCGAGCGAATCGATCAGATGCGTTTTAACACCGCAGTTTCTTCGCTGATGACCTATGTCAATTATATGTCGGGGCTGGAGCAGATTCCGAACCAGTTATATCTGACGCTTCTGAAGCTGATTTCCCCGTTTGCGCCGCACCTGGCGGAAGAAATGTGGGCGCGGATGGGGCAGGACGGTCTGATCGTGGCCGAAAGCTGGCCCGAGGGCGATCCCAAACTGGCGGAAGAAGACACGGTGACGATGGCGGTTCAGATTTGCGGCAAAATGCGCGGCACCATTGAGGTGAAAAAAGACGCGCCGCAGGCCGAAGTCGAAGCCAAAGCGCTGGCGCTGGACAACGTTGTCCGTCAGCTGGAAGGCCGCGAAGTGAAAAAGATTATTGTCGTTCCCAACCGGATCGTCAATATTGTGGCATAATCAACGGAAGGGGAACGCCGGTTCCCCTCTTTTGCAACGAAAGGACAAGGTTTTGCTGTTTCGGAAAAAATATGTGCTGTTGCTGGTTCTGGCTTTGTGCGGCTGCGGGTTTGAACCGCTTTACGTGGAAAAAAAGCATGACAACATGTGGTATTACGGCGGCGATTTTGACACCTCGATCAGCCAGGAAATGGCGCAGATCAGCATTGAGCCGATTTCTCAGCGTTTCGGGCAGATCATGCGCAACGAACTGATCGATCTGCTGACGCCGAAGGGAACGCCGAAAAGCCCTAAATACCGTTTGTTCGTTCATCTGACCGAAAAACGCATTTCCGATCAGGCGCTGCGTTCGGACATTACCGCAACCCGCAAAATGGTTCGTTACAAAGTCGGCTATTATATGACGGAAGGCACCGAACAGGTGTTGAAAGGCGACAGCATTGCCTATGTCAGTTACGATATTCTGGCCAATCCGTATTCGACGACCATGGCGCAGAAGAAAGGCGACGAAGACGCGGCCAAAATCATTGCCAACGACATTGCCCTGCGACTCGGCGCCTATTTCCACAGCGTGATCACCAACCGGGGAAATCCGAATGATTTTTAAGTCGGTGCAGGTTGACGGCTTTGTCAAAAAACCGGACGAGAAGATCAGAGCGGTGCTGGTTTACGGCAGTAACGACGGTTTGCGACGCGATACCGTAAAACGGCTGGCGGCTGCGGTTTGTCCCGATTTGAACGATCCGTTCCGGGCAGCAGAGCTTGCCGGCGGCGATCTGGCCGCCGACATCGGTGTGCTTTACGGCGAATTTAACGGTCAGTCGCTGACCGGCGGCCGCCGGGTAATCATTGTCAACGATGCCGGCAACGACCTGACCAAAGCGATCCGCAAAATGCTGGACGAAAGTCCGAATACCGGCAATTTGCTGATTCTGTCCGGCGCCGGCAGCCTGAACAAAAAGTCTTCGCTGGTCAAACTGGCCGAAGACAGCGAGGACATGGCGGCCGTCGCCTGCTACGAGGACAAGAACGAAGACATTTGTTCGGTTTTAAAAAGCATGGGAATGACTTTTGAACCGGCGGCGGTACAGCTGCTTTGTTCCCGGTTGTCCGGCGACCGGATGGTTAATCTGAACGAACTGGAAAAGCTGGCCACTTATATGGGAACGGCCAAAAACGTAACGGCGGAAATCGTCGGCAAAATCATCAGCGACGCTTCCGATGCCGCTCTGGACGACATCTATTACGCAGCGCTCGGCGGCGACAAGGTGAAGGCGCTGTCCTTTTATACCCGTTACGTCAACGAAGGCAACGAACCGGCGGCGGTGGTGCGGGGACTGACGTATCACCTGATGAAACTGCTGGTGTGCCGGGCGGGAATCGAGAACGGCGAAAGCGTTGACCGGGCAATGCAGCGGCTGATGCCGCGGATTATTTTTTACCGCACGGACGCCTTCAAACAGCAGTTGTCATACTGGAGCCGCGACAAACTGCTGCGGGCGCTGGAAATGCTGTATGCCGCGGAAAAAGACTGCAAGACCACCAATATGCCGGCGGCGGAGGTTGTCAGCATGCTGCTGTTGCGGCTGGCGGCCGCGGCCAAACGCCAGGGTTAGAAAATGACCAGCGCAAGGTTTGCCGAGTTTATCAGTATCTGGCGGCGGAAATTCGGTATCGAACGCAGTATTGACGAGCGGGTGTGCGAGGACGAAGAAGGGCGGCCGCTGCCGTGGTATACCTATCCGGCAACAGAATATCTGGCACAGTTCGATTACCGCGGCAAACGGGTTTTCGAATACGGCTGCGGCAATTCCGGCCTGTTTTGGGCCGGGCGCGCCGACTCGGTCACCGGCATTGAAGACAACCGGGAATGGTTTGCCAAATGGGAGAAGAAATTTAACCGGCCGAATCTGGAAATCCGTCTGCGTCCGGAAGGCGAAGAATATGAAAACGCGATTTTTGAAGACGGCTGTTGTTATGACCTGATTGCCGTCGACGGCAAGCGGCGCGCCGAATGCGCGGCGGCTGCCGTCAAAGCGCTGGCGCCGGGCGGTTTGATTATTTTGGACGACAGCGACCGCGTCAATACCAGCCGGGACTATGCGAGGGCGATTGCCGGGTTGAAGGCAGCCGGTCTGTTACAGGTCGATTTTTACGGTTTCTGTCCGATGAACTGTTACGCCAAATGCACTTCGCTTTTTTTCAGCCGCGATTTTGCTTTTGAACCGGTGTCGCCGGTGCAGCCGGTCTGCGGCCGCGGCAGCTTGTGGGCGATGAGCCGCCGGCAGAGAAAAGAGTTTTATAAAAAATTCGGATGAGGGTAACAAAAAAGGTTAAGTAAAAATACTTGCATATTAAAAAACGATGTGTTAAGCTTTAAAAAGTCATCAGGGGGTTATCTGATGACAAGCACCGCGAAAGGGGCGGAGAGCTTAGGGTTTTATTATTTATACTTGACATAAGTGTAAACAGCTTTTTAAGGGGAAGAGCTATGAAAACACGCAATTCATGGATATTTGTGCTCGCTGCATTCTTTTGCGGTGCGCTTTTTTGTACTCAGGCTTTGGCCAAGGTCTGCTTTGTCGGTGACGAAGAATGCGGTTCCGGCGCCAGTTTTGAACCGGCAGAGGAATTGCCCAACAAAGACCTTTGCAGACAGGAAAAATACGATACCCTGGCCAGCGCTTGCGCCAACCCGGGCGGCGTTTGTCCCTATGATGCCAGATACGTCAGGTGCTGCCCTTCGGAATATGCCTATCAGGCCTGCGTTTATCCTTTGGAAACGGTGAAAAAGATTGTGGACGGCAAAACGACCGTTGACAGATGCGGTAGTTTATACAAATGCCAGTGTCCTTCGGAATACGGCGTAACTTCCGATTATGCCAAGACTAACAATTGTCAGCCCGGCGGCGGATATTGCATGTTAAACGACGGAACTACGGATCAGGTCAAATACAAGACCTGTTCATGCGACACTTCGGTTTATACGGATGCAACCAAATGCTCCAACAATCAGACGGAAGAGGCCTCCTGTACGGACGAAAAAGGAAAAGTGCGGAAAAAGTGCTATTGCAATCGAAGCAGATTTCCTTATGCGGCTTGTGAGTATGGTTCAAAAGGGACCATTTGCATAGACAGCAACATTAACCGGGAATATTATCAGCAGTGTAAAACGGCCAGAGAAAGATGCATTGAAGAGAACTTCATTGCGGAAAACGTCACCCAATGTCCGCAAGGGTCGACGGCCTGCACTTCGACCGTAAGCGGTAAAAAATACTATTGCGCTTTGGGCGAAGGTTGTCCTTACCCGGTTGTTCCCCAGCTTTACAAGTGTCAGTTCGACAAGGGTAGATGGTGCAAAGCCAACGGCTATACCCAGGAATCGTCGACGCCGGTTACCAGAAACGCAAGTTGTATAGATGCGGCAACCGGTTTGGAAGGCAAGGCTGAACCTTGTACGGAAAATACAAATACGCCGACCTATTATTATCGTTGCAAGCTGACCTGTGCGCAAAGAGCGCAATTGGGGGCAACTCGCAACAATGATTTGACACTGGATGCAGCGTTAGCTAACGCCGGAATTAAAGCTTATTATAATACAATGGGTGGTGATAAACATTTGTATGTGGCAGAAGGCGGGGTTGTCCCGACGGCAAATAAAGAAAACTGGAAAGATATCGGCAGCAGAATTGACTTTGCCTCAGTTAACGGGATTCAGGCTTTGTGCGATCGTGATCAAACAAATTATATGGAATGTTGTGAGGAAAGAAGCCAGTATAGTAACAGACCGACCCTTCAGTTTGACGGTTCGGCTATTGATGCTACGAATAATTGGTTTAACAAGAATATGTCGGATATTGAGATTAAGTTAATCGCCAGCAGTCAGGGTAACGGGTTTGGTGAAACGTTTTCTGTAAACAATGCAACGTGGAATAATATAACAATTACTCAAACTGTTGCTCCTGAGAGCGTAAAAGTTGGCAATGACGAGGGTAAATATCATTGGATATCGGATAAAAAGAACACAATTTTAATCCGGAGCAACAATACCTTGAAATTTACGGGGCTGCTGTCTCTTAAAATAGGCGGTTCTACTTATGAAGTAGAAAACAAAAGCTGTACTGAAACGGCAACAGACTTTTATAGCGGTAGTTGTCCTTATCTGTCTTATCTGCACTTTCGTGTGGAAAATGGCGGCGTCGTCGAATTTAGGGATACGACAATCAGAAGTTCTTACGATACCGCTTCGTGGGATGGTGATAACGGTGCAATGCTGTTTTATAACACCAAAATGTATGACAGCTGGTCATCAATCGGTGATATCTGGAGTAATATGAACGTCGGTTTAAGTAATTCAGACTTGACAATCAGTAAATTGCGTCTTCGCGGTTCGGAAAGATCTGACATTAACCGGAGATTTGGCGGAGTTTCTTCTTTGGGCGATTGGGAACGGCAACATGGTGACCAAAAATTAACAAGAGCAAGAGGAATACATATTACAAACGGTTCTTCGGTTGAGTTATTGGAAGCAGGGTGGATATATAACGAAGCAAAGATTTATGTCACCAGCAGCTCCAGCCTGACGGCCCAAAAACCGATAGAGTTGAATCATCAAGAAGATACCGTTGTTTGTCTTGATTATGCAACTATTAAAGTTAACGGGCAAAGCTTCGGTTCCAGAAGTTACAGAACAGCCGTGAACGGACGGTGGTCGCATCACAGACTAATGGGAAGAGATTCTGTATCAACCTGGTTGGATACTCGAGGGTTTGACAGCGGGAATTGGTATTATAAATACGATGAGGGAAACACGGATGGTCAGTATCCTTGTTCTACGGGCGGTAAGTGTGACGGTAAGTGCAATTCTGACTACAGTCCGAATTATAATAGCTCGCAATATTGTTCCGGATGTTATAATGCATCGAATATGGGGCTAGCCTACTGAAAAATTACAGCAAATTATTATTTCTTATTATTTTAGTGTGACATATTATTGGAGTCCGGTATTTACATGCCTTCTGAAAAATAAGGAATGTTCTTTGCTGATCGGAAAAGAATTTTTTTAACCCTTTAAATTTTTTAGAGTATGAAAACAAAACTTTTTCTGTCTGCATTGACGCTTGGCGCAATGATGACGACCTTTGTCGCTTGTGACAAAGAAGAGCCTTATGTAGATCCCGGCAAGGTGATCGAAAGTGAAGTGGTCGATCCCGGAACGGCCGAAGAGGTTGAAGAAACCGACAATGGAACCGAAGGGATTTCTCTCAGTTATGAATCCTGGATTGTGGTTCATCAGGTGTTTGCCGATGGCAGCACCTCACAGCCGCAAACCCGGACAGGAGCATCTGCTTCGGCGGGAAATAAGATTTCCGTTGTTTTGGAGAGCAGACTGACAGACGTTTCCGCGGTTGCAGATGTTTCCGGCTTTGAACTGAACGAAGCCGTCAGCAAGATCGACTATCGGGAACTTGGTTCGGCAAAACATGAAACCCAGTCGTTTGTGACGGTAATCGATTCCGCAACTGTTTATACGGTGGATTACGGAATTTTTGCCGTTGAATTTGTTCTTCCTTATCAGGCGGCGGTTTATGATGACGGTATCACCAAAGTAACGATGCCTTATCATAAATATACCGATGTTCGGGATAACGGAGGCGAACTGAGCGATTTGGAAAGTGTGACCGAGAATGGCGTGACTTATCTGCGAAAGCTGTACAAACATTCAATTGTGGCAGATTTCAACGGAAAGTCATATACCGTTAACGCTGAAATTGTTTTACGAAAGGAACAAAAAGGGGATTACCTGATTGAACAAAAAGTGGTTGACGAAGGTGTAGAACTCGTTTCCTATGACTTGGCAGCCAAAACAGGTGTTTCTCGTTCCTGGATCAAGATTCAGGAAATATGGTCGGAAAGTGGCGTGAAAGAATTTAAGAAGGAAGTTTTATTGTATAATGAACCTTCCGATGGAGCATATGCCACTTTTATGATGACCGTTCCCGAAAAATGCAATTTCTCGGATTTAACGGTAGGCAAGCCGCAGGTATGGACGGAGACGGGGAATGTAAGAGAAGAAGACGGTATGCTCATTACGGCATATTCTTCCGATTATTATATACCCGTAATTTATTCGGTAAAAAACGTACAAGCGGATTTTGCTTTTGGAGTAGTTTTCGAAAAAGCCGTTTATTCCAACGAAGGCTTTGAATATGAAATGCCGGCGTTTGAATATTCAGATCCCAAACCCAGTATGTCGCAGGCCAGTGACTGGTATTTACATGAACGAGGAGGCAGTGCAATGGATATTAATTTCGTTGCAACAATTAATTTTGGAGAGGCTGCCTATACGTATGTGAGAGACGGTTGCGTGATTTATTATGGCGAAAGGCCGTAACTTGTATTAAGCAGAAAGGTCCTTTTCGGGTCTTTCTGCTTAAGTTGATTTTAACTAGGAGAATTAAGATGAAATTTGGAATGTTATTAATTGTTTTTTCTGCTTTATGTTTCAATATGCTGACTTTTTCCAATGCTTTTGCCGAGGATGAAGTTGCACAGCCGGATGAGCAGGCACAGCCTTCAAGGGCGGAATAAGGATATCTTTTAAAAAAGGTGTTGATCATAAAAGCTTTTGATGATTTGGCGGGAAGTTTTTATGACAATGTAAATTAAAAAGCTCTGTCTTCCAAGACAGAGCTTTTTAATTGTTTTGCAGTCTAACAGCTATCCCCCAGTTTACTGGGGGATAATTTATTTTTGTCTTTGTTGTGAATATCTTATATGAATATAAAAACCTCCTGATTTGGTCAGGAGGTTTTTTGGTTTTGCGAAAATTCAAAAGCTGTTCTGGGTTTTCCTTCTACCTCTTGTAAGCCGCGCGGGGGCGGTAGTGGGTATGCAGCAGCTGGTGGGCCTTTTCGCCGTTCGGGGCGCCGATATATTCCTCGTAAAGGGTTTTGATCGACTGATTGTGGTGCGAAAGGCGGTTGGCCGCTTTCAGGTCTTCGTCAAACAGGCCTTTGGCGCGTTTGCGGCGGATGTCGTCGGTGATGCCGCGCGGTTTCGGCTGTCCGGGCAGCATTACCCGCGGTTGTCCGCCGCCGGCGATGCAGCCGCCGCGGCAGGCCATGACTTCGACAAAGTGGTAGGGAATTTCCTCACCCGCCGCTTTGGCTGCGCGAATCCGTTCCAGCACTTTTTCGACATTGCCGGTGCCGTGGGCGACGGCAATGCGAATCGTTTTGCCGGCGATTTCCACTTCCGCTTCCTTGATGCCGTCAAGGCCTTCGATTTCCCGGAAATTGAGTTCGCCCAACTCTGTGCCGGTAATGTAGAAATAGGCGGTTCTCAGGGCTGCGGTCATTACGCCGCCGGTGGCGCCGAAAATGGTGCCGGCGCCGGAATATTCGCCGAGCGGATTGTCGGCCGCCTCATCCGGCAGGCTGCGAAAATCGATGCCCGCCTGTTTGATCATCCGCGCCAGTTCGCGGGTGGTGAGCGAAACGTCGACGTCCTGAAAACCTGAAGAACTCATGTCTTCGCTGCGGACGATTTCCCATTTTTTGGCAGTGCAGGGCATAATTGAGATGACGCGGATTTTGGCCGGGTCAAGCCCCATTTTGTCGGCGTAGTAGGTTTTGGCCAGCGCGCCGACCATTGATTGCGGCGATTTGCAGGTGGAGAAGTGACTGATCATGTCCTGATGATATTTTTCCAACAGGTCGACCCAGGCCGGGCAGCAGCTGGTGAACATCGGCAGGCTTTCCGGCTCTTGGGTAAAGCGGCGGACAAATTCGTTTGCCTCTTCGATGATCGTCAGATCGGCGCCGAAGTTGGTGTCAAAAATGCGTTTGAAACCCATCCGGCGCAGCGCGGCATAGGTTTTGCCGGTCAGGTTTTCGCCGAAATCGAAGCCGAATTCCTCGCCGATGGCGACGCGCACCGCCGGCGCAATCTGAACAATGGTATAGATGTCCTTGTCGTTTAGCATGTCCCAGACTTTTTGCGTTTCGTCATATTCGACGATGGCGCCGGTCGGGCAGTGAGCCGAACACTGGCCGCATTTGATGCAGGGGCTGTCGGCCAGGTTGATGCCGTTGGCGGCGGTGATCCGGGTGGCCAGGCCGCGGTTTAGGTAACCCAGCGCCCAGACGTTTTGCTGATTCTGGCAGACTTCGACGCAGCGGCCGCAGAGGATGCATTTGCTCGAATCGAGTACCAGCGCTTTGGTCGAATCGTCAATCGGCCAGCGTTTGGTCAGGTTGGGCAGGGTTGCATCCTTGATGCCGAAGGTGTTGGTCAGGTCCTGCAGTTCGCAATGGCCGGAACGGATGCAGGTCAGGCAGGCGTTGGGGTGGTTGCTTAAAATCAGTTTTAAGACCGTGCGGCGGACGTCAACCAGTTCGGCGTCGGAGGTGATGACTTCCATCCCTTCGGCGATCGGAGTCGAACAGGAGCGCATGATGCGTCCGTTGACTTTGACAATGCAGATGCCGCAGCCGGCGGTGGCGTCAACGTCGGGATGCTTGCACAGGGTGGGGATTTCGATGTGGACGCTGCGGGCGGCTTCCAAAATGGAAGTGCCGGCGGTGGCTTCAACCTCGTAGTTGTCGATTTTCAGTTTTACCATTATTTTGCCTCCCTGTTTTTTGCTTCGTTTGCGGCCACTTTGGCTTCGTATTCCTCGCCGAAGTAGCGCATGGTGGAAAGAACCGGGTTCGGCGCCGTCTGGCCTAAGCCGCAGAGCGAGGCCTTTTGCATGGCGACGGCGATTTTGCGCAGTTCTTCAATGTCTTTTTGGGTTCCCCGTCCCTTGGCGATTTTTTCCAACAGCAGCAGCATCTGTTTGCCGCCGATCCGGCAGGGGGCGCATTTGCCGCAGGATTCGTCGACCGTGAAATCAAGGTAGAATTTGGCGATGTCGACCATGTCGGCGGTTTCGTCCATCACGATCATGCCGCCCGACCCCATGATGGAGCCGACTTTTTTCAGTTCTTCATAGCAAACCGGCAGGCTGACGTCGGTTGCCGGGATCACTCCGCCCGAAGGACCGCCGGTCTGCACGGCTTTCAGTTTTTTGCCGTTCGGTACGCCGCCGCCGATTTCGTTGACGATGGTGTCGATGGTGGTGCCCATCGGCACTTCGATCAGGCCGGAATGCTCAACCTGTCCGGTGAGGGCGAAAACCTTGGTGCCTTTGGAGGTTTCGGTGCCGAAGGAAGAAAACCAGTCGGCGCCTTTTAGGATAATCGGCGCGACGTTGGCCAGCGTTTCCACGTTGTTGATGCAGCTCGGTTTGTCCCACAGGCCGACTTCCGTCGGATACGGCGGGCGCGGACGCGGGGTGCCGCGTTTGCCTTCAATCGAATGGATCAGCGCGGTTTCCTCGCCGCAGACGAAAGCGCCGGCGCCAAGCCTGATGTCGATGTTGAAGTTAAAACCGCTGTTCATGATGTTGTTGCCGAGCAGACGGTTCTTTTTGCAGGCTTTGATCGCTTTTTCGATCCTTTCCACCGCCAGCGGATATTCCGCGCGGATGTAAAACCAGCCTTCGGTGGCGCCGATGGCGTAGGCAGCAATCATCATGCCTTCAATGACGTCGTGCGGGTTGGATTCCAAAATACTGCGGTCCATATAGGCGCCGGGGTCGCCCTCGTCGCCGTTGCAGATGATGAACTTGTCGTCAACCACCGGCACTTTGGCCGCCAGCTCCCATTTCAGTCCGGTGGGGAAGCCGGCGCCGCCGCGGCCGCGCAGGCCGGATTTTTTGATCTCGGCGGCGACTTCGGCCGGGGTCATGGTTTTTAAAACTTTTTCCAGCGCCAGATAGCCGCCGCGGGCAATGTATTCCTGAATGTCTTCGGGATCGAGATGGCCGGCCTGTTTTAACACCACCTTTTCCTGCTTGGTGAAAAACGGCAGGTCGAGCGAGAGGACGTATTTGCTTAAAAATTCCGGCAGTTCAAACGCTTCTCCCGCTTCCAGTTTGAGGGCGGGAATCACGTGTTCGGAGATGATAATCCGCGCGACCAGCGGTTCCAGCCTTTTGTAAAGCACGTCCTTTTGCCCTTTGATTTCCACTCTGACCAGCGGTCCCTGGGCGCAGAGCCCCATGCAGCCGGTGGCAACGATGCGGACTTTGCCTTCCAGTTCGTGTTCGGCCACCGCCGATTTCAGCAGGTCGAGAATGTCGTCGCTGCCGGAAGACTTGCAGCCGGTGGAATGGCAGCAGTAAATGGTGCAGAGGTAGCGGTCAAGATCCTGTAATTTGTTTTTGGCAATTTCGTGGATGTCGAATCTTTTGTCAATTTCGTTCATGTCAGCCATGGGCCAGCTCCTTGTCTTCGTCGTCAAATTTTTTGCGCCATTCGTCGATGATGTTGCGGACGTCGCCGACGGTTACGCGGCCGTAGGTTTTGCCGTTGACCACGCAGACCGGGGCCAGGCCGCAGCAGCCGACGCAGCGGACGCATTGCAGGTGGAAAGTGCGGTCGGGGGTGCTTTCTCCCTCGCCGATGCCGAGTTCTTTTTTGAATTCTTCCAGAACCTTGTCGTTGCCTTTTAAATAACAGGCGGTTCCCGTACATACCGAGATAACCGCCTTGCCGGGAGCTTCCAGCTTGAAAAAGTTGTAAAAGGTAAGAACTTCGTAAATTCTGGCCAGCGGAATGTTCATCGCCTGCGCCACTTCAAGCGCGTCTTCCCAGGGAACGTAACCTTTTATGTCCTGGATTTCGTGGAGCGCCATAATCAGCGACCCCCTCTTTTTGCGCCACTTGGTGGCTACCTGCGTTGCAACAGAAGTATCGCCCATATGCTCATCCTCCTAAAATGATTGTGTATGCGCTTATGTTATTACCATATTCGTTAAAACATGATTACACAAGCTTAAAAAAAGTCCGTCTTGATAACTTGACGCGGTTCAGAGGTGTCCGGTTTTAAACAACTGGCGGTATTTGTAGATGCTGCCGCCTTCAACGTCCCAGCTGAAGTCTTTGCGCATGGCGTTTACCGTCATCCGGCGAATCTTGTCAAAGTGGCAGTAAAACGTTTCCAGCGCTTTGCACAGCGTTTCCGCATAGGCGTTGGTGTTGTTTTTCAAACGTTGGGCGGTCAGATTGTTGCCGTAGACGCGGCGCTTGTGAGAAGAGAAGAACACTTCGGTGCGGAAGCCGTCGACGCCGTTTTCGATGGTGTCAACCAATCCGCCGGTGGACATGGCAACCGGCAGCGCGCCTTTGGCCATCGCTTCCATCTGGGTCAGCCCGCAGGGTTCAAAGCGGCTGGGCATCATGTAAAAGTCGGAAGCCATCTGAATGGCATAGGCAAAGTCGTCCTGATAGCCGCGGAAAACGAAGATGCGTTCGCCGCATTTGGGATTTTTTTCCATCACCCGGTCTTTAAGATTGGTCAGATGTTCGAAATATTTGCTGTCGCCGGCGCCGCCCAGAAGGAATATCGGCATTTCGATGTTTTTCAGAGCGCCGAAGCGGTTAAACAGGTTGGTAATGGCCTGAGCGGCGATGTCATAGCCCTTTTGTTCGACCAGCCGGCTGGTGGCGCAGACGATCGGAGTATGCTCAATGTTTTTGATCTTTTTGCTCAGGTCGTTGAAACGGTATGTGTCGACCAGCGGAATCACTTTTTGCTTGAAGTCCGGATCGGAAGCGATTTTGGAAATCAGGCGGATAAATTCCTTTTTGTTTTCCAGCTTGGCTTCCAGATGATTTTCATCGTAAAATTTGAAATTAAACGGAGCAAAATAGCGGTTGATCGCCTCAATCCGGTCCGGGTTGGGGGTGATCAGCTTTTTGTCGTAGCCGTTGACGATGCCGAAGAAGTTGCGGTGGTCTTTGCGGATTTTCAAAATGTCGCGGAAGTCAAAGCCGAAATCGAGTTCTTTTGACACCTCTTCCATATAGTTTTTGGAAACGGTTACCACCCGGTCGGCAAGATGAAAATTGCAGGAAGCCTGATTGTAGCAATCGTAGACGATCAGCGTGTCGCAGGTGCGCGGGTTGCTGTTTTTGATCGCCTTGGCGTTTTTGAAAACGGCGGTTGCCGTGTTTTCATAAAGAGAATTGAGAATTTTCGAGGTGTTGGGGTAGTCCCAGCCCTGATAGCCGAGATGGTGCGCCAGATGAACGACCGGCAGGTTTTTCAGTCTGCCGCACAGCGCGTCGTCGATCAGTCCGGCCTCCAGTTGAGCGATTGAAAAATATTTGGTCAGTCCCGCCAGCGCGCCGCTGTGCCAGTCGTTGGCGATCAGCAGGTTGGGCGCCTTGAGCGGCGTTTTGCTTTTTTCGAACAGGGTTTTGACCAGAATGTACACCGCCTTGGAAAAAAAGGCAAAACGTTCGACTTCGTTGATGTCGAATTCGTTTCGGATATAACAGCCGTCCTGGGCCGGGTTGTTGTCCGGGTGCGGGTTGATGGAGAAAAAGCGTTCGTTTTGCAGAAAAACGTATTCGACGTTTTCAAATCTGCCGCGATAGACGCCGACGTTGTATTTTGTCAGCGTGCTGCGGTTGCCGTAAAAAGGCACTTTGAGAGTTAAAAGCTTTTCTACCTTTACCGATTTTTTTTCGGCGCCGTAATAAACGTCTGCTTCCAGGCGGGCTTTTTTCTTGCCGGTGTCGCCGGCATATAGCGGAGTGACCACGGAAACGACGTCGCCGTCGCCGGCAAAAGAGCGGTTAAAAGCTTCCGGCAGTTCGGAAGCGACCATGCCGAGCCCGCCCCATTTCATAAAAGTCGCGGTTTCGGCCGTAATCATCCAGGCGTTGACGTTTCCCGCAAGCGGCCATTCGCTTTTGCCGAGGCACTGCCTGCGTCCGAGGTTCTGGATCTCGGTCAGGTTGGGATTGTTGACAACACTGAAAGTCAGGGAAAATTTTTTAAAGTTAAAATTTTTCGGCAACGGTTTGAATCCGCTGTCGGGTGCTTTCGGCGCAGGAACAGAATTCATTCTCATCTCTCTCGTAGTCAGAATAATCAATCGTAAAAAAGAATATATTGTCTGTTTTAATAATCAATTAAAAAGGCAATAAAAACTTCTCCCCTTGACTTGTTTATCTTTAATCATTAAATGTTGTATATAAGAAATATACGCGCTTTGCAAAAAAATTAAAGAGGGAAAAATGAAAAAGGATAAAAAAGAGCATAACTCCGAAAACGAATGCGAACAGGCATCGGAAAACAACGAAAATCTGACCGAGGAAATCGAGGCGGCCGCGGAAAAAATCGACCGTGAAGCGGAGGCTTTGAAAGCGGAGAATGCCAAACTGAAAGACGACTATCTGCGCGCGTATGCGGAACTGGAAAACACCAAAAAGCGATGCGCCGCGGAAATGGAGAAAAACTCCAAATATGCCGTCAGTTCCTTTGCCAAGGAAATTCTTTCCGTGGCCGACAATCTGCACCGGGCGCTTGCCGCTGCCGAAGAGCTGAGCGGCAGCGAGTGCGAACAGCTGAAAAAAGGCGTGGAACTGACCGAATCGGAATTGAGCAAAGTGCTGGCCAAGTTCGGCGTTACCAGAATGGAACCGATGGGCAAAGTTTTCGATCCCGCTTTCCATCAGGTGGTGCAGGAAGTGGAAGACAAGTCAAAACCCGCCGGCACCGTCGTGGCCGAACTGCAGACCGGTTATATGATCAATGATAGAATTTTGCGGGAGGCGATGGTTATCGTCAGCAGGTAAAGTTCGTTCTACGGTTGTCTGATACAGATTTTACGGATGTTTTTTCCCGCATATGTACATGTACGTCATGCGGGAAAATTTTTTTTTAATCATAATTTATGAACAGATTATTTTTTTGACAGAGATATATTTACAGTATACGCGATATACATGTATTGTAACAATAAGTTTTTAGAAAACTGGTTCTATAGGAAATGTAGAAGCTGTTTATGAAGCGGCGAAAAGAGGTATGTCGGAAGGTGAGTTGGCTATAAATCTAAGCCGAAACAAAGAAATATTTCAGGCGTTGGGGTCGGATGCTGATTTGCAGGATGCATCAGATGATATGGCTGCCAATTTACGGGGAAAAAGGGGGGCGGAAACGGGAAAAACGTTATGGGATAGTTGTCCGCGCAATCCCCGCGAATATTACAAATAGTTTTTATCGGTTGTTTAATGAAAACTTTGCAGGGAAAGAGGAAAGATGGCGATTGAGGAGCGATATAAAAGTTCGCGGTTTTTGGGGGGGACTGCTGTTGTCGGTATTGTGGTTCGGCTTTAAGTTTTTGTTTACGCTTCTGCTTATTGTGATGGCAATCGGCGAATGGTCGCTGGTCGGTTGGAAAATGCGCCGTTTTCCGATAGCCGGCAGCGAAGAGCTGGCTTATTGGGCCGAGTGGCTTTACGTCGTTATGATGGCGGTGATTTTGCTTTATCTGATCGTTTGGACGGTTGCCGGACTGAGCAGAAAAAGTTATCTTGTTCTTGCCGTTTGTGCGGCGCTTTTTCTTTCTTTTGCCTATTCTTCCCATATGGAAACGGTGCGGGCACAAATCATCTGTTCTTCCCATCGTTACGTTTGGGATGCCGATTTGCAAAAATGCCGGGAAGGTTGTTTTGTGTGGATGGAGGAAGACGAATGCCTGTCTGACGAAAAGCCGCAAAAGAGGCCGTCGGTACGGGGCGTTTCAAAAGAAAACGGCTGATTCTTCTGAAAGTCGCTTTTTAACGGCGTATTTTTGCCGGGAACGTTGTTTCCGGATGGCGGCGTCGCGGTTTATGGCCGGCGGTTTTCCGATACAAACGGGTTAACGGGCACAATACCGTTGTCGGGAAGGTTTTTCTCCGTGTTTTTTTATGGTGCGCCGGATGGATAAGAAAGCATGAGGGCAGAACAAACATATCGCACGAAACGAGACGTTCGCTTTTTCTGCCGTTGCAGCCGTAAATGCGAAAACGCAAAAAAATAACCCCCCGGAGTTTCCGGGGGGCTTGTCTTATTCGCCGCGTTTGATTTTTTCAATCAGTTCCTTAACCGACGGAATGCAGCCGTTGCGGTAAAGCGGATCGGTTGCAAAGCGGTAAACCTGATGACCGGCAAACAGCAGATGATCCTTTACGCTGCCGCCGTGTCCGACTTCGTACAGCGTCTTGTGGATGCAATAGGTGCGCGGATCGGGGATGCGGCCGGTTGAACCGGTGGGGCTGACGGCCGACCAGGTGGAGAACTGGCACTGGGAAAGGCAGCCGACGCAGTTTTTGCGGTCTTCCTTCATTTGCTCCCAGTCTTCCGGGGTCATGAAAACGACGGTCTGATCCGGCGTTTCCTTGATCGACGTCAGTCCGGCGTTGATCTGGTTGTTGGCTTTGGCCATATCGTCAGGCTTGATGAACACGGTTTTGTGGTCGCTTATTTTCAGCGGCTGGGAAAATTCCGCGTCGGCTTCCGTTTTGAAAGCGATTTCGCCGTTTTTGCGATCGATCAGTTTAGCCAGAAAAGAATTTTTGATGGCCGAAGAAAAGAAACCGGTGGGGCTGAAACGCTGTAAAATGACGTCGCCTTTTTTGACATGCAGCATCACTTTTTTCCAGGCTTCGCTGATTGGGCTTTCCTTGGTGATCATCGGCCGGGTGCCGAACTGGAAGGCGATTTTGCCGATTTCCGGATTGTCGATGTAGTCTTCCCAGTCTTTCAGCGACCAAACGCCGCCGGCCAGAATGATCGGCGTTTCCGTCAGGCCGTAGCCGTTCATCAGCCGCCGCAGTTCGGCAACGCGGTTATAGGGCGTTTCCGGTTTGGTCGGATCCTCGGCGTTGGAAAGGCCGTTGTGTCCGCCGGCCAGCCACGGGTCTTCGTAAACGACGCCGCCCAGAAATTCGGTAAAATTGGAATAGGCACGTTTCCACAGGATGTTGAAGGCGCGGGCGGAAGAGACGATCGGGTAATAGTAGACGCCGAATTTTGAAGCCAGTGCGCCGAGGTGATAGGGCATGCCGGCGCCGCAGGTGATGCCGTTGATCAGGCCTTTGGCCTTTTCCAGCACGCCTTCGAGGATGCGCTGGGAATCCGCCAGCTCCCACAGCATATTCATGTGGATGCGGCCGTTGCCGCCGGAAACTTCGTGCGCAACCTGAGCCTGGGCGATACCGCCCTTAATGGCTCTTTCCACCATTTCTTCATGACGTTCCGGCCGCGATCTTTTTAAAAACTTTTCAATAACGACGTTGCCTTTGTCGTCGTAAAAGTCCGGGCTGACGCCGGAGAACGTGCCGACGCAGTTTTCGTGCGCCCAGGCACCGCTGCTGCGGCCATCGCTGCCGTTAATGCCTTTGCCGCCTTCAACCAGCGGCAGGACTTCTTTGCCGGAAATGAGAATGGGATTTAAGCTTTTCAAGTTAATAAACCTTTCATAGTATTTTTTTATTTAGAACGCTTATACCATAAAAAATTTTTTTTTCATAGTAAAAATTTAAGGCGCCAGAGCGAGGATTTCAAGCGGCAGCCGGTTGACGGCGATCAGCGTGACCAGCATGCAGATGAAGGCATAGACTTCCAGCAGCAGCGGCAGCAGATCGTAGCGGAAAAGAGGGACTTTCGGGCGGATCTTCTTAAAAATTTTGTGGATGCCGCTCATGATCAGAATAATGCCGATCATCTGCAGGCCGATCCCCGCTTTTGTCAGCGTTTCGGCCAAGGGAGCAAACATAAAATGCAGCATGCCGAAAAAGACCAGATAGACGGCGACCGCGGCGGCGGTAATGTGGTTGGCGCGGATCAGCTTTTGGTGCCGGAGCTGCTTTTCCGCTTCCATTTTTTCCGGCGTCATGTTTTCTATTTCCAGTCCGCGCACGGTTTTGGGCGTTTGCAGCTGCGCCCGGCGTTCGCGCATGTCGGATTTGAACTTTTCCTCCATCAGGCAGAGGCCGCAGCCTTTGGAAGTAAAATAAGCATGGTCGGGATTTTTTTTGCAGGGACGCAGGTTTTGCAGCAGGTTGCGCAGATGGCGCTCCCACTCCGCCGCGCTCGGCCGTTTCATTCCTTTGACGAAGGCGCGGTCGAAAAGTTCCAGCGTGTCTTTGGCAAAGTAGTCGTGAATGCTGTAAGGGTGCGGCGCCTGATACAGGTCCGCCCAGGAACCGTAGGCATAATGATGGGCGGCGATCCGTTCCTGAATGGTGAGGTTGGGAACGCCCTGTTTGCGCGGCACGCCCGAAAAAGGATGGATGCCGTTGTTTAAGAGCTTGAACAAAATGACCGCCAGGGCAAATTTGTCCTGTTCCTCGCCCATCTGGTCGCAGTTTTGCTTCATGCCTTCCGGGTAGATGTATTCCTCGCTGACGAATTCGGCCGGATAGCGGCCGTTTTCGCCGCGGATGGAAAAGCCGTCGCAGTCAAGGATGGCGATCAGCATGCTTTGTTTGTAAACATATACGTTGGAAGGTTTGAGGTCGACGATGTAGTGGCCCTTTTCGTGCAAGGCCGCCACCATGGTGCAGAGGTTGTAAGCCGCCTGCAGGCGGTGTTCGTACTTTTCCGTCAGTTTCAGCTTCTGGCGGATGGCCTTTTGCATGAAGTGGTCAAGCGAAGCGGCCTGGCTTAAGTCGATCAGCGGCATCAGATAGCCGACGCAAAAACCGTATTCGTTTTCCAGCAGCGCTTCCGGCCAGGCGATCTGGATATAGTTGTTGCCGTCTTCCATGGTGAACCGTTTGCCGTCTTTCATTGCCGGCGAAAAACTCGGCCGGTTGAGCAGCATGGCCTGCAGCTTTTCCCGGTTGGCGCTGCTTTTGTTCAGGTTGTGAAAAATTTTGGCCACCAGCTGCGGGTGCCCTTTAACCCGGAAAATGCGGCCGGCGGCGCCGCCCTTGTTGATCATTTCGCCGAGCGTGATCTGCTCCCAGGTGCGGTCGCCGTAAATGGCATTGTATGTCTGCGCGGTTTCTTCCATCACAGCCTGGCCCACAAAAAGGTTTTGTCATCAGGGTTCAGACGCTTGGCCCGGGTGGTGTTGAGGGTGTTGGTCAGGGCGCGTACGGCGCGGACCTGTTGTTTTTCCCGGTTGAGAAAGTCGTTGATCGGCAGCAGAAAATTCGGCTCAATGCGGCTGAAGTCGGGGGCAAAGGAAAAGTTGGTCAGTCCGTCGGACATCAGCATCACCGTGTGCGCTTCCTTAAAAGTGGTAAAACGCAGGCTTTCCTGCCAGTCGTCCATGGTATAGAAATAGGTTTCGCAGGCAAAGACCCCGTTTTCCGGCTTGGAAGCGACATAGCTGGAGAGGTCGGGCGAGGTGAAAGCCAGCGCCGCGCCGTCGCCGATGTGGAAAAACAGCCCTTCGCCCTTGTGGCAGACGACGCCGACCACGGTGGCGGCAAAAGCCATGATGCCTTTTTTGTTGTTGGCGGAATTGAGCCGGTGGAAGGCGAGCTTGTCGCGGGCGACGCCGATGGCTTTGACGATGGCTGCGCGGATGTTCTTAAACGGGGCGTTTTCCAGCAGGTCGACCAGTGTGTCGCAGACGATTTTGGCGCCGATGCGGCCGTATTTGGTGGAACCGGCGCCGTCGGAAACGACAGCGACGAAGTTGGCGCCGCGGGTGGACCAGCGGCAGCGGTCCTGACAGAGCTGGCCGCGGCCGAGGTGCACCGGTCCGGTGATGCAGGCGGCGCGCACTTTGATGTTGGCGGCTTTAGTTTTCTTCATCCCAGTTTCCCGTGTCTTCAAACAGGTCTCCGGCGTTCGGCGCTGCTTTGGATATGCAGGAAACGCTGCGGCTGAGCCAGAGGAAAAATTCGGTAAATTTCAGCCCGGTAAGACGTTTGGGCGAGTTGAGCGAAAAGCGCGCCAGTTTTTCCAGGTTGGCGCCTTCGGTGCCGACGGCGTGAATGACCACTTTTTTGTTTTCCTGCGCCCGGCAGCATTTACGGGCGACGCTTTCCCAGTCATAGTCGGTCGGTTCGCCGTCGCTGATGAGGAAAATCCACGGCCGTTTGGAAGTGATGCCGCAGCTGTCGTAGAGGCATTTCTGCTCTTCGATTTTCTGCAGTGCCAGTTCCATGGCTTTGCCGAGGGGGGTAAGGCCGCCGGCCGCCATTTCCGGCGCGGTGAAGTTCATGGCGTCGATCCAGTCGGCGGAAACTTCGGTTTCGTCTTTGCCGAAAGCCTTGATGATCAGGAGCTGCACTCTCGAACTGGCGTCAATGTCTTCTTTCAGTTCCTTTTCCAGCGCTTTCAAACCGACGTTTAACTGTTTGATCGGCTCGCCGCGCATGGAGCCGGAACAGTCCAGCACCAAAACGCAGGGGGTGCGTTCGTTGGCATTGTCGGCAAATTCCACATAAGGAATCATGTCGTCTACGAAGTTGTTTTCTGCCATTTTTATGTTCCTTGTCTGTAGGTATTATTTCCGCGGGTAGGAGTGGGGATAGGAGCTTCCTTCCGGCGGCACCGGGGTGGAAACTTTGCCGCAGCCGGCAAGCGAGAGCCCGGCGGCAACCAGAAAAAGCCACAGAAACAACGATGCCTTATTCATATCTTTCACCTTTTGCTTGTCTATTTGCGTATCAATGTTTATATATTATTACTCTATCGGAAACAAGGCAAAAAATATAATACAGTTATCAATAGGCAAATGAGAAAAATCTGGCAAATTTTTTTGACGGTGGCGCTGTGTTTGCAGACGATCGCCGCAGAAGCTTCGGAAAAGGGCGTGAACATTTACGGTGCGGCCCGCGACGTGCCGTCGAAGGCGGTATACGGAGAGGCCGGCAACCGCGTGCGGATGGACGATTTCAAAGGCGATTTCGTGCTGGCGGTATTTTGGTCGCGTTACTGCGTTCCCTGCATTCGCGAACTGGAAAGTTTAAACGAGTTTGCCCGGCAGACCAAAAACGATGGTATCCGGGTGATTCTGATTTCTCCGAAAGAGGAATGGCAGGGCGGTTTTGCCGAACAGCGTCGGCTGCTTTCCAAGTACGGGGCGCCGGATCTGGAAACTTATGTTGACGACAAGAGCGATCTGGCGGCGGCGTTCGGCATTTTTTCCTCGCCGGTGACGGTGCTGATCGGCCGCGAAGGCAAAGAAATAGGAAGAATCCGCGGCAGTGCCGAGTGGGACAGTCAGGATGTGATCGAATACATGTACAAGATCAAAGCCGAGCATGGCTGAGAAGTTTGTTCCGGCGGTTCGGAAAATGAAAAACCCCGTATGTACGGGGTTTTTGTATGCCGAAAATCCCCGGCCGGGCCGGGAGAATCTTTTGGCATCTAAAAAACATGCGTTCGGTATGCAGTCTTCTTAGATGCGCGAATCCTGAATTTGACATGTTTTGGGGTTTTCCGCTGCGGCGTGCCCGGCGGAATTTCCTAGCTTTTTTCCCTCAGGTTGGGAAACAGTTCCTTGCCGAGCGACAACCGGCTGCGCTGGGTGTCGATGGAAGTGGCCAGATTGAGCTTGCCGGTTTTGATGATGGCGCGAACCTGGTCGCCCTGGGTGGTGTCCGGGTTGGCGAACAAATAGGTGACGGCCGGCACTTTTTTGCGGATGCCGTTTAAGGTCTGGTGCATCACTGCCAGCATGCCGCGGGAGAACAGGTCATAGGCCAGGTCTTCGGTCATGCCCGAAGAGGAGGCGTATTTGATGACCGAATTGATGGCGTCGGTGACGTTGTTGGCGTGAATGGTTGACAAAACCAGGTGGCCGGAGGTGCAGGCGCGCAACACTTCGCTGGCGGTTTCCGGGGTGCGGATTTCGCCCACCAGAATAAAACGCGGTTTGGAACGCAGCGCCGATTTCAGGCAGGCGCCCCAGTTTCCTTCGATCGGCTGGGTCTGTTTGCACAGGCCGAGACTGCCGTTTAAGGCATTGTAACTGCCGTCGAGCGGCATTTCCGCCGGGTCTTCAATGGTATAGGCAAAGCCGCCTTCGGTGATCAGATATTCCTTCATCAGCGAGGAAACGGCGGTGGTCTTGCCGGCGCCGGTCGGCCCTGACCACAGGATCAGCCCGGCGGCGTCGCTCAGATTCAACAGATATTTGCGCAATTCCGGCGCAAAACCGAGGGAATTGAAGGCCGGTACTTCCGGCGGCATCTTGCGGGCGCAGTACTGGATGCCGTAGATGCTGACGCTGCGTTCCACGCGGTAAAGGATTTTGTTGTAAAGGACGGAATAGCTGGGGTTGCTGCCGTCGTAACAGCTTTCCACCTTGTCGTAGAAGTAGTTGAAGTCGTCGGTTTTGATTTTCATCAGTCCGTTGGCGGTTTTGCCGTCGGGAATGTAAGCGACTTTGTCGGGAGTGATGTAAATGTCGGAAAAGTTAATTTCGTTGATTGTGCTCATCGGTTAATCCTGCGGTTTCAGTTAATCGTTTCTCCGGGATAAACTCCGAAAAAGTCCCCCCTTTGAACCCAGCCTTCGATTGAGGCGAATTTGATCAGGCAAAAATCCTTGTCTTCCGGACATTTTTCCACCTTGCCGATCACCTGGTCTTCGACTTTGGCAATCACTTTGGCGTCGTGTTCCGGCTTGGCGTAGATGCTGCTGGTGCCTTTGTTGGTCATTTTGATCCAGCGCTGGCTGCTTAACATCGGCTTGTAGACCCAGGTTTCCGAGCCTTCCCAGTCGCGTATCTGGCGCCACAGGTCAAATTCGGCAATGATTTCGACCGGTGCGTTCTTTTGTTTGTATACCCATTCGATCGGGTAGCGGGAACCGGGACCGGAACGGGCGTTGACCAGTTTGGAACGCAGTGAGGCCATCCGCGGCAGACTGCGGCCCGAATCGCCGTCGTCCCCGTTTTGCGCGGAAACGGGAAGGGCAAACAGACAAACGGCCAGCACGGCGCTTAAAAATGTTTTCATCTCTTTTGTCCTCATTAATGCTTTTTTATCACAATTGGCGTAATGATACCCATATATGATAAACAAAAGGTAAAATTCAGGTAACCGAAGGAGAAAAAAATGGATTTACGGAAAACGGCGGCGGAACTAATCAAGTTTCGCACGGAAACGGGCAACCTGCCGGAGATCGACCGGTGCATGCGCTATCTTTCAGGGCTGGCGGACGAAATGGGCGCGGCGGTTGAAATTTACAAAAAGGACGCGCTGGCGCCGGTAATGCTGCTGACAAACGGCGAAAAGCGCGATTTCGATGTTCTCGCGGTCGGGCATATCGACGTGGTGCCGGCCGCCGACAATATGTTTATTCCCTATGAGAAAGACGGCAAAATGTTCGGCCGCGGCACCCTTGACATGAAGTCTTTTGCCGCAGTCGGGCTTGCTTCGCTCGAATATGTCATCAAAGAAAAGCTGCCGCTTAAGTTCGGTGTGCTGCTGTCTTCCGACGAAGAGAAAGGAAGCTTCGGGCTGGAAGCCTTCTTAAAGGACAATCCCGCTCTTAGGGCTAAAATCGTGTTTGACGTCGACGTTGCCGGCAGCATCAACAAAATCGTCGCCCGCTGCAAAAGTCCGGTTTTCGTCAAGCTGACGTCGGAGGGCAAGGAAGCGCACGGTTCCACCCCGTGGGAGGGAATCGACGCCAACGAACAGCTGATGCAGACCTGGCAGAATATCCGCGGTTTTTATCCTTATTACAGCAAAAAAATGCCGAAACCGGCCGACACCTGGGTTGACACGGTTCATTTTGCCAAAATCGAAGGCGGCGCGGTGGCCAATGTCATAGCCAACCATGCCGAGGCTCTGCTCGATTTCCGTCTGACGGAAAAATCCACTCTTGCCGGGCTGGAGGAAAATCTGCGAAAAGCGGCGGTTGAAGGCGTTGACTGGCGGATCATCTCTGCCGGCAGAGCGGTGGTGATGGATGAAAACAATCCTCATATCCGCGCTTACAAGCAGTTGGCGGAAGAATATCTGGGACAGCCGCTTGAGTTTGAATATATCGGCGGCGCGACGGATTCCCGCGCATTTGCCGAACGCGGCTCGGTGGTGATCATGCATTCGGGCAGCGGCGACGGCATGCATGCGGCCGGCGAATACGTCGTCTGGCAGTCGGTCGAACAGCTGGCCGAGATTCAAAGGAGGTTTTTGCAGCGGCTGGCGGAAAACGGTTTTTAACGTCGGTTGACGCGGTCGGCGAACAGAATCGGGTTCAGTTTCAGAGCCGGCGGCCGTTTCGGGGTTTCTGCCGGCGTGAACAGGCTGACCCGGCGGTCGCCGCCGAACCATTCCCGTTTTCGGCAGGTTTCCCGGTCAGGAGCGGTGCCGCAGACGCGGCGGATGCGGGTTAAAATCTTTTCTTCGGTTTTGACAACGCGGCCGCTTTTGCCGTACAAGGTCAAGTCCTGGTAATTCAGCTTGTCGTAACTGCAGACGTAAAAGTTTTGCAAATCCTCATAAGTCAGAAGTTTTTTGGCGTAGAGGACTTCCATACAGCGGCGCACCGCCAGCCCGTTGTTAAAGCCTTTGCGGGAATAGGCCTTGCGCAAAAAAGCGCGGGACAGGTTTTCGACCGAACCGCCGGCGTTGATCAACCGAGCGATTTGCGAAGGGCGTCCCCGGTTTTGCAAAATTTTTGCGCCGCAGTTGTACGTTAGGCTGATGAGAGCCGCCATTTCTTCCGTTTCCAGACGGCGGGCAATGTATTTGTCAATCAGCGGGTAGGCGTGTTTTTCCAAATAGGCGCGAACCATCTCATACATTTCGCGGTTGTCTTTCAGCCGGTCTTTGAGGGTAACCCGGCGTCCGTCGGGAAACGTGGTGTTGCCGATGCCGATGGTGGCGATGCCGTTGCAGTCGTCATAGGCTTTGAGCGAACAGCCTTCAAAAAAAACGAGCAGCGGCAGCGCATGCTTTTCCGCCGCGCGAAATTTGGCGAAAACGTCGGTTTTTTCGGTCTTTTCCGTTTTCGGCCGCCGCGGTTCGGCCGTCTGTGCGTTGAGAATGCCGCCGCCCGCCGGCGAAAGCCCGATTATGGCCGAAGCCAGAAACGTTTGCAGTTTGCCCATTTTATTCTCCTTTCCGGCGTTTGTCATTATAACCGGGACAAAGGCAAAAATAAAGTTGTTTTTCGGGCTTTTCGGCCGGCAACAAAGAACTGGACATAACGGTGAAAATACGTTAACATAACACGTTAATGCTGATCGTTAACCAACAACCAAGACTTCGGATAGAATGAGTACGATGCTAACGGCGGGGTTGATTGTCTGCGGCTTGCTGACGGCCGGCTGCGTATGGGTGCTCAACCTCAAAATCGACGGATACGGCCCGGCGGCGCGCTGGGGGTCGATGCTCGGCATCGCGCTTTTGCTGGCCATGTTCATATATTCTATCCATTATGTCAAAGGCGCCGACTATTCCCGCGGGTTGATTCTGGCGCTTTCGGTGGGGATGACAATCGTCTGGCTGTTGGCCTGCGGATTTACGATCGGGGTGCTGGTAATTGTGTCGGTCGGCGCCTACTGGCTGGTTACCACTTGGAGAAAGACTGATTTCCGCGAGTTTTGGTCGGGGGTGAAATCCGACTTTAAAACCGAGGTGGCCAGTCTGAAATCGTGGATAGATGACGAAGAATGATTGATTTTGTAAAAAGTGCGGTTATAATCCGTTCTTGTTTGAGGTCAGCGTAGCTCATCAGGATAGAGCACAGGTTTCCTAAACCTGGGGCAGTGGGTTCGAGTCCCGCCGCTGACGCCATAAAAAAAACCGTCCTTGCGGCGGTTTTTTTTATGGCAATATGATTTTGGGACTCGAACCCGAGAGGGCGCGAACCGATAGAAAAGTGACTGAATGTCACTTTTTGTTGTGAGCGGCGCCGTTTGCTTATTGAGCCGACAAGCGGCAGCGCTGTCGGCGAAATTAGAAAACAAGCGGGAAGTCCCGCCGCTGACGCCATAAAAAAAACCGTCCTTGCGGCGGTTTTTTTTATGGCAATATGATTTTGGGACTCGAACCCGAGAGGGCGCGAACCGATAGAAAAGTGACTGAATGTCACTTTTTGTTGTGAGCGGCGCCGTTTGCTTATTGAGCCGACAAGCGGCAGCGCTGTCGGCGAAATTAGAAAACAAGCGGGAAGTCCCGCCGCTGACGCCATAAAAAAATCGTCCTTGCGGCGGTTTTTTTATGGCAATATGATTTTGGGACTCGAACCCGGGAGGGTGCGAAATTTTATTGTTGTCGTCTTTTTGCCGCCGAATGTATCCGATCATACATATTAAGATATTTTATTATCCGATAGAATCCGCTATTACCTGTTATGGCGCATTTTTTACGGATAATCGCAGCGTTGGCGGGAAGTCATCATCGCCCGGTCGCTGACGGGCAGATCGTCACTGTCGCCGAAATTGTGCATGTCACAGACAAACTCCTCTTCATCGTCAAGGCCGCCGTTCGGGGTGATCAGCGTTTCGTCGGCGACGGTTTTGACGTGAAAATCCTTTTCGTCGTCCTCCTCATAGGACATGTATGACATGTCTTTGATTTTGGTTTTTCTTTCCATAATTGTCTCCGTTAATGTTGATAATAATCAGATAATCCGTTTTTATCGTTTTTAAAGCCGGCAAATTTGCTAATCGCGGCTTGCAAAAGCCTTGCGTTTCGGTTATAAACACCCTAAATATTCAATCAAAACAAGTCATTTTTTAAGAAAGCGCAAAAGTTATGAGCAAACAGGACTATTATGAAACTCTGGAGGTTGCAAAAGGGGCAACCGTTGAGGAGATCAAAAAGTCATATCGCCGGCTGGCAATGAAATACCATCCCGACCGCAATCAGGGAAATGCCGAAGCGGAAGCGAAATTTAAGGAAATCAACGAAGCCTACGAGATTTTAAAAGACGATCAGAAGCGTGCGGCCTATGACCGTTACGGCCATGCGGCGTTTGAGCAGGGCGGCGGCGCCAATCCGTTTGACTTTAATTTCGGCAGCGGTTTCGGCGATATTTTTTCCGAGGTCTTTTCCGATTTTATGGGCGGTGGCCGCCGCTCAAACCGGGCTTCTGCCGGAAGCGACGGCGAGGATTTGCGCTATGACCTGGAGATTTCGCTGGAAGATGCCTTTAACGGACTGGAAAAGGAAATTTCTTTTCCGACGGAAAAGGTCTGCGACAAATGCAGCGGGTTCGGAACCAAGGACGGCAAGGAACCGCCGGTTTGTCCGACCTGTCGCGGCAGCGGGCGCGTTCATCGTCAGCACGGGTTTATGATTATGGAAACGGTATGCCCCGACTGCGGCGGCCGCGGCCGTAAGGCAAAAGACGCCTGTCCGGAGTGCAAAGGCGCGGGAACCGTGCCTTATACCAAAGAACTGAAAATCAAGGTGCCTGCCGGTATTGACGACGGTACCCGAATCCGGCTGGCCGGCGAAGGCATGCCCGGTGTCGGCAGCGGTACGAACGGTGACCTGTATATTTTCGTCACCGTTCGCGAACACAAGCTTTACAGTCGGCAGGGGGCGGATTTGTTCGTGCAGATTCCGGTGTCGATGGCCTGTGCCGCGCTCGGCGGTTCGGTAGAAATTCCGGGCATTGACGGACACAAGATAGAAGTTAAGGTTGCGGCCGGTACCCAAAGCGGCCAGCGATTGAAGATTAAAGGCGAGGGAATGCCGAAGATCCGTTCGGTCGACAAAGGCGACCTGTGGGTGGAATTTAAGGTGGAAACGCCGGTCAACCTCAGTCCGCGGCAAAAGGAACTGCTGGAAGAGTTCCGCAGCATCAGCGGCGACGATGGCTGTCAGCCGGCGGAAAAGAGCTTTTTTGAAAAGATCAAGGATCTTTTTGCCGCTTAGTTTGTAAAAAAACGTTGATTTTTGTCCAATGTTTGGCATAATGAAAACTATGTAAAATAATTATTAATGCTTATTACATATGGAAAAAAGAGAAAATGACAGGTTGGCTGTTCCTAAATTTTTGCAACAGTTGGTGAATACCGATTTTCGTAATTGCGAAGACAAAAAGCTGATAGACATGACCGTTCGCGCCAAAGTGATCGTTTCCGTCTATACTTCGCAGGAATGGCTGACGCCTTTTGAAGAAACGATGATCAACGGTTTTCGCCATTATCTGGAAAAAATGGAAGAAGAACTGCAAAAGCGCGGCGTGCTTATTGTTAATGTTGCGGAGCTGATTGAAGGACATGAAGCGGAGATTGCCGAAGTCCTAAAAGAATTCAGCCTGCTTTATCTGATGCGTCTGGCTGACGAGTTGGGAGAAATGACCAAATCCTCAAGCGGAAACGGTCCTTTTCAGGTTTTAAAAGGGCTGGTTTATGAGGAAATTGCCCGGCGCGGCGGCAGCGGTGGTATGGCCTGATTGAACGGGAAACCTGCTTTCCCGTTGCGGACGGCCGGTTTTCCGATCAAAGTTTGGATATTTAAGCATATTAAAAACATTTTAAATTTTGATATTATGGAAATGCTGCACATGAACATTAACGTTGATCAGCTGTTAAAAGAGCTGGAAAGCGTAACGATTACCGCATTGGATTTTAACGCTTTGCTTGACTGGGCGGATGCGTTGAAGGAAACTTCCGCAAAGAACGAAAAGGACGCCGAAATGCTTGTTCACGTCAACAATGAGATCATGCGCCGTTCGTTGGAAAGAAGCGGCGGTTTGCTCAGTTAGCGTTCGCGTCTTCTTGTCATGACAACAGCCTGCCGGTTTTCGGCCGGCTGTTGTTGTTTTAAAAATATTTTTTCTCTTTTTTTTCATATTGTTTTGTTTTTCCCTTTGTTGTTTTTTGTCGTTTTCTCTTTGTTGTGTCGGGGTTCGGGAGCGGCGTTTTTCCGCCGGCAGGGGAAGACCGGCTTTTGCCGTGTTGGTTTTTTATTGTGTTTGTGCTGTTTCTGATTGATTTTGTTGTCTTTTTTCTTTCCCTTTCCCTTTCCCTTTCCCTTTGTCGTTTCCCCTTTGTTGTGCCGGGGTTTTGGAGCGGCGTTTTTCCGCCGGCAGGGGAAGACCGGCTTTTGCCGTGTTGGTTTTTTATTGTGTTTGTACTGTTTCCGATTGATTTTTGTTGTCTTTTTTTCTTTTTGTTTTGTTGTTTTTTCTTTGTTTTTACTTGGAATGTTGAGATAAATTCAAAAAGGAATTGTGAGGAGAGGGAGAAGGTGAACTTTTAAAATGATGATACGAAAACGTCAGGCAGGGGAGCGGTGAACAGGACCAGAAAGCAAGGAAACAACGCGTGCGGTGCGGGGCGGCGTGAAACGGCCGGCAGGAGATTTTCGGGAAAGGTAGGCAAACTTGAGAGAAGCGCGGCAGGAAAGCGAGAAAACAACGTGTGCGGTGCGGGGCGGCATGAAACGGCCGGCAGGAGATTTTCGAGAAAGGCGGGAAAGTTTGAAAGAAGCGGGGCAGGAAAGTGAGAAAACAACGTGTGCGGTGTGAGGATCGGCGGAAGACGGCTGGCAGGAGATTTTCGGGAAAGGCGGGAAAGTTTGAAAGAAGCGGGGCAGGAAAGGTGAGGAAACAACGCGTGCGGTGCGGGGCGGCGTGAAACGGCCGGCAGGAGATTTTCGGGAAAGGTAGGCAAACTTGAGAGAAGCGCGGCAGGAAAGTGAGAAAACAACGTGTGCAGTGTGAGGATCGGCGGAAGACGGCCGGTATTATTAGTTTGTCGGTGTCGGCAAACGTTCTGAAATCTTAGAGGCATGTTCGTTTATAAAGCCTTGTACGCTTCTGCTGATTTCCCCGGAGAAAAGTTTGCTGCAGACCGGCCGAGATGCAGAAAAGAATAAAAGGCGGAAAACCATGATTTGAAAAAATCAAATTAAAAACGGTATTCAAAAAGGAAGATTTGTATCGGTTGAACCAAAATTAAATAACAGGCGGAAAAGCTGCGTTTATGGCAATTAAATCCGGAGGTAAAGAGAGGACGGGCGGCAAGGGAAGCGTTTTTCTTTTTAGCGGCCGTTACGCTTTCGGAGTGGAAAAAGGGATGTCTGAGGCATCAAAAAAGCGCCCCGTTTTCAGGGCGCTTTCGGGTTGTTTTTGCTTCTTGAAAAGAAGAACTATTTGTTCAGCTGAGCAGCAACTTCAGCGGCAAAGTCTTCTTCTTTTTTCTGGATGCCTTCGCCCAGTTTGAAGCAGGCGAAATCCTTGATTTTTATGTTGGCGCCCAATTCCTTGGCGGCGTCGGCAATAACCTGCTTAACCTTTTTGTCGGGATCCATGATGTAAGCCTGTTCTTCAAGTACGACTTCATCGTAGTACTTGCGGATGCGGCCTTCGACCATCTTTTCAATGATGTTGGCCGGTTTGCCGGAAGCTTTGGCCTGTTCGGCAAAGATCGACTTTTCGTGTTCGACCGCGGCCGGATCGACGTCGGCAATGGTCAGGAACAAAGGCTGGGAAGCGGCGACGTGCATGGCAATATGTTTGCCGAGTTCGGCCAGCTTGGCTTTGTCCGCTTTGGATTCCAAAGCGACCAAAACGCCGATTTTGCCGAGGTTGTTGCGGGTAACGTTATGAACGTAGGGAGCAACAACGCCTTCGCTGACTTCGACCACTTTGGCGCGGCGCAGATTCATATTTTCGCCGATTTTGGCAATCATGTCGGTCAGACGTTCTTCAAAAGACTTGTGAACTTTCGGACACTGGAAGTTTTTCATATCGCAGAGTTCGCCGTTGTTCATCAGGGCAACCAGAGCGGCGTCTTCGACATATTCCTGGAAAATTTCGTTTTTGGCAACGAAGTCGGTTTCGGAGTTAACCTCGACCACGGCGCCTTTGTTGCCTTCCACGGCAACCGCGACCAGACCTTCGGCGGCAACGCGGCTGGCTTTCTTGGCGGCCGAGGCCAGGCCTTTTTTGCGCAGCCAGTCGACGGCCTTTTCCATGTCGCCGTCTGCTTCGACCAGGGCTTTTTTGCAATCAAGCATTCCGGCGCCGGTCGATTCTCTTAATTCTTTTACCTTTGCGGCAGTAATTTCGGTCATTTTTCGTAATTCCCCAATTCTGATGTTTTGAATAAAAATGGCGATATTTTAGTTGGTAAAATACCGCCATTGTTTAAGTTGCAAGCGCTGATTTTTCAGCGGAAGAACTATTCGGCAGCTTTGGCCTTCTTGCCGGCCTTGGCTTCTTCTTCGCCTTCCGCAGCAGCCTTGGCGGCTTTCTTTCTGGCCGGTTTGGCGTCGTTTTCGGCCATGATTTCTTCTACCTTAACGCCCTGAGCGGCGATTTCGGCCTGGATACCGTCCAAAACGGCGGAAGATACCAGCTCGCAGTAGAACTGAATGGCGCGGATGGCGTCGTCATTACCCGGAACCGGGAAGTCGACCAAAGTCGGGTCGGCGTTGGTGTCGGCAATAGCGATGACCGGAATGCCGAGTTTTTTGGCTTCTTTGATCGCCAGGTCTTCTTTCGGCATGTCAACGACAAACAGCAGGTCCGGCTGTCCGCCCATGTTCATGACGCCGCTTAATTCCTTGGCCAGCTTTTCCTGTTCTTTGCGCAGGTTGAGCAGTTCCTTTTTGGTGTAGCCTTCGGTGGCGTTGTTGTCGAACATTTCGTTGAGCTTAACCAAACGGGAAATTGATTTGTAAACGGTTTTCCAGTTGGTCAGCATGCCGCCGAGCCAGCGGTAGTTGACATAGTACTGTCCGCATCTTTCGGCGTTTTCCTTAATGATGTCCTGAGCCTGTCTTTTGGTGCCGACGAAGAGAACCTTGCCGCCGTTGGCAGCGATTTCTTTCGCGGCATTCAAGGCCGTGTAGAGCATCGGGTAGGTCTGCTGCAGGTCAATGATGTGAACGTTGTCTTTTTTGCCGTAGATGTAGCCGGCCATTTTCGGGTTCCAGCGACGGGCGTGGTGGCCGAAATGAACGCCGTTTTCAATCATCTGGCGAATCGTAAATTTAGGAAGTGACATTTATATATCCTTTTTTCCGGTTAAACCTCCGCAGGCTTTCGGCCCGGTCTGCCCGGGCACCGGAGCGAACTCTTCTTTGAAAACAGCAAGAAGCTTCCGCCGCGCCTGCGTGTGAATTGTTAAAACAAGCGAATATCAAATGGTTGATATTCGCTGTCTTTTTACACACACTTTGCTTATTTTGCAAGTAAAAAATTTGGCTGGGGAACGATTATTTTTGCATAAACTTCCGGATAGCCTCAATTACGCGTTCGACCGTGTTGTCGACCATTTCTTCCCGGGTTTCGACCACGATGTCCGCTTCGGAATAATAGGGGTATTCTTCCCTGATATATTTTTCCAGCTTGTTTTTCAGATGTTCGTCGTTGCCTTCGATAAACGGGCGGTGGCGCCGGCCGGCGGTGCGGTGATAAAGAACGTCAACGTCGGCTTTGAGCCAGATGGTGACGGCGTGCTGCCGCGCCAGTTCACGGGTCTGGGCGGGCACGAAAGAGCCGCCGCCCGAAGCCAGTACGCAGGGTTCGCCCTGAAGCAGCCGTTTCATGACCCGGGCTTCGCCGGCACGGTACTCTTCTTCGCCGAAACATTTTAAAACGTCAACCAGCGGCAGTCCGGCCGCCTTTTCTATCTCCTGATCGCCGTCGACAAAAGGCAGCCCGAGCCTTTTGGCCAGACGCTTGCCGACACTGGTTTTGCCGCTGCCCATGAGGCCGACCAGCAAAATTATTTTGTTGTTTTCCATGGTTTGTTAATCTTTATTTCAAATATTTGCTGTCATAATATAAACAGTTTAAATTTTATCAATATTTTTTTTGCGGAAGGTGAAAATATGCGTCAGAAAGGCAACGGAAAAATTTGGTTTTACGCGGCGGCCGCGGTTGTCGCGGCATTGGTGCTGTGGGTAATTTCCCGCGAGATTCCGTTTACGCCGGAAACGGTCGAACAGCCGATCGAAAACACTTTTGCCCGGTAGAAGAAAATGGCGGACCGGCGGCTGAAAGATTTTCTCGACATGATCGCGGCCGAAAAGGGGGCGGCGCCGAATACGGTTGCCGCTTACCGGCGTGACGTGCTGCAGTTTCTGGCTTTTTTCGGCAGGGACTGTGCGCTGGCCGAAGAAGACGACGTTGCCGCCTTTGTCCGTGACCTCGGCAGCCGGGGATTTGCGCCGAGAAGCATGGCGCGCAAGCTTTCGGCGGTGAAAGAATTTTACAAGTTTCTCTATTCGGAAGACGAAATCAAAACGAATCCGGCGGCGGGCGTTTTGTCGCCCCGGCAGGAAAAACCGCTGCCGAAGTTTTTGAGCGCGGGGGAAATAAAACGGCTGTTGCTGGCGGCGGAAGAGGAAACGGATTTTGCCCACTGCCGGCTGAAAGCGATGCTGGCGCTGATGTATGCCTGCGGTCTGCGGGTGTCGGAACTGGTGGCGCTGCCGGTAAATTGCGTCAATTTTGAAAAAAGGCAGATTCTGGTTTTCGGCAAAGGTGCCAAGGAAAGACTGGTGCCGGCGGCGCCGGCGGCGCTTGCGGCGGTTGAGGAATATGCGGTGCGGCGCGAACGGTATCTTGACGGGCGCAAATCGCCGTGGCTGTTTCCTTCCAACACCGCGGTTTCCGGACATGTGACCCGCGACAATTTCTTTAAAAATTTGAAAAATCTGGCGGTTAAGGCCGGCATTTCGCCGGCCCGGGTTTCTCCGCACGTTCTCCGCCATTCTTTTGCCACCCATCTGTTAAACCGCCGCGTGGATTTGCGCAGCGTGCAAAAACTGCTGGGGCACGAAGACATATCCACCACCGAAATATATACTCATGTTATTTCCGAGCAGTTGGTTGATACGGTGAATAAAAATCATCCGCTGGCCAAAGCGGGGATGCGGACGGCGCCCGCGGAAACGGACGGCGTGTGAGACAAAACGGGCAAAAAAGGACGCCCGCTTTTGAGGCGGGTTTTTCCGGCATAAGTTTCCGCCGGCCAAAGCGGGGATGCGGACAGCACTTGCGGAAACGGACGGCGTGTGAGACAAAACGGGCAAAAAAGGATGCCCGCGTTTGAGGCGGGCTTTCCCGGCATAAGTTTCCGCCGGCCAAAGCGGGGATGCGGACAGCGCCCGCAGAAACGGACGGCGTGTGAGACAAAACGGGCAAAAAAGGATGCCCGCGTTTGAGGCGGGCTTTCCCGGCATAAGTTTCCGCCGGCCAAAGCGGGGATGCGGACGGCGCCTGCGGAAACGGACGGCGTGTGAGACAAAACGGGCAAAAAAGGACGCCCGCTTTTGAGGCGGGTTTTTCCGGCATAAGTTTCCGCTGGCCAAAGCGGGGATGCGGACGGCGCCTGCGGAAACGGACGGCGTGTGAGACAAAACGGGCAAAAAAGGACGCCCGCTTTTGAGGCGGGTTTTTCCGGCATAAGTTTCCGCCGGCCAAAGCGGGGATGCGGACGGCCGTTAGCCGGTGCTGTCCTTGAATGTAAAGCTTCGCAAGCTTTGCGGCCGGGCGGTATGTTCGTATCGGCCTGTTTATGCAGACGTTTGAAGCACAAAAAAAGAGAAGCCGCTTTCAAGGCTTCTCTTTTTTAGACGTGAAGTCCGCTTTACGGACGAGTCCAGAAAGAAAACAGTTCGCTGACTTTCATCCCGGCGATTTCGTCGGCGCGCTCGCTCAGAGTGCCGTCGCCGAAGATATTGTCGCCCCAGATGACGAACGTCAGCCAGGAATGGCTTTCATTGCCGGTTAACGGCAGTTTGATGTCCCTGACCGACATTTCCCTGTCCAGTTTGTCGACAGAGGTTTCCATCTGTACCGCCAGAAATTCCCACAGCAAAGAGGGCGTGATCCGCGGCCGGGTGCATTCCGCCCTGACTTTGGCCGCCGTTCGTCCGGTGTGCAGGGTAAGCAGCCGCACCAGAGTGAGAAGGCCGGCGTCCGTTCGGAGATAGGCCCACGGGTTAGCGGACCTGGCGCTGAATTCGTCGACGAGATTGTAGTTTTTCCGGTCGCTTTGGAGCTGTTTTTTGATGTCGGTAAAAATGCTCTGCAAATACGGAAGATAAATCCTGCCATCATTAATCCGGTAATTTTCCAGATTCTGTCTGCTGATGCCGAGTTTGCGGGCAAAAGCGGCGAAAACATCTTTTCTTTTCATATGGTCGGTTTTTAATTTTATTAATAATAAATTGACTAAATTTACGGATAGCATAAACGTTCAAATTTTTCAAGCCAAAAATTGACAAAATTTTATTTTTTCTGTCTGAAAAAGGGCGCCATGACGAAAATACGCTGCTTTCGGGAACAATTGCTGCCGGGCAGAGCAAGGCGATACGGGATACGGTTGTTGAAAGCGAACAAGCGCCGTTTACTGCCGCGCCGGAAATTGCCGGATCCGTTGTCCGGGGGTATCGTTTAAGGCCGTGCCGAAAGTTGCCGGCAGTGTGCGAATCCGTCGTTCGGGGGCTGTCGTGGTCAGTTTTCGGCCAGGCGCAGGAAAGCTTCCGGCGGCAGTTCTTCGGCGCGGGCGGTCGGCTCAATGCCGAGATCGCGGCATTTGTCAAGCAGACCGGGCATTGCTTTTAAGCTTTGGCGCAGCATTTTGCGCCGCTGGCCGAAGGCGAGCGAGGTGATTTTTTCGACTTTTGCCAGCGTTTCGGCAGCGGGAATTTCGGTTTTCGGAGTAAACAGCAAAACCGTCGAACGGATTTTCGGTGCCGGGGTAAAGCATTCCGGCGGCAGTTCCAGAAGCTTTGCGATGTCGCAGGTCAGCTGCGCCAGCACCGAGAGCCGGCCGTAGTCTTTGCAGCGGGTGGGAGCGGTAATCCTTTCCGCCACTTCTTTTTGGAACATAAGCGTCATTGCCCGGTAGCTGCCGGCCTGTTTCAGCCAGCCGGTCAAAAGCGGCACCGAAACGTTGTAGGGCAGGTTGCTGACAAGCTGGCGGGGCGCTTCGATTTCCCGGGAAAGGTCGAAAGTGAGGGCGTCGCCGTTGACGATGCGGAAAGGAACGTTTGTTTGTTCTTTCAGTTCTTCCATGATCGCAATGCAGCGGGGATCCATCTCGATAACCGTCAGCGAAGCCGGGGCGGCTTCCAGCACCGCCCGCGTCAATCCGCCCGGTCCGGGGCCGATTTCGCAGACGTTGCTGCCGGCAAAAGAAGACAGCCCCTGCCGGTTTAAGCTGAGGCGGATGATTTTGTCGGTAATGTTGCGGTCGAGCAGAAAGTTCTGTCCCAGCGCTTTAGACGCCAGCAAGCCGTGTTTTTCGACCGTTTCGCGAAGACCGGGCAGCATTTTTTATTCTTTCAGTTCAATAACCGCCCGCTGGCGCAGTTCCTGCATGCGCTCTTCGGCATAGCGTTCGTTCTTTTGGTTTTGCAGCATGTTTTTCACTTCCTCGTTTGAAGGCAGCGGCATCCGGTCTTTGTCCGGGTCGAATTTTTTCTCGACTTTGAAAATGTAATAGTCGCCGTTGTAGAGGATCGGATCGCTGACTTCTCCGGAAGAAAGGTTTTTGATATGCTTTTCCAGTTCCGGCGGCAGCTGGCCTTCCGTAACCCAGCCGAGTTTGCCGCCCGAAGACGAACTCGGGCTTTGCGAAAACTGCGCGGCGTAAAGTTCAAAACGGGGATCCTGACGAAGATTTTCGGCCAGCTGGGAAATATGTTTGGCGTCTTTGGCGGAAATTACGATTTCGGAAAGCATGAATTTGGGCTTGCTCATATCGCGTTTGGCAACGGCGAGGGCTTCCTCGATTTCCGGCTGGGTGATGGTTTCTCCCATGGTGCCGCGATGGACGACGCGGATCCATGCAAGGTCGGTTTTCAGCTGTTCGCGGAAAACCTCCGGACTGACGCCGGAATCCTTCAGCATTTGGCTGAGCCGGCTGCGGCTGATGCCGTTGTTCTGGCAGAAGACGCCGACGGCGTTGTCAATTTCCTTTTCGCCGATTTCTATCTGGCTGCGGGCGGCTTCCTGAGCCTTCAGCTTTTCGTCGATGGTGTTTTGCATGACTTTGTTGATGATCAGCAGTTTGGTCTGCCGGTTGTAGGGAATGCCGGTGGTCATGCAGAAGGCGCGCACCCGGTGGTTGATGTCTTCGGTGGTGATGATGTCGCCGTTAACCTGCGCCAGAATGCGGATAGAGCCGGTATAGGGCGTCGGTTTGCGGATGTTTTCGGGCTCCGCGGGACGGGGCGCGGCTTCCGCCGGCGCGGGGGCCTGACGGAACAATACCGATTGCTGTTCTTCCCCCGAAGGGGCGGCTTCCGGCCGGACGGGCGCATAGCCGGCAGCAAACTGAGCCCGGGCTTCGGCGGAGAACATCAGGCACAGGGCCAGCAGCATTTTCTTGATCATAAGTAACTCCTTGGTTAGTTTGAACCGATGCCGCCGAGCGTTTTCAAGAGAAACGTGGCGGAATATTCGTAGCCGTCTTCGTAGTCGGGGTCGGTCGAGTTGTATTTATGAATGTCAAAGACCAATTTAAAGCATTCGTCTTCATAAATTATCTTGCCGCCGTGTTCAAGCGATCCGACCGACCCTTTAGTCAGATCCTGGCGGTTGTAGGCGGTGATTCTCCAGTCGCGGGAAATTTTGGCCTGGATTGAGGTGTAGAGTTCCTTTCTTTCCCGGTAGTCGTCGAAGAAATAAAGCCCGCTGTCCGCCCGATCGTCCTTGCGCCCTTTGATTGAGGTGAAGGCAATGTAGGCCGACAAAACGTCGGGGCCGATTTTGGCGTTGATTTCGTTGTATTTCAGCGAATAGTCGGTGCGGTCGATGCGGAACCGGTAGTTGAAGTCGAGGTATGAGGCCGGCGAGGCGTAAACGCGGCCGACATAGTCACTGAAATGACTGTTGTCGCCAAGGCTTTGCGAAAAGCTTTCGTCTTCGTCAAAGTAGTAGCTCTGGGCGATGAACATGGAGGTGCGGCCGATAATGTTGCCGTAAGAACTCCAGTTGAAACCGTAACTGATGCGGCTGCCGGTATCGTTCCGGTCATAGCCGTTGTAGCGGTCCAGGTTTAAGATGTTGGTGTCGTCCAGCTGGGCGTTAAGGCTGTCTTCGTTGGGGATTTTGTTGATTTTGTTGCCTCCGTTCGGCGCTGCCACGGCCACGATGATCGGTTCGATGATCTGGCGCGAGCTTTCCGTCGCTTTAACGAACGGCAGCCGCCACTCCAACCCCGCCTGCGGAAATACCCGGCCGACGGCGCCGGTATAGCTGTTGTCATAGTCGTTGACGTATTTGTCAATGTAATAGACGTCCGATTTGACCGAAGCCACGAACTTGTATTTTTCGCCGTAAGGGCTGGTATAAGGCAGGTTCCAGGAATTGATCATGGTTGCCCGCTGGGTTTTGGTTTCGTCGCGTTCGCGGTATACGGAAGCGGTGCTGACGGTGTTTTTGAAATAGGCGCCGTAGCTGTTGGCCTCGCCGATGTGTTCATAGGTGATAAGCGGCAGAATATAAGGTTTGCTGTAATCGCGTTTTTCAAATTCGGAAGCGTGATACTCTTTGAGGGAATAGCTGACCAGCTTGTAGGAATAGGCCTCAACGGCGGCATAATCGCGGTTTTCGAAGCGTTCGAGCGCGGCGTGCGAAGTCAGCCAGGTTTCGGTTTTGCCCGGCAGCGAGAGGTCTTTTAAATAGGAACTGTCGGAAGCGTAGTTGATGTCAAAACTTCCCAGCCAGAGGTCGTTAATCTCATAACGTCCGTTGGCGAAGATGCCGTAGCGGTTTTCGTCGGTGTCTTTGTCTTTCATGTAAGAACCGGACAGGTTCAGTTCGCCGTTATAGAGCATTTTGCGGTATCTGCCGCCCCAGACCACGCCCTGATCGGCGCTTAAAAGCGGCGAAAACAGCAGGTCTTCATGGTCGGAGATGTTCCAGAAATAGCGGAGTTCGAGCGAGCTGCCGAGATAAGAGGTGGAACGCATCGACGGCGGCAGAAAGCCGGAACGCCGTTTGACCGTCGGGTCGGGGTGCGACATGAACGGGGTATAAAATACCGGTATGTCTTTGATCTGGATAAACGCGTCCTGGTAATAAACGTCTTTGTTGGCGGCGTCGTGGGTGATTTTGCGCGCTTTTATCTGCCACAGGGGGGACGGGTTGTCTTCGCAGACGTCGCAGGGTGAATAAACGCCGTAAAAGAAATATTTGTTTTTGTTTTCCGACTGTTTGATGCGGCGGGCGGCGACCCGGCTTTCGTCGGCGAGAATCATTTTCACTTCGTGAATTGCGCCTTTTGACATTTTGTCTTCCAGTTCGGCGCTGTCGGCAAAGACGGTGGTTCCGTCCGGCTGAATGATATTGACGTGGCCGTCGGCGGTGATTTTGTCGTTTTTGCGGTCATACGTGATTTTGTCGGCTTTAAGGGTGGTGCCCTCGCGGACGATGTTAACGTTACCGGTGGCGGTAATCACTTTGGTTTCGGAGTTTTCTTCCACCTGATCGGCGCTGAAGTGAATTTCCGTGCGTTCGCGCTTCGGCGCCGGAGCGCTTTCGGCAAACGACCAGAACGGCAGCAGCGCGGCGCTTCCGAAGCCTGCCGCCAGCAAGGCGTATTTGAACGGTTTGAATGACATTATCTTGCGCTCCGGTTTGAATTCCGGCGGGTGAACCAGGCCGGATTATAAAAGAACAACAGGTACAGGCAGACAATAAAAGGCACAATCAGGTTGGCATAAAGCAAGGTGAGAAAATAGAGGCTTTTGCCGCAGAGATTGCCGAAAGCGAGGTCGCCGGCTTCGATCAGAACCATTGCCGCGATCGAACAGGAGATGATTTTTCCCTGGCCGCGGCGATTGAAGTTGCCGACCAGAAGTCCGGTGCAGGCCAGAAGCGCCATCACCAGATTGTAAAAAGGATTCATCAGCCGGCGGTGGCCTTCCAGAATGTAGCGGTTGGCTTCCTGCGGCGTCAGTTCGGGGTTGGACCCGGCGTCAAACAGTTCGGTCAGCGTTTTTGAACGGGCCGAATCGTCGCGCTTTTTGCCCGATGAGGTGGTGCCGAAGTCGATTGAATAGCGGTCAAAGGAAAGCGAGGAAAACTGTCCGCTTTTATTGTCGATTTCCTGACGGACGCCGTTGATCATGATCAGACGGGGGCCTTTTTCGGTATAAATGATGACGCCGTGTTCGGCCGAAACCGTCACTTTGGCTTTGGGGTTGCGCTCGTCGTTGATCAGAACGCCCTGCACCGAGCCGTCCTTTTCATGGGCGGTAATAAAAACGGTGAGGCCGTTTTGCAGGGTGGTGAATTCCCCTTCCCGGAACATCAGGTGCGAAACGTCGTTTTTAACCTGCCATTCCAGGTCGGCAAAGGCCTTTTCCGCATCGGGAATGGCGAAGTTGTTGACGTAGAGGCCGAAAACCGACATCGCCAGGCCGAAATAAATCGCCGGTCTGGCGTTTTGCCAGGGGCTGATGCCCGCCGACTGCATAACCACCAGTTCGCGGTCGGAAAGCATCCGGTTGTAAACGAACAGAACCGCCACGAATACGGAAATCGGCGACAGCAGGGAAAACAGCCGGGGCATCAGGCAGGAGGTCATTTTGATGAACAGACTGAGCGGCAGTCCCTTGTTGGTGACCAGTTCGACAAAACGCAAAGACTGAGTGAGCCACAAAATCGACATCAGCGAAAAAGTGACCAGGAGAAACCCGACAAATATCTGGCGGGAAATGTAAATGTTTAATTTTTTCATTTTAGGCGATACTATAAGATATAAAACGAATATGCAATAAAATCCTCAAAATTGTGAGCAATTTTGAGGATTTTTATTGCAGTTTCCGCTTGAGCGGCAGTTTATTTCTGCGAACTGATGCGCATGCGGTAGAACGACCGCCATACGAAAATCAGACCGATCAGGAAAAAGCTGACGCCGAGGCCGAGCGACAGGCAGCGGGGAGCGGCAACCGCCATCTCGACCGCCAGAAGCCCGAACAGGGTGGTGAATTTGATGATCGGGTTTAAGGCAACCGACGAGGTGTCCTTGTAAGGATCGCCGACGGTGTCGCCGACTACCGCGGCATCGTGCAGCGGGGTGCCTTTTTCCTTCAGGTCAACTTCCACCACTTTCTTGGCGTTGTCCCAGGCGCCGCCGGCGTTGGCCATGTAAAGGGCCTGGAACAGGCCGAAGGCGGCGATCGAGATCAGATAGCTGGCAAACAGGTCGGCGTCAAAACAGGCAAAGGCAATGGTGAAGCAGAAAATCACCATAAAGATGTTAAACATGCCTTTTTGCGCGTAGATGGTGCAGATTCTGACCACTTTCTTGGAATCTTCGATCGAAGCCGCCTGATTGGTGTCGAGCTTGATGTGTTCCTTGATATAGGCGACCGCGCGGTAAGCGCCGGTCGAAACCGCCTGCATTGAAGCGCCCGAGAACCAGTAGATGACGGCGCCGCCCAGAAGCAGCCCGAACAAGACCATCGGGTTCATCAGGTTCAGCTCAAGGTTTAAGAGCAGGATGATCGAAAAGATCATGGTGGTGGCGCCGATGACGGCGGTACCGATCAGAACCGGCTTGGCCGTCGCCTTGAAGGTGTTGCCGGCGGAATCGTTTTTCTCCAGCAGTTCCTTGCCGGTTTCAAAATCGGGTTTGAAGCCGTAGTCTTTTTCGATTTCCTTGTCGATGTCCTTGATCTGTTCGATCTGGGAAAGTTCAAACACCGACTGTGCGTTGTCGGTGACCGGGCCGTAGCTGTCAACCGCAATCGTAACCGGTCCCATGCCGAGCATGCCGAAGGCAACCAGGCCGAAGGCAAACACCGTCGGATAGACCATGTAGTCGTCAAGCCCTTCGGCGGCGGCAAAATAAGCGACCGTCATCAGGCCGATCATGACCAGTCCTTTCCAGAAAGCGGAGAAGTTGCCGGCCACGATACCGGAAATGATGTTGAGCGAGGCGCCGGCTTCGCGGCTGGCGTCAACGATTTCCTGCACGTGTTTGGATTTCGACGAAGTGAAAATTTTGGTAAATTCGGGAATCAGCGCTGCCGCCAGGGTGCCGCAGCTGATGATGACCGAGAGCTTCCACCACAGGTCTTCGCCCATGCCGCCGATCATGACGTAGGAAACGCCGAAAGTAACCGCGATTGAGAGCAGGGAGGTGATCCAGACAAGCGAAGTCAGCGGCACTTCGAAATCAAAGTCCTGTTTGTTGCCGAAACGGAGTTTGGAAAACCAGTTGTTGATCATGTAGGATACGACCGAAGTTATGATCATCAGCAGACGCATGGTAAAGATCCAGACGATCAGACGGGCCTGAATGTCAATGCCGTCGGCCATCAGCGCCAAGCTGCCGTTGTCGGTGTAGCTCATGCCGGCGGCCAGTACGATAAAGCTGATGAGGGCAACGCCTGTAACGCCGTAGGTTTCAAAGCCGTCGGCGGTGGGGCCGACGGAATCGCCGGCGTTGTCGCCGGTGCAGTCGGCAATCACGCCCGGGTTGCGCGCGTCGTCTTCGTCAATTTTGAAAATGATTTTCATCAGATCGGCACCGATGTCGGCGATTTTGGTGAAAATGCCGCCGCAGATGCGCAGGGCCGAAGCGCCGAGGGATTCGCCGATGGCAAAGCCGATAAAGCAGGCGCCGGCGTTTTCCCGCGGGATGAACAGCAGAATGATGATCATCATTACCAGTTCGACGCAGATCAGAAGAACGCCGATCGACATGCCGGAGCGAAGCGGCAGGCTCATGACCGGAAAGGCCTTGCCCTTAAGCGAGGCAAAAGCGGTGCGGGCGTTGGCATAGGTATTGATGCGCATGCCGAACCAGGCGACCGAAAACGAGCCGAGAATACCCAGAACCGACCACAGCAGAATGTTCATGACCATCGGCAGCGGGGTTTGATTTAAGAAAAAGAAATAGTAGAAAATGCAGACGGCGATGAAGGCTTCCAGAATCACCAGAAGAACCGCCTGCTGCTTCATGTAGGTTTTGCAGGTTTCATAAATTAAAGACGCCATGTTCAGCATTGATTTGTGAGCAGGCATCTTTTTGATTTTGCAAAATTCGTAAAAGCCGAAGAGCATTCCCAGGGCGCAGACGATCAGGCCGTAAAGCAGGATCTGCGAACCGGTGACGGCATGGCCCCAGAAATTGTATTCCACGTCGAGCAGCGGAATTTTCAAGTCAATTTCGGAAGCCTGTGCCGTTTGGGAAAAAAGGCACAAAAACAGCGTGATTGCCGGGGCAATCCAGCCGTACTTCTTTAAAAATCTCATAATATTATTCCTCATAATTAAATTGGGTTAAACAACTTAATGCCGTCAGCCTATAACTTCTCTTTCATTATTGCAAGCATAAATAATGCCTTTTTGCGCCCGGCCGTTTGCGTATACAGATTGTCGTTTGCGGTGGATTTTTCAACGGGAGTGTGTTATGGTGACATTATGGAAAACGATACAGAACAGAAAAGCAGCCGGCGTCCGGCCGTCATCTTTGCCGTTTTGGCATTATGGGTCATTCTCAAATGGATGTTTGAATTCGGCATGGTTCACCGGTTGAGTTGGGTGGAGTTGGGAGTATTTGTTCCCTTGATTTTTATGCTTAAATGGCTCCAATTTAATTTGACTTCTCCCGAATATCGGAAGATGGCAGCGGTTTTCAGCGGTGTTTGTCTGCTTCTTCTGTTGCTGACATATGTTTTTTCGTCGGAAATTGAAACGTTAATTCTGTTGTATCCCGTTGACTGACTTTAAGGAAAGGAGAAAAGCTTTGAGTTGGGAAAAACTGCCTTTTCTGGGCGCGGCCGCGGCGGTTTTGCTGACGGCAGCTCTCGTCCGTATGATTTTCGTCGTGCCGGAATATAACGGTTTTGGATGGGACATTTCCTTTTACGTTATTCTCCCCGTGCTTGACGTTTATCTGGTCGGTTACAAGGACAGCCGGTATTGGAAGCCGTTTTGTTATGCCGTTATCGCCTTTTCGATTGCGGCGCTGCTGGTTATGCAGTTTTTCCCGGAAGAAAGCGGGACGTTTTTGCGTTCGTGTTTTTAACGATCCCGGAGGCACTTTTTTGCGAATTGTCATTGGGTATTGACTTTAAATACATTTTATGTTATACTTATAATGTAATATAAAATTGTTTGCAAAAGTGACCGTCATGTCAGATACAAGAGAAATTTTAGATAAAATATTTAACGGAAAAATGTTGATCAAGCGGTATATGCCGCGGCCGGGCGAAAGTCCTTATTATTATTTGGATCCGTTTTATACGGACGATTACAGTACGATCTCTGATTTTGGGATAATCGACGTCCCGGATGGCGTGCACCCGTCGTCATCCGTTTTTGCTCATCAAGGGGATCACGGTAATCGGGAGCAGAAGAGTCAATATCCCAATTCCTCTTCTGCAATTTATGCTCATACAAATAATGGGGACGTTCGTATTTCTCCGGCGCAAGGTCAAAACAGGGAAGAACAGACAAATCTGTGGCAGGACGCTATGCGCAACGGTGAATATATGGCAAACGCAGGTATACAGGGTTTGTCTTTTGGTTGGTCTGATGAAGCAGAGGGATTGATTCATGGTTTGTTTTATGCCCTGGCGCATTATTCGCCCTTGTCTACCCATCAGGATGCTTCAGGACTGGATGCTTTTCAGCGCGGATACCATCGCATACGCAATCAACGACGGCAGAATCTGCGGGACGGATATGAAGAGTCGCCTTATCTGACCGGCATAGCTGAAGTTGTCGGAGCTCGTGCAAGTCCTCTGAATTTGATCAAACAACCGGCTCGAACAGCGCCGTTACACATTAAAACTAGCGATGAAGATAGCCGTACTATAGTTTCAGGCATAGTTTATGGCGCGGGTAGCAGTGAAAATCGCGGCGGCGATTATGTTAAAAATGTACTGAGTAATATTGCCGGAGGCGTGGCAGGTAAAGAGATTAACAGAAAACTTTTTGGTGTAGCGGGGGCGCCGGTGATGAGGGAAATTTTGAACCCTGTGATTGGTGAGACGGTAGGGGCGTTTGTCGATAAAACTATTGACAAACTGTTTGACGGCAAATAACATTTTTTATCAGTGGTAAGGAAAGAAAAAGAGTCATGAAATTTTTATCGCTTAAAAATCCAAAAGCTGTTACGTTCTTGTTTAATGTTGTGACAGGCGTATTAGCCTTATTGGTAATTTATTCGATGGCTCTTATCGTGTCGTTGCAATTTATTGTGCCTTCTTCTTTTATATTAATTGTCTATGACGTGTTGTTGGTATTTTTGCTGAGATATGAAGGTTTTATGCCGGATCGTTATTGGGATTGGGTGCAACAAGGCTATAACGAGTATAAAATAAAAATTGTTTTTTCTTTGATTTATTTGGCTTATTCCGCAATGGTTGGTTTTGTTTACCGGGATGAACTAAAACCTCTTTTGCCGGAAAATTTTCAATAAACCTGTCGCTTTGATACGGAAAGAAAAAGAGTCATGAAATTTTTATCGCTTACGAAAACCGAAGTTATTAAAATTTTACTGAGGATTGTCGTGTGCTGTTTGGAATTGCTGTGTGTTTTTACAATGCTTTTCATAATTCCGTTTCTGTTCATTATGCCGTCGTTGGGGATGGTCATATACGCCGCGTTGTGGCTTATTATAGCGTTTTATGACGGTTTTGTGCCGGATCGTTATTGGGAGTGGTACGTGAAAGGCTATAACGAGTTTAAAGTATCAATCGGCACATGGGTTTTTCTTTTGGCGTATACGGCACTCGTTATCTATATTTACGGAGATGAGATGAAGCTTAGTTACCTGGAATCCCGTGAAGATTATAAGCTTGAAGACGAAAATTCGTAAATGGTCGTTTTATCTGCCGGTATTGTTTGCGAGATAAAAATAAATTGAGTCATATAGTATGGGTACTAAAAAAGCCGTCTGAAGTTCAGACGGCTTTTTTTGAGGTATCCGTGCGGATGATTATTTGGCGTTTTCCAAATCTTCGCCGGTTTCCTGATTGACCCGTTTGGCAGAGAGTTTGAACTTGCCGCGGTTGTCCATGCCCAGGCATTTGACCCAGATGCTGTCGCCTTCCTTGTAAAAGTCGGAAACGGAAGCGATCCGTTCGTTTTTCACTTCGGAGATGTGAACCAGCCCTTCGGTCGAACCGACGAATTTTACAAACGCGCCGAAATCCATGATCTTGGTGATGACGCCTTTGTAGATTTTGCCTTCTTCCGGTTCGGCAACAATGCCCATGATCCAGTCGAGAGCGGCCTGGCCGTCGGCACTGTTGACGGTGGCAATGCGGATGACGCCGTCGTCGCTGATGTCGATCTTGGAGTTGGTCTTTTCGGTGATTTCGCGAATGACCTTGCCGCCCGAACCGATGACTTCGCGGATCTTGTCAACCGGGATCTTCAGGGCAATGATGCGGGGCGCATGTTCGGCTACGTGCGGCCGCGGTTCGGCAATGGTCTTGGCCATTTCGCCCAAGATGTGGATGCGGCCTTCGTGCGCCTGAGCCAGCGCGTTTTTCATGATTTCTTTGGTGATGGAGGTAATTTTGATGTCCATCTGCAAAGCGGTTACGCCGTCTTTGGTTCCGGCAACCTTGAAGTCCATGTCGCCCAGGTGGTCTTCGTCACCCAAAATGTCGGTGAGGATGGCAACCCGGCCGTCGTCTTCTTTGATCAAGCCCATGGCAATACCGGCAACCGGTTTGGCCATCGGCACGCCGGCAGCCATCAGTGACATGGTGGTGCCGCAAACGGTGGCCATCGAAGAAGAACCGTTCGATTCCAAAATTTCGGATACGACCCGGATGGTGTAGGGGAAAGCGTCCTTGTCTTTGGGCATCATCGGATGGATGGCGCGCCAGGCCAGTTTGCCGTGGCCGATTTCGCGGCGTCCCGGGCTGCCCAGACGGCCGCATTCGCCGACCGAAAACGGCGGGAAGTTGTAGTTGAGCATAAAGTCTTCTTTGTATTCGCTCATCAAACCGTCGACAATCTGCGCGTCTTCGCCGGTGCCGAGGGTGGTAACCACCAGCGCCTGGGTTTCGCCGCGGGTGAAAATGGCGGAACCGTGGGCGGTCGGCAAAACGTCGACTTCGCACCAGATCGGTCGGACGGTTTTGGTGTCGCGGCCGTCAATACGCTTGCCGGTCGAAAGAACCTTTTCGCGGACGACAACATGTTTTAATTTTTCCAAAACGTCGAGCAGATATTTGTTCTCGATTTCGTTTTCGGGATCGATACCGGCCTTGACTTCTTCGTCCAGCTGGCCGATCAGAGTGCCGCGTTTGAGCTTGTCGGTTTCGGTGAAAGCTTCTTCATAACGGCTGCGGAAAGCCTTGGCGATACGTTCGTACATTTCGTCGAACTCTTTCGGGAATACGGGAGTTTCCCAAGGTTCTTTGCCGGCTTCTTTAGCCAGCTCGCAGATCATGTCGATCACCGGCTGGAAGCTGTCAAAACCGAACATGACCGCGTTCAGCATGGTTTCTTCCGAGAGCTCGTTTGCTTCGGATTCCACCATCAGCACGCCTTCCTTGGTGCCGGCGACGGTCAGTTCGAGTTCGGATTCCTTTTGTTCGTCAATGGTCGGGTTTAAGATAAATTCACCGTTTTTGTAACCGACTTTGGCGGCGCCGATCGGTCCCATAAACGGAATGCCGGAAACGGCCAGCGCGGCGGAAGCGGCGATCATCGCCACCACGTCGGAAGTGGTTTTCTGGTCGTGGCAGAGCGTGGTGCAGATGATTTGCACTTCGTTCTTAAAAGCATCCGGGAACAACGGGCGAATCGGACGGTCGATCAGGCGGGAGACCAGCACCTCGTGTTCGGAAGGCTTGCCTTCTCTTTTCATGAAGCCGCCGGGCACTTTGCCGGTGGCATAATATTTTTCCTGATAGTTAACGGTTAAGGGGAAAAAGTCCTGATCGGCTTTTGCCTCTTTGGCCGCGCAAACGGTGGCCAGCACCTTGGTTTCGCCGTAAGTGACGACAACCGCGCCGGTCGCCTGTTTGGCGACTTTGCCGGTTTCCAACACCAGCTTGCGTCCGCCCCATTCCATTTCGCGGGTGGATACTTTTAAGTTATTCATATTGTCTTACCTTTCTTTTCATCTTACATCTTTAAACATCACCTGTCCGGATGAGGACAGGATTTTGATAAAAGTATTGCGGAACCCGTTTGATGTTCCGCAATACTTGCAAAACCTTAACGACGAATGTTAAGCTTTTTAATGATTTCCTGATATCTCTTTTCGTCTTTTTTCTTCAGGTAGTCGAGAAGGTGGCGGCGTTTGCTGACCATCTTCATCAGACCCAGACGGGAGTGCAGGTCTTTGCGGTGAACGTTGAAGTGCTCAATCAGGTTGTTGATGCGGGTCGTCCAGATTGCGATCTGAACTTCCGGCGAACCGGTGTCGCCTTCGGCCAGGCCGTAAGTTTTGGCCAATTCGTTCTTAACTTCTTTGGTAATCGACATCTTTATTTTTCCTTTTTTTCCTGGTTAAAATTAAATACGCGAACCGGCGAAAACCTGGTTTCTTCGATCCGCAGCATCGCTGCCAGCCGGCCTTCGCAAACGGCGGCAACCGTCTGCCCGACGGAAAACGAATGTTCCCGCGATTTGGGTGACAAAGCCTGTCCGTGAAGGAGTTTGGCGGCTTCCGCTTCCGAAACAGCCATGACCGCGATGTCGCGCAGAGAGGTTTCTGACGGAAGCAAAAATCGTTTACGCTCGTCAACATACACTACATTTTGCAAAGTTTCCAGCAAAATTTTTGCCGACTCGTCAAAAATTCCCGAACGGGTTCGGCGCAGGCGGCAGAGGTGGCCGAAAGTGCCCAGCCGGCGGGCGATGTCGCGGCCGAGGCTGCGCACGTAAGTGCCTTTGGAACAGCGGACTTTGAAGCTGCTGCGGCCGCCGGGCAGGCTGCCCGTAAATTCCAGTTCGTAAACGGTAATCTGACGCTCGGGAATGTTTACTTCTTCGCCTTTGCGGGCCAGCTCGTAGGCGCGGCGGCCGTTGATTTTAACGGCGCAAAAGGCCGGCGGCGTCTGTGTGATCGCGCCGCAAAACTGCGGCAATACGGCCAGAATTTCCTCATCTGCCGGAATTCTTCCGTTGTCGGCGGTTATGCTGCCGTCGCTGTCGGCGCTGTCGGTTTCCGTACCCCATTGAACGGTGAATTCGTACTCTTTGGTTTCGTCGCCGAGAAAATCTATCAGCTTGGTGGTTTCTCCGAACGCGATCGGCAAAATACCGCTGGCAAAAGGGTCCAGCGTGCCGGTATGGCCGTTTTTCTGCGCGTTGAGCAGCCGGCGGGTAAGGTTGACGACTTCGGTCGAGCCCATGCCTTCCGGCTTGTCGATAACAAGCCAGCCGTTGACGGGGTCTCCTTTGCGGTGTTTCATCGGATGTTTCTCCTTGGCTGCCGGCGGAAAGTTTTCCGCAGAACGTGAAAAAAATCCCGGACTTTGCCGGGAAACGGATCAGTTTTCGCTCAAATCCCGGGTAACTTTCGGATCGTGAAGCAGTTTTTCGATTTTGTCGGCTTCGGCAAAGCTGTCGTCGATCTTGAAACGGATTTCCGGAACAAAGCGCAGCGCCGTTTTGGTTCCGATGATTTTGCGGAAGTGGTTAGCCGCCAGCTGCAGCCCCTCGAGAACTTCCTTGTCGGTTTCCGGGTTGGAAGTGATGAAATAGACGTCGGCATATTTTAAGTCGGGGGATACCTGGGCTTCCATAACGGTGACCAGAGTGCTGATCCCTTCCAGGTTGCGAACCCGGCCCTGGTTGATTTCTGCCGCGATGATCCGTTTGATTTCCTGGCCGACGCGAAGCTGCCGCTGGGATTGTTCTTTGATTGCCATTTGTTGTTCCTCTTTTTTTATACGCAACAGACCGAAAGTCCGGCGGCGCCGGATTTCCGGTCTGCTCCGAAGTTAATTTCCTACGCCAGTTTGGCGGCGATGGTTTCGATTTCGTAACATTCGATGAAGTCGCCGACCTGAATGTCGTTGTAGTTTTCAAAACTCATGCCGCATTCGTAGCCTTCCTTGACTTCCTTGACGTCGTCCTTAAAGCGCTTCAGCTGGCCGAGGCTGCCGTCGTGGATAACCACGTTGTCGCGCAGCAGGCGGACTTTGGCGCCGCGTTTGACCATGCCTTCGGTGACCATGCAGCCGGCCACCCTGCCGACGCCGGTGATGTTGAAGACGTTGCGGATTTCCGCATAGCCGAGAAGCTTCTCGCGCAGTTCGGGCGAAAGCAGGCCTTCCAGACCTTTCTTAACGTCGTCGGCCACGTCGTAGATAATCGAATAATAACGGATGTCAACCCCGTCGCGGCGGGCCATATCGCGAGCCTGCGGAATCGCGCGGACGTTAAAGCCGATGATCAGCGCGTTGGAGGCTTTGGCCAGCGTGATGTCGGATTCCGAAATCGGGCCGACCGCCGAGTGCAGGATCTGGACGCTGACTTCGTTGTTCGACAGTTTGTTCAACGTGCCTTCGATGGCTTCGACCGAACCCTGAACGTCGGCCTTGATGATGACCGGCAGGTGTTTGGATTCGCCCGATTTAATCTTGTCGAGCATCTGTTCCATCGCCGATTTGGCGCTCTTGACCAACTTGGCGTCGCGTTCTTTCTGAATGCGGTAGTTGGTGATTTCCTTGGCCTGGGATTCGCTTTCCACCATGTTGAAGTTGTCGCCGGCGGCAGGGGTGCCCTGCAAACCGATGACTTCGACCGGAGTGGCCGGTCCGGCTTCGAAAATCTTGTGTCCGTGTTCGTTGAACATGGCGCGGACGTGTCCCCATTCCTTGCCGGCAATGATGATGTCGCCGACTTTCAGGGTGCCTTTCTGTACCAGCAGAGTGGCAACCGAACCGCGGCCTTTTTCCATTTTGGCCTCGATGACGGTACCGCTGGCCTTGCAGGTCGGATCGGCTTTGAGGTCAAGAATTTCCGCCTGCAGCAGGATCGCTTCCACCAGTTTGTCGATGTTGATCCGCTTTTTGGCGGAAACTTCGGCGCACAGGCTTTCGCCGCCCATTTCCTCAACCGCGATGCCGTGTTGTAAAAGCGCGGTCTTGACTTTCAGCGGATCGGCGCCGGGCAGGTCGATTTTGTTGATGGCGACCACGATCGGCACTTCCGCCGCCTGGGCGTGGCGGATGGCTTCCACCGTCTGCGGCATGATGCCGTCGTTGGCAGCCACTACCAGCACCACGATGTCGGTTACCTTGGCGCCGCGGGCGCGCATTTCAGAAAACGCTTCGTGTCCCGGGGTATCAATGAAGGTGATCTTTTGCCCGTCGCCGAGCGTAATCTGGTAAGCGCCGATATGCTGGGTGATGCCGCCGGCTTCCTTGGCGGCGACATTGGTTTCGCGCAGGGCGTCCAAAAGCGAGGTCTTGCCGTGGTCGACGTGTCCCATGACGGTAACCACCGGCGCGCGGGGCAGCATGTTTTCGGGCTTGCTCTGTTCTTCGTTTAAGACCATTTCGACGTCGCTGTCGGCCACCCGTTTCCATTTGTGCCCCATTTCTTCGACGATGATCTGCGCGGTGTCGGCGTCAATCGGCTGGTTGATGGTGGCCATCACCCCGAGGGACATCAGTTTTTTGATGACCTCGGCGCCTTTTTCCGCCATCCGGTTGGCCAGTTCCTGTACGGTGATGACTTCGGGAATGATCACTTCCTTGATGATCTTTTCCTGCGGCTGAACGACCGGTGCCGGTTTCGGCTGCTTTTTCTTGAAACGGCGGCGGGGCGCGGCATAGCCGTAATCGTCGTCGTCATCGTCGCTGCCGCCGAAGGTGTGGATGTTTACTTTCGGGTTGCGGCGCTGCGGTTCAAAGCTGCGTTTGGTGATTTTTTTGCGTTCCTGTTCAAAGACTTCTTCTTTGCTTTTGCCTTTTTCCGTCGTCGGACGGGCTTTTTTGGCGCGGTCGTCTTCGTCGTCCTCGTCATCAAAGTCAAAACCCCGGCGTTCCTTTTCCTTGTTCTTGAAGTCGCGTTCGTCTTCCGCCTTTTCCGGCCGGCCTTTTTCTTTTTCCGCTGCCTGACGCGCCTTTTCCGCCTTTTCTTTTTCCAGGCGCTCTTCTTCCTCGCGGCGTTTTTGTTCTTCCAGCTCTTTTAAGCGGGCTTCTTCTTCTTTCTGCTTCTGCCGCAGAGCCGCCTTTTCCTCTTCTTCCTGCTGGCGGCGCGCTTCGTGTTCCTTGGCTTCGGCGATCAGCTTCAGCTTGGCGGCGGTGGCCTCGTCGATTTTGACTTCTTTGCCCGCGGGTGCCGCCGGGTTGATTACCCGTTTTTTGCGCACTTCGACCTGCACCACTTTTTTGCCGTCGCCGGCGGGTCTGGCGTCGCTCAGGTTCTTGAGGGTGAGCGTCTTTTTCCCCGATAATGTTAACTTCGATTTTGCATTATCTTCTGTCATACTCAAATTTTCTCCATCTTATCATTTTTTTAGGAATTGAAATTCTGCCATTTTCGCAACTGGCTGCGGACCATTTCCGCCATCCCGCCTTTCAGCACGGCGGCGTGTACCGTGTTTGTTCTGTTTAATGCCTTGTCCAACTCCTCAACTTCAAACAATGTCAAAATTTCCGTATTCCCGGCGGCGGCTCTGATTTTTGCATTGCCGTCGCTGCCGGCGTCGGCCGCTTCGATGATAAAAGCGACCCGGCCTTTTTGCAGATTTTCCCGGACTTTTTCAAATCCGGTAATCAGCGCGCCGGCCTTCTTGGCCAGATTTATAGCGTCAAGTGCCCGATTTTTCAAGATATTTTCGACCGTTTCCCCCAAATTCGGGTCAACTTTGGTGTTTTTGCCGAATTTTTTGAAGACGTTTTTGCTTACGGCCTGTGCCAGAACCGCGCGGGAATTGGTAATGTAAAAACCTTTTCCCGGCAGTTTTTTCTTAAAATCGGGTATGACCTGACGGTCGGGGGTGAGGGTAAAACGCAGGAGTTCTTCCTTGTTTTTTTCCTCCCCCGTGACCAGACAGGTGCGGTTTGAATTATTTTCTTTCATCCCCGCCTTCTTGTCCTTCGTTTTCAAACCAGTGTTCGCGGGCGGCCATGATGACCTTGTTGGCCTCCGTCTGCGACAGCGTGTTTTCGCCGAGCATTTCGATCAGTTCGTCGGCTGCCAGGTCGGCCAGGTCGTCTAAGGTTTTGACGCCTTTTTCGGCCAGGGTCAGGATCATTTCCTGGTCAAGCCCGGTTACCGTTTTTAAGGTGTCGTCGATGCCGAGGGTTTTGCTCTTTTCGGCAAATTCGGCGTCGCGTTTGGCTACGAACTCTTTGGCGCGGTCCTGCAGCTCGGTGGCGATGTCTTCGTCAAAGCCTTCGATTTCGGCCAGTTCGTGCAGCGGTACCAGAGCCACTTCGTCAACCGTGGAGAAACCTTCGGCAATCAGCAGATGGGCGATCATTTCGTCAACGTCAAGAGCTTCCATAAAGCGCTGGGAACGGACTTTGTTTTCGTTGGAGCGGCGTTCGGCTTCCTGTTCTTCGGTCAGAACGTCGATGTCGCAGTTCAAAAGCTGGGAAGCCAGTTTGACGTTTTGTCCGCGGCGGCCGATGGCGATCGAAAACTGTTCCTTGGGAACCACCGCTTCGATGCGGTTGTTTTCCTCGTCGATGACCACTTTGCTGACTTCTGCCGGCGCAAGTGCGCTGACCATATACTGGGCACGGTCTTCGGAATAGGGAATAATGTCGATTTTTTCGCCCTGCAGTTCGGTAACCACCGCCTGAACGCGGATGCCGCGCAGGCCGACACAGGCGCCGACCGGATCGATGGTGACGTCTTCCGCCCTTACCGCCAGTTTGGCTTTGGAGCCGGGATCGCGGGCAACGCCCATGATCTTGACGATGCCGTCATAAATTTCCGGCACTTCCTGAGTGAACAGGGCGGCCAGAAATTCGGGACAGGTGCGGGAAAGGAAAATCTGCGGGCCTTTGGCTTCGCGGCGGACGTCGAGTACGTAAGCGCGGACACGGTCGCCGTTTTTGAACTTTTCCCGCGGAATGATTTCGTCGCGGCGCAGCACGGCTTCGGTTTTGCCGATGTCGAGCACGACGTTGCCGAACTCGATCCGTTTGACGGTGCCGTTGACGATGGTGCCCATTTTTTCCTTGTATTCTTCATACTGGCGGTTGCGTTCGGCGTCGCGCACTTTCTGTACGATCACCTGTTTGGCGGTTTGGGCGGCAACCCGGCCGAAGTCGATCGGCGGCAGGGTATCGATGATGAAATCGCCGGCAACGGCGCCTTTTTTATATGCCTGAGCGTCTTCGACCGTCAGCTGGGTCACTTCGTTTTCCACTTCGTCGACCACTTCGCGGTAGCGCTCCAGCGTAATGGCGCCGGTTTTGCGGTCGATTTGCGCGCGGATGTCGTGTTCAAAGCCGTAGCGGGAACGGGCGGCTTTCTGAATGGCGACTTCCATGGCGACGAAAACGTCTTCCTTGTCGATGTTTTTTTCGCGGGCGACGGTGTCGGCAACCAGAATGATTTCGGGTCTCGGCATATTTTCGATGTTTGGCATTTTTTCCCTCGTTAAAATATTGCAGTTAGGTTTATTCTTCGATTTCGGTTTCTTCTTCGCCGGCTTCGGCTGCGGCGGCGGCCAGCAGTTCGTCGGTCAGAAGCAGCTTGGCTTTGAAAACGGCCTCGTAGGGAATGAAATATTCTTCCCCGTCCATGGCAAAAACGATGTTGTCGTTTTCGTCCACCCGGACAATGCGGCCTTTGAAACGTTTGCGTTTTTCGATTTCGACGTCGGTTTCTATCTTGGCCTCAAATCCGGCGAATCGGACAAAGTTTTCAAGCGCGGTCAGCGGGCGGTCAAGTCCCGGCGAGCTGACTTCCAGAGTGTAGCGGCCGGCGATCGGATCTTTTTCGTCCAGCAGGGCGGAAACGGCGCAGCTGACGGCGGCGCAGTCGTCGACGACGATGTTTTCTCTGTCTTTGCGTTCGATCATGATCTGCAAAGTGGGGTTGACGTTGCCGATGGTGATGACGCGCACCAGATCAAAGCCCATCTCGTCGATAAGCGGTTCCAGCATTTCCTGCAGCGGGTGTTTCTTTTGCATTCAGACTCCTTTTATTAACAAAAAAGCGGGGCTTTCGGCCCCACTTTCAATTAACTTTTATGAAAGAATACCCTTTATATAACATAATTTTTGAAAAAATAAAGCATTTTTTTGCCGTTGTTGCGGAAAAACGCGTTTCCGGCGCCCGGAGATGCTGCCGAAGGTTGTCGATAAGGGCTTAAAAAGGCGTTGATTTTAGCGGCGAGTTGTTATACTCTGCCGGGCAGGTTTTGATTTAACTTGGAGAAAGCGTCGATGCAAAAATATATTACCACCCCGATTTATTATCTGAACGGGCTGCCGCATATCGGGCATGCCTATACGTCCATTCTGGGCGACGTGATGAAGAAGTTTGAACAGATGCGGGGCAACGGCGTGTATTATACCACCGGCACCGACGAACACGGGCAGAAGAACCAGCACAGCATTGAGGCAAGCGGCCTTGCGGCCGACGAGTTTCTGACCCGGCAGAGTGACAATTTCCGCAATCTGTTCGTCGAGCTCGGCATTGACTTTGACTATTTCGTCCGCACTTCGCGCCCCGAACACAAGAAAATCGTACAGGAGATTCTGCAAAACATTTATGACAAGGGGCTGATTGTCAAAAAGTCGTACGAAGGGCTTTACTGCGAAGGCTGCGAACAGTTCAAAAAGAAAAGCGACCTTGACGAGAACGGCTGCTGTCCCGATCACAAAGCGGCGCCGAAGGCGATCAGCGAGGAAAACTATTTCTTCCGTCTGGAGCCTTATCGTCAATGGCTGATCGATTATATTAAAAGCCATCCGGACTGGATACAGCCGGCCAAATATGCCAACGAAGTTTTGGGCATGCTGAAAGAGCCGCTTGAGGATCTTTGCATTTCGCGTCCGAAATCACGGGTATGGCTGGGTGTCGAACTGCCGTTTGACCATGACTATGTTACTTACATCTGGTTTGACGCGCTGGTCAATTACATTTCCACTTTAAATTACGGACACAATCCGGATTTTGAAACGGTCTGGGCTCATTCCCACCATCTGATCGCCAAGGACATTCTCAAACCCCACTGCATTTACTGGCCGATTATGCTGCATGCGCTGGGCGTTGCGCCGGTTGAGCACTATTTTATCCACGGTTACTGGATCGGTGAAGGCGGGGTCAAGATGTCAAAGTCTCTCGGCAACGTGGTTGATCCGGCGGAAGTGGTCAGACTGCTCGGCGTTGACGCGCTGCGTTTCTATCTGATCAACAACATGACTCTCGGCGGAGACTCCCAGATCAGCGTGGCGATGTTGAAACAGGGGTATAAAATGCTGGCCAACAATATCGGCAATTTGCAGATGCGGGTGTTGAAGATGGTGCAGAAAAGCCTTGAAGGCAAAGTGCCTTCGCCGGCCGCTCTGAACGAAGAGGACAAAGCGCTGGTCAACGATATTGCCGGCCGCTTCGAGCGTATTTTCGGTCAGGAAATGTCGCTTGAAACTGTCAGCGAGCTGGCCGAGAGCATCGTTAAAGCAGGGGATGCGGTCAATGCTTATTTTGCTGCCAACACGCCGTGGGTGCTGGCCAAAAATCCGGCCGAACGCGCCCGTTTCGAGGCGGTGGTTTATACCACTCTCGAGTGTCTGCGTCTGATCGGGCTGGCCATGTATCCGCTGACGCCTGCCACCGCACGTAAAATCGAAGCTTCTCTCGGGGTTGAGCCGGAAAGTTTTAAAGCCGATTTCAAACCTTTTGCGCTGCCGGAAGGAACGGAAATCAAAGTCGGCGACCCGTTGTTCCCGATGATTGAAGAATGATGGAAAAGTTCCGAAAACAAAAAAACTCCCGGGGTTCCCGGGAGTTTTTTTGCGGCTGAAAATGCACCTGTCGCCGTGTGGGGGACGGTTTACAGACTGCTTTTGCCGTAAATCTGATACTGGCAATGGATGTTTTGCAAAGTGTTGAGAAATTCGCCGTCGTTTAAAAGTTCTCCGCTGTCGGCGGGAAAAGGCGTTTCCACCAGTTTTTTGACCGGCAGTTTGCCGATTTTTTTCGGCAGAAAGCGCCGGCAGAAGGCATAAGCCGCGGCTTGCAGTCCCTTTTCGCCGGCGATGCCGTAACCGATTTCGGAAAGCATTTTGGCAATGTCCGTTTCCGCCGAAAAGCGGCTGCCGTACCAAATGCCGACGTCGGCAGCGGCCAGTTCCCGCCAGGGAAAGCCTTTGCCCGGATCGGGCTTGCGTTGCGGCGCGACGTCGGAATGGCCGACGATCATGGTCGGGGCAATCCGTCGGCGGTCGATGATGTCGCGGCAAAGTTCCGTCAGCGCGGCAATCTGCTTTCGGTTGAAACGGCTCTGTCCGAGCGAGCGGTGGCAGACCTCGATGCCGATGGCGGCCGAATTGACGTCGGTGATGCCGCGCCAGAAGGCGACGCCGGCATGCCAGGCGCGTTTGTCTTCGTTGACGCACTGATAAACGGTGCCGTCGTAATCAACGACGTAATGGGCGGAAAGCTGCAGTTTTTCCAGCTGCGCAATCCCTTCCCCGGCATTGTGGGCCATGGAGTGGATGACCAGCATGCTGATCGGAAGTTTGCGTTCGTTAAAGAAGGGAAGCGGGCGGTATGTGATCATGGCGGCCCTCACAGTCTGATGGTTGACAGTTCTATCGGAAAATCGTCTTTGACCGCAATCTGTCCCAGGTGACGGCAGCGGCGGTAACTGAAATAAAGTTCCGGGTTGGCGTAGGTGTCGATGCCGGAGAACGAAACGTTTTTAATGCCGATAAGATCAAGACGGTGCCGGACAAAGGCTTCCAGATCGCAAAGCCAGCGTTCTCCGGCGCAGGGCGTGAAGAAACGTTCGTTGTCTTTGTCCCGGTCAAGGAAAAGGTTTCTCATGTCGTTTTGCACTTCAAAAGATTCCTTTTGCAGGCAGGGACCGGCAGCGGCGGCAATGTCTTCGACGGCGGCGCCTCTTTCGAGCATGACTTTGACCGTGTTTTCAATGACACCGGCAAGCGCGCCCCGCCAGCCGGCATGAGCGGCGCCGATAACGCCGTGTTTTTCATCGGCCAGCAGAACCGGCATGCAGTCGGCGGTGGTAATGCCCAGAATGATGCCGGGACGGTCGGTGACCACGCCGTCGGCCTCGATTTCGTAACGCGAGGGGCGGTCGACATAAACGGCTTTGTCGGTATGCCCCTGGCAGGGACGCATCACCGCGTTGCCGGGGAGGCCGTAGAACCTGCCGACCAGTTCAAGGTTTTTTTCTATGTTTTCCGCCTTGTCGCGGCTTTTGCGGTTGAAGTTGAAACTGGCGTAAATGCCCTCGGAAACGCCGCCGTTCCTGCCGAAAAAGGCATGCCTGTCCGCCGGCAGGTTGGGTGCGAGGTAAAAATTGACCATATTTTCAAGCATTGTTTTATTCCACGGTTTCGGCTACGGCCGGATTAATCTGCGGTTTTTCGTTGGCAGTGACAATATTGCGCTGCAGTTCGTCGGCGGCAAAGTTGTAATCCTCTTCGCTTTCGGCATGGACAAACGCCAGCGGGTTTTGCTCGTCGACATAGTCGCCGATCTGACAGAAGCCGGTGTAGCCGGTGGCGTAATCCAGCTTTTGTTCCGGCGAGGTGCGGCCGCCTTTCAGGCCGATGATGCTGAGGCCGATGTTGCGGGTGTTCATGCTTTCGACGTAACCGGAGCAAAGCGGAAAAACGGGTTTGACGATGGCTGCCCGGGGCAGGTATTTTTCCGGACGTTCGACAAAGTCGGCGGGACCGCCGAGTTTTTTGACCATGCGGGCGAACACTTCCGGCGAACGGCCGGAATCAAGATCGGCCAGCAGCCGTTTCCGCGCTTCGCCGGCGTCGGCAAAACAGCCTGCCGTTACCAGCAGTTCGGCAGCTAGACTGAGGGTAATTTCGTGCAGGCGCGGGTCAACATTGATGCCTTTTAAATAATCAACCGCTTCTTTTACTTCCACCGCGTTGCCGGCGGTGGTGCCCAGCACCTGGTTCATGTCGGTAAGGAGGGCCTTGGTTTTGGTGCCGGCTTTGCCGGCGACGCTGACGATCGAGCGGGCAAGGGCGCGGCCGTCGTCAATGCTCTCCATAAACGCGCCGTTGCCGAATTTCAAGTCCATGATCAGACAGTCGAGTCCGGCCGCCAGCTTTTTGGAAAGAATCGAAGCGGTAATCAGCGGAATCGATTCAACCGTGGCGGAAACGTCGCGGACGGCGTAGATCTTTTTGTCGGCCGGCGCCAGGCTGCCGGTCTGGCCGATGACGGCGCAGCCGACTTCTTTGACGGCTGCGCGGAAAAGATCGTTGTCGGGATGAGTTTGGTAACCGGGGACAGAGTCAAACTTGTCGAGCGTGCCTCCGGTATGTCCGAGCCCGCGGCCGGAAATCATCGGCACATAGACGCCAGCTGCCGCCAGCATCGGAGCCAGCATCAGACTGACCTTGTCGCCGACTCCGCCGGAAGAATGTTTGTCAACGACCGGCGCGTCCAGTTCCGGCCATTGCAAAACGTCGCCGGAATCGCGCATGGCAAGGGTCAGGTTTTTGGTTTCGCCGGCGTCAAGTCCGTTTAAGAAGGCGGCCATGGTAAAAGAGCCGATCTGGCAGTCGGCGATGGTGCCGTCGGTGACGCCGCGGACGAAAAAGTCGATTTCTTCGGCGCTTAGGTTTTGTTTGTCGCGTTTTTTGCGGATAATTTCCTGTGGCAGCATGGTTAACTCCGTTTGTCAGTCTTTATTTTCGATAACTCTGATCAGATCGTCCAAAAGCGAACTGGCGCCAATGCGGAAATGCGCCGGATCAGGCCAGTCGGCGCCCAGGATAACTTCGGATAATATCAGATATTTGCGGGCTTCTTCAAATTCCCTGATGCCGCCGCTGGCCTTGAAACCGACGTCGCGGCCGCTGTCGCGGATGGTTTCCAGAATGATGTTGGCGGCGCCGACGGTGGCGGAAACCGGGGTTTTGCCGGTTGAGGTTTTGATGAAGTCAATGTCGTATTCGAGGCAGAGTTTTACTGCCGCGGCAATTGTCGACACGTGGTTGAGTTCGCCGGTTTCAAGAATGATTTTGCTGGTGTGTTTGCCGCATTCGCGCTGGATGATGTCGAGAAAACGCCGGCAGGAATCCGTATTGCCGGCAAGAAAGTCGCGGTAGGGAAAAACGGCGTCGATTTCGTCGGCACCGCCGCTCAGGCCTTTTTTGATTTCGTCTTTCATCAGCTTGAAATCGTTGCCGCCGGCGGGAAAATTGACCACGGTGGCAACTTTGACCGGCGTTTTCTTCAGCAGTTTGCGGGCCAGCGGCACCCATTCCGGATAAACGCAGACGGCGGCCGTCGTTCCGTAGGGCGTGACCGCCTTGGCGCACAGGGCGGCGATTTTTTCTTCCGTATCGTCATGGCTGAGCGAGGTGAGGTCCAGACTGCCGATCAGGCGGAAAGCGTTTTGGATGTCACTCATGGCAGAACTCCTTGATGTAGTTGGTGATCAGAGCGGTGAGAGCGCTGCTTGCGCGGGCGGCGCCGGCGATGGTTTCTTCGTGGGAAAGCGGGGTTTCCTGCAATCCGGTGCCGAAGTTGGTAACGGCGGAAACGGCCAGCACTTTGATGCCGGCATGGACGGCGGCGATTACTTCCGGCACCGTGGACATGCCGACGGCGTCGGCGCCGAGCGTGCGAAAGGCGCGGATTTCGGCAGCGGTTTCAAAATTCGGGCCGAGCACCATCAGGTAAACGCCTTCCGGCAGGTTGATTCCGAGTTTGGCGGCCAGTTCTTTCGCCTGCCGGCGCATGTCCCGGTCATAGGCGTTGCTCATATCGGGAAAACGGGGGCCTGTGCTCTCGTCGTTGGCGCCGACAAGCGGATTTTGACCGGAAAAATTGATGTGGTCTTTGATCAGCATCAGACTGCCCGGGGTAAATTCCGGGTTGAGCGAACCGGCGGCGTTGGTGACGATCAGCCGGTTGACGCCGACGGCTTTAAGCGCGTTGACGACTTCCGCAATCACCTGCGGACGGTGGCCTTCGTAGAGATGGAAACGTCCCTGCAGGCAGAGAACTTCGCTTTGCCCCAGCCGGCCGACGATCATTTTGCCGGAATGACCGGCAACGGTGGTGCGGGGAAAGCCTTCGATCGCCGCATAGTCAATTGTCAGCGGGTCTTCGACGGCGTCGGCGACGGAACCGAGGCCGGAACCGAGGATGACGGCGGTCTGCGGTCGTTTGTCCGCCAGCAGACGTTTGAATTGTTCGGTGTTGATCATGCTAAAATTCCTTAAAGGCATTGGGCAAAAGCTCGTTGATCGTCATTGTCTTCTTTACTCCTTCCCGGTCGGCCAGCAGAATTTCCGTTTCCGGCAGGGAAAATTCCAAAATCCGCTGCAGGCAGGCGCCGCAGGGGGCAACCAGCGCGGCGCCGTCGGAGGTGACGAGGATCCGCCGGATTTTGGCGCTTCCGCCGCAGACCATGGCGGCGACGGCGCCGGCTTCGGCGCAGGTGCCGCAGGGGTAGGAAACGTTTTCGACGTTGCAGCCGGCGTAAACCTTTCCGTCGTCGGCTTCGATCGCGGCGCCGACCCTGAAGTGCGAATAGGGCGCGTAAGCCTTCTCCAGCGCCGTCCGGGCAAAAGTGAAAAGTTGACGATAATTTTTCATGTTCGGGCTTGACCTTAAATGTTTTATTTATCAATATAGGGTATATTATGCTACGATTACCGTTTTAGCAAAGATTATTTTTGACTTTTGCATTTTGAAAAAAGGAAGCGTCTATGTGGAAAAAAGTTTTGCTGCTGATCATTATCCTGGTCCTTGCCGCCGTGGGCGGAGTGACGGTTTATCTCAACAATATCGACTGGAACCGTCACAAGGACAAGATTTCCCAGCAGTTCTCGGCGGCCACCGGTAAGGAGGTGGTGTTTGACGGTCCGGTGCGTTTCAGCCTGTTCCCGTCCCCCTATCTGGAAGCGGGGGACATTTCCATCTACAACCGTACCGCTTCCGGCGAAAGGGTGCTGCTGGCCAAAATACAAAAACTGGTTTCCACCCTTTCGATCCGTTCGCTGATCAGCGGCAGTTTCAACGTTGAGCGGATGAGTCTGGTCGAGCCGGAGATTTACGTCGAAGCCTATTCCGACGGCAAGCTCAACTGGCAGTCTTCAAGCGGCAGCCAGCAGGATTTTCGAATCGACAACGTGGAGATTTCCTTAAACAGTCTGACGGTAGAAAAGGCCAAAATGCACTTTGTCAACAACGATTACAACATTAATTCGGTGCTCGACAACATGAATGCCGAAATCATCGCCCAGAGTCTGTTCGGCCCTTACCGGATCGAGGGCAGCTACGTCAAGGATAACAGTCCCGGCGGCTTTGCCGTTTCGCTCGGCCAGTTTTCCGACAGTTTTGCCACCTCGGTCAATGCGGTGATCAGCCATCCGCAGTCGGAAAGCTATGTGCGCTTTGACGGCACCGTGCTGCTGAACAACGACGCGATCAACGGCAACCTGATTTTTGAATCGCAAAATCCGGTCAACTTCTTTAACACCAATTTTAAAAATGCCGAAATTTCGGAGGATTACGAACATCAGCTGGCTCTGTCGATGGAGCTTAAAACCGACAAGTCGCAGATCAGTTTCGGCAATATCGTCGTCAAGTACGGCGGCAGCGCCGGCGCCGGCAACATACTGATTCCGAGAACCGAGCAGAAGATCGGCGACAACGGCATGGAACGCCGGCGGATTGACGCGGTGTTCAACATGACCGAGTTTGAGTTGGAGCCGGCCATTCTGCTGGTGCGCGATTTTGTCAAAAAATATGACCGCAAGGAAAATTACGTGCCCGAGTACGACTTTGACGTGATCGCCGACCTGAAAGCGCTGAAAACGACTTACAACGGCCAGGTGATCCGTGATTTCGACTTAAGCGTCGACTTTATGAACAATACGCTGAAAATTCAGAATCTGAGTGCCACCATGCCGGGCGAGGCCTCGGCCAAAATCAGCGGCGAAGTGTTCGGGGTCGAAAAGAAGATGACCTATAACTTCAACCTCACTTCCAGCATGAGCGATTTCGGTAAGTTTGCCAAATGGCTGAAACTCGGGGTGGAGCCGTTTGCCCAGGGTACATATAAGAAGGCAAGCCTGTCGGCGACCGTGGAAGGCACCACCGAGATGATCAAAATTGCGCCGTTTGACCTGATTCTTGACAAGAGCGCGGTCAACGGCAAAATCGGCATCGTCCGCGGCGACAAAACCCGCTGGTTTGTGATTGCCGACGGCGACAGCGTCAACTTTGACAATTATGTCGCCGCGCTGCCTGCGGATACGGCGGGAAAAGATTGGCGCGAACGTTTGCGCTACCGTTTCGGCAAGCTGACGTTTTTAAAAGACGCCGACCTGCAGTTCCGCACTTCACTGCAATCGGGAATTTTTGAGAAGATTCCGTTCGAGGATCTGGCAATGGAAGCGACTGTCAAAGACGGCGTGATGAAGATTGACGACCTGTCGGTCAAAAGCGTGGCCAGCGGCGACTTTACCTTTAAAGGCGAAGTGAGCGGTTTCGGTCAGGCGCCGCAGGTCAAGAACCTGAGGTATCAGGCGGATATCCGCGATACGATCGCTTTTTTGAGCAAGTTCGGAATAAAAATTGCCGACGTCAATTTCAACGAACTGAGCAGTTTTTCCGCTTCCGGGGTGGTTACCGGCGGTTTGGAACGCGCGGCGACCAAGAGCGTTTTGCGTCTGGGGGACATTGACGCCGCCTATCACGGGGAAGTTTCCTATCGCAACAACACCTATTATCTTAACGGCAAAACCGAAGTGCGGGCGCCCAGTTTCGTCAAAATGCTGAATAATTTTGCCGTCGACTATTCGCCGGACTATCCGCTGGGGCTGTTTAAAATGTCCGCCGCCGTCAAAACCAGCGGCAGCGTCGCGTTGTTTAACCAGTTGAACGTCAACGTCGGCGCCAACAGTTTTGCCGGCAGTCTTGCCTATCAGAAAAAAGACGGCCGCCACCAGGTTAAAACCGACCTTAAGCTCAATCGTTTTGAGTTTGAGAAATTTTTCTATAACGTCAATCAGAAGGACGACAAAACCAATTTCCGCAATTCGGCGGAAACGGCGACTTTCATCGTCAAACCCCGTCTGAGTCAGACGCATATCGGCTATGACTGGCTGAAAGACTGGGACGTCAACGCTTTCCTGACGGCGGACGCGCTTTTGCTGAACAACTTTTCCGTGACCAAAGCGACGGGCCGGCTGACGTTGAACAAAGGGGTGCTGAAACTGAACGATTTTGTCGGCGAACATGCCAAAGGCGTGATCAGCGGCGAGGCCGAACTGAACATTCCGCAGGGGGCCGGATTGAGCGGCCGGGCGGACGTCAAGGGCGTTGTCATCGGCCGGAACGGCTGGAGCGGCAGCGTTTACGGACTGACCGGCGGCACGCTTAACGCAAATGTCGTTTTCAACACTTCGGCGGTTTCGGTCGAAAGTCTGATGACCGATTTGTCCGGAACGATCAAGTTTGATATAGTCAAACCGACGGTCAAAGGATGGAATTTTGAAAAAATAGAAGCCGACCTGAGCAAACGCGACGTTTCCGACGGATTTGCGGTGGTTGTCCGCGATGCCCTGGGACAGGGCGAAACCGAGTTCGACTCTTTTGCCGGCGGCGTAACCCTGAACAAGGGCGTTTACGCGATCGACAACGCGCATTTTGCCGGCAGCGGAGCGGCAATCGACATGCAGGCGGACGGCAGTCTGAAGGATTGGAGCAACAAGGCTTTGCTGAAAGTGACGTTTGACGGGGCAAAAGTTCCGGGTTTTGATTTTTCCTATGACGGATCAATCAATACGCCGGTGCTGTCGGTTGACGTCGGCAGGGCGACGAGCGTGTTTGACGCCCACTGGGCTAAACTGGCGGCGGAAGCCGAGGCCGAAGAACAGGCGCGGATCGAAAAATACCGCCGGCTGATGGATGAGCAGCAGAAAAAGGCGCATGTTGCGGAAACCGAACTGAACGACGAGGTTCTGCCTGATTTTAAATTGTTCAGTCAGATGGCGCGCGACAAGGGAACCCGTGCCGAATATCAGGCGCTGAAGAAGGAGATTGATGCCCTCAACACGCTTTTGGAGGAAATTTTCGTTAAGGACAACATGGTCAATATCGGCGATGAAATCGTGGCCCGTCTTGACGAACAGAACAAAAAAGGCGTTGCGCAGCTGCGGCGGATCCGGACAGAACTGGAGCGCATTCATCTGAAAGACGTCAAATTGCGGATCAACGAGAGCTATAACGTTATCTTTGAAAATTACAACACCTCCAAAAAAGTGTCCGCCGGTTCGATCGACAGGCTGGGCGGATTTGAAAAACGGCTGGCGGCGATCAACACTTCGTTTTATCCGAAAAAGGATCCGAGCATCGTCGACTGGCAGAAGAAGATCGAAACCGGGCTGCTGATGATTGACCAGATCAATTCCGACATTGCGAAGGACAATGTCACTTTGCAAAACATGAAAGACACCGAGCAGCTGGAACGTTTTTACCGTAAATTTGACACCGCCCGTCAAAATACGGTTGATCAACTGGCGGCGATGGAAAAGGCGGCTGCCGAGATGGCCGCTTATACGGAGGGAAAGGTTGCGGCGGAAGAAAAGGCCTATGCCAAGTGGCTGCACGATCAGGAAATCAAACGCAAAATGCAGGAAAATACCGGGCAGATTTCGACCGGCGGCAAAACCATGAGGGTTGAACGCGATCTGGACGACATTCAGCGTGCGGAAGAGGCGGTCAAAGGGCAAAAGGTCCGGGTGCTTGATTTTTCCGATGACAGTTCAAACGTCGTCGTTCCCGGCCGGGAAGCGCGTGGGGGGCGGCGGGGAACGGACGGCGGAATCATCCTCCGTTCGTCCGATTCCGGTTCGTCGCAAAGCGGTGGAATAATTGTGAAACAGTGACAGATAGGGCTTGTCGAATCGTTTTTTTGCGTTTATAGTACCGGGTATTAACGTTACGGTTATTATTTGGAGATTTTAATGCATAGAAAACCTGAGGTTTGTATCCTCCCCGTGGCCGGATTGTCAACACGCAACCTGCCCGCTACCAAAGTTTTACACAAAGGCTTTTTGACTTTAAACAACCTGCCGATCATTCAGTATGCGATCAACGCCTGTGCGGAGATCGGCATTAAAGACGTCGTTTTCGTCTACAGCGACCAATCCTGCAAACATTTGTTCGAAACTTATTTTTCGCCCAACGCATGGCTGGAGAAGCATCTGGAAGAAAAGGGCAAAACGGATCTGCTGAAAGCCGTGCGCGGCGTTATTCCGGAAGGAATGAACTTCCATTTTGCCGAACAGAGCGAACCGAAAGGCAACGGGCATGCGGTGCTGATGGCCAAAGACATTGTCGGCAAACGCGACTTCGTGGTGATGTGGCCCGATGACGTTTATATCAACGTCCGCGGCGGCAAAGGCATTCTCCGGCAGCTGCTGGACGTTTACGAAGAAGAAGGCGGCATGGTGGAAAACATCATGGAATTTCCGCGCGAACAAATGGTTCGTTACGGCGCCCTGATCGGTGCCGTGCGCGACGGCAGAATCGTCCGCGCCAAAGGCAAGATCGAGAAACCGCCTTTGGATCAGGTTCCTTCCAACTATGCCAGCATGGGTCCCTATATCCTGCCGAACGAAATCATGGACATTCTGCCGGAAGTCAAAAAGGGCACCAACGGCGAGATCAATCTGGCCGACGCGGCCGGACTGGCGGCGGAACGCGGCATGAAGCTGACCGGCGTTTTGTGCGACGCCATGCGTTTTGACTGCGGTACCAATGCCGATCTGGCCAAAGCCAACCTGAAGCTCTCGCTGATGGAAAATCCGGAGCTGCGCGCTTATTGCAAGGAGCTGCTTGATACCATGATGGTTTAAGGCGGAAAAGCAAAAACTGAAAAGGAACGTCCGGAAGGCCGTTCCTTTTTTTATGGTTTGAACGTCTGCGTTAGCAGCTGGGGCAGGCTTTCCGATCCCGCCGTAAGGCTTGCGTAGCTTCGGACCGGGCGTTTGAGGTTCGGAACGGCTGATGCCGCTTGCGTGAGCCGGCGGAAGCTTGTCGCGGGTCTGACAAATCCCGGGTTTGTCCGGGGTTGAATGCTTTGGCGCCGGGGCAATACCGTTTTATGCCGGACCGCAAAGTTTGCAGCGGTTTTAAAATCCCGGGTTTCCGGGGATGTCTGTTGTGTCCTTGCAAAAGCCGCCGTTCCCGCGGCGGGGAAAACGACGGATGCCGGAACGGTGCCCCGGCAAACGTGCCCGAACCGCCGGGTCTGACGGTTCGGGACGGATTTTAAGGGGGTGAAGCGTTTTGTGCCGCCGGCCGGGGAAGTTTGGATTCCCGTTTTTGGCCGAAACGCCGTCTGCCGCGGGAAGATGAACTTTGTTGTTAAAAACACTTGAAAAAACGGAAATAAAGTTGTAAAAGCATGAGGCATCCGGCGGACACCCCTGGAGGTCCGGCGGAAACTACAGTCAATTTTATATAAGGAATTTTAAAATGGTAGATATTACTTTTAATGCTGAAAAGCGCGAGAAAGCAGGTAAGGGGGCAGCTCGGGCATGTCGTCGCGAAGGACGCGTTCCGGCCGTCATTTACGGAGGGAAGCAGGAACCTGTCATGATCAGCCTGCATCCGGTCGAACTGGAAAAGGCTCTTGACATGGTCGGTTTTTATGATGCCGACATTGAAGTCGTGGTCGACGGCAAAAAGTTCAAAGTCGGCTGCCAGGACGTTCAGTTCCATCCGGTCAGCGATCGTCCGATCCACGTTGACTTTTTGAGAAAGTAAAATTGCGCTGAGCCTGTTTCCCGCGGTTTCCGTCCGCTTTTTACAAGCGGCGGCCGGGCGGGGGAACGGGCTCTTTTTTTGTTTAAAGGATTGCGGATGTTTTTGATCGTCGGTTTGGGAAATCCGGGAGCAGAATATGCGGGCACCCGTCACAATGTCGGTTTTGCCGCGGCGGATGCGATTGCTTCGGCGTTCGGTTTCGGCGTTTTTCGCAGCAAGTTTGACGGGTTGATTGCCGAAGGCAAAATCGGCAACGAAAAGGTTTATCTGCTGAAACCCCAGACCTATATGAACTTGTCAGGCAATTCGGTGGTGAAAGCGGCGTCCTTTTATAAGATTTTGCCGGATCATATTGTCGTTATTCATGACGATATGGATCTGCCTGCCGGGCGGCTGAAGGCCAAGCTCGGGGGCGGCGCCGGCGGACATAACGGACTGAAGTCGATTGACGCGGCGGTTACGTCCGGCTACAACCGAATCCGCATCGGGGTCGGTCATCCGGAGGGCCGCGGCGCGGAAGTGGTCAATTATGTGCTGGGCGGTTTTTCCAAGGCTGATCGGGAAAGCGTCGAATCGGTGATCGAACTGGTGCTGGATACACTGCCGGTGCTGCTCGAAAAAGGTATGGCCGCCTATTCCAACCTGATCGGAATGAAGACAAGCCGGTAAAAAGCGGCGCTTTCGGGGGCGTTTGCCGCAAATCAATGTTGCCAAGCGGCTGATTTCCGTTTATAAAAAAAGCAGTTTTCAAAGACTGGCAAGTTAAAGGAGTTTTTTATGGGATTTAATTGCGGAATCGTCGGTTTGCCGAACGTCGGCAAATCGACTTTGTTTAATGCACTGACGCGGACAATCGCGGCGCAGGCCGCCAACTTTCCGTTTTGTACCATTGAGCCGAACACCGGACGGGTGGCGGTGCCGGACGCGCGGCTGCAAAAACTGGCGGAAATCGTTCAGCCGAAAACGGTGACGCCGACGCAGCTTGAGTTTGTCGACATTGCCGGTCTGGTCAAAGGAGCTTCGAAAGGCGAGGGGCTGGGCAACCAGTTTTTGGCCAATATCCGCGAAGTGGACGCAATAATCCATGTTCTGCGTTGTTTTGACGATGACAACGTTACCCATGTGGAAGGCGGGGTCGACCCGATTCGCGATGCCGAAATCGTAGAAACGGAGTTAATGATCGCCGATCTCGAATCGCTGGAAAAGCGGTTGGATCAGACGGTCAAAAAAGCCCGCGGCGGCGAAAAGGAAGCCAAAATCCGGCTGGCGGTGATGGAACCGGTAATGGCCGCGCTGAGGGCCGGCAAGCCCGCTCGTTCGGCGGCGCCGGATGCCGGCGACAAGGAAGCGGCGAAAGAATACAAAATGCTGCAGCTGTTGACGGCAAAGCCGGTTTTGTACGTTTGCAACGTGGATGAGGATTCCGCGGCGACGGGCAACGCCTATTCCGAAGCCGTAGCCCAAAAAGCGGCGGCGGAAAATGCCCGGGCGGTGGTTATTTCAGCGGCGATTGAATCGGAAGTCGCCCAGTTGGAAAACGAAGACGAGCAGAAGGAGTTTCTGGCCAGCCTGGGGCTGGAGGAAACCGGTTTGTCGAAGGTTATCCGTGCCGGTTACAATCTTTTGGGGCTGGAAACGTACTTTACCGCCGGGCCGAAGGAGGTGCGGGCGTGGACTTTCCTGAAAGGTTCGAAAGCGCCGCAGTGCGCCGGCATTATTCATTCGGATTTTGAACGCGGCTTTATCCGTGCGGAAACGATCGCTTTTGCCGACTTCGTCAAATACGGCGGCGAACAGGCCTGCAAAGAGGCCGGCAAAATGCGTTCGGAAGGCAAAGATTATGTCGTGCAGGACGGCGATTTGCTGAATTTCCTGTTTAACGTGTGAGTTTTACCGCAAAATTTTTATGCGGGGCCGGGGTTGAAGCTTCGACCGGAAGAGCCTGATTCCGGGCTCTTTTTTGTTGTCTTAAACGGCCGGCCGGCGGAAAAAGCTTTTTTTCGGTAGCTTTTTAAAAAAAAGATGCTAAAATTAACTATTATTTAAGAAATTAACGATTGGGGGATCACTAATGAATAAATTTTATTCTTTGTTGCAAACCGGCGTTTCGGCAATTGCCTTAAGTTGTCTGGCCGGAACGGTTTTTGCCGCCGACGTTGCCAGCGAAGGGGAATTGAAAAGCGCTCTGCAGACGGGCAGCGACGCAACTCTGACCGGGGACATTCTTTTGACTGGCAATCTGCCGGAGGCGGCCGCCGGCGATTTTACGATCGACGGCAATTCTCATACGCTGTCGGGAAAATTGGTCGAGGTGGTTGACGGTGAAGGCGGAGTTCCCAGCGTCAGCGGTTTTGTTATCGGTGCCGGAGCCAATGCTGATTTTACCGATTTGAACATCAAAGATTTGAAACAGGCGATTGTCAACAACGGTACCATCGGCAGCATTGATCATATGACTTTTGAGAATAATGTTGTTGAAACCACCGGTTCTGCTGCCAAAGGCGGTGCAATTGCAAACAGCGGAACGATCGGTACCATTTCCGATTCCGTTTTTCGTAACAATTCGGCGGTGTCTCAGGAGAGCAATGCGTATGGCGGAGCAATCGCCAATACCGGCGGCAACGAGCTGACGCTGATCAATACCAGTTTTTATGACAACTTTGCTCAGACAAATGTTGTTCCGACGGAGAATGGCGAGGGGGAAATCGTGGATTCTCAAGCAGGTGTCGGTGGTGCCATTTACTCCAACGGCAATTTAAATATTATCGCCCGCGGTGAGGACGTCGTCTTTTCCGGCAACCGTGTCCTGATACCATCCGTTGAAGAAGGCGGCGGAGACGATGATACCGGCGGAGAAGGCGGGGATACCGGGGAAGGGGGCGATACCGGTGCCGGCGGCGATGATGGTGATGACGATTCTCAGGTAACGCCGCCGACCCCTTCGTTTGAGAAAAACAGCGTCAGTCTGCTGGCTGAGGAAGGTGAAGAAGGAGAGGAAGAAGAGGTTGTTCATGAAAGCACCAGCAACGCCATCGCCATGGAAGGCGGGGTTCTCAATCTGGTGACCGACGGCGGGCGGATCATTTTCGATGACGGCATCAGCAGCGTAAACACCGATTTCGATCTTAACATCAGCGGCGATGACGAAGTGGTGTTCAACAATTTGGTAAGCGGCGTTAAGAACTTCGTTCTGGACAATTCTTTTCTCACGTTGGGACAGGCCGGCAACTTATCGGTGCAGAATTATACGGTCAAAGGCGACTCAATTCTGACCGTAACCGTCAATCCCGATGAATTGACGGCTTCTCAGATAACGGTGGCGGGAGATGTTGTCGGTACGACAAAAGTCGTGGTTCAGGCAACGTCGGAAACGGTTATTTCTTCCGATCAGTCGATTTTGTTTGTTTCGGCCAATGCCGACGACAGGGAGACCGCCGGCGATTTCGTCGTATACCGCGTGTACGGCAGTCCGTATATGTGGAGGTCCGAGTATCGTGCGCCGACGGTTGATGAAGGCGAAGACGGCGAAGGAGGCGGAAGTTCCGGCGGAGATGACGACGGCGGAGATGACGTCGTTCCGCCTTCCGAAACGGAAAGTGTTGTACCTAATGCCGATGACGGTGCCGGAGAGGGCGGAGAAGGTGACGGCGGCGGTTCCGGCGGCGGCTGGTATCTGACGATGACCGACGAATCCAATCCCGATTTCCGCCCGATGGCGCCGGAAATTGCTTCTTTCCTGGCCTTGCACAGTGCGGCAATTGAACAAAACCGCGGAGTTATGACCAGTGTCCGCAATTCGGTCGGAGCTAACAAGTTCCTGCTTAAACGCTATGGTTTCCTCTACGAAGACGGTTACCGGACAAAAGCTGTTTCTCATTTGTGGGCTAATCCGGTTTATCGTTATGTGCAGGTAAGCGCGCCGCAGGAATGGGATGCTACGATTGCCGGATTTGATATGGGACTTGATTTGCAAAGTGATGCTTCCAACAAGCTCGGTGTTTTCGGTTCTTACCGCTACGGTACTTATGATGTCGGCGAAGACGGGTATTTTAAGGCCAACATGGGCAGCGAAATAGAAATTTCAAGCTTCCTGCTCGGTTTGTATTATCGTTACGATTACAACAATTTCTGGACTTTTGCCACGGCATATGCCGGTACTCAGCACGCGGAAATCGAAACCGATGACAATCTGAAAGCGGATGCCGACGGTACTCAATACGGTGCCGGAATTGAGATGGGATATGCTTTCATTCCGGGGCAGAACTGGACGCTGGAACCGAGTTTGGGCATATTCTATACCGGTATTGATTATGACGATATGAAGGACAAGTACGGTAAAAGTGCGGAATATTCGATGCTTAATCAGATTGAAGGCGAATTCGGCATCAAGCTGGAAAGGACTTATGAGCATGTTTACGGCTACAGCAAGGTATACATCAAGCCGAGTATTATTCAGACGGTTAACTTCGGCAATGAAGTAAAAATCACCCACCTCGGCAAAGTGGATTCCCTTGACGACCAGACGCTGGGGCGGATTGAACTCGGCGGCCGTTATGCGCTTGACGGCAAAATGAGTCTGTACGGTTACGTCAACTATACGACCGGCAGTGACTATGACGATATTGCCGCCGGTCTCGGTTTTAATTACCGCTGGTATTAAGGCTTTGCGTCTGCTGAAAAAAAAGGAGCTCGGAGAGCTCCTTTTTTTGGCGGCGGAAAGCCGCTTTTTCAGCCGGCCGCCGGTTTGCGAGTGAGGACGGCCGTCGGCTGACAGGCGGTCGTTTTTATCGGATTAACGAGGAAAAGAAAAGTCGGCGGCAGGAAGAAAACAGACAAAATATTTTGTCATTTTTTTATGTCGAAAGTTAACGTCCGGATTTGACTCAACGAGAGTCTGGACAAGCGATTCAAGGTTTGTAAAAATTTGAAAAAAAAGTAATTTTTTACTTGCAATGTCGGCGCGCTTATGTTACAAAACGCTCACGTTAACCGGCATTAAGGCAGGAATCTGTCTGCCGGTTGTCATATGAAATATCCCGCAGTCCTTGAATTTCAAGGTTTTGCACAAGGTTAATTTTTAGATGGCAAGTTTGGCATCAACCGAATCGTTGCCGTCTAGTTATAGGAAAAGTAATTAAAAATGATGGATACACAAAACATAAGAATTCGCCTTAAGGCTTTTGATCATCGTCTGCTCGATTTGTCGACCAAGGAAATCGTTCATACGGCCAAAAGAACCGGGGCAAATGTAAGAGGGCCGATCCCTCTGCCGACAAGAATCGAGAAGTTCACGGTCAACCGTTCTCCGCACGTAGACAAGAAATCCCGTGAGCAGTTCGAAATCAGAACTCACAAAAGACTTCTCGACATCGTCGATCCGACGCCGCAAACCGTAGACGCGCTGATGAAGCTTGATCTGGCTGCCGGTGTCAATGTTGAAATCAAACTGTAATTGTTTTTAAGCGAAAATAATTACCCGTAAACAAATAAAGCAATGTTGGCTTTCATGAAACAGGGGAGGTCAACCAATTGAAAAGGAAAATAAAATAATGCGTACTGGTTTAATCGCAAAAAAGCTGGGAATGTCCCGCATTTTTGAGGCTAACGGAACTCATGTGCCGGTTACGGTTCTTTCCGTCGACAATCTTCAGGTCGTTGACGTCAGAACCATGGAACGCGACGGCTATACCGCCGTTCAGCTGGGCACCGGCGCCGTAAAGGCCAAAAATGTGTCGAAGGCGATGAAAGGACATTTTGCCAAGGCGAATGTTGAGCCGAAGAAAAAGCTGGGCGAGTTCAGAGTGTCTGAAGACTGCCTGCTTAAAGTCGGCGCCGAATTGTCCGTAGAACATTTTGTTCCCGGTCAGTATGTTGACGTATGTGCAACTTCTATCGGCAAGGGCTTTGCCGGTGTTATGAAGCGTCATAACTTTGCCGGTCTGGAAGCCACTCACGGTGTGTCGATTTCTCACCGTTCTCATGGTTCTACAGGACAAAGACAGGATCCCGGTAAGGTATTCAAGGGTAAGAAAATGGCCGGCCACATGGGTGCCGAGCGTGTAACCGTTCAGAATTTGAAAGTGGTTGCCGTCGACGCTGCAAAAGGCCTGATTATGGTTAAAGGCGGCGTTCCGGGTTGCGAAAATGCCTGGGTTCGGATTACCGATGCCGTCAAGAAAAGCGGCAATGTCGAACTGCCGATGCCTGCCGGTTTGAAAAAAGTTGATGAACCTGTTGCAGTTAAAGCTGAAACAGCTGATAATGCTTAAAAGATAAAGGATAGAAGTTATGAAACAGGACATCTTAAGTTTAGAAAATAAAAATGTCGGCACCATTGAGCTGAGCGAATCGATTTTCGGTTTGGAAGTTCGTGCGGATATTTTGCAGCGGGTTGTAAGATGGCAGTTGGCCAGAATGCAAGCCGGCACCCACAAGACCAAGGGTCGTTCCGAAGTTGCCTTGACTCCGGCCAAGCCGTTCAAGCAGAAAGGCAGCGGCAACGCCCGTCAGGGTTCCCGCAAGGGCACCCAGTTCAGAAAGGGTGGAATTGTGTTTGGTCCGGTTGTCCGCGACCACTCGCATGATTTGACCAAGAAGTTCAGAAAACTTGGTCTGAAAACTGCTCTCTCGGCCAAAGCCAAAGAGGGCAACCTCGTTATCGTCGATGAGGCCAAGCTGGCCAGTCCCAAAACCAAAGACTTGCAAGCCAAGTTGGACGTTTGCGGTCTGAACAACTGCCTGTTCATCGACGGACAAGAGGTCGATATTAATTTTGCATTGGCTTCCCGCAACATCCTCGGCGTAGACGTCTTGCCGACGATCGGTGCCAATGTATATGACATCTTAAGAAAAGACAAACTGGTATTGACTAAAGATGCCGTCAGTTGCTTGGAGGAAAGATTGAAATGAGTAAGAACGAGAAAACCAACAATGTAACTGCGCAGATGTACGATACGCTGGTTCGTCCGGTAATCACCGAAAAGTCGATGCTCTCAAGCGAAGCCGGAAAAATCGTTTTCCGCGTTCCGCTGGAAGCTTCCAAAGACGAGATCAAGGCTGCGGTTGAAGCTATCTTCAACGTTAAAGTAACCAAGGTGAATACCATTCGTCAGGCTGGCAAGACCAAAAGATTCAGAAACAATCTGGGACGCCGTTCCGATTTCAAGAAGGCTTTGGTTACTCTTGCCGATGGTCAAAATATTGATGTTACAACAGGAATTTAAAAAATGGTGTTAAAAACATATAAGCCCACGTCTCCCGGACTTCGCCAGCTGGTTATCGTTGACAGATCCGAGCTGTACAAAGGAGCTCCTGAGAAGTCTTTGACAATCGGTCTTACCAAGACCGGTGGGCGCGATAATTTCGGACATGTTACAAGTCGGAGAAAGGGCGGCGGACACAAACGCAAGCTCAGAATTATCGACTTTAGACGTAATAAGTTTGATGTTGAGGCAACTGTAGAGAGAATCGAATATGATCCGAACCGTTCCGCTTTCATTGCTCTGATCTGCTATGAAGACGGCGAAAAGTCCTATATTCTCGCTCCGCAGAGATTAAAAGCCGGCGACAAGGTTATTTCGGCCGTCAAAGCCGATATCAAGCCGGGCAATGCCATGCCTCTTAAGAACATGCCGGTCGGTACCATTATTCACAACGTCGAGCTTCGTTCGGGCAAGGGCGGCCAGCTGGTTCGTTCGGCCGGATGCTATGCTCAGGTTGTCGGTAAAGATGCCGGTTATGCTCAGTTGAAGCTGAGCTCGGGCGAACTGAGAGTTGTTCGCGAAGAATGTCTGGCGACGGTCGGTGCCGTTTCCAACCCGGACAATCAGAACAAATCTCTCGGCAAAGCCGGCCGTACCCGTTGGCTGGGACTGCGTCCCGTTTCCCGCGGTGTGGCCATGAACCCTGTCGATCACCCGATGGGTGGTGGTGAAGGCCGTACTTCGGGCGGACGTCATCCGACCACGCCGTGGGGCAAACCGACCAAGGGCGGCAAGACTCGTTCCAACAAGAAGACGGATCGCTTTATCATGAGATCCCGTCGCGACAACAAGAAATAATAAGGAGATAAGCTAATGACACGTTCAGTTTGGAAAGGACCGTTTGTTGATGGATATCTCTTGAAGAAAGCAGACGCCGCCAGAGCTTCGGGCAGAAACGAAGTAATCAAAATCTGGTCGCGCAGATCCACCATGCTGCCGCAGTTCGTCGGTTTGACATTTGGTGTTCACAATGGTCATAAGTTTATCCCGGTTCTCGTTACCGAAGATATGGTCGGCCACAAGTTCGGCGAATTTGCCCCGACCCGCGTATTCTACGGTCACGCAGCCGACAAGAAAGCCAAGAGGAGTTAGTGATGGGAAAGTCTAAAGATACGAGAAGACTGCAGGCAAATCAGGCTCAGGCCGTTTGCAATGCGCTGCGCACGAGTCCCCGCAAGCTTAACCTGGTTGCCGAATCGATCCGCGGATTGGCTGTTGAGAAGGCTGTTGCCGAACTCACTTTCTCCAAGAAGAGAATTGCCAAGTCGGTTTTGAAAGTTTTGCAATCGGCGATTGCAAATGCTGAAAACAATCATCAGTTAAACATCGATAAGCTTTTTGTCAGTGAAGCTTATTGCGGAAAAGGTTTGGTAATGAAACGCATGCACGCAAGAGGCCGCGGCAGGGGAGCAAGAGTTTTGAAACCCTTCTCCAACATTACCATCGTTGTAACCGAGCGTCAGGAGTAAGTTGATGGGACAGAAAGCAAATCCTACAAGTCTTCGTTTGGGTGTTAACCGTACCTGGGATTCCCGCTGGTATGCCGACGACAACTATGCCGGTTACCTGCATGAAGACGTTAAAATTAAAGAATTCTTGAAAAAGAAACTGGCTCAGGCCGGCATCAGCAGAATCGTCATCGAACGTCCTGCGAAAAAGGCCAGAGTCACCATTCACTCGGCAAGACCCGGTGTCGTTATCGGTAAAAAAGGTCAGGATATCGAAGCTTTGAGAAAAGAAATTCAGTCCATGACCGCTTCCGAAGTTCAGCTGAACATTCTGGAAGTAAGAAAACCGGAACTGGACGCACAACTGGTTGCGGACAGCGTTGCTCAGCAGCTGGAAAGACGCGTTGCTTTCCGCCGCGCGATGAAACGCGTTATGCAGTCGGCCCTGCGTCTCGGAGCCGAAGGAATCAAAGTAAGCTGCTCCGGCCGTCTGGGCGGTGCGGAAATCGCCAGAACCGAACACTATCGGGAAGGGCGCGTTCCTCTGCACACCCTGCGTGCTGACATTGATTATGCAACTTCAACGGCTCACACCACTTATGGCGCTTGCGGCGTAAAAGTCTGGATCTACAAAGGCGAGATCATGGCTCACGATCCGATGGCCCAGGACAAGAAGCTGGCTGAACAAAAGTAAACATTGAGGTTTAAGTAAAATGTTAAGTCCAAAAAGATTAAAATTCCGCAAGCAGCACAAGGGCCGTATCCACGGCCTGACCAAGGGCGGCGCGGAACTGAGTTTCGGTACATATGGATTGAAAGCTCTGACCCCGGATCGCATTACGGCCCGCCAGATTGAAGCGGCCCGTCGCGCGATTACCCGTGAAATGAAAAGAGCCGGAAGAGTATGGATCCGAATTTTCCCGGATGTGCCGGTATCCGACAAACCTGCCGAAGTCCGTATGGGTAAAGGTAAGGGTTCGATCGAATATTGGTGCGCCAGAGTGCACCCCGGTCGGATTATGTTTGAAATCGACGGCGTGAGCGAGGAAACCGCCCGCACGGCTTTTGCCCTGGGCGCTGCCAAACTCCCGATTAAAACAAAATTCGTCAAACGTCTTAATTCTGACCAAGGAGTAGCATAAGATGGCAAAAATCAAAGATCTTCGCAGCATGACTGTTGACGAACTGGAAGCCAAACTGGTTGAAGCCAAAAAAGAACAGTTCAATCTTCGGATTCAGCAGTCTACCGGCCAGTTGCAGAATACTGCAAATGTCCGCAAAGTACGCCGCGAAATTGCAAAAATCAACACGCTTTTAACCGAGCGTAAGAAGAATAGTTAGGAGAAAAAGCTATGCCTAAAAGAATTCTTCAAGGTGTTGTTGTAAGTGATAAACAGGACAAAACCGTCGTTGTTAAAGTTGAACGTCAGGTTATGCATCCGGTTTACAAGAAATTCATCAAGAAAAGCAAGAAATATGCCGCTCACGATGAAAACAACCAGTTCAAAATTGGTGACGAAGTTAGAATCATTGAGGCCAAGCCTTATTCTAAGACCAAGACTTGGACCGTGTTAGTTGATAACGCCGAATAGAGAAGGAAGAGAAAAATGATACAAATGCAAACCAACCTGGATGTTGCAGACAATTCGGGAGCACGTCAGGTGCAGTGCATAAAGGTTCTTGGCGGTTCTAAGAGAATGCACGCGACCGTCGGTGACGTAATCGTGGTATCGATTAAGGACGCATTGCCGAAGGGACGCGTTAAGAAAGGCGACGTCCACAAAGCCGTTATCGTTCGCACTGCAAGCGACATTCGCCGCAAAGACGGATCCGTCATCCGTTTTGACAGCAATGCCGCGGTTCTGATCAACAAGGACGGCGAGCCGATCGGCACCCGTATTTTCGGCCCCGTGACCAGAGAATTGCGTGCAAAGAAATTTATGAAAATAATTTCATTAGCGCCGGAGGTATTATAATGAACCTTAAGTTGAAAGTAAAAAAAGGCGATCAGGTTATCGTTTTGTCGGGTGACGACAAAGGCAAAACCGGTGAAGTTTTGAAAGCCATGCCGAAAGAAGGCAAAGTTGTCGTCCAGGGCGTAAACCTGGTTAAAAGACACACCAAGCCGAGCCAGCAGTCTGCCGGCGGCATTATCACTAAAGAAGCGCCGATTCACGTTTCCAATGTGGCTTTGGTTGATTCCCAGTCCGGAAAGGCAACTAAGGTCGGATATAAGGAAGAAAACGGCCGCAAGGTTCGTTTTGCCCGCAAGTCCGGTGAAGTAATCGATAAATAAGGGATCAGATTGATGACAAATTTTGAAAAATTGTATAATGAGGTCATTAAGAAATCTCTCGTGGACAAGTTCGGTTACACCAATAGCCACGAGATTCCGAAGCTGACCAAGATCGTCCTTAACATGGGTGTCGGCGACGCCGTTACGGACAAGAAGAAACTGACCAACGCCGCAGAGGAAATGGGCATGATCGCCGGCCAGAAGCCGGTTATCACCAAAGCCCGCAAATCTATCGCTACCTTCAAGGTAAGAGAAGAAATGCCGATCGGCTGCAAGGTAACTCTGAGAAGAGAAAGAATGTACGAATTCCTGGAAAGACTGGTTAACATGGCTTTGCCGCGAATCAGAGACTTCCACGGCATTCAGGGCAAAAACTTTGACGGCCGCGGCAACTTTGCCTTCGGCATCAAGGAACAGATCATTTTCCCTGAAATCAACTATGAAAAGGTTGACGCCGTACGCGGAATGGACATCGTAATCTGCACTTCTGCCAAAACCGATGAAGAAGCCAAAGCGCTTCTGACCGGTTTCAACTTACCGATTAAGAATTAAGCGGAGATTTTACCATGGCAAAAAAGAGTTCTATTTACAGAAACCTGAAAAGAATCCGGAAAGCCGAGAAGTTTGCTGCCGTTCGCGGCAAGTTGATCGCCGAGATCAAAGACAAAAACACTTCTCCGGAAGAAAGATTCAAGAAAGTGTTGAAATTAGCCGAACTGCCCCGCAATTCGTCGAAGGTTCGCATTAAGAACCGTTGCGAAAATACGGGCCGTTCCCGTGGTGTTTACCGCAAATTCAAGCTGTGCCGCAACGAATTGAGAAGAATGGCCAGCTTCGGTGAAATCCCCGGTTTAGTAAAATCCAGCTGGTAGTAGGAGGTTTTTAGATTATGTCTATGTCTGATCCTTTGGGCGATATGCTCACACGCATTAGAAACGCACAAAGCGCGAAGAAAAAGGAAGTCATCTCTCCTGCTTCTCGCCTGCGTGAAAGCGTTTTGGAAGTTCTGAAAAAAGAAGGTTATATTCTCGGTTACGAAAAATACAACGTTCGTGCCGGCATTGACGAACTTCGCATTCAGTTGAAGTACTTTGAAGGTGCTTCCGTTATTAACGAAATTTACCGCGTATCTACGCCGGGCCGCCGCGTTTATTCGAGCGTGAAGGACCTGCCGAGAGTATATAACGGTCTCGGGATCTCGATTATCTCGACTCCGCAGGGCGTTATGAGCGACAATGAGGCCAGAAAGGCCAACGTCGGCGGTGAAATTCTGTGTCAAGTATTTTAATTTAAGGGAGAATTGGTATGTCTAGAATTGGAAAATATCCAGTTATCGTCCCTGAAGGCGTTACCGTAACCATCAACGGCAATGTTGTTACCGCCAAAGGTAAAAACGGCGAGTTGAAGTTTGCTTTTGACGACGGTATGGTCAATGCCAAATTGGAAGAAAACAAAGTTGTGGTTGCGCCTTTGCATCAGTCACAACAGGCCCGTGCTTTATGGGGAACGACCAGAGCCCAGATTAATTCCATTGTCAAAGGTGTAAGCGAAGGCTTTACCAAGCAGCTGGAACTGATCGGCGTCGGTTACAAGGCCAGAATGGAAGGCAGCAGCAAGCTGGTGCTTTCTCTCGGCTTTTCGCACGATGTTATCTATAATGCTCCGGAAGGCATTAAGATTACCTGCGTTTCGCCGACGCAGCTGACCGTTTTCGGTGCCGACAAGCAGTTGGTCGGCCAGGTTGCGGATAAAATTCGCGAGTATAGAAAACCCGAACCTTATAAGGGTAAAGGCGTAAGATATACCGGTCAGTATGTCCGTCGTAAAGAAGGCAAGAAGAAATAAGGAATAGTTTAATGAATACGCCAAGAAAATTGTTTAAAAAGAGACAAGCTCGTGCGAGAACAGCTTTGAAAAACGTTGCCAACGGCAAACTGAGACTGTCGGTTTTCCGCAGCGGTAAGCACATCTACGCACAAATCATTGACGACATTAAAGGTGTGACTGTTGCTTCGGCCTCTACTTTGGATAAGGAAGTCAGAGAAAGCCTGAAGAAAACTTCAACCGTTGAAGCAGCCGGTGTTATCGGTAAAACCGTTGCCGAGAGAGCAATCAAGTCGGGTGTAAGCGAAGTGGTCTTTGACCGCGGCGGTTACATTTTCCACGGCCGTGTCAAGGCTCTGGCCGATGCCGCTCGCGAAGCTGGTTTGAAATTTTAGGAGTAAAGAGAAATGGCACAAGCTGTAGATCGTCGTAAAACAGAGAAAAAAGAAGAACTGGTTGAAAAACTGGTTCACATCAACCGCGTCGCCAAAACCGTCAAGGGCGGCCGCAACATGTCTTTTGCTGCGGTTGTCGTCGTCGGTGACCAGAAGGGCCGCGTCGGTTACGGTTCGGGTAAGGCTGCCGAAGTTCCGGAAGCAATTACCAAAGCCACCAACGAAGCCAAAAAGAACATGGTTCGCATTCCGCTGCGCGAAGGCAGAACCCTGCACCATGACGTACAGGGACACTTCGGTGCCGGAAAAGTCGTTTTGAGAACGGCTCCCGCCGGTACCGGCGTTATCGCCGGCGGCCCGATGCGCGCAATCTTTGAAGTTCTGGGTGTTCAGGACGTGGTTGCCAAGTCGCTCGGCTCCAACAACCCGTACAACATGATCAAAGCCACTTTTGACGCTTTGCAGTCGATTTGTTCCCCGAGAATGGTCGCTGCCAAGAGAGGCAAGAAAGTCGGTGACATCGTCAGCCGCAGAGAAACGGCTGCCGGTGCAAAGACCGAAAAAGAGGAGGCTTAAACAATGGCTAACAAAACGATAAAAGTCAAGCAGGTCGCCAGTCCGATCGGACGTCCGGCCAAGCAGAAAGCCGTTTTAATCGGACTTGGTTTGAACAAGATGAACAAAGTGGTCGAACTGGAGGACACTCCGTCGATCCGCGGAATGATCAACAAAATTCCGCATCTTGTCAAAATTGTGGATTAATAAGCCGGAGCGAAAGGGGGGCGGCAACCCCCGCCCTTCTTAAGTTCCGAATTATGAAATTAGGTGAAAAAAATGAAACTTAACGAATTAAAAGACAACTGCGGGGCAACCAAGAACCGTATTCGTGTCGGCCGCGGAATCGGCAGCGGAAAGGGCAAAACTTCCGGACACGGTCAGAAGGGGCAGAAAGCTCGCAGCGGCGTCGCCATTAACGGTTTTGAAGGTGGTCAGATGCCGATTTACCGCAGACTTCCGAAACGCGGTTTCAAAAATCCGTTTGCCAAAGTTTTTGCCGTCGTTAATCTCGACACTTTGCAGACGGCGATTGACGCCGGCAAGTTGAAAGCCGACGCCGTAGATTTGGCCGCTTTGTCGAATGCCGGCATTGTTACCAAAACTTACGACGGTGTTCGTCTGCTGGCGCGCGGTGCGGTCACCACGGCGGTTACGATTTCGGTCAACTCGGCTTCCAAGGCTGCGGTTGCCGCGATTGAAAAAGCCGGCGGCAAAGTTAATATTATCGGCGCTTAAGCAGATAGGAATTTATAAAAAAGCCTCCCCGAAGGGAGGTTTTTTTATGGTTCGAGCGTCTGAGCAGGCAGACAGATGCACAGATATACCGGCCCGGCCGTAAAGTCTGCACAGCTTCGGGCTGGGCGTTTGAGTTTCGGAATGGTTAAATCACTTGCGTTAGCTAGTGGACGTTTATGGTTCAAGTATCAGCACGAGCAGGCAGATGCAGGCATACCGGTCCGGCTGCCGGATTTGCGCTTCCTTTGCATCTGCTATCCGGGAAAAGTGATTAAGGCCGTTCGCGTCAACCGATGAGAGTTTGTTACATGCCCAGTAGAAAATCCGGGTTTTATCCGGGTTGAATGCCTTGGTGCCGGGACAAGATCGCTTTGTGCTTTTGTTCGTGGTCAAACCGTTAGGTTTGCGGCCGTTTCGGAATTTCCCGCTTGTCGGGAGACATCATTGATGTTTTTCTGATTTTTCCGGTTTGCAAAGGGCTGTTTGTCAGAAGTATGCTCGGCAGGCCGGCCGTTTTTGCGTTTTACTTCGTTTGCGAAGCAGGTCATATTTAAAGTTTGGCGGAATATCCGTACAAGACAATCGAATTTGCATAAAAAAGGCAAGATGCCGCCGGCATCGGCCGTATCGGCATTGTCTGCGCCTTAATTGAAATCCGGGCAGAAAGCGGCTGTAATCAAACAGGAAAAGCCGATTAATAAGTTGTTTTTCAGCCTTTCAGCCCGAAGGCGGCGATGAGTTTTCAAATTTGAAAAAGCTGGCAGCGGAAGCAGTTTCAGGCTCTTAGTCCGAAGACGGCGATGACCCCGATCGTAACAAACATCAGCAAAGCCGTGATCAGGAGAATGGAATCTGTTTGTGAAAGCGTTTCTTTTTTTCTGGTTTTGCGGGCGAAACGATACAGATATTTGCATAAGATGATGAAATTGGTCCAAACAAAGAGATTTATCCATATGTCGTCTAAAAACAAAGAAACATCTTGTTTTGCAAACGCTTTCGCAAGGGTTAATATTGAAGTGATCAGCACGACGGCATATGCTGTTGCGGGAGATAAAAACAATATCCAAACATGGCTTATTATCCAATTGCAGTTCAATTGACTTGCCGCGATTTGGTTTATGTCGTACACCCGCGTCAATATGACGCCGATGGTTACAAAAATAATGGTTGAGGTGATAAGATAATAAATATCCTTTTTGTTCAATTTTTCTTTCTTTATGTTTTTTTCAATGAATATGGCGGCGTATTTGTACAAAACAATTAAATTTGCGTAGAGAAAGGCAAAGATGCATCCAAACAGTATAAAACTCCCAAAATCGGGATTTGCTATTGATTTGACAAAACAAAATTATAATTGTTGAGTATATATAACTGAGGATAAACATTTTGTTCCTTTTATTTAAGTTTATTCTTCATCTGCAAAGTAATCTGTGCTTTTATTTATAATTCCTTTTCCGATACTCAGCAGCCTTTCGCCGATGCTCGTCCTGTCATTTTCGCTGTTGCCCCACATTATCCATGGGATGACGTCAACAACACCATGAATAAATGTATTAATCCCTCCGGGCGGAACGAAGTCGTATGTTCCCATGTTTTCGGGGGTGTTTACGATCATGCCGTCCGGGGCCACAATCATTTGCCGGTGTTCTCTTACCGTTCCGGCCTTGCCTCGGCAATCCGTGTTTCCACGGGCTCCATTCAAATTATGCGCAACGGCATTGTCTTCACAGATCCATTGATCGGGTTCTTTATTGAGTATCTTCCGGCCGTTTCCACGGCGGAGATCGGGGTGAACATATCTTGGCCGATTATAGTGTATTTGTTTTTGTCTCGCAATTTGATTTTGCGGTGAATAGTCTTTTGCTATGTCTTGTATGACGGTTTTGATAAATTTGAGAGCGTCTGAATATAAAAATTCTTTTGAGGAGGGGATGTCTGCTGCAGCAAATTTTTGTATTGGAGTTGCCAAGTTGTCGGCGTAGAGTGGCGATTGGGTGTTTTGGAGATGTATCCATTGAGATTATTTTGATGCGGGCGAAGGACCTGAAGAGAAAATGAACGATATCGGATACGGCGGAAAAGGTGCGGAGAGCAGTATACCTGTGCAGACGGAAAAGGAAAGCCGGGAGCGCGGTGTTAAAGGTTACACGCGGCAGATGGCCGAAAGAGTATTTTATTGACTAAAAGCGCGATTTGCGTATAATTAAGCCGTTAGTGACTTATTATTTATTAAATACTATTGTTTATGAAGCAAAATTTCGAGCGGAAATTGGAAAATTTAAAAGAGCTGCTGCTCAACCCGCAAAACGTACAAAGAAAAGTGTATGAAGAACGCAACCGAATTATTCCGATGCTGGTTGAATCGGAAAAAATGACGGTTGACGTTTTGCTTGAACGTGCATGGCGCATCAAACCGTTAATGCGTATTTGCAAGGCCGAAAAACGCAAGGCGGATCCGGAAGACAACGACAAGGTGACGTATTTGGTTTTTACTAAGCCGGTTGATCTGCGTCAAAGCTATTATTACGGTTATTCTTACCGAGAAAGCACCGTTTTTGCCGATGACGGACGACCGTTGCCGACAGGAAAGTTGCAAGAGGTCGGACGTTTTATCTGTTATCATCGTTACGGCGGGTACTGGATGTTTCTGCGTCCCGGCGTTGACGAGGTACTGCAACAGTTGCCGGCAGAATTGGATGATGGCGGTGACGCTGTGTTCGAGGTTCGTTTTGCCTCGCTGCGGCCGGAGGATGTTTTTAACGCGGCAATCGACCGTCATGTGTCAGAGGTTATCGTCTATCGTCCGGTAAACGGTCTGCCCGAGGAAGTAAAGCGCCAACCGGTGATTGTCAGTGACAAAACTTATCTCCGTTGTGCGAAATAAAAAAATTTTGGCAAAAAGGGCTTGCGAAGTTTTTCGCGGGCTCTTTTTTTGTTTAAGCCGATTCTTTATAAAAATTGAGGATAAAGAGAAAGTTGTTGCAATAATTTAAAAATTGTGTATTAGATTGTTTCCAAATGGGCACTTCTGCGCCCCAATTCGGTTATTTTAAAGATAAGGAAACAAAAATGGTATCATTAGCAGAAAAGATGGCTGCCAATCTGGATATGTCGGCGTTTGGCAAAGCCGAGGAACTGAAAAAAAGATTATGGTTCACTGTTTTGGCTTTGATCGTTTTCCGGCTGGGAACTTTTATCCCGCTGCCGGGAATTGATCCGAAGATTTTGGCCGATATTTTTTCGCGCAATTCAAACGGTATCCTCGGCATGTTCAACATGTTTGCCGGCGGCGCGCTTGAACGTATGACGATTTTTGCCCTCAACATCATGCCCTATATTTCGGCGTCCATTATTCTGCAGCTCGGACAGTCGGTGGTTCCGTCGCTTGCCGCGCTTAAAAAGGAAGGCGAGGCCGGACATCGCAAAATCGTTCATTATACCAAAGTGCTGACGGTACTGATTACCATTATCCAAGGCTACGGCATTGCCGTCGGACTTGAAGGCATGGTCGGCAGCGCCGGGCTTTCGGCAGTGGTTATGCCGGGCTTTGTTTTCAAGTTTACGACCATCGTTTCGCTGGTCGGCGGCACCATGTTTATCGTCTGGCTGGGCGATCAGATTACTTCCCGCGGGGTTGGCAACGGTTCTTCGCTGATCATCACCGTCGGCATTATCGCCAACATTCCGACCGCTTTGGCACAGACTTTTGAACTGGGACGCGTCGGTTCAATGTCGCTGTGGGTCATTTTGCTGCTGATGGTCATGGTTCTGGTTCTGATCTATGTCATCGTTCTGGTCGAAAGAGCTCAGCGCAAAATTACCATTCAATATCCGAAGCGTCAGGTCGGTGCGCGGATGATGACTTCTTCGGAAAGTTCTCACCTGCCGCTTAAGATCAATCCGACCGGCGTTATTCCGCCGATTTTCGCCAGCTCGCTTTTGCTGCTGCCGATTACGATCGCCAACTTTTCGGCGACCAACGGCCCGAGCTGGGCACAGACCTTAAGTCAGCTTTTGGGACACGGTCAGCCGCTTTATCTGGCGCTTTATGCCGGTTTGATCATCTTCTTTGCCTTTTTCTACACCGCGGTTGTGTTCAATCCGGAAGAAACGGCTGACAATCTGAAAAAACACGGCGGTTTTATCGCCGGCATCCGTCCGGGCAAAAACACGGCCGAATATCTTGACTATGTCCTTACCCGCCTGACCGTGCTTGGCGCCGCTTATCTGACCGCGCTCTGCATTTTGCCGGAAATTCTGATTTCCAAGCTGTCGGTTCCGTTTGTTCTCGGCGGTACCACGCTTCTGATCGTGGTGCAGGTAACGATGGATTTCGTCGGCCAGGTACAGACGCATCTGATTGCCTATCAGTATGAGGGACTTTTGAAAAAAGCCGCTCTGGTCAACAAAAAAGGAAAGAGAAGATAATGAGTTTTAAGAACGGAGAAGGACTGCATCTGGTAATGACCGGCGCGCCGGGTACCGGAAAAGGAACACAGGCCAGCGTTCTTAAGCGCAGGTACGGCATTTGCCATCTTTCGACCGGCGAGATGCTGAGGGAAGAAGTCAAAAAGGGGACTGAAATCGGTAACCAGCTGAAAGATCATCTGGCCGCCGGCGGTTTTGCCCCCGATGAACTGATGATCAAGATGGTTTCCAACCGGATTGAGGAGCCGGACTGCAAGAAAGGCTTTATCCTCGACGGTTTTCCGCGGACTCTGAAACAGGCCGAAGTTTTGGAAAACATGTTGAACGAGAAAGGGATTACGCTGAATGCGGTGATCGAAATTCAGGTACCCGACCATATTATCGTCGACCGAATCCTGGGGCGTTATACCTGCATGACCTGCGGCGAAAGTTACAGCGACAAGTATCATAAGCCGAAGGTGCCGGGTGTGTGCGACATCTGCGGCGGAACGAAATTTTCCAGACGACTCGACGATACGAAGGAAACGATCGAACGCCGTTTGGAAAAATACCGCAATTTTACATATCCGACGATTGCGTATTATAAAGAAAACGGATTGCTGCGCAGCATCGACGGCAACGGTACGGTAGAGGTTGTCGCCGAACGGATCGATGAGGCGCTGAAAAACAAATAAGTGTTTAACAAAAAGTAACTTTTTTGAAAAAATGCTGAAAGTAAGGGTTGACACAAATAAATATTAGCATATAATCCGGCTTAATTTTGAAAAGTGGTGATCAACTTTTTGAGTTTTAATTTTTAAAAATAATGGAGATGAAATTTGGCTCGTATAGCTGGTGTAAATATTCCGACTGCCAAAAGAATTGAAATCGCTTTGACTTATATTTTTGGTATCGGTAGAAAAACTGCTCAGGACATTTGCGCAAAATCAGGGGTGAAGCCCGATGTGCGCGTACAGGATATGTCTGAGGAAGACATTGCCAAGGTGCGTGAGGTTATTGACCACGACTACCTGGTTGAAGGCGAACTGCGTCGCGACGTCGGGGTTAACATCAAAAGACTGATGGACCTCGGCTGCTACAGAGGACTGCGTCATCGTAAAGGACTGCCGGTCCGCGGTCAGAGCACCAAACAGAATGCTCGTACCCGCAAAGGCAAACGCAAAACCGTTGCAAACAAGAAGAAATAAGAAGAGGTAGGGTCCCAAATGGCAAAAGCAACACAGAAGAAAAAAGAAAAGAAGAACATCACTGCCGGTGTCGCACATGTGAATTCTACTTTTAACAACACTCGAATCACCATTACTGATGCTCAGGGAAATACCGTAGCCTGGTCTACGGCCGGCGCGCAGGGCTTTAAAGGCTCCCGCAAATCGACTCCCTATGCGGCTCAGGTTGCCGCCGAAGAGGCCGGCAGAAAAGCTATCGAAAACGGTATGAAAACTTTGGAAGTCGAAGTCAAGGGTCCGGGTTCGGGCAGAGAATCCGCAATCAGAGCTTTGCAGGTTGTCGGTTTTACCATTACCACCATCCGTGACGTTACTCCGATTCCGCACAACGGCTGCCGTCTGCGCAAACGCCGCCGCGTGTAATTTTCGGCTTTTTGATAGTGAGGCTAAAAGTTTTTTTAGCCTCGCCGTCTTTTGATTTTTTGTAAATATGCATATGCACTTTAAATGAGGATATCCACGTGATTCAAAAGAATTGGCAAGAACTTATTAAACCGACTAATCTTGAAATTGTTCCCAGCGATGGCGGCAACAAAGCCAAGATTGTGGTTGAACCTTTGGAGAGAGGATTCGGTCTTACTCTCGGCAACGCGTTAAGACGCATTTTGCTCTCTTCCCTGCAGGGCGGCGCCGTTACGGCGATCAAGATCGACGGCGTGTTACATGAATTTTCGGTTATCCCGGGTGTAAGAGAAGACGTTACCGATATTGTCCTGAACATCAAGGGACTGGCCGTCGCCGTTCACAGCGAAGGCCAGAAGACCATGTATCTGAAGGCGGAAGGTCCGTGCGAAGTGACGGCGGCGATGATTGAAACCGGCCATGACGTTGAAATCAAAAACCCCGATCTCTTTATCTGCACGCTGGACGCCGGCGCCAAAATCAACATGGAACTGACGGTTAATACCGGAAAAGGTTATGTTCCGGCCAGCCAGAACAAACCGGCCGATGCGCCGATCGGGCTGATTGCCGTTGATGCGATTTATTCGCCGGTCAAACGCGTTTCCTACCGTGTTGACCGTACCCGTGTCGGACAGGTTACCGACTATGACAAACTGACTTTGGTCGTTGAAACCAACGGTGTGGTTACGCCGGAAGACGCGGTTGCCTTCTCTGCCCGCATTCTGCAAGACCAGTTAAAACCGTTCATTAATTTTGACGAACCGGAAAACGAAGCCGAAGTTGAAAAAGAAGAACTGCCGTTCAACAAGAATCTGTTGAAGAAGGTTGAAGAACTTGAGCTTTCGGTTCGTTCGGCCAACTGCCTGAAGAACGACAACATCGTTTATATCGGCGACCTGGTTCAGAAGACCGAAGCCGAGATGCTGAGGACGCCGAACTTCGGCCGCAAGTCGTTAAACGAGATCAAAGAAGTGCTGGCCAAAATGGGTATTCATCTGGGTATGGAAACCCCGGGCTGGCCGCCGGAAAACATTGAAGAACTGATCAAACGCGTAGACGATCACTTCTAAATCCGGATATCGGTTAAATAAAAACTCTTCCGCAGCGGCGGGAGAGTTTTTTTGTTTTATTGCATTCCTGACAGAAAATTCCGGGCTTACCCGGGGCTGAATGCTTAAGTGTCTGGGCAAAGAAGTCCCGTCGTCGCCTTTGATCATGCTTAAACCGTAAAGTTTGCGGCTGTTTTAGGGCTCCCGGTCTGCCGAGGGTATTTGTAAAAACGAAAAAACGGAAAGAAGAAAATTTTAAAGAGAAACGGGAAAGCAGGAAGAAAAAATCTGTTTTTGCCGAAAAGCTTGAAAATTGAAGGATATATACGGTAGGTACGGCTTATGAGTATCAGTCGCGGGAAAAACGAAAATCAATATGGCGGATAAAATATAGGAACGAAGAACATAGCAGACAAACGATACAGGTGAAAAATCAGAGCAGAAGCGTGGCGGCCGGAGCCGACTGTGCGGATCCGAGTGGCAAATGCTGTTGGCGGAAAGCCGGCGGGCGTTTATGGCGGGAAGGCTGAGGCGGCAGATTTTTAGGCAGGGGAAGTGAAAGACAGAAGCCGTTTTGACAAGGGGGGGAATCCGGCCGGGGAAAATTCAGCGGCTTGCCGGCGGGCGTTTATGGCGGGAAGGCTGAGGCGGCAGATTTTTAGGCAGGGGAAGTGAAAGACAGAAGCCGTTTTAACAAGAGGGGGAATCCGGCCGGGGAAAATCCGGCGGCTTGCCGGCGGGCGTTTATGGCGGGGCAAATTTCGGGGTTGTATTTTTATTTTAAAGTGCTATCCTGCCCGACCTGAGATTAATTATTAAAACTAACCTAAAATTATTATCTTTATGGAATTGTTACAAAAAGAAAAATTGTCAGAGAGCCCAAAAACAGCAGTGAAGACACCCGGAGTTAATGCTTCCGTTAAACAATGGCAATCTTTTGCCGACGGCAAAGACTGGTCGCTTGTTTATGAAGCCTGGATCAATTGGATGATACGCGGTTATGAACCTTATGCCGATCATGACAAACAGGTGGAAGAGTTGTTGCGGAGGCGCCTGCTGCGAATCGAACAGCCGGTTTTGAGCGCTAAGCTGATAAAGCGTTTTTCCGACCGGATTATTACGGTTGCCGATGACGCGGCTTCTTCAGAAGTGTATGCGGCGGTACGTGAACAATATGCCGGACGCCTTTGTTATGTGATTGAGAAAAGCGGAAGGTTACGCGGATTTGCGCTTTCTTCCGTACTGGTCATTGCCGGCATAACGCCGGTTAATCTGTTTGTCAAAGATATTCAGTCGGCAGCTGCGAAATGTAATCTGCGTTTGACGGCTGAAGATGACGTGCCGTATATAATGAGCTGCAGAGACGAATTGAGCGCCATGATGAAAGAGGCCGGTGTTCCCGATTTTGACGGGGTGTTTCGTTGGCTGCTTACAGGCAGGGCTGAAAACGGGGAGTTTACGGTTTGGTATCCTTATGCCGGGGAATTTTCCCGAATCGGCGGCAACGACAGTTCGCGAATGCTGGTGAAAATCTGACAAAGCGTTTTTAGCACAAGGCTCCGGTGTTTTGCCGGGGCTTTTTTCGTGTCAGGGAAAAGCTGGTTTTGTGTTTTAGCTTTGTGCATAAAAAGCACCGTTGCCGTAAAGACGGTTTGGCAATTGTCTGAATAAAAGCCGGAGGCTTTTTTACGGATACATCATGGTATCCGCCCCCAAAAAAATACCATAGTTTATGAATATTGCCGAAAGGCGTAATATAACGGCCGATGTTCGGAGAAGGCAGTGGCCTTAACCTCTTTTGCTGCCGGGCGCTGCAAAATATCCGGCTATGGGAGAGATATTCGGGGAACCGTGCCGGCCGGAAGGGACGGAGTTTGTCCCGATCGTTTGTCTGCTGCCGGAAACGCCGTCTGCGGGAGTTCACCGGTTTAATTTGAGAAGTCGGAACAGTTTTGCGCTTGCGGATGGGGAAAAATGAAGGATATAAGCGCGGAAGCCCGCATTTTTGTTCATACCGGCAGCATGGGGAGAAATGACCGGAAGAAGAAACGGGTATGTCCGGAATCGGTTTTAAAAAATATGGGGCGGGTTACCTGACGGCAGACTTGGATCCGTTTGCGGTGAGTCGGGTAGGTTTTGCTCCGCCGGACCGTCTTGTGCTGTGCCTTTCGGGCGTTTGCCGGCGCCTTCAGGAGTGATGATGTGATGGTTGTCGAAGGCGGCATTTAAGCCCTTCGGGTATTTGCCGGCGTCTCCAGGGGCGTATATGAAAAACCCCGCTTTTGCGTTTTTTTTGTGTTTTCTTTAATTGAAAAAAAATATCGTTTCAACTATTTATATATTATATTTGTCCTTGTTTTTTGTACAAACTGTAGTACAGTATACAAAACGCCCGATAAAAGACTTTGCAATGTTTCCCGGCCGCCGGCGGGGGAGGATTATTTGACGGCGGAGTGGTGAAACGATGTGCCGGTCGGGCAGGTGAAGATGAAAAGATATAAAAACGCTTCGGAACTTTATGACGTTTTTTACAAGGAACGCAAGGAAGACATTGCTTTTTACAGCCGTTTGCTGACGGAATACAAGAGCCGGCTGGACAACAACCGGGTGATTGAAATCGGCGCCGGCACCGGGCGGGTTCTGCTGCCGATTGCCGAGAAGCATCCTGATCTTGAATTTCATGCGGTTGACGTGATCGGGGACGAAGTCGCGGTGCTGGCCGACAAGGCACGGGCGCGGAGAATCGACAACATTGTTCCCCATGTGGCGGACATCAACGCGTTTGAGAGTGATGAGAAGTTTGCCTTCGCTTTTGCGCCGTTCCGGGTTTTGCAACATTGCCGTTCGGTTGAGGAGATGGACCGTTTTGTTAAAAGCACCAGGGATCTGTTGACGGAAAACGGGCGCTTTGCCTTCGACCTGTTTAATCCCTGGGTGCATATGCTGGTGCGCGAAGGCGTGGTTTTCGACGGCAATTATCATGACGAAGAGGGCAACCGAATCAATCGCCGGTGGAAATCAACAAGCGCGATTATTTCAAGCAGACGCAGGACATTGAGGAATATTATTCGGTACAGTACGCGGACGGCAAAACCGACAAGTTCGAATGGCTTTATACCACCGGTTATTTTTTCAAAGACACGGCGTCGCTGGTGCTGGAGAAAAACGAACTGACGGTGGAAAACCTGTACGGACATTTTGACCGCACGCCGTTCGGGCAGGGCGAATATCCGGGCGAGCTGATTTTCGACTGTGTTAAAAAGAGGAAGGGAAGATGAAGCCGGCGCTTGAAGATTGGCAGCAGCTAAACGCGTGCCGGCGGGGACTGGTGTCTTCCTTTTTGCGGCATTATCGGGCGGCCGGATACCGGGAAGCGGCGCCGCTGTCGGTTACTTCCAAACAGGATGAAAGCGTGGTTTTTGTCGGCGCGGCGATTTCGGCGTTGAAAAAAGATTATATTTATCCGGGCAAACTTCCCGCCGGCGGACTGGTGATTGCTCAGGACGCGGTTCGTACGCGCAACGTTAAAAACATGCTGGCGGACGATTTTGAGCCGAAATGGGGTTCTTATTTTACCAATATCGATACCGTTTTTCCCTATGAGCTTAAGGATGAGGCCTTTGCGCGGGCTTTGGCCTTCTTTTCCGACAAGGTGAAGCTTGCGCCGGAGGAACTGCTGCTCAGGGTGCACTCGGAAGACGAAGAACTGTATCAGCTGGTGCGGGAAAGCGGCTGGCCGGCGGTGGAAGTTGACGCTCATCCGGAAAAATATTACCGTCATACGGTCGGCATTGACGGCGTTTACGGGGAAAACTTCAATTTTGCCGTTCGCCACAAACGCACCGGGGAATATTCCGACGTCGGCAATTTCATTATTTTCCGCGAGCGGGAAAGCCGGCGGCCGCTGTTTATGGAAGTCGGTTTCGGCGATACGGTGATCATGCAGGCAAAATACGGGTTGGCTCACGTGATGGACTGCTATCCGTTTCCGAAGCATCCGGCTTTGGATACGAACCGTAAGTTCAAAGACTGCATCATCACTTCCCAGGCAATGATGCGCGAGGGACTGCGGCCGTCAAGCCGCGACGAGCAGAGCAAAATTCTCTACAAGTATCTGCGCGGCGTTTATTATTTTGCCGGACGGGCGGGAATGCGGCCGCAGGAACTGGCCAGACTGCTGCATCATTCGGAAGCGATGATTTTCGGTGACGTGCGGGCCGCTCCGGCGATGACGGCGCTGTTTGCCGCCAAAGGCGGACGAATCGAAGAACTGAATCGGGGAACTTTGTTGAATTTGCAAAAGGAAAGGAATGAGAGATGATACCGGCAAAATTGAAAAAAGGTGCGCATGTCCGGGTGATTGCACCGGCGCGCAGTTTGGGAATCGTCAGCGGGGAATGCCGGCGGATCGCCTGCGAGCGTCTGGCGGAAATGGGACTGAGCGTTTCTTTCGGCCGGCATGCGGAAGAAACCGACGAATTTTGTTCTTCGTCTGCCGCGGCGCGGCTGGAGGATTTGCACGAGGCTTTTGCCGACCGGACGGTCGACGGTATTCTGACCGTGATCGGCGGATTTAACTCGGTTGAAATTCTGGCCGGGATCGACTATCGGCTGATTGCCGAAAATCCGAAAATCCTGTGCGGTTTTTCCGATATTACCGCGCTGGCAAACGCAATTTATGCCAAGACCGGTCTGGTCACCTATTCGGGACCGCATTTTTCCACTTTCGGCATGCTGAAGGGAATCGACTATACGATCGAATATTTTAAGAAATGCCTGTTTCAAAACGAGCCGTTCGAGCTGCATCCGGCCGCCGAGTGGTCGGACGATCCGTGGTACCGGGATCAGGAAAACCGTAAGTTCGTCAAAAACGAGGGCTATTGGCAGATTGCTTCCGGAGCGGCGGAAGGACGGTTGGTCGGCGGCAATCTGGGGCTTTTGGACGAGTTGAAGGGCACGCCCTATTTTCCCGATATCAGAGACAGCGTTTTGTTTCTGGAACATTGCGCGGAACACGAGGTCTGGACTTTTAACCGCAATTTGCAGGCGCTGTGCCTGCATCCGGACTTTGCTTCGGTCAGGGCGGTGGTGTTCGGGCGTTTTGAGCCGGAAAACCAAATGAACCGGCCGCTGCTGGAACGGATTTTGGGCGCCAAAAAGGAACTGGCGGGCAAACCGGTGATTGCCAACGTCGATTTCGGCCACACGACGCCGATCGTCACTTTTCCCGTCGGCGGCCGCTGCCGGATTGAAGACGGAGGGATCGAGCTGACGGCGTTTTAGGAAAAGGCAATGATTTTAACCGGTTCGGAAATTAAGAAGTATGTGGAAAACGGCGACATCGTGATCGAGCCGTTTAACGAGGACCAGCTCAATCCCAACAGCTATAACTACCGGCTGGGGGAAACGCTGACGTTTAAGGAAGACGACGGAAAGTACAGGACGGTGAAGATTCCCGAAGAAGGGTTTGTCCTGTATCCCGACCGGGTTTATCTGGGGCATACGCTGGAAACGCTCGGCAGCCGCAAATGCGCGATGTCGCTGATCGGCCGCAGTTCGACCGGGCGGCTGGGACTGTTTTTGCAGGTTTCGGCCGATCTCGGGCATACCGGTTCGGTTCACAAATGGACGCTGGAACTGGTGACGGCCAAGCCTTTCCGGGTATATCCGGGAATGATCACCGGGCAGATTTCGTTCTGGCTGAACTATGGCGACGCCTCTTTGTACGAGGGCGGATATTCGGCTTATTCCTGCCCGCAAATCTCGAAAATGGAGAAAGAAATTGATACTGACGGGAAATAAAATCACCGAGGAGGTTTTGAACGGAAAAATCGTGATCGAGCCGTTTGACCCGGCGGCGGTAACGACGAATTCTTACGATCTGACTTTGGGCGACAAACTGGTAATGTACACCGACGAAGTGCTGGACCCGAAAAAGGAACCGCATACCAGGACGTTTGAAATTCCGGACGAAGGCTATGAGATGAAACGCGGCGAATTTCTGCTTGGCTGCAGCAACGAGTTTGTCGGCAGCGACTTCTACGTGCCGATCGTGCATGCCAAGTCGAGCATTGCCCGGCTGGGGCTGTTCATTCACATCACTTCCGGTTTGTTTGACATCGGCTGCAAATGCAACGTCACTTTTCACCTGTATGCGACAATGCCGGTCCGGCTGTACAAAAACATGCCGATCGCGCAGATCACGTTTTGGAAGACCGCGGGCGAAATCAGGCTTTATCACGGCAAGTACCAGAACGACAAGGGACCGGTGGCCTCGCGCATTTACAAAGATTTCAAATAAAGGTTATTTTTCAAGCACAAAGGTAACCGGGCCGTCATTAATCAGCCCGACCGCCATGTCGGCCTGAAAGATGCCGTTTTGCACCTCGATTCCTTCGGCCCGCAGACATTCGGAAAAATATTCGTAGAGCGGTTTGGCCGTTTCCGGCCGGGCGGCGTTGTCAAAGCCGGGGCGGTTGCCGCGGGAAGTGTCGCCGGCCAGCGTAAACTGGGAAACGACCAGCGCGCTGCCGCCGGTGTCTTTGACCGAGAGGTTCATTTTGCCGGCCTCGTCTTCGAATATGCGCAGCGCGGCGGTCTTTTTGGCAAGCGCCGCCGCCTGTTCCCGGCCGTCGTTTTTGAAGACGCCGATAAAGACGAGCAGCCCGGCGCCGATGGCCGACACCCGCTGCCCGTCAACCGTGACCGAAGCTTCTTTTACCCGCTGAATCAAAAGCCGCATTTTTATCCTCCCGAGATTTTTTCGTTTTTGCCAGAGTAGCTTCGTAGAAGCGGAAAAACAAGTTTTATTTTGCCGTTTTCCGGCAAAAAAACGACGGATAAAAAAGGCTTGCCAAAAGAAAAAATCTTCTGTATATTTCGCTTGAAATTGTGAGTTTTAAATTCACGGAACGCCGGCATTTATGAAGGTAGTGACGGCTTTATGTTTTATCCGCTTTGCCTGTCAAAGCATCAGAGAAATGAAAGGAAACTGCCATGAGACATGGTGACAAACACAGAAAATTCAACATGCCGAGAAGCCAGAGAAGAGCTTTGTTCTCGAACCTGACCAACGCTTTGCTGACCCACGAACAGATTACGATTACCCTGCCCAGGGCAAAAGAACTGAGAACTTTTGCCGACAGCATGATTACGTTTGCCAAAAAAGGCGATCTGAACAGCCGTCGTATGGCTTTGGCCTTTTTGCGCGACAACGAAGTCGTTGCCAAACTGTTCTCTACTTTAGCCGAACGCTATAAAGAACGCAACGGCGGTTATACCCGCGTTCTCAAGGCCGGCATCCGTTACGGCGACGCCGCTCCGATGGCCATCATCGAACTGGTTGACCGCGACGTCAACGCCAAAGGCGCCAAAGACCTGGCTCGCGTAGCCGCTGAAAAGGCCGCTGCCGAAGCTGCGGAAAAGGCTGCCGAGGAAGAAGTTAAAAAAGAAGAAGCCAAAGCAGAGAAAAAGGCCGAAAGAAAATCGAAAAAAGCCGAATAATCCGGCCGGATGAGATTTTTTAAGAAAAACGGGAGAGCGAAAGTTCTTCCGTTTTTTTGTTTCCGGAAGACCTGCGGATAGCCCAAAGGAATCTTTTTGACCCTGTCGAGGGGGCTTGGGGTTCCTTTTGAAAGGCGGTTTTTTTGCCGGTCGGATGTGGGGCTCTTTTGAAAAACGGGGCTTAGGGACTTCTTGCGGAGCGGCTGTGAGGATGCGGGGTTTCTTTTGAAGGGTGCGGTTTTCGGGGTTTTGCGGAGCGAAGGGGCGCAGGGGTTCTTTTTAAGAAGGCGTTGGTTTCAGGAGTTTGGAGGTTGGATTTGGGGATGGCCAGGGGCGTGCGGCCGATTTGGGCAGGGACGGCCGGTTAATACCGGTTTTCGGCGGACGAAGGATGAAAGGTGCAGGGGTAACGATCAGAAAACGTTTTCGCAAACCTTATTGTGAGCGTTTGTTCTCCGCATGACGGGCAAAATGATTTGCCGTTTGCCGAAAACAGGCGTTTTTTAGCGATGCGGGGACGCCCGAGTGCGGTGTGCAATGATTTCTCAAGTACATAAAAAGGCGGCTTCTGATCAGAAAAAGCCGGGAATATGAGGTTATAAGCACAGACGATCCGGAACCGGCCGTCTTCGTTCAGACATCTGTGTTGCCGAAACCTTCTTGCTCATTGGAGCGCTTCAAAGGCTTGGCGGATAACCGGCCGGGAGTGCGGATCAAGGGTTTGACGGACAAGATAGCCGGGGAGTGCGGATCGTTTGTTCAGCCGGCGGACAATTCTTCCGCCAGCATTGAAATTTCCAGCCATTGGTTTTCGTCCGCTTCCTTTTTTTGTTCCAGTTCTTCCAGCCGGTCGGTAAGGGTAAGAAAACGGTCCGCGTCGTTTTGGTAAAGTTCCGGATCGCTCAGGTCGGCGCGGATTTGTTCGATTTCCTTTTCCGTTTGCGCGATCTGTTCCGGCAGGACGGCAAGCAGCCGCTGCTGGTTATAGCTGAGTTTGCCGCGCGCGGGTTCCCGTTTTTGTCCGCCGTTGTTTTTGGCGGCGGCCGGTTTGTTTTTGTTCGGCATTGCCGGCGGCTCCCTTCGGCTCAGATGTTCAATCAGGTCGCTGTAGCTGCCGACGTGTTCCTCAACTTTGCCGTCGCCTTTCATATAGATGACGGAAGTGACGATTTTGTCAAGAAAATCGCGGTCATGGCTGACGATCATGATGGTTCCGTCATAATCGCCGAGCGTTTCCTGCAAGAGGTCGAGGGTATCCATGTCGAGGTCGTTGGTCGGTTCGTCCAAAAGCAGAAAGTTTGACGGCTGCGCCAGTACCTTGGCCAGCATCAGCCGGTTTTTTTCACCGCCGGACAGGGCAGCTACCGGCGATTTGGCCTGCTCCGGCGTAAACAGAAAGTCTTTCAGATAAGCCACCACGTGTCGCCAGCTGCCGCGCACCCAGATGTGGTCGCCCTGGTCGCAGAGCGTCTGCCATAAGGTTTTGCCCGGGTCAAGGATAAAACGGTTCTGATCAAAATAGGCTTCTTCCAGGTTTTTGCCGATTCTGACAAAGCCGGAATCGGGCGCCAGCTTTTTGGTCAGCAGTTTGATTAGAGTGGTTTTGCCGGCGCCGTTAGGGCCGACGATGCCGATTCTGTTGCCGCGGATGATTTTGGTCGAAAAGTCGTTGACGATGGTTCTGTCGCCGAATGACTTGCATAAATGTTTGGCCTCAATCACCAGTTTGGAGCGCCACGGCGTATTTTCGATATCCATGTTTACCGAGCCGATCTGGCGGACCTGTTCTTTGCGTTCCTGGCGAAGCTGAATCAGACGCCGCAGGCGTCCCATGTTGCGTTTGCGCCGTGCGGTGACGCCTTTGTGCAGCCACTCGGTTTCTTCGGCGATTTTTTTGTTGAGATGTTTTTGGGCGATGATTTCCTGTTCGATCACCTGGTCCTGCCATTCTTCAAAGCTGCCGAAACCTTTGTTGTTGCGGCGCAGGGTTCCGCGGTCGAGCCAGAAGGTGGTGCGCGAAATGTTGGTGAGAAAACGCCGGTCGTGGCTGATGACGACGACGGCGCCGCCGTAACCGCCGATGATTTTTTCCAGTTTTTCGATGGTCGGCATGTCGAGGTGGTTGGTCGGTTCGTCCAAAAGCAGAATGTCCGGTTCTTCGATCAGTGCCCTGGCCAGCGTCGCTTTGCGCCGTTCACCGCCGGAAGCGGTGGCGGGGTCGGCGTCGGCGGCAATTTCCAGCTGTTCGATCCACATGTCGGTTTTGTAGTCTTCGCTGCCGTCGTGTTTGTCAAGTCCGGCGGCAACCGCTTCGCGCAGGGTCTTAAAACCGCTTAAGTCGGCGTCCTGCGGCATGTAGCCGATTTTGACGTTGGGCTGGATGAAAATTTCGCCGTCGTCGGGTTCGATGATGCCGGCAATGATCTTTAACAGCGTCGATTTGCCGGAACCGTTGCGTCCGACCAGCGAAATTTTGTCGCCGCGGTTGATGTAGAGTTCCACGTCTTCAAACAGCTGTTTGCTGCCGAAGCGGATTTTGATGCCTTTTAAGGTATAAACGGGCGCTTCAAATGCCGGCATGGTCTTGATCCTTTTGTCTTTTTACATAAAAAATTCCACGCGCATTATAAGCGCGGCGGCGGCAAAAATAAACAAAAATCTTAAGACGGCCGTGCTGCCGGCTGTCGTTTCTTTGTTCCGAAAGGCAAAAATCGGCAGAAAAGACGGTAAAAAAGTTTGAACATGCGGAATTTTCGTATATGATAAGACAAAATGTCTGGTTTAACGATGGGATTTTTAAAATGCCGAAAATGTTTGCGCTTTTCGCCTGTGCGATGCTTGTTTCCTTTGCTGCCCGGGCGGCCGACGACGACATGTCGCTGATTGATTTGTTCGGGGAGGAGCCCAAAAAGGAAGAAAAGGTTTCCGTGTCCGACAAACCCGAACGCCGGGTTGAGCCGGAAAACAAAAAGGAAGAGGAAAAAGTGAAAGTGGACGACGAAGGAATGTTTTCGTTTCTGAATTTCTCGTTCCTTAAAAACAAAAAGAAAGTGGAGGAATTTGCCCGCAAACCCGATGAGCCGCAGGAAAACTTCCTCGACCGGATGACCCGTCTGGCGGAAGAAGGCGACGTTGACGCCTGTCTGACTCTCGGTTACATGTATCTTTACGGCGAAAACGGAGTGACCCGCGACGAGGAAAAGGCTTTCCGCTATTATTCGATGGCGGCTTCCCAGGAGGACATGATTGCGGTCAATAACCTCGGCAGCCTTTATTACAGCGGCATCGGCACCGAAAAGAACGTCAACAAGGCGGTTGAGATGTTTGACAAGGCGGCCAAACTCGGCAACAAGGAAGCGGCGATCAACCTTGCTTTCATTTATCTGACTTCGCCGTCGAGCGGCGTTTCCAACAACCGAATCGTCGAACTGTTGCAGCAGGCGGCGGAAGGCGGCAACATCACCGCACAATATATGATGGGCTATTCCTATTACCGCGGTTTTGTGGTGGCCAAGGATTTTAAAAAGGCCTTTGACCTGATCAAACAGGCTGCCGTGTCTTATGACGAAGCCCAGTATGAACTGGCGCAGCGTTACATCAATGCGGAAGGTACGCCCCGCAACTACGGCAACGCGGTCAAATATCTGACCCAGGCCGCCCATCAGGGAAACGTTCAGGCAATGATGGATCTCGGCAACATTCTGGCGGCGGGAACTTCTTATCAGAAGAACGAATATCAGGCGTACATCTGGTTTAACATCGCTTCGGTATACGGTATCGAAGGCGCGGCGGAAAAACGCGACGCTTTGGAAAAAATCCTGAAAATCGAGGAAGTGCTGCAGGCGCAGGCGGCGGCGGAAACCTTCAAGGAAAAGCCCAGCGAAATGACACAGTACATCCGTCAGACTTTCGGCCGCGGACTGGGCGGTTACATTGACAAGAAAATGGGCTACCGGGCGCCGAAAAAGCAACCCCCGGCCACGGTAAAAAAACAGGAACGTGATCCTTCCCAGCCGTTAAAGCTGCTGTAGACGAGAAAGCTCGGGAAAACGTTTGTGATGTCCGGGATCCGTGTTTTGCGGATCCCGGATTTTGCGTTTCCGGAAGGCGTTTTTTCTTCCGTGCGAAAGGGGCAGACTGATTTTCCGCCAGCCAACGGGCGGCAGTTTCTGTAATATCAGTTTTGCATCCGGGAGGCCGGGGGCGGAGTGTGACGGCCCCTTTCACAGAAAAAAGAACGACTCCTGTAAAGAGGGAGCCGGGGATATAAGGCCGCAGGCGCGAATAACCCGGACTGTTCGTTGATCAGTTCTCTTCACTTAGGCATCTGAATTTGCCGCGGTCGCTTATGCTTTCCTTGCTCATTAAGATGTTGCAAAGATTTTGCAGACAAAAACAACCGGAGCAACGGTTGTTTTTGCTTAGCAAGCCCGTCACCTTGAATTTATCAAGGTGAGTTTTGTTTTAACCAAAGGTAAATAAGCAAAACAAAGGGGAATGTTGATTAAAAGAAAGCTCTTGCCAACTGGCGGCGTTTTCTTTAATATCAGCCCTGCATCCGGGAGACCGGGTGCGGTGTCTCAAAAACATCTTCAGTATAAACATCCTTCTTCGGAAGGAGTGCCGGTAATATACCGAATAACGGCGACTGCATACGTTGACAGTTTTTGAGCTCCTTCCGCCTAAGGGTTTTCCCCGGGCGGTTTTGTTTTTTTACCATAAACAAAATCAAGGGAGTTTCAAACTATGTTTAACGATAAAATCAAAAAAATAATCGGACAAGAGCTGCACAAATACCGCTGTGACCGTTTTCTGCAATTAAAAACGGTGGCAACCAAGACCGGGATTCCCTGGTACGTGATTGACAACATGGAGATAGGCAGCGTACGCAAATGGGAATACTACCGTCATCTGCTTGAGTTTTACGGCAAAGAGCTCAAAATCGAACTGATTGAGAGAAGCGGGCGCATCGGGAACGGTACCGTGAAAAACGGCGGCGGAAATGACCGGCGGAGAATTGCCGAAGGGGAAAAGTTGCCGCCGGTGTTGTCTGACGGTTGCCGGAAGTAGAACTGTCAGCGGGTTTTCGGCCGCGTGCAGCGGAAAATTGCCGAAGGGGAAAAGTTGCCGCCGGTGTCGTCTGACGGTTGCCGGAGGTTGAACTGCCGACGGGTTTTCGGCCGCGGGCAGCGGTCAAAAGCGGCATATAAAAAGGCACCGGTTGAGCTTCGGTGCCTTTTGTCTTGACGCTTGTTTTCAGAACAGATTAACCGCGCGGTTTGTTCATCGGATGACGCGGCCGGCGGTTGAAGCCGCCTTCGTGTCTGCCGGTTCCCGTTTGCCGTTCCGAACTGCCGTTTTCGAATCTGTCGTCGAATTTTTTGCGCGGGGCGGAGTTTTTGTCAAAACCGAATTTTCTGCCCGGTTTGCGCGGGGTTCCGGCCGGGTTTTCATTGTCGTCGAAGCGCATCCGGCGGGAGCGCTCGAACTTCTCTCGGCCGTTGAACTTTCCTTCCCGTCCGCGGGGGTTTTCCGGTTTCGGGGTCCATTTTTTGCGGGTGAATTTGCTGTCCTTTTCCGTTTTGGCAATTTTCGGTTCTTTGACCTCAACCACCACGTTTTTCATCTTTTCGCGGGCTTTGAGCGCGCTGCGGCAGACGGAGAAGCCGAAAAAGCCGACGTTGCGGCCGAGGGTGTAGTAGTAATTGTGCGAATAGGCGATCAGTCCGGCTTTTTCCAGCCACAGTTTGCCGTCCTGGTCAAGATATTTGTCGTCGACGTTGACGGCGACAATTTCCGCCAGGAACATGTCGTGACTGCCGTAGTTGGTGACGCTGACCACTTTGCACTCGATTGAAACCGGGCTTTCCATAATCTGCGGGCAGGAAACCTGCGAGCAGGCGCCGGGCGTCAGATTCATTTCCTTGAATTTGTCGGTGTCGCGGCCGGATTTGACGCCGCAGAAGTCGGCGGCGGTCACCAGCGGCAGGGTGGTCAGGTTGATCACGAATTCGCCGCTTTCCTTAATCAGCTCGTGCGAGTAGCGGGAAGGGCGGATCGAAACATAAGTCATTGCCGGGTCGCTGCTGACGATGCCGGTCCAGGCGGCGGTCATGACGTTGGGTTTTTCCATGCTCCCGCAGCTGACCATAACCGGCGGCAGAGGATATTCCATCGTTCCCGGTTTCCAAGTGATTTTTGCCATTGTAAAATTTTCCTGTCAGATAAAGTTGATATTGTTTTCCATAACTAAACCAAATAATAATAATGTGCAATTGCAAAGTGAACAGGGGGGCGTTTTATTTTTGCCGGCGGCGTTTCCCCTTTCCGGCTTTTTTGTCACAAAACTATAACAACCGTCGGTCGTTTTTCGTGCTATGGTATGTAGTAATGGAACGGTTACGGAGAAAGACAATGTCGGTTACATTCAATAATGTTCAGGAGCTGGAGGAGTATTTCCGGTATCTGGAAGAAACGATCCACGACGACGAGCGCCGGCTGGTTCTCCGCGGCATTGCCATTGCCCGCAATCTTTATATTTTCAGCGAATACCGCAAGCGGCAGGCCAGGCTGCGCGCCGCCTGCCATAAGCCGTCCTGAGCTTTCTTCCTTTTTTGTCAAAAAAAACTTTCGTTTGTCTTTTTTTTCTGCTAAGCTGACAGCGTTTTAACAAAGTCAGAGGTTTGAACAATGAAGCGCATGAAAGAATATTTTACTTACGAGGAACCGTCGGCGTTCGTTTCCGTGTCCAATACGCCGCCGCGCCTTTTTCGTCAGGAACGGGACTGGACCTGCAGCGTTGCCTGCATCCGTACCCTGTTGTCGGGGCGGACCGCGGAGGTTCCTTCCGAAAACGAATTTATCGAAAAGTTCGGTCTTGTGCCCGGGCCTCATTATACGGACGAATTTCTGGCCAAGGGAATGCTGTCGCCGGCCAGAACCGTCAAAACGCACAAGAACTTTCGGCCGGAGGAGATCGGGCTGCCGCTTCTGGCAAAACTGCTGGCGGAAAAGTATTACATAATGGCGGAATGCATGTACAATTACGCCCATTGGGTCGTCGTGCTCGGTTATTTTGCCGTCCGCGATCCGGAAGACACCGAAGAACACCGGATTTTGCTTTATGATCCCTATTACGACCAGGTACGGCTGGTGATTGCCGACGAATTTCTGACCATGTGGTGCGATCCCGACGGGCATGTCAAAGAATTTGTGGCAATTCGCTGAACCATATGGTATAATTTGCAATAAAAAAAGTTTGGGGTATGAAAATGGCTGAGAAAAAAAGCAAACGTTCTCTTGAGGAACAGCAGAGAATAAAGCAGGTTCGGGCACAGCTCAACGCGCTGCGCGGCGTGTTGGCGGTGGGTGCGGCGGCGGTGGTGATGGAACTGGGCAACGGCAAGGTAATGGCGCAGCCGGATTTTGACCGCAAAGTCGAGCCGGTGACGCAAAATGCTCCGCAGCCGGCGCCTGACAATACGCCGACGGCCGAATGGCCGGGGCTGGGCGCGACGCCGCAGAGCATGCCCGAGGCTCCCGCTCCGGTTGTTGACGACCGGCCGGCGGGGATCAACATTCCGGCCGCCGAACCGCCGGCGCCGGAGATCAGGGTCGGAGAGGAAGAAGACGTTCCCTATGATTATGAGGATGCCAGAAAAACCTGTGATGACGAACATTACGACATTTGCAACGACCTGCTCGGAGAATGCGAGGATGCCGGCTACGGCAAGCAGGAGCTGGATTATGAAACCAAGCTTGATCTGGCGGTCGGCGCGACGGAAGTGGAAATGTCCAAACTGCTGGGAGAAGAAATGCTGCCGGCGCTGGACGGGGTGGTGCAGACGACTTCCGGCATGGAAAGCGTGTTGGCAAATTACGGCCGGGAAGATCAGAACGATCCGATTGTCCGGGCCAAAATCAACCGCGACGTCAAAAACGTCGACAAGTCGGCCAGAAAGGCCGCCGGAAAGGCGATGAAGAGCTATCGCAAAATGCTGAAGCTGGCGCAGGAAAGCGGGCGTATTCACAAACTTGCGGAAAAATACGCGAAAACCGGCGAAAAGGCGGATGAAAAGATGCTGGACAACAAGATCAAGGGCATGTATGAGCATGCTCAGGACTTTACCCGGAAATACGAGAAGGAGAACTTTGAAAAGTCCGGCAGGAACAATTCCGTTTCCTTGTCCGCCGCGCAGCAGAAGATGGTGAAAGATTCTCTGAGCCGCTGAGTTTCGGCAATCAAAAAAGTCCCCTTCCGGAGGGGGTTTTTTTATGCGGTTTAACTCAAAATTAAAAAACACCGCATATTCTCTCCAAGGATTTATTTTTGCGGGAAAAAACGATGCATACCATTCATGCCCTGATTATTGACCTGACGCTGATTACCATTTATGCCGGCATTACCACGCTGATTTGCAAAAAGCTGAAGCAGCCGATTGTGCTGGGGTATGTGCTGGCCGGCATTTTCGCGGGGCCGTACTTTGACTTGCTGCCGACGGTCAGCGACCGGGAGAATCTGAGTTTGTGGGCGGATATCGGGGTGATTTTCCTGCTTTTCGGCCTGGGGCTGGAGTTCAGCTTCAAAAAAATGCTCAACGTCGGCAAGTCGGCAATGATCACGGCCAACGCCAACATTCTGTTTATGCTTTTTCTCGGATATTATACCGGTCTTTTGCTCGGCTGGTCGACGACGGACAGCTTTTTTCTCGGCTCAATGATTTCAATGTCTTCAACTACCATCATTATCAAGGCCTTTGACGATCTCAACATCAAAAAGCAGAAGTTTACCGATCTGGTGTTCGGCGTTTTGGTGATTGAGGACCTGGTCGGCATTTTGCTGCTGGTGCTGCTGCCGATGGTGGCGCTCGGGCAGAGCATCAACGGCGGCGAGCTTGCCCTGAGCACGTTCAAGCTGCTTTCCTTTCTGATTTTGTGTTTTGTCATCGGCATTTATATCGTGCCGACGGTTTTGAAAAAGCTGACTTCGTTTTTAAATGACGAAATGCTGCTTCTGATCACGGTCGGCATGTGTTTCGGCATGGTTTGGCTGGCGACGGCTTCGGGGTTTTCTTCCGCTCTCGGCGCCTTTCTGATGGGGTCGGTGCTTTCCGAAACCGGGTTGATTGTGCGAATCGAAAACGTGGTTCGTCCGCTGAAGGATTTTTTCGGCGCGGTCTTTTTCGTTTCGGTCGGGATGATGGTTGATCCGGCCATGTTTGTCACCTATGCCGGGCCGATTGCGGTCGTTACCCTGATCGTGGTTGTCGGCAAGGTCGTCTTTTCCTGTTTCGGGTTCGTTATTTCGGGGCAGTCCCTGCGCACTTCGACGGAATGCGCGTTTTCGCTGGCGCAGGTCGGCGAGTTTGCTTTCATCATTGCCGCTCTGGGCATGAGTCTCGGGGTGTTGGACGGACAGGTCTATCCGGTGATCGTGGCGGTTTCCGTCATCACGACTTTCCTTACCCCGGTGATGATCCGTTCGGCCGGGCCGGTTTACAGGCTGATCGAACGCAAACTTCCCGCTTCCTGGAGCCGCTACATCAACAAGGCTTCGGCAGCCCGGGCACCGAGCAGGTCGGAAGAGCGCCTGTGGAGCGTTTTGTTTAAAAATTATGCCGTGCGGATCATTTTGTTTTCGATCATATTGTTTGCGATTATCGGTTTTTGCACCCAATTCGTCCGTCCTTACGTACGGATGGCGCTGCCCGGTCTGACGGGGCGAATCGTTATGACGATGATTGCTTTTGTTCTGGTTTCCCCTTTTTTGAAGGCTTTGATCGGATGGGAAATCGTGCTGCCGTCGTTTATCCGTTCTTTTGCCGATTTTCTGCCTGCACGCCGGTGGCGGAAGTTTCTCGAAACCCGGGAAGAAGAATCGGCCGCTGCCGCGGAAGAACGCCCGGCGTCCCGCCCCCGGCCGGCGGAAGACAAAAGTTCGCTGATTGACAATCTGCTGGGGGAAAATGCCGAGAGCCTGAAAAGCTTTTTCGTTTCCAATGCGCAGGCGGCGAAAATCTATTATCAGCTTTGGCGGAGCAAAAAAGCCAACCGGCTGCCGCTGATCGTGCTGACCAGTTTTCGTTTGCTGGTCGTCGCCTTTTTCATCGTCACCGTCGTGCATCAGTTTCTGACGGAAAACCAGAAAGTGACGCTGATTTTGCTGGTCGCTTCGGTGGCGCTCATTTCGCGGTCGAAGTGGCTGCTCAGCCAATATCTGAAAATGGAAGCGCAGTTTCTTGACAACCTGAAAGGCAGCGCGCCGGAAAAAGACGACGACCCGTCCGAATAGTTACAGAATTGTGAATTTCGCCGCCGCCGGCGATTTCCCGCTTGGTATCGTGCCGGGCTTTCGGTATAATGAAACCGAAAGCGACATAAGCGGGGCAGAAGAAAAAATGCTGAAATTCAAAATAATGCTGGTGGTATTTATTGCTTTGGTTTATTACGGCGTAACCTATTGCATGCTTAGTCCGGGCATTTGCAAATATTACGCCGACTATTATCTGCTGAGCGCGCGCAGTTTTTCAATCGACGAAGAGAGGGCTTTTCTCCACAAACCGATAACGGAAACGACAAATTATTTCCGTACATACCGCTTTAACGGCCAAAACCGTAATTTTAAGGTGCTGGGGTTTGTCCGGTTTGACGACCGCGGCATATGGAGCACGGGCAACACGGTGCGGATGTCGTTCAGGCTGCCGCAGGTTTATTCTTCCGTTTGGCTTGATTTTGAAATTGATCCCTATGTCAACAAGAAGAATGAAAACGTTTTTGCGGAAGTGTATCTTGACGACAGGAAAATCGACGAATGGAATTTTCAGTACGGGCGCAAGATGCCGAAGACCAGGATCAAGATTGCCCGAAAATATCTGAGCAGCGAATATCCGGTTAATCTGATTTTTAAAATTGACGGCGCCGTTTCGCCGAAAAGTCTCGGCTTCGGACAGGAAAACCGCAAGTTCGGCCTGATTTTCAACAGTCTGACGATAACTCCGGACGATTGACGCTGCGGCAAGGTGTCGTTCTTTTTGGAGAGGGCGGCGGGCATTGTCGTATGTCGGTCGGACAGGGTTAAGGAAAAATAAATCCGGATTAACTATTATTTGTGCAGACGTTTAACGGGAGGGCGAATGAAACATTGTTTGATTGTTCTGGTATGTCTGTTATTTCCTCTTTCTCTTATGTGCAAAGAAACGCGGGAAACCGGGCAAAATGCGGATAAACGGTACGAAGAGATTGTAAAATCCGTAAAAGACAACCCCGGGCAGGCTTTGGCAGATTTAAAAAAACTGGCGGACAAAAACCGCTTTGCCGCAATGGAATATCTGATACTGCTCAGCATTTACGAACCGCAAAAAGTAAATACTCCCGAATTTGAACAAATTGCCCGCCGGCTGCATACGGACGTGGTTGCGCAATATAAAAAGCTTGTTCCCGATTCCCCTTTTTACGGAATATATCAGGGGCAATACGAAGGGCTGATCAAAGACGATTATTTAAAATGCTACAAAGATTTGAGCTGTCTGATAGAAATCGGCGCTTTAAACTTTTCCAAATTTTTCAGCGTTTGGGGGGATGTGAGCGGCGATATGCTTTATGTTCCGTGGAAAATCGCGGTTCCCTGCCCGACGGCTCAAAAACTCCATTTAACGGCCGTTTTGGACAGCGCCGGCGGCGGACACGGCGCCGAAACGCTGGATATTTCCAACTGCGGCCAGTATCCGCAATACGATTTTCCCGATGATGTTGAAGAGTATCGGAATTATATTCAGCGGGAACTGGAATTGGATAATCCCGGTTCGATACGCTATGTGTATATGGCCGGAGATGTATATAAGAATATAGTCAGTCATTATGATCCCGATTGGAATTTTGAACGAAGTTATGGCGAGAAAGAATATTTGCAAGCCTTGCCGCTTGAAGCCTGGGCGATGGAATCATATCCCAATTACAAATATTTTTCAGAAGTTGTCAATCACGGTATCGGGTTTGACAAAGCGGTCGACAAGCTGACGCGGCATTATGTAAAAACTTTTAAGGTTGATGAAGGCAAAGCCCGGCAATATGCCCGTTATGTGATGATTCCCCGGGCGGCGGCAAGTTTTCCGGTAAACAGGGAAACCCTGCGCTATAAAATCCTTTCCGGAGTTCCCGCGGAAGAAATAAAAGCATGGATTGAGGACAAGAAATTAAAAGGGGAAGAATTTGCGGAACCGGAAACGCCTCATCAGGCGGATGAAATTTTAATGGTTAGCGTTCATCGTCCCGATGTTTTGAAAATGCTGATTGAAACCTGTCCGTATAATGAGGAAAAACTGAGCTGCTTCGGTCTGAACACGGATGTTGACGCGGGAAATGCTTTCGGCAAAACCGCTTTGATGTACGCGGCTCAATACGGGTTTGCGGAAAGTGTGAAAATTTTGCTTGAGGCCGGAGCGGATATAAACGCGCAAACGAATAAGGGATATTCGGAAGATGCGGGCTGCTGGGAGAACATTTGTCTTGTAAACGGCGAACGGACGGCCCTGATGTATGCCGTACAGGAAGGAAATCTGGAAATTGCAAAGTACCTGGCGGAAAAAGGCGCGGATATCAATCTGAAAGATTCCAAAGGCATGAGCGTTTACGATTATTTAAGCGGAAAAGCGCCTTATTTGGGTAATTTCAAATATTCGCCGACTTCTGTCGATTATGATTTTTCTCCTCCGGAAAAACATGAAAATAAAAACGTTACCCCCGAACAGGCGGATGATTTTATCGAATTCTTAAAAAACGTGTTCAAAAGTCCGGCAGCTTTGTCGGAATTTACCGTTTGAAAAACGCTGAAAACGGGGGTTGCGGAGAACGCAACAAAAAAGCCGCCGAAAGCGGCGGTTTATAAGGTGGTGCGCTAGGCCGGAATCGAACCGGCACGGCCTTGCGGCCAACAGATTTTAAGTCTATTGTGTTGTTTGTGCAACATATTGTATTTGCTTGCTTTATTTAATCTATTCCGACTCTTTTATTTTGTTATTCCGACTTTCTGCCTCAAGCCGTTTCTTCAATGCCGGCAAAGTCACCTCTTCCGTATTGCCTTTATATACTTGATTAAAGATAGCCTCGTTAGTGTGTCCGGTAATTGAAATAATAGCGTTTGTGGCCACTCCGGCCTCGACATAGGCAGTACTTCCGGTATGCCTCATATTTTTAAATATATATCTTTCATCGAATCCTAAAATATCTCGTATTTTCTTAAAATAGCGGCTAAATCTTTGAACGTCGAATTTACCAAAACGATCAGCAATGATGTAACCTTTTTTACTTAAAACTTCTTCAACAAGGTGAGGTGGAATAGGTACTTTGACGTTTACGTTGTCAACCTTATTTTGGTTAATGTTAAAAAAATAATTGTCGCCTTTTTTGTAAATGTCTTTATCTTGTAATTTCAGCACATCAGCATTTCTTTGTGCAATATAAAAATTAAGTTCGGTCGCAAGGGCTACGGCTAAATAACTGTCGTTATCTTTGCCAAGTTCTCTGGCTTTGTCAATTATACTTTTTACGTGTTCGTGCGGAATAACAAACTTTTTAGGTTTATTCTTTTTTATCCTTAAATTGGCAAATGGATTGTTTTTTGTAAAAATGCCCTTGTTAAAACCAAAATTATAAAGCATTTTTAAGACAGTTATACAATACATAGCTTGAGTTTTTTTGAAGCAGATAACAAATTTCTCATACAAATTATATGCGCTATCGTAATCAAAACTATCCAGAGGAACATCTTTGAAAGAACGGCCGCTTTTTCCTGATTTTAATTTTGACAGTATATCAAAGGTATATTGATATGTGCGGGCCGTTGATTTTTTTATGGACTTAAATAGGCGACTCTCCTTGTAAATAGACCATATATGTGCCAAAGATTTAGGTTGTATATTTTCTCCGCTTTTCCTGAAATTCTCTAATCTTTCAAAAAGGTTTAGGGCTTCCCGGCATGCTAAGACATAGTTTTTGCCTAGCGGGTACGAATGTTTTAATTCGCAACCCGCCGGCATAATATGCTTTGGAATGTCGAAATAATAAGCTATTTCTCCATTTTTTAGCTTTTTATGTCTTAAATAAGGAATTTTCATTTTATTTTTCGATTACCCAATCATCTTCAATTATGCTTTTTTCCTGATTCGAAATAGCAACAAGTATCGGCCTATAAACTTTTATTTTTTTTGAATAATAAAAGACTTCTAATTTGCCGTTTTTGACATACTTGTTAAGCGTCCGCAAATCTCCCGGCCGAGATTTAAGCCCCAGCAGCGGCTTGATTTCCTCCGCCGTCATAAACCCATCAATCATAATTTTCTCCCCTCAAGTTAAATTCATCTCCGATTTTGCGGATGGTTTCCGCAAGATGCAGGGTAAGCCCAATGATGAACTCCGGGGATCTGTCTTTCAAAACCGTTTCCTGTTCGTCGCGAGTGAGGTCTGTAAAGCACAGGTCTTCGTATTTCTCCCCGCGGCGGACGCGGAAATAACAGCCGTCAAGATTTCTGTTTACCATAGTTCACCTCATAAGATTATAGATCACAAAATCAAAAACTAGCATTTCGAGAATACCGGCGAAAAAGTATATCGCGTTTCTCTTGGACAGTCCCTCATCATTACAGATGTCCCGGCAGATGCTGAAGATGTTAAAACAATGGATGATCATGCCTTATCCTCGTAAAAAGTGACTTCTCCTCCTCTTTTACTTTTCGCCAAAACAGTACTTCCTGTTCACTTCCTGAACAATCCCCGCTTTCGTTCAAAGTCCATAAATCCCACTCTTCAAACTCGCTGATCGTGGTTGAATTGTAAAACCTATTTTGTAGACTATCGGCAAATTTTCTGTGCATTTCAGAGGCTTTGTTTTGGTAGTATTGAGCTTTACTTAATAATTTTTGCTCGTGCTGTGTTAATCCATATTTTTTACGCATTTCTCAATCTCCTTTAATGCTTGCTGGGCAACTGCTCCGTCTACATAAGAGCACTGGTGCATTGTACATAAATCATAAGTTCTTCTGTTTGCATAATATTTCAAAGCCTTAACGGCAATCGAAAGCTTTTTCTCAAGTTCAATCTCTCGGTCGGTTTTAGTCATCTAATGCGCTCCCCAAGTTCAATATCAAAAACAAGGCCGTCAATATGCAAGTCGGTGTTTTTACCGTCTACAAGGCGAATATTGTCGATTTTAAAAGTCATACGTTCAGGGTTTTTCCGATATGCTTTTTGAAACTGGACAAAGTACCCTTGTGAAAACTCAAATTTCTGCAATCTGTTTTCCCAATAAGGGGTGAAATTTCTGTATTCGTGAGTTTTATGCCCGGATTTAATTTCTTCAAACCAATGGTCAGTTAGGACAAGTTTAAGCGGTTTCATTTTTCTTCCCTTTCGATTTTCTGGCTTTCATCAAATCGTTATATTGCTCGTGAGATAACAGCCGTTGTTCTCCGTCGTCGGTTTCGACAATGACGCCGTTTCTTTTGTCAGTTTCCCAAGATCCAACAAGACGGAAATTGGGAGACAATTCTTTTGCTTCAGCAATACAAACTTTTCGTGGTACGCCCCACATTCGGGCTTCCTGTTCCGTCGGGTAGACTACGAATGCTCTTTGAGCTAGGGAAAGAGGGGGAGCAATAACATAGCCTGTAATCTGTATTGTCATCTTTCTTGTCCTTCCAAAACTTTGATTTCTTCATCTGTAAGCGGTTTGCTGCTTTCAAAAAAGCATTCATCACAAATTTGTTCTTCGTTGGATCTCAAAACGCAACCGCAAATTTCACAGTATCTTTCGCCCAAATCTATATCTTCTTCCGGTTCACAATGTTTGGCTCGGATCTCGGCGAAATATGGCAATTCGTATTTATTCATCATCCCGAATTCCTAAAATTGTTAAAATTATTGTTAATACAGCCGCTATAGTTGCTGCAATCAAAGCGGCGATGAATGAAAAAGTTAGTATTTCAACCATCACTCCTCACTTTCGTTGTTTAAGGCTTGTTTGGCGTTTTCTTTTACGGAAAATAAATCTTTAATGCAGGCTTTGCTTTTGCCGAGATAAGTCCCATATTTTTGTAAAAATTTCGCGTCATATTTTTTTAGTGCAAATCCATAATTATCTTTTATTAAGCACACCGCGACAGTTAATGTATTTTGAAATATACTAGAGCCATCGTATATTTCCGTAATATACATATCTCGCCCTAAATTCCACACATCGCCAACTTCCGGTCTCTCTGCGCTCATCTTATTAACTCCTTATCTCTAATCCTTCAAATCTCCAAAATTCTTCTTCGTAAACATCGTCAAAATCTGTTATAAATATTATAGGCAAATGGCACCAAGTGTTATCTTTAAGCATAATGGCAATTTCCTCCTCATCTCGGCGGGGACGACAAAATACGTTTGAGGCTGGACACCAACCGATTATGTGCATTTTTAAGAGTTCTTTTGGCAGGTCTGCAAAGCACGCACAAAACCCAGCGTTCCAGTTTTCCATTAAAAACCTATTACCTGGAATTTTAGGAATTACCCTCTTTTCCTCATCTTTGTTCCAATTTTTCCAAGTCATCTCAGTTCCTCAATATCAAAATACCAACTATACCATCCAGCAAAAACAATTCCTTTGAGTTTCCCGTCTTCTTGTTCGTCTATCTGAAAATCGGGTTCGCTGCGTAAATAAGGTGCAACGGCTTTTTTTAAATTCGCGTAATCTAGCTTTTTGACGATTACAGATCCGCTGAATTTTGAACGCCCTAAATTATTAAACGTTAATTTATAACTCATTTCAGCACCTCGTTTATTTTGGTTAAAATTTCGTCACATTCCTCTATAGCTTCAACACTTGCTATAGAAAGAGAGACAGTTCTTAAAATTTTTAGTTTATTATCACACTCTCTAAGCAACTGTCCGTCGCCTTTGAGGTTGACTTCTTCTCTTTTGAAGATGGCCACCGACAAACTCCGGTCACGGTTTTTGATAAAAGGTTTGTTTTTGCTTTCTTCGTTCATTTTTGGTTTTCTCCTTAAAGTTAAAATTCCTGATAGTTTCCGTCCGGATAGATCGGGTCGTATTCGCCCTTGCTTTGTTCAATAATCAAATTTTGAATGCTGTCGGTATAATTCATAAATTCGGCAGTCGTCATTTTGGTTGTGGTTCTGTGGTCAAAACGGTTTTTGAAGTATTCATGCAGAAAATCAGATGTCACAAACCGAAGCGGCAAATTGTCAACGATAAAGCCGGTGCTTTCCCAAAATTCGACAATGTGTTTATAAATTGCCCACAAGTATTTATTTTGCTTAAGCGAACGAGGGTGGGAATGTTTTTTAATTTCAATATCTACTCCGTACTTAGAATTTTGCAGAATTGCTTCCAACTTAGGCCGGATGTATTTCAAAATGCCGTCAATGTCTGCCGCTTTATGGAAAAACATGTTTGCCTCAATATTTGCTATGCCAGTTCTTTTCAAATGGTTCGTTAAATTCCGGTGTTTGGTGGATAAAGCCGACCATTTCATTAATACGGCTTAACAGCTTTTCGAGATTGTCGGTGTCTTTATGATAATATTCGATAAAGACGTCCTTGCCGGTTGACACAACGTATTTGAAATTTTCAATTCCGGAACATTCCATGTACAGCAAATGTTGGATGCTGTTTTGATATTTATTCAAATCGTAGCTATTGACGCGCTTTATGTCGTATATTGTATCTTCGCGGATAACATCAGCTTTGCCGTAAAGAACATAATCACCAACGGTTTTACAAAGCTTTTGTTGCCAAATTCCTTTGCCGACAATATCCGCCACATCTTTGGCGTTTTCCATAGGTTCAACCGGAAGACCGTTGCAAATATCATTAACCGAGTTTTCAAAGGCAATGCCGCGCTCTAAAATCTCATTTGAGGTATAAATTTTGCTCAGACAGTTAATGAAATCTTGCTTGGCTTTGGCCTCTATTTCAGAGGCCTTATCACCATATTTTTCAAAGTCTGTACCAACATAATAGATATAACTATTATAAAGGCTTGGCGTGATAAGATATCTTTTATTCATCGGCGACCTCGAATTTTCCGGTTTCTTTACTGTATTTAGCTTTTAATTCAACGGATTTTTCTTTTAGCAGTTTATTGGCAAAAAACTGACTGTCCCAGATAACCTGAAGACCGCGTATTTCGCCGTAAATTTCATTTAAGCCGGCAATGTCTTTTATCTCCCCGACTTTTGTTTCAATGATATTTTTCAGACTCTCATAATCTGCCAGAAGTTCCGCTTCCTGCCGGCGTTTTTCGGCGACGGCAGCGACAATTTTGTCTTGGAAAAAAGTGTTGCCGGAAGCTGTATTCGGGACTTCAATCACCGGCGGAAGATTGAGGGCGTTTTTAGCGTAATATTTTTCGTTAGGTGTAAAAGATACAGTACGCTTATTGCCTTTCATTTCCATGTAGCCCATCAAATCAAGCTCTTTTACAATATCCTTGCCGGATGAGCCGGAGACATCGGGGCGGACAAAGCGGATGTCGTCGTCCTTGTCTTCCTTTTCATGCGCTACAAAGATGACTGATTTGTTGGAATTAAAAATCTGTTTAACCAAAGCTGTAAACTGAACTTTAATAGCTCCCCACGCTTTCATTGATAAAGTGCCGTCCCCCTGCTTGAACTTCGGGTTTTGGCGGGCGACATAGTCCCCCATACGGTCAACCAGTTTGCCCAGAGTATCGATAACAATTGTGTTAAACGGCGCTAATTCGCCGGATTTTAGCAAGTCTAAAATCTGCTGATAGTTTTCAACCTGTAATGATGGGCATTGAAATCTTTTCTCCACACGGTAAAGCCCACGGTCAAGGTCAATCAGAACCGGCTTGTCAGCAGATAAAGCAAGCGTTGTTTTGCCGGTACCCGGTTGTCCATAGATTAAGCAGCTTATCGGCTGGTTATGTTTCAATTCCGATGGTTGTGTAAGTAATGACATTTTTGTTTCCTTTGATGTTAAATGTTAATTATTTTCATTGTCCTCGATATATTTCTCCGCGGCGTCGTGGTCGTCGAAGATTTTGAAGAATTTGCCCGCGGGGGCTTTGCCGTTAAACTCTTTTATCTGCCAGCCCCATGCTTCTTTGACAACAATATATTTCATCTCTTTTCCTTTCCTTTTTTATAAAATTAACATTGCGGCAAAACTCAGGCCCAGAACAAAAGCGATCAGAATATCGCCGGCGTTAAGCTTACGGTCAGGGGCCTGATAGTTTGCCCCGAAACGGGCTTCCAGCCTGTCCATTTGTGTGTCGGTTAACAGCATTCTCATTGTTCGTCTCCCTTATCTTTTTCGTTTTTGATAAAGTCATCCGCGGCAGCAAAAAATTCCGAGATTGCCTTGTCCATTTCGTCAAAAATATTCAATATTTCCTCCTTTCAGGCTGCCAGCCACTTGTCGCAGCCGTTTGATACGGTCTGCCGTGCGTTCAAAACCTCAAGATCAAAATCCGGGTTGTTCGCGTCGATTTCTAACTTTTCCGCAAGTGTCAAATCGTCCATGTTGTCAATGTACTCGGCGAATTGACAAACCAGATTGATGTTGTCAAAGTAAGTTGCCGTTTCCTCGTATTTCCAAAACAGGCGATCCAGTTTTGATTTGAGATTTTTCATTTTAACCACCGATCGACACTTTATGTTCAATTGCGGAGTTGAATCTGTGATATAAAACCTGCCACAAATGACAACTTCCTTGATTTTCTAATTTGTCTAATAAACTAGACATCTTTGCGATGATTGGAGAAATGATACTTAAATCAAAGCTGTTTGAATTTCTTTCCCACTCTGAAATCAGGGAAAAAACTTCAACTTCGTTCTTATTGTTAATGTCTATAGTTTCTAAATAGATTGGGTTAATCGCGTTTTTCATTTTTTTGACCTCGTTTGTTGTGTTTATACTAAAATTAATATACTATAATTAGCATAAAGTCAATACTTAATTTAGTATTTTTATCGTATTTTTAGTATATTATTGTTTTTGTGATGGAAAATATTTTATGAAAGCAAAAAAATACCGCCAGAAGGCGGAGCAGAAACGGAGTCGGACTCAATGATAGTTAATAAAAAGTTAAAATAAAATCTATTGACAAGATGTAGGAAAAATGATACAAATAGTATTGGAATTGCCCGCTACACCGAAGCAGCTCCGTACGGAGTATGCAAAGCTCGACAAGAGAAGTAGGATAGCGGGTTTTTTTTATTTAAATTGCCAAATATCAAGCTTGTTCTTTAATATCTTAACCCATTCTTTTTGCTCTAAAGTAGCATTTGCTGAATAAGCATGGCTTACTAACCCAACAATCATATCTGCAAGTTGAATGAGACGGTTATTCTTTGAGTCTTCATAACGTATTTTTGCAACTTCTTTTTGCGCTTGTGTTCGTATATAGCTGACCAATTCTTTTTTTACAGTGTCTTTTTTTCCGTCAAGCTTCAATGAAGCTTCCGATAGTTTTGCATGGGTAATTACTTGTTTAAGAAAGAAATTATAGAATTTGTTTGCATTATTGCGCAATTCTTCACTCGTTATTTTCATTTTATTAACATATAGTACTTTTGCTCGAAACGAGCATTTGGAAATCTCATGAAAAAATATATCCTTAACACGATTGCACGTTTTTGAATATTTGAATTCGGAAAGGTGACGTGATAAGACAGCAGCATGATTGATAGCTTTTTCAACTTCCTCAGCTTGTTCAGCATTTTCAAATACAACAAGGGCAAAAGAAAAGCTGACCGAAGATTTTTCCTTGAATCCGGGATCTCCGCTTTCATCAATAAAAACTAATTGTTTAGTCATTTTTATATATCCACTTCTATATTAACCTACCTTTTCAGCGGTTAATGTATAAATGACTTTACCAACAATCGGGACATCTTCTAAAGTTGTTGGTGGTAAAGGGGGGTAATTGGGGTTATCGGAAAGAACGTTGATATTGTTGCCGAGTCCACATTGAACACGTTTGACGGCAAGACCGCCTGCAAGACGGAGTAGGAAAAGACCGTCCGAATCGGGCGAGATATGGGAAATGTCAACCAATACCCAATCGCCATCCTTTAGCGTTGGTTCCATAGAATCGCCTTTGACCTTGATCATTTTGATATTATCAGGGGCGGACATTGTTATTTGCCGGAAATCAACCAACGGCATTAACCATTTGCCGTTAACGTTCTCGCTGAAATTCTCCACACCGGTACCACAGCAGGCTACGGCATCCAGCATATCAATTGATATTGTTTCGATATTCTTTTTTCGTAAATTACTGATAAGTTTTAAGGCCTGATCCATCAGAACAGAGATGCCATCCGAGTGAATAGGAGTGATCGGTGGATACAGAGGCTTTGAGGACAATTCTTGTTCATCTATGTCTAATATGCGTGCGATTGCGCGGCGATCATCTTCCTTTAATTGTTGGGGTAATCCGTATTTTATGTACTGATGAATATATTGGTCTTTTCGCCCAATTGCTAATGACAATTCTCGATAGTTTGTTCCTTTTTCGGCTATCTTTTCATCTAAATATTTTCTGATTTCTTCCTGTGTTTTCATCGGTTCTCCTTTTCTCAATAATATACTAAAAGTAATATTTTTGCAAATACTAAGTTAAGTATTGACTTTGTGCTAATTATAGTATATTTACATACTATGCTTAATATAAACAGGAGGTGAATAAAATGACAAAAAAAGATTTTTTAGAAAAAGTCGAATTTTTTCTAAAGAAAAACAAAATGACGCCAACAGCTTTCGGAATCGCAAGCGCTAATAATCCAACTTTTGTATTTGATATTCGTAATGGTCGTGAATGCCGTGAATCAACTCAAAAGCGGATTCTCGATTTCATGAACAATTTTGAGGAAACAAACAAAGAATAAGAGATTTTAACCCTGCCGCCGGTTTTCCCGGTCGGCTTTTTTATTAATAATTAAAGAAAGGAAACAAAATGAACAATAACGAATTTGGCGCCAGATTGGCGAAAGAGACTTTAACCGGCGATATTGCCGCGTTTCTAATTGACCGGCTGCGGGCGTTCCCGAAGCCCTATCAGCAGATGAGCGAGAAGGAACAGGGCGAACAGATTGAGATGGCAAAGTCTGCGGCGCGGGAGCTGGTAAGCAAGGCCGTCGGCATTGTCGCTTCCGGCGGGAGGAAGACCGTTCAGGCGGAGATGGGCAAAATCACCGTTGACAAAGGTTTGAAGTGTGAAATCAAAGCAAGCGTTGCCTATGCGGACGAGTTGATTGCGGTTGCGGGCAAGCCGATTTTAATCGTGACAAATTCGGATGACGAATTTACCGGCGGCGAAAACAATCTGAAAGCTGATCCGGACCAGCGCGAAATGTTTAACGCCTGCAATTCCGAATATCAGGACGCCGACGGTGAGGGCGTACCGGATCCGGTAGCGGCAGAAGTTCCGGCTTTAGAAGATCATTCGGTTGTCGACGCCGAGTTTGAAGAAGTCGAGGATTCTTTCCGCGACGACAACGACGCGGCTTAAGAAAAGGCAGGGCAAATGACGGCGGTTGTTGTCAACATTCCCGGCCAGCCGGTACCGAAAGGACGCCCGCGCTTTACCAAAGGCGGGTTTGCCTATACACCGGACAAAACCCGGAAATATGAAAAACTGGTGGCCAGCCTGGCCAAAACGGCTATGGCCGGCCGCCCGCCGTTTGGCTGTCCGGTAAAAGTTATGGTTACGGCTTTTATGAGAATGCCGCAGATGTCCAAAAAAAGAACGGCAGACGCGCTGGCGGGCTATATCCTGCCGGCGGTCAAGCCGGACGCAGACAATCTGGCCAAGGCGGCGCTTGATGCCTGCAACGGTATAATCTGGCGCGATGATGCACTGATTTGCTCGTTATTGGTAAAAAAGCGTTATGCCGCATACCCGTGTTTGGAAATCAAGGTGGTGCCGGAGGAAACGGCGTTGTTTGGAAGGTGAACAATGAATCAAGCGGAAAAATTATTCGGGAAAAGTAAAACCGGCAAACGGGTGAGGGAAGCCTTAAAGCAGCATCCGCTGATGACGGACGAGCAGCTTCTGAAATTTGAAAAAGCCGTATTGGAGATTGCCGCTCATGAGCGTGGCAATCGAAAAAAAGCGCAAGAACTTTTAGTGCGAATTGTGGCTGAAAAGATAGAAAGGGGAATATGATGAAAAAGTGCAGCGCATGTGGCATGGCAAAAGATGAAAGCTGTTTTGCAAGTAAAAATCACTACTGCCGGAATTGCATGGCAGAGATGTATAAGCTGAAGTTAAACGTTCCCGAATACCGAAAGTATCTGGCCAAGCAGACCAAAATCGAGAACACCTGCGGCGGGATTGTTGCCCGCTGGGTGAAGCATACCAAGCCGGGGGAGAGGAAGTGGAGCATTGAGAACACGGTAACCGACTCGCACCGGTTCGGCGACGATAAACAGGAATTTTTGAGCGTTTTGAAAAACCAACTGGCAGGGGAGTAGGGAAGATGGATTGGATAAAAATACCTACGGATAGTATCTTATATTCTGAATTTAAGGATTCCGAATTACTTGTTATAATTAAGTATCAGGCACTTTTTTGTCAGCTTGAAAAAGAACCAAGTGAAGCACAGTTGAACAGAATTTTTAATAAAAAAGAGGTGAAGTTAATTCAAAGTTATAAAGAAGTCGTTCAAGAGTTGTGTGAAAATCAGATAAATTCGGTTGCAAAAAAAAGAAATAAAGATAAAGAAAATTATAAACAAAAACAATTTATTGCTAAAAATTCCGCTAGCGAAACGAATGCGGAACGAATACGAAACGTCGGAGTAGATAAGATAAGAGAAGATGCGGAAAGTGAAAATAAAGAAAATTCCCCCCACACCCCCCATAAAGAAAATATAAAAATATCTCCTAACGGAGATACAAAAAGTTTTTCCGATGAGTTTCTGAATTTCTGGAAATTTTATCCCAAGCAACGTGCCGGGAACAAGCAGAAGGCGTATGCCGCCTATTGCCGGGTTTTGAAAGAGAGGCGAGCCACAAGCCAGGAACTGCTGGCGAGCGTGAAAGAATACGCAGAAAGCCGCGAAGTGGCGAGAGGCTTTGCCAAAGGATGCGCTGCGTGGCTGAATGATGATCGGTTTGCGGTTGAATACGAACCGGAGGAGACTGACAGTTATGTTTCACCGGAAATACCCGTATGTTGCAATTCCCCCTCCCGCTCCCCGTTGCCGGCCTCAACAGACGGCATGTACGATTGGTGGCTGGATGGAACACAGGAGAACCGGGCATGACTGAGGAGCAGTTGAGAACAGACCGGGAACGCGAGTTAATTTCCCGTTTGCTGAACAAACCGGAATTGCTGCCGCTTGTTTCAGATTCCGTAAAACCGGAATATTTTGCGGATGATTTTTGCCGTGAAGTTTTCGCTGAAATGCTCAAGCAAGGTAAATTCAGCAGGGGTTCGTTGGAAAAAAAAGGCTTTGATCGTCGTTTGATGGTTTTGCTTGAGGGAGAAACGGTTACCTGTTGTACAACCCGGAGTCAGATTGAAGCGGCCGCATGGATGGTTGTAGAGCACTACAAACAGGCGGAATTGCGCCGTTCAATGGCGGAAATGCAAAGTGACGGTAATGTCGATTTGCAAAAATTGCAAAGCCGCATTGCCGAGCTTAATTTGCTTAATCCGGAAAAGGCAGAAACGGAAAATCCGGTTGAAGATGTATTTGTTAAGGCCGATCGTTTGTATCGCGGGGAAGCGGATCCGCGTAACCTGCCGACCGGGTTTGCGTCTATCGACGGCCGGATTGAAGGCGTGCAAAACTCCGAGCTGGTAATTATCGGCGGGCGCCCGGGATCAGGAAAAACGACAATTGCCGTAAACATTGCGGTAAATCAGGCAAAGCGGGGTAAAAAGATTTTGTTCTTTTCTCTGGAAATGGCAAAATCTGAACTGATAGAAAGGATAGTCATTTCGTTGACCGGCAACCGTGTTTCTCCGCGGATGTCTCCGGCAGAAATTAACCGCTGGTTGGAATGTGTCCGTTATGTCGAACGGTTGCCGTTGACTATTAACGACAAGGCCGGGATGACGGTTGAAGGGATTTATTCGGCAGCGCTCAAGAAAAAGGACAGAGAAGGGCTGGATGCTGTCTTTATTGATAATCTGAGTATCTTGAAATCGTCCAGAATTTTCAAAAGCCGTTACGAAGAGGTAAGCGAGATCAGCCGTCAGTTGAAAGTGATGGCCAAAGATTTGGACGTGCCGGTTGTTTGCCTGAGCCAACTGAACCGTGCCTTGGAAGCGCGCACCATGAAAGCGCCGACTTTGGCCGATTTACGGGACAGCGGGAGCATTGAGCAGGATGCGGACATGATCGCGTTTGTTTACCGGCCGGAATATCATCTGGCGCAAACTAAACCGGATAATCCCGGTTCCAGAGAGTTTATAAAATGGCAGGGAGATATGGAGAATGTCAAAGGTAAGGGATTTTTCGTCATCGCAAAAAATCGGCGGGGAGAGTTGGCTAACATCGAACTGAAGTTTAACGGTTATCAATACAGATTTACGGAGGCGGCATGACAAAAACGGAAGAAGATAATTTCAAATCTCTTGGGGAAGTCTTGGGAAATGTTTTGGAGAAAATTAAACCGGCGGGGCGGGTTGAAAAATATGTGTTGCCGGAAAAGTGTCGGGCGGATTTTGTGAAAGAAAACGGGGTTTACAGGAAACTTTCGACGATCGAACGGTACTGCCGTCGCGGGTATTTGTCAGTCGTCAAAGGATATACCGGCGAAGAACGCTGTGCGGCCGGCCGTAGGTTATACGCGGATTTTTATCGCGGTGGGCTAATTTCTGCGCGGGCGATAGATCCGTCGATCATAAGGGTTGACGGTGATGCTGGCGGTATTTGTGAAAATAAGGAATACTTCCGCAACTGTTATGACCGGGCGATCCGTGAAATACCTGCCGAATTTTATCCGGTCGTTCACCGTGTTTGTATCGAGGATGAGGATCTGGCTGCCGATGGGAACAATTATTGTAAATATAATTTGTTATTTGCCGATCGGCGCGATTTGTGCCGCGGTCTTGACCGGTTGATAAAATTTTATTTGAATAACCACTTGAAACTGTATTTTGATGACTTATCTAAACTTTCGTGTTAACAAAAATTTAACTTTTGGAGATGGAAAAATAATTGATTTCTCAGCCTTTTGTTGGGTTGTTTTTTTAGAAAGCGGCATCAATTGGAAGGTGTCGGGGGAGGTTGGGGTGAATTTACTCGGTAAATTTCATTATTAGATATTTTGGGTGTTAGTGTATATAAGGTTGTGGTATGATCATTTGCTAAGTGAATAAGTATAAATCTAGGATTACCGACCAGAGAATTCGCTAATATTTCTAGATGTTTGTTTTTATCCAGTTCTTTGTTCTTAAGATTTAGAGATGATATTGTTCCGGTAATAATGTCAGGATACTTAATTAAGCCATCAAATTGGAAATTATTATTTTCGTCTTCTAATGCATAACTTATTTTTACCGGGTTGGCTCTGCCTTTTAATAGAGAGCATTGCAGTATATTGACATAATGAAAAATAGCTCCTTCTGCCAAGTTGTTTAATGCGCCTCTGTCGGATACCCAATACACGCTTTTTGCATTATTTTTTATTACTAAAAATTCTATAAGATGGGAAACAATAAAACCGATTAAGTGAAAGTTTTTTACTAATTTTTTATTGAAACTTTTTTGATTCATATATTCAACTAACTTTTTAAGATGTTTGACAGTTGATTGGTTTTCAGGAACAGAAGTGTTGTTTTTAATGTATGTTTTTAAATTTTCTTGTATTTTTAAAAAATCCTTATCGTTGAAATTTAAATAATTTTTCTCTATTACAAAAGAAATTGTAAAAAAAAATTTGTCATCTCTTATTGTTTTTAAAACTTCATCTGGTACTTTTGTCAGTTGTTTTATATCTTTAAATTGTTTTCGGGATAAATAATCTCCAATATCCGAGGGGGAAGTAAATGGGCATATAGTAAAAGTTGCAGTAGGTGATGGTTTATTTTTATCAAATAAACAATAATCACTAAGAATATACCAGTGGTGTGGAACATATCGCATATGTAAAATCTCTTTTATCCCTTTTGTATATAACTTCCATAATTCTAAAAATTTTTTGTCTTGAGAAAAAAGGGTTTTATTATTCATATGACCGCCTTATTTTTACGTTTTTCTTTAGAATTATTATTTATTTCATCTAAAATGTAAAGAATATGAGAAAAAATAATAGTGAATTTATCTGCTCTTTTTTATAAATAAGCTTCTTTCATACTCCATTTGACTAATATTAATAATTAGTATATAAACAAAGCTGACTATCAAAAATAGCGGTGAGTATATGATGAAAAGAGTATTGGCTATCGTTTGCTTCTTTTTCTTCGTTTTTTTGTCTTTTGACTGTTTTGCGGTGTGGGTGAAAGGATATTACCGGAGAGACGGAACCTATGTGTCGCCGCATTACCGGTCGGCGCCGCGAAGCCGGGGCGGATATGGCGGCGGGTATTATGCATTGCCTGTCGCAGCAGCGGCCGGAGCGGTGGCTGCAGCCGATTCCGCGGCATCATCGGAAACGGTGCCGCACGGAAAATTGGAAGCGACTGCGGCACAAAATAATGCATTGAACCAAAAATGGCTGGAATATTATAAATCTGCAGCAATGATTGTCGGAGATTTGTCAAATTTGGGAAAAGTGGAGTATATCTGCAAATTTCAGGAAACGGTACCTTTGTGGGAATCGGTAGAAACAGATTATTCCTTTTGCCATGACCGGGGGTGTTTTGTTGAGAAAATTATCCGGGATTATGTTTGGAAAGAACTTAACCGGAAAATTGACAATGTTTATAACTATCTGAAAAAAGCGGAGGAAGAATAATGAAGAAAATTTTTATTTTGTTGGTATTTTGGGCTTTTCCTGTAATGGCTTGGGATGGCTATGATTATTCTAACGGAACTTATGTTGAAATTGATAAAGGCAATTTGGTTCGGGAAGGTGAAGATATAGAAATTTATGATTATAATGCCGGAGAATATCGAAATGTCGAAGTTCAAAACATTGACAGATACGGTGGCTCGACAGAAGTTGAAGTTTATGATTATGAAACAGGCGAATATCGCACTTTGGAAATGGATAATTAAAATGAAGAAAATTTGTTTGATTTTAGTGGCTTTACTGGTGACGACAGAAAGCGCGTGGGCAGAAAATTTTGTCAATACTTTGGGTGCTGAATGCGGAAGAGTGTTGTTTATTATGGAAAATTACGATTATCCGGATATGTATCCGGCTATTGTAAAGAGAAATACTCAATTTGACGCTTTAGAAAAATGTCTTAGCTTGTATAAGCAAAATGGGGGAGATATTCGGGAATTGAATTTGAGATATCACACAGCGACAGCAATAGCAGGGTGTGCATTGGTGACCTGTCTTGAGAAAAATACATCGTCAGAATCATCTTCTAAAGATTGTACTAATAAACAGCAAGCTGTTTTTAATAATGTGATGAAAATGGATAAATGTATTGCCTATGATGCCTATAAACAGGATTATCCGAGTTGTCCTGCGATTTCTGTATTGAAAATCTTATGTGAAACAAGTCAGACAAAGGAAAAGTAATTGACATTAAGGTTGTTTTGTTTATTATTACAAATAGAGCTAGAAACTCTATACAAGCGGTACACACCCGTCAGATGTGTTTTTTTGTGCATTTCATTTTTTGACCTTGTTTTGTGCAAAAGTTTTGTCTGGGGGTGCGACGATATATATAAATAAGTCCGCGTGTCTTGTATCACGTTTCTAGCCCCCAGACCTAGCTGTTCTAGGTAACCTATAGAAAAAGGATACAAGAAAATGAAAAAATCAATTGAAGAATTAGAAACTGAAAACGAGCTTTTGCGAGCGACGTTAGCTTTGGTTATGGAAAAGCTGAAGGAATTGACCGAGTTGTTGAACGGAGGCTGCCATGAGTAATATTGTGCAGTTTCATGATCACAAGATTGAGCTAATCAATCATAATGGACAAGCTTATATGACACTCTCGCAAATTGCGAGTGTGTTAGAATATAACAATAACTCTTCAATTAACGATATATTAAGCCGCAATTGTTCTGAATTTGACGAAGAAATGAGCTGTCTGATCAAACGGGGGCGGACGCGGGTGCGTATATTCAACCGTGAGGGAGCTTGGCTAATCGGGATGTTTGCCCGCACGCCGAAAGCGGCAGAGTTCAGAAAATGGGTGTTGAAAGTCTTGGGAGCCGTGGCGGATGGGCAACAGGCCGACAAGTCGGTTATCGTCTCCGAACATACCCGGGCGTTGCCTTCCGGTAAAAAAGAGATTGTACTTTCCGCAAAAGCCAGAGAGGAAATCGGCGGGATTACCAAGGCTGTTGTCGGCAAGGCTCTCGAGGGTTGCAAAGTCATTGAGTACGTCAACCCGATTAAAAACATCTTGAGCGATGATCTATTGACAGAATCGAGCCTGACGCCGATGGAAATTGAAAACCATATCGGGCATCTGCTGACGGGGCTTTGGGATTACAAGAAATCAAGCGCGGATATGTACAAGCTTTATCGTTTGCTTGAGGCCTGCAAGGCGCTTGCCTGCCGCTATCACAGCTATGCCAACCATTTGCAAGGCGGTGTCGATTTTTGCGAACACTACCGCGGCAAGAACGCAAAATATTTTGAACTCAATACCGACGCGCTTTATGCGACCGTCCGCGGTATGCTCGATACAAGAATAGAACTGTCGGCGTTGTAATGAGAACCGTTTTAGAGTTCGCGGCATATTTCCTGGCCTTATGGATTATGCCGTATTTGGTGTTATGCCTATTTTAATATTTAGCCCCGGTTTCTCGGGGCTTTTTGATGCATTCAAAATGATGCTTGACAAGTTTTATAAAACTTTGTATGACTTTATTCATAATCAGCAACTGAGCCTAAGGTTATCACAATTTGCCTTTTCTGTTGTTGAGAACATCCTGGCGGTCGTTTTTTGAAACGGCCGTTTTTTTTGTGGCAACATTTTTTTGTAAAAAATGTTGTTTTTTAATCCTTGACATTTTCTGAAAGACGTGATACAAAAAGAGCATGCTCGATAATTGTAGGTATACAGTTATCGAGTTTTTTTATTCCCGCTCTGCCGTGGCATCTCCCCTCTGTTCACGGTATCGGGCTTTTTTTTATTTCCCGGGAGCGGTTTTGTTTCCTTTACTGCTCTTCGGGGATTTTTTTTTGAGGGAAAAATGGAAAAGAAGAAAAAAAGTTCGAAAAAGGTGCCGAAAAGTGAAAGAAAAAAGGTGGGGCGACCAACAAGCGTTACTCCGGAAACTCTCGCTAAACTGGAGCAGGCTTTTTCACTCGGTTGCAGCGATCTAGAGGCTTGCATTCATGCTGATATAGCAAAATCAACGCTTTATGATTATCAGGGACGCCATCCTGAATTTGTGGAGCGAAAAGAGATGTTAAAGCGAAAACTCGTTTTGAAAGCAAGAACCGTTGTGGCAAATGCACTTGAAAAAGAAGACGAAAATACCGCCAAATGGTATTTGGAGAGAAAAGCGCGGGACGAATTTTCGACTAAACAAGAAATGGCTATCGGTAATTTAGATACGTCGCCGTTTAAGATTGAAGTTGTTGATTGATGTATTGTTTTAAGAAATTCAAACCGCTTTTTGAAATGGACGGCGAACGCTTTGACACGTTTGTCTTAACCGGCGGGCGCGGTTCCATGAAAACCGGGCACGCTGTACGTGCGGTGATGGTTGAGATGATGAAAAGGCGTCTTCGCGTGGTTTGCTTTCGCGAAACAAAGACCAGCCAGAAAGATTCTCTGATCAACGAATTTAAGGAATTGATTGGAGGAGAGTTCAAAGGGCGCGGTTTCGTTTCCAATACGGAAACTATAAAAAATGTTTTGACCGGCGCTTCGGTTACCTTTCTCGGGCTTCGCGACGCCAACGAAAATGCCCGCGAAGCAATTAAAGGTTTGGCGCAGGTTGATATCTGGCTGGTGGACGAAGCGCAGGCGGTGTCTTCCGGCGTTTGGGACGTTTTATTGAAAACCATCCGCAAGGAAGGGGCAAAACTTATTGTGATTTACAACCGGATTGACGACGATCTTCCGGTGGAGAAGGCTCTTTTCCTTGATTATTACAACAAAACGGCGCCGGAAAAGACCTATTTTGTCGAAGTGAACTATCCCGAGCTTGAGCACACGGGGCTGCTTTCCGATAAATTCATCGGATACGCCGAGCTGGTTAAGAAAAACAAACCGGATGAGTTCGAGCGGGATTATTTGAACAAGCCGCGCGGAGCAAACGTGGCGCGGGTGGTTAAATACTGGAGCGCGGAGAACGTTGTTGAGAATATACGCTATTTTGAGGAATATGACATATACTGGAGCCTTGATTTCAACGTTAACCCGGCAATGTCGGTTTTGGCGCATTATGACAAAAAGAATTTTTTCGTGTTCGACGAAATCGTCTTAAACAACGTGATTACACAGGATGTTGTCGATGAGTTCATCAGCCGCTATCCGCCGGACAAGGTCAAAGGCGTAGTACAGATTTGCGGGGACGCCAGCGGCAAATATCGCAAGACGCAAAGCCGCTATTCCGACTACGCGATTATTCAAAACACGCTGAGCCGGGCGAATTATCAGACGAATTTCAACCTTCGCCGGTTTAACCCGCCGATATTAAACCGGATCAACGCTTTTAACCGGCAGGTTTTTGATGTGGAAGGGAAAAGGCATTTTTTCGTTCACCCGCGTTGCAGGTGGTTGATCTACAATATGAGAAAGCTTTGTTTTAAGCCCGGAAGTTCAATTGTCGATGCGCCGACCCCGGCGGAGGTGGAAGAAGACGAGGACAAGCTTTATTTAGGCCATATTTTTGATGCGGCCAGCTACATGGTGGAATATTTCAAACCAGTTGTGAGGGAATAAGATGTTTGAATTTTTGGTGGAGAAAGAAACGGAAGCACGCAAGCTCTCGGAGGCAGAGGCATCCAGAGTTGCCGCCGACGTTGGGGATTTGTGGAAAGACTGGGACGAGGCACGTTCCAAGCAAAAGACGATTGCGGAAAAACTGCGCCCGGAAATCTATCTTGACGACCGGCCGGCCAAAGACCGAGGCGAGGGAAACTGGAAGTCTGACGTTCATTTGAACAAAATATACTCGCTCTCGCAGACGCAGCAGGCTTTTATCTGGGACAATATTTATTCCAACAACGAAAAGCTGTTTGACGTGGCGGGTAAAGACGACGATTCCGGTGAGCTGGCCAGCTTGCAGAAGGCAAATCTTGTCAATATCTTCTACCAGATAGGTATTCAGCGCAAGCTTGACCGAGCGATTGAATATCTGCTTTCGGTCGGCGAATTTTGCCTGTTTGTCGGTTGGAAAACCAAATACCGGCAGATCCGCCGGCGGATGACTTTGGCCGAGGCGTTGCAGCAAAAGGGGCTGGAAGCGCTTTTTGCAGGTCAGAATTATGGCGTATTTAACGAGGAAGTATACAACGGGCCGTCGGTTGAGCCGATTGACCCGATGAATTTGACCTTTGATCCAAAAATTAACCCGGAAGACGGCGAGAAATGGGACGAATGCGGAAAAATCGTCAAAGAATGGCTGACTTATGACGAGATTGCCTCAAACAAATTTTACAAATTGAGCCGGCAGCAGCTTTCCGACATCAAGACTATGCTTGATAAGAAGTCGGTTGAGGAAGACGACACGGAGGCGGAGAAAACCGACGACGTCTTAAAGGAAAACCGGATTGAAGTTCTTTCTTATTGGGGAAACTATACGCTTGACGACGGGACAGTTTTAAGGAACTGGAGCATTGTCGTCATCGGGCGGAAATATCTGGCCGCCTTTGAACACAACCGCTTTATCGTCAATCCGTTGGTGAATATGGCCGTCTTCCGCGATTATGAATCAAAGCGCGGGATTCCCGAAATCTGGTCAATCTATGATATCGCCAAAGAGCAGGAGAACAAGGTTAATCTGCAAAATGATGCGCAGGCCTTGAATTTGAACCCGCCGGCATACGCGCCGCAGGGCTTTTTTGTTAAAAACGAGATAAAACTTGCGCCCGGCAAACAGATTGAATACAAGCCCGGTATCGATGAGCCGTCGGCGCTTATCAAAATGCAGTTTCCGCTGATTTCAAACGAGCAGATCATTGAGTATTACGACAGTACGGCGTCGACGGTTTCCGGCATTTTTCCCAACATGCAGGGGCAGGACGAGGCCAAAGATGCGACCGCGACAGAAATACAGGTAAAAGTGCAGGGGCAGACGACGAGGCTTGCCAAAACGCTGGACGCGATTAAACAAAACGGCATTGTGCCGATGGTGGAGAAAGTGGCGGCGCTTGATGCCAACATGAAATTCGGCGACGAGGTTGTCTATGTTGAAAACGACGGCATGAAGACAGCGGTTGTCATCGGCGACACCGTGCGGCAGGGAAACTACGAGTACAAATATACTGATAACACCGGCATTCAGCGCAAACTTGCCAAAAATCAGGAATTGATCCAGCTTTTGGGCAACGTCTGGAATGATCAGGCGGTTCCGCTCAATAAAGTGGAGATTGTTAAGGATATTTTGGCAAATGCTGAATTTGAAAATGTGGATAAATACTTTTTAGAACAAAACACGGCCATGACGCCACAGCTTGCGGGAAATGTGCAACCGCTGCCGGCGGCAGGTCTTGAAACCCGAGAGGTGACAAATGGACAGGCAAACGGAATTGATACGCTTGCGTGATGCGTTGGCAACAAAAGACGGGCAACTTATTCTGGCGGAATGCCACCGGTATATGGTTGAAACCGCCTGCCGGGTCAATGCGCCGGCCGAATGGGTTAAAGGCATGGGGCTTCTTATCGGGCATCTTGAGAAAGCGCCCGAAGAATGTCGCATGAAATTTGAAAAACAATAAAGAGCCTTAAATAAAGGTTCTTTTTTTTATGGAGAAGAAAGAAAATGACCGAAGAAACCACACCCGAGGAGAATTTGACGACCGATACTTCCGCAGCCGAAAATGCGGCTTCCGACACCGCGGCAATCACAACCGCGCCGGAAACGACGGAAACGGAACCGGAAACCAAAGAAATTGAGGCGGAAGAAAGCGGCGAAGAAGAAACTCCGCAGCTCTACGCGGGGAAATATAAATCTGTAGACGAACTCGAAAAAGCTTATAAGGAAAGCGAGAAATTCGTTGCACGAGCCAAAGAGTATGAAAAGCAGCTGAAGGCTTACCGTGAGGCGGAAGAAGCATCAAAAGCCGAGCGAGAGGCAGAGGCAAAGCGCGCAGGATTTTCCGATGACGCCTCAAGGCAGTTTGTTTTTGAGGTAAAAAACCGGGAGTTCATGCAATACGTACGTGCGCTGGAGGCGCTTGACGGTGAGGCAAAAGCCAAAGCAGCGGCGGCGCTCTCCCGCTATCAATACACAGTGAACCCAAAGGATCTGGAAACGGCGCAAAGCTTTTTTCCGCCGATGGTGATTGCTGAGATTGCCAAGGATACCGCTTTGTTTGAAGAAGAACGCGCGAAAGTTCATGAAAGTGAACGAATGACGCGCAAGCTCTCCGAAAGCAAGGCAAGACTTGAGGCTTTTGCCAAGGAAAGCGGCGACTGGCTGAACGCAAAGGAAAGACAGGAGATTGTGGCTTTGGCTATCAACCTGACCGGCGGTGAAGCGGATTTGTCGGAGGTTAAAAGGCTGATCGACATGGCGGAGAAAGCTGCCGTTGACCGCTATATTGCAGAAAGCAAAGCCGCTGCTGAAAACCGGGAAATGCAGGGAAGCCTGACCGCGCCTAATAACAATGCGCCTGCGGCAAAAGGCGAAACGTGGCTGACCCGTGAGGATTATAATAATTTGAGCGAGGCCGAGTTCGATAAACAGTACGATAAGATTGCGCGGCAGATTGAGCTTGAAAAGGCCGGCAAGCTGCCGCGAATGCTTACTTTGTAATCAATGAATTTTAATTTTACACCGTCTTTTGGCGGTATTTTTTTAGGAGTAAAGAAAAATGTCAGCAAATGCAGAGACGCTTGAAAGACAGGCCGCAAAACTCATTCCCGAGCTGTGGTCTTTGTCTTTGAACAAAAAGCTGGATAAATCCGGCGTTGGCATGAAAATTGTCAATAAAATTTATGAAAAAGACATCAAAAACTATGGTGATACGGTTCATATCGGGGAAATCGGCGATGTTACCATCTCTGATTATTCAGAGGATGAATCCGATGGTGGCGTAACCTATCAACGGGTGGATGCAACCAGCCAGGACTTGAAGATCGATCAGAGCAAATCTTTCGGTATTTTCTTGTCCGACATCACGCAAAAACAGTCGAATATCAAAGATTTGCAGGCAAAATTTGAGGCCAGAGCCAAAACGGCCGTCGATTTGGTTAAAGACACTTTTATTCTGTCGGCTTTTTCGGAAATTCCGGCGGAAAACAAAAAGGGGACGGATACGGCAATCACGCTGACCAAAGATAATGCTTATCAGGTGTTGGTCTGGCTTGCCAAGACCTTGAAGAACAACAATGCCGTTCAGACTAAAAACGATCAGGTTTTTAAGTCTAATCAGGCGGCCGGTGAGGCGATGCCTTATGTGGTTATCAATCCGGACGTGGAAGCGATTTTAATCCAGTCGCCGGATTTTATCCACGCAACCAACGCCGGCGACCGTGTTTTGCGCGAAGGTTCCATCGGCACCATTGCCGGGCTTGATGTACTGGTCTCGACCAACCTGCCGACGACCACCGGCAAAGTCAATATCATGGCCGGGATCAACGCCGCGATCGCCTATGCCGGGAATATCTCGAAAATTGAGGCGATGCGCGACAACAAATTTTTCGGCGACAATGTGCGCGGGCTTTATGTTTACGGTAAAAAGGTCGTTTTGCCGAAAGCCTTGGCCGGCGTGGTCGTTGATGTGTCGGCGGCTGATAATATTGATAGCAAGGCCGGTGGCGGCAGTTAGTCGTAAAATGATGTGAGGGGGAGGTTTTCCTCCCCTTTTGATTTTATTTTTTGGAGAAAAAGCGATGGATGAAACGGATATGTCAAAAAAGATACTCGGCAGCCAGACGGATAATGAGCCGGAAGAAAAAAAGACGGCAAACTGGCTGGCGGACAATGTAATCTGGTATGTTTCCAAAAAAGGCTGCGGAACTTCCGTTTTTCGCGGTCCGATGGCGGAAGCACTGATGAACGGAGAGGACAAAAAAAAGGCCAAAAACGGCGTTAAGCGTATTGAAAGCGTAACCGGTTTTGTTTTTGCCCGCAAATAGAAAAGTGAGGAAAAATGAGGAATTTTCAGCAGATTGTCAAAGACGTTTCCAACCTTAAATGGTCGACGGTCGTTCTGGAAGAGGCATTTGCCGAGGTCGAGGACAACGTCAAACTGGCAGTACGCCAAGCAAATTCTTATATCTTCGGGTTAAAAGATTTTCCTTTTCGCATAAAAAAAGGCGGATTGACCACCAAGGAAAACGCTTTTCCGGCGCCAAACGGCGATATCTTGCAAATGTGGATGCAAGACGGCAGCCGTTATTTGCAAAAAATCGCGCCGGAAGACGGCGATCTGCTGGATATGTCTAAAACCGGCCGTCCGGAACTTTACTGGGCGGATTTCGGCGATAACGGGGCGGTTGTCCATTTGTGGCCGGCGCCGGACCGGGAATATAGTTTTTTTTATCGCTATGCCAACAATATGAAAGCGCGCGACGCGGCCGGCAATGAGAAATTCAACCTTGAAGATTTGGACGACGTGGTCAACATCCCGGACAACCCGGCGATTGAAGACTTGTTTATGCACTGCCTTTACACCAAGTCGATGGTCTACCTGATTGCCGACGAAACGGACGAAAACTATCAGCCGTATGAGCGGGAGTTCCGGGAGGCGTGGTATAATTTGCTGGACATTGCAGGTATTAAAAGAGCGCCAAAGCTGGTGATATAGCGAAAGATTAAAAGATGGATTTGGCAATACAAAATTTCCGCGGCATACGCAAGGTTAATCCGGTTGTCGATGTTGTGTCGGGTGCGGTGCTTTCGGCCGTTACTTGCCGCAATACCGAGCTGCGTTATACCGAAAAAGGCAATAATGTCGGTATTTTTACGGCGGCCGGAAACCAGATTGTTTCCGCTTGTCCGAACAAAATCATCGGACAATGGGAAAGCGTGCAAAACAGGGTGACTTACCGTTTTGTCTATGCCGTTGATGATACTCAAGGCTACATTTACCTGTTTGATGAGGTCGAAGGCACCTATACCGCCTTAAAAAGTGGGCTGACCGTAACCGGCGCGGCCAACGCGATCACAATAGCCAACGGGTTTTATGACTGGTTTGTTTTTTCAAACGGGGTTGATCCGTATATTGCGATCAATATGCAGCAGAAGAGCGAAAGCGACCGGGTTAAGGAAATTGACGCAAAAGATGCTGAGGAAAGAACCATCCGCGGGCTTTGTCTGGAATCTTACGACGGGCGGCTGGTAACCAACTGCCAGAACCGCGTTCACTGGTCAAAAACACAGGATATTTTTACCTGGGGGACTTCAGATCCCGATTTGACGACAGAACCGGCCTATCAGGAGCTTGATCGGGATGTGACGGCAATGGCGTATTATAACAATTCGTTGATTGTCTTTACCGACAGCTATTCGGTTGCTTATACCGGAAATCCCGGCGATGCGACGTCGTTCCAACGTAGTGGGGCGTCGGGCGGCGGGTGCGCAAGTTTTAAGTCGGTGATCAAATTTGACAACAAACTGTTTTATTTTGACGCAAAGGCCAAAAATGTTTTTGCCTATTATCTGATCGACGTCGGGCAGACAAGACCGACAAACGGGCTGGCGGATAATGTGATTGAGTTTTTTGATCAGATTGATACAACCCGTCTTGATGAGATTGAAACGGTCAGTTTTGTTGATGGTGACCGTTCGGAAATTTGGTTTAAGCTGCCGTACTTAAACGGCGACAGGATTCTGATTTACGATTATCTGAAGTCGGAATGGGTGGAGCGGCAGGCCGAAGACAACATCCGGGCATTGATGCCGACGGGCAGCGTTTTTTATTCCGCAAGCGGCAAAAATATCCTGCGCGAATATCAGACGTCGAATTTTGCCGACGAATTTATCGGCGCCGAATATCTGGCAAACATTATCAATGTGGGCTCCGACAGCAATATGAAGGTGCCTAAGATGCCGCTGATTTTGACGCTTGATTTTAATCAGGAAAACGATTTTTTCATTGAGTTGACCTATGACGATAACCCGGAAAGAAAACAGACCAAAAGGGTGGTTAAAACTTCCGAAGGGTATTTGATCTGGGCTTTAAGCTCGGACGATGAAAACGGCGGCTTGTGGGCAAAAGATAAAAACGACGCGGCCGGCGGAATGTGGTTTGACAAGAATCGTAATACGGTGATGTTCAACCTTGCTGGTTTAAGGCATTTCAAACAGTTGCAGATAAGAATTTACACCAGCGAGGCCGGGCAGGAGTTCGGTATTAAGCGGCTGGAGCTGAAACGCGTTAAGGTTAAGACAAAGACGCTGGGGTGAAAATGGTTTTTCTGGTTGGCAGGGAAAGTCCTTTTTTTGACAGGGAAAAGGCGCGCCGGGGCTTTGAAGAAAACAAAGAAAACCTTGACGATGTCAACGGTTTTGAACGACTGGTCAACGACAGCCGTTTTTTTAACGTTTACGATAAGGACGGCTATGTCGGATCGGTTTTTGTTTATCAAAGCGAGGCCGATAACCTTTTTTATCTGGGCGGATACGGAATACGCAAAAAACATCGCGAATGCGTGGACGCGGTACGGCAGGCGGCGGATATGTTCCCGGTTATTTATGCCGACACAAGGCACTTAAACGCCGTTATTTGCCTGAAAAAGGCAGGTTTTGAATGGGTGGATAGAAAAAAGAAACTTTTAAGGAGAATTAAGAAATGAGTTCCGGCAACAAAACAAAATCACAGACTTATAATACGGGTGGCCTTTACGGTAATTCGACAACAAACAAAAACGGAACGTTTTACAATCCGTCTTCGTTTGAAACACAGCTTGTTAATCAGACGACTTCGGCGATTCCGTCATATCTGCAGCAGCTTGTCAGTCCGACCTATGACAGCCAGAGCTACAAGAACCGGCAGCAGCAGCTCGCCAACGCGGCAAACCAGTCGCTTGAAAACAACATTATCGGCCCGCTTTCGTCAAGAGGCTTGACCCGCGGGTCGAGTATTAACCAGATGTCAAACCAGCTGGCAAACAAGCTGACGGATGCCGAGCTTGATTTGATGAACAGCGAAGACAGCCGGGTTGCAAATGTTTTAAGCCAGTTGATGAACTATTATCAGGTACCTTATAATATGATGAGTTCCGCCAATCAGGCGAGCAATAATCTTTACCAGAACGCACTGGCCAACAGCAACAACAATAATTTGTGGAGCGGAATTGCCAACGCGGCGGGGACGATTGCCGGCGGATATTTTGGCGGTCCCGGCGGGGAGGCTTTGACCAACTGGGCGCTTAAGTAATAACAAAGGGCGGATTTCTCCGCCCCTTGCTTTTCCTATCGTTTTATTGACAGGAAAAATCGGATTTTCCGAATTATCAGAATAATTTTTATTCTCATAATCTTTCCTTTCGTAAAATGAAAGGGGAAAACCCAAAACCTATTGACTTTTTGTGCCAAATAGGCTATCTTTAACGCATGAAGTGGTTAAAGTGGGTTTTAACCCCTTTCAGGTTAAAGAATTTGTCCGTTGTTCGTGCAACGGACTTTTCTTTTATAAGACAAAAGTAATACTGTGTCAAGCCTTGCGCCC